>OFQZ01000048.1_pt1 | contig 42006 bp, 64 predicted proteins | sample 1543011 | NCBI WGS metagenome assembly OFQZ01 (sample SAMN07774216, study PRJEB24372) | wastewater metagenome | isolation source: Exp Tend NO 0WW | collected 2016-02 | reverse complement strand
CCTTGACGACGTGGATGCGCTGCGCGAACGCGCGCTGGCGTGGATCTGGTTCGCGTCGCGGTCGGCCTTCATCTCGCTGCGGATCTGGACAAAGTTTGAATTGGTGGCGGCGGTGAACTGGTCGAATTCTTTTTTGCTGGCCGGCTCGAACTCGAAGCTGACCTCGCGCTGCTGTTTGCGGTTGCCCTTGGCGATCATCACGAACTGGGCGGCGATGGTGAAGATCACGATCTTGTACCAGGCCGTATTCACCCCCATCGCTTCGGCCATCACCATGCCGCCCTTGAGCGCCCGGATGGCGCGGCCGCTGCGCGAATCGAGCAGGTTGCGGATACCAAGGATGGCGAGCAGCACGATCAGCCAGATCAGGTAGTAGAACTCGCGCCCCGATTTCAGCGACCAGCCGAACAGCGATATCGCCGGAATGCCGGTGATGCCGGTGTGGCCGCCGAGGAACTCGACATTGCCGAACAGGAAATAGAGGCTGATGCCCCAGGCGATGGTCCCGAGCGGCAGGTAGTGGCCGCCCATGCGCAGCGTGATGAAGCCGAGGAAATACGCGACGGCGCCGGTGATGGCCAGGCCGATGAACAGCGTGACCCATGGCGACAGGCCATGAGTCGTCGTCAGCCATGCCGTCGTGTAGGCGCCGAGACCGACGAAAGCCGCCTGCCCGAACGAGGTCAGGCCGCCGACGCCGGTCAGCAGTACCAGTCCGACCGCAACGATGGCATAGAGTCCGATGTAGTTGAGCAACGTGACCGAGAACTCCGGCAGTACCTGGGGCGCGAGCAGCAGCATGTAAAGCGCTGAGATATTTAAGTACCAATTGATGAGATATTTACCGAATCGTTCTTTTTTGCATAACGCAACGAAATTGCGTAGTGCACAATCATACGACGCAGACAGGGGTAGCGGACCGGGTTATCTGTCCGGTAACCGGGTGGCGGGTAGCGAAGTGACCTGCAAGCCCGCTCGCCGAAATGCGATCTGTATCAACACCGCCTGCCGATACGACCGTCTCGTAAACCACCTCTAGAACGTCACTGCTACTTATTTCAAACGTCACAACAGCGACCGAAAAAAGCCCATTGCCAAACCTGCATGGCACAACAAAATACTTGAGTGGCTCGTCTCCTATGCCTGTCTTTGTCCTGACTATGCGGATGTCGTCGCCGAACGTAAACATCTGAAGCACAGACCACATGGAATACAGCGGCGAACCTTCGCTATCCCCAGCAAACCACTGAATACTCTCGTCAAATGATCCACTGTACTCGCCGAACGACCACGTTCTCGACAAAGTTTGCAGAGCCGCCCACTCCGCACCGGTCAACCTGTTATCGTGAAATGAATCAGATTCGCCGTGCATTGCACATGACCCGGTGATTTCCGCAACTATCGTTTCGCCGAACAGAATCCTGTAATAACACGACCCAACGAGGTCGCGCTGGATATTAACCGCTTCGAACGGACCTTCGGGTGGGTCCCCCATATAGTATTCATAGGTCTCTTCGTCCTGCGTCACGACATATTCGTCGTGCATTTCCTCGTAAATTTTACAAGGCCCTCCGGTCGCATCAAACGCCAGGCCGATAAGCGCTCTTATCGTGACCGTTTCAGAATACGGCGATGGATAGGCAGAATCTATCTCGTGCTCGATCAATTCATAAGCGTCACCGGGCAAAGCCATCACCGTTGCCGTCACTGAGACATCCGGCGGTGTCCCTTCCACATCAATGCGAATTCCACCGCTGCAAACGCGGGCGCCTGAACGCAGGCTATCCGTTCCAATGCTATCAACGTCGCCCATTATGAAGAACAGAGAGACCAGTATTGTGCTGCCGTCGGGACTGATATCGTCGATCATCCAGTAACCGTCTGGCGTCATCCCGGAGCCGTGCGAGTCGGTTGCTGTGCATTCTCCGGTATCGGCGCCTGGCGTGAAGTCCCCAAAGCGGATGAAATCAACGGAAACATCGCCGTATCCTGGAGAATAGGTCAGCGACGCCTTCCATACGCTTTTGTCTGGTGCAACATAAATCCAGTGTCGGTAGCCGAGGTTGACGCCGTAAATGCGGTGGCGAGCGCCTGAAAGAATTCCGTAATTCAACCAGGTCTTGCCCTCCGCGGTCTCTTCCGCCGTCGTCGTGACAGACGGCTGGCCTGGAATGGCCACGCGGATGGCGTCTCCGGGAGGAAACTCTACCGTGCCATCGACGATAATTCCGCTTGGATCAACCCCGGGAAGGTCGATTTCCACGGCGCCTGAAGTGGTGATCTTCCCGGTCGCAGCAGACCAGACGCCATGCCACGGATGCCCGGCTTTGTCGCCCGCCAGGATCATATCGGTTCGGCGAAGTTGATCACGACTTGCGCGTCGTTCGCGTCATTGACGACCAGTTTCTTGATCGCTGGTAGCACGAACAGGCCATCGGTCGTCGTGTAGCCACCCGCCCAGAATTCACGAGCGGCGAAGCTGCCTTCTGTCAGTGGGCTGGCGATACCGCCCGTTCCCGCGCCGCTGCCGGCCAGCGGGGCGCTGGATTTGACCATCGGCACGGCGCCGCGCGTCTTCAGCGGTTCCGGCTTGGCCTTGCCTTCACCGCTTTCGGTCAGGGCGCGCAGAGCCTCGGTAAGGTCTTTGCTCATCCGAATTCAACCAGCGCATTGGTCGACAGCGACAGGCCGATATCGACGGCGCTGACGTGCGTGCTGTCGAGCACCCGAATGTGCACCGCGACGGCGCCATCGATGCCAGAATTGACCGTTTCCGGTAGCGCCAGGGCGGTCCCGCCGGTAGCGCCATCCAGCCCGCCAGAGGTCAACGCCAGCTTGACATCCGTAACCGGAACCCCCGCGCCTGGCGTCGCATCGACGATCGAAACGACAACCGGGTCGACGCCGGGGTCTGAATTTGCCTGGCAATACCGTCCCGGATGATTGCTACCGAAGTAGACGGCGTTATCGGCCGGCGACGGCGATGTCACAGCCTGAACGAACTGCAGGCGCGAAACCAGCGGCGTGGTCAGCGCTGGGTCAGTGAAGAATCCGAAGGTGGTCGCCATGAGTGATCAGAAAGTGAGAGACAAATCGCCCGCCGCAATGGAAAACATGACATCGAGTGCCAAGGGAATCGTCGCCGGGTCGCGCCAAGGGGCGGGGATTTCCGGCATCAGGATGCGGAATTGCGGCTCATAGGCAGGCGCCGACGGATCGTAATTGTCGCTACGCGAATCGACATTGCAGAGAAAACCAATCAGCGCATCCTCGTTTGGAGCCCCGGGCGTGTCCCACGAAGCGCCGACCCAGTTGCCGAGGACCCGCTCGGCAAATGAATGACCGACGGTCGACGTCGGAAGCGCGATGGTCGCGGCGCTTGCTGTAGTGCTTCCGCTGCCATCCGGAACGGCCAGCGTGAACGTGCTCTCCACCGTTCCGCTGTCGATGTCCAGTTCGTGCTCGAGCTCCGCGACCTGGCCCTTGGCCGATACCCCCGCCGCGTTGACCGCCAGGACGGCGCCGATCTCCCAGCGCGGATCGAGCGGGCGGGAAAAGCGGACGGTGCGCTGGCGCTTGCCCTGCGCGGCCTTGCGCACCGCCTGCGCGGCGAGGTTTTCGGCAGCTTCGGTGAGCTTTGAAAGCGTCACGTCCGGCAGGTAATCAATGGCCCCGTTAACCGGATAAGGAGGAGGCATCCCCTCGTACCCGGTCGGCGGTTCCGGTGGAGTTGGTGGCGGATTCGCCGAGTAAAGGCTTTCCGCATGGTCAGAGCTTGGGGCGGATTCCCAATCGCCGGAATCGAAGGTTGAGGCGATGCTCGCGGTGATCGTTTCAACCCGTCCGGACGATCCACCCATCGGAATTTCCACCGAATAGACGGCTTCCACCTGTTGATACCACCGGCGGTAGAGCGTCGCCCTCAGGCTCTTGCACAGCGTGCGTGCCAATTCCGGAGACAGGGTGTAATACACCGTCTGGCCGCCGACGATAACCGGCCAACTACCGGCCGCCGGCTCGGTGATGGTCAATTTTCCTTTGGTATACCACCCGGAAAGCCCTTCAATCGCCGATACCACCGTGCTTTTTGGGCACGGCGGGAGGCCATCGACGATATAACGCCATCTCTCGACCGCATCCCAGCGAACGGGCACGTCAACTGCGTGGAGGCGCGAATAGCGCAGCGCCAGCGACGCCTTGACCGATTCCGGCAGCTCGGCACGCGCCGCGCTACCATAGACGATGGAACCATCAAATACCTCCCCCGAGGCAAAGGTCGCCGAGGCGGTGCCAATCGTCCATGGGATGACGCGCCACAGACCATTCGCGTCTATCGCTGTGGCCCCGAGCAGGGTATCGAGCAGCCCGGAAAAGTATCCCGACGGGTCAGGCTCGCTATCCGACCACGGCAAAACGTAGGTGGACGGCTTGGCCATGCCCTCGAAAAGCCCCTGCACTTCGACAGCGCTCGCGCACGCCTTGGGCCGTTCCTGCCAGCCGTCACGGCAGGAAATTTCCGCAACGCGAGTATTCGGGTCGAAATCGACGCGCTCGACGGGGCCGGTGAACAAGCGATAGGTCGCCGTTTGCGCTGTGCGAAAAAGCGTTACATCGATGACCGCCACCTGACCCTCGTAACCCTGCATCTCGATGACCGAACGCGGGATAACGGAAAGCGACGCCACGCGCGCCGAATCCTCGCCGGCGCTGATTTTCAGGCTCCCGGTCAGGCGGGCGCTCATGTCGACCGAGCCGATTGAAACCTGGGCCGACCACCGGATGTGGCCATAGGACGAATCGAATACCAGCGGACTGACCACGGAAATGGCTAGCCCGGCCGTCGCCACACCCGTGCCGATCAGGGCGGGAGCTGCCCCGATGTCGAATGCGTTATCAAACGATAAGTCGAATGCCGGCATGGCCTAACGATCAGCCGCCACCACCACCGCCACCGCCCGCCGACACGTCGAGGAAAACCTGTATCGTCAGCACCACGGGCGCCGAGAATTCGGCGGCGCCGCCGGCAAGCGTTCCCACCTCGAGCACCAGCGCGCCGGTTGGGGCGTCGTAGGAGAAAAACGTCGGCGATTGCGCAACGAACGAATCAGACTGTTTGCTGACGGCGACGCGCGGTGTATGGGTTGCGCCATAAGGAATCGGCAGGAAGGCGACATCAAGAGTCAGCGAAATGCGGTGCGTCGTGTCGTTGTAGGCAATTGCGGTGACGCCACCCGACAGGAAATCTTCCGTAACGACCCCGCTATCGAAGGATGCCCCGGCCAGGCCGAAAAGAAAACTGGCGCCGACCGGATAGACGTGCGGTGCATCCCAATCCTCGCCGCCTACCAGGCCGGTGTCGGTATTGAGTTCGCCGGATACTTTTTGGTGAATCATCCTCAAATCTCCTCACAGACGAGTTCCCACGATGGACCGCCGTTACCCGAGATCAGGCGCGGTGGGTCGGACATCACGGTCAGTTTCGGGTAAATCAGTCGCACCGCGACGCCGAGCTCGTCCGTAATGGTCTTTTCTCCCCACGGCGCGCTGCGCTGTGTCCAGTTCGGCGGCAACGCCTCGCCCACTGCCAGGGCAACCGGCATGACGCACTCGATGGTGTAGGAGGCGTTGTAATTGATCCCGAGCAACTGCGGCGGAATCCACCCGCCCGCCGAGATCGTCGTCCGCCAGCGCAGCCATTGGCTCATCTTGAACAGCGCCCCGCTCGCCATCCTGCGTGACGAATTCCCCCCGACCGGCTCATAGGTCTGGTTGACGTCGAGCCGGGCGCGCTGCGGCAATGTAACTCCGGCGATGATCAGAGGGGGGGCGGACACGTCATCTCCTCCCGCGGGCCAGGGCTGCGCGGGTGAATACGCGCTCCAACTCGCGCTGCGTATTTTGGGACGCCTGGGCGTGGAACTGGCCCAGCTCGCCGAAATCGAGGGTCAGGTTGTTGGCTCCGGCGGACGTTGCTCCGCCGGAAATACCGGGAACCCGCAGGCGGTCGATCGCCGAGCCGCCGATCTCGCCGCCGCTGGCGAATTTCGGCAGTTTCATGGCGTTGACCGCGGCAATGAAGGCGGCGCCGTAGTGGCGCACGGCCGGGCGCTGGATGACCCATTCGCCGGGGGTTCCCCAGAAAAGGCTATTGTCGGCGCGGTCGTGCGGGGCGGATCCGGGCAGTGGACCGCCGAAGGCCAATGTGGGCAGCGGACCCGCATCTGGAGTTTGCGCAACCGCAGATGGGGCGCCTACCTGAACCGTGTTGACGGTCACTGTCACCGTCTTGTCCTGCAATTTCGCCAGCGCGGTCTCGACCTCTGACAGCTTATTGATCGCCCCAGCAATCTCGGCATTGACCTGAATCGTCGCCGCTTCGCCCTGCAACTCCTTCAGCTTGGCCTGTGCCATGTTGAGTTGATCCATCAAACCCGTGGCCCGCTGCTCTGCATCGGCGGCCTTCTTGTCCTCGGCTTTGGCGAGAGACTTGTCCAGGTCAGCCTGCTGCTGGGCGATCTCTTCGATCAGGTTGGCATCCTGCCCACTCTCGGCAAACTTCATGGCGCGGTCGAGGAATTTCTCGGCTTCCTTGGAGTACCTCTCAAAGTCCTTTCCGCGTCCCTCAAGCTGGGCGACGCCAGCCCGCGCGGCTGCATACGAACCCTGCGACTGTGCATCTACGGCGCGCGATAGATCAAGCGCCTGCCTATCTTCGGCGGAGAGGTCTTTATCGCGGATCTGCGTCGCCTTGTCGCTGGCTGACAACTTCTTGTCGGCAGCACGTTCACGCAGATCGTCGGCCTTCTTCCGGGCTTCCTCGGCTTCTTTCTGCGACTCCTCACGGGCCTTGCGGATGGCATCGATCAGCTTCTCGTAGCCCTTGATCTGTTCGTCCAGCGCCTCCTTGCGCGTTTGCTTGACCTCGCCGGCCAGCAACTTTTCTCGCTCGGCTTCCTTGGCCAAAAGAACGCCGGTTAGCCGGACCTGCTCGCGCCGCAGGTTCTCGCCCTTGAGGACGGTATCGATGAACTCATTGTAGGCCGCCGCCTGCTCGCGGTAATAGGCGATCTCGCTGTCAAAGCGGCCGTCCTTGTTTTCCTTGGTCAGTTGCACGACCTTTGCCGCCGCGTAATCGCGGGCGCCAGCAATTGCCTTCTGGTAAGCCTCATAAGCCTTGTCGCCGAACTCGGCCAGCGCGTCCGCGTCGAGCCGTGTCTTGCTGGCATGCTCATTGTTGCTGTCAATCAGATTGCGCAGATCTGCATCGAGCGCCTGCGCCTGTGCGCGGGCTTCCGAAGCCTTGGCGCCCCACTCGATCAACTTCTCCGCGACATACAGAACGGCTGCACCCAGAGCCAGGCCGGGAATGAGGCGCAGCGCGGCCGCAAACAAGCCGACTTGCGGCGCCGCGGCAGCGGCTGCCGTGCCAGCGGCTGCAGTGCCGGCGGCTGCTGCGGTCGCCGACGTGCCAAGGAGCTTCGATCCGATGGCCGCCGCCGTCATTGCCCCGGCGAGCGTGGTAAATACGCCGCCAAAGCGTTCGGCGATGATCGCCGCATCGGCAGCTAGCGTGACCATTTTTCCAAATGCATCGGCAAACCCGGTTGCCAGTCGCTCGAGCTCGCCGGAGTCGGCCAGGTTGCCGATATGCTTGAGGAGGCGTTCCAGTTGTTCGGCAACCTTGTCGAGCAGGCCGGAGCTGGATATGCGCAGCTTGAACTCTGTGAAAGCGTTTTCCAGGCGTTGCAATTGGGCGCGGGCGGTCTTCTCGGCAGCCGGCAATGCGTCATTGACAGAAGCCTGCAGCGCCTCGGCGAAGCGCGGTAGAAACTGCGTTGCGGTCAACGTTCCGGTTTCGAGCAATTTACCGAGTTCCGCCTCGGTCACGTTCATTGCCTTGGCGGCGATCGCGAAGGCTCCAGGAAGGCGCTCGCCCAGCTGGCCGCGCAACTCCTCGGCGCTGATCGTCCCCTTGCTCATCATCTGCGAGACGGCGAGCAAGGCGCCGGACTGCTCCTCCGCGCTCAGCCCCATGACCGAACTTGCAGACGCTACCGCGGTAAAAATGTCGCGGGTCGTCTTGCCCTCGAGCGCCGTTCCGCGCGCAGCCGCCTGCAGCTTTCCGTAGGCCTGCGTCGTACCGACCAATTCGAGCCCAAGGCGGTTCGACAACTGAGCTGCGTAGGCCATCTCGTCGGCGGCCTTGCGAGCATCGCCGCCACTGGCAAAGGTGTACTGCGTCTTCAAGCTATCAAACTTGATTCCGGTCTCGACGGTCGATTTGAGAATCTGGATAGCCTCGCGTGCACCGAGCGCGGCTGCCGCCATCGCGGCCATTTTCGTGGCGACGCCAGCGTAGGACCCGGACGCCGCGCCGCCGGCCGCAACCGCGCCATTCAATTCGGCATTGAGCGCGGCAATTCTTGCCTGTGCCGCCTGGCTGGCACGGGCGATGTCTGACGCTGCCGCGCCGTTTTCACGCAGCGAACGGACGGCACGATTGGCTTCGGCTACCTCGGCGCGAATATCCGTCCCAGAGCGTATTCCCAGCAATCCGAGGCTTACTGAATTCGCTGCAGCGGTGCCACGTGCGACCTGCGCCGCTGCGCGCGTGCTTGCCGCGGCTGCGGCGGACGCGGCGGCGTCTTTCTCGGCGCGCGCCATCGCCGCAATGGCGTCGGCTGCCTCGCGGGCCGACATCCGTGTTTTCTGCAGCGCGAGCGCATTTTCATCGACTGCCGCCTTGGCGGCAGTGACCGCAGTCCGCGCCCTTTCGAAGTCCGCGACCATGGCCTTGGTCGGCGGACCCGATGCGCCGAGAGCCTTGCCCATTTCGGCTGCCTTGGCGCGCGCCTGCTCAAGTGTTTCGTTGAGCTTGGCGACTTGATCCTTGGTGTCGCTGTAGGTTTGCAGCAGTGCCCGGCGCGTCTCCGCCAGTCCGGCCTTGGCCTTGGCCGGGTCGGCGCTGATCTCGATACCGAGTGCGAAATTGGTTGCCATCGACTATGACCTACTCAACATCTGAAGTTGTGGTTTCTGGTCAACCGCCCTCTCCTATTTCATCGATCGCCGCCGCGAAAACCGCCCAGGTGTAATCCCAGGCGCCGGCATGGCCATGATGCCGGATAAGTGCGGCTACAGAGCGGGCAAGCTGATCGGCGCGGCTTCCGGCAACGCCGTCGCTGCTGCGAGACGGCGCCGCCAGATCACGAAAAAACGAGAATTGACCTCCCGAATCGCCGAAACCAATGGTTCTATTTCGCTCGGTGCAAGGTCTTTGAGCGAATCGGCTTTGAGGTCGGAGAAAAGCGGGATGTCCGAAACCAGGATGTCCTGATCCGCAAATACCTCATCCACAAGATCGACCGTCAGGCGGCTGGCGGCTTCGGCCAGCCAGGCGCGCAGTTCGGCGAGGGTCATCTCCTTGACCAGGACCTTTTCCCCACCGACCTCGATCTCGCGGATCACGCGCATCAGGAAATGCCGCCGATTTCGAAGAAGTAGAACGGGCTTTCGGTCGCCGACTTGGTGTCGTCGGCCAGGCACTCCGCCTCGCAGTCGAAGCTGACGAAGTCGTCGCCGACCAGCTCGACATTGGCGGCCGGGCCGAAGACGAGGCGGTAGAAGGTGCCCATCGCCGGCTTGCCGTTACGCTCATTGACCCCGTCGAACAACCCGGAGAACTCGGTCGAGGTGTACATCAGGCCATCGACGCGCGAAGTGGCGAGCGCGGTGTAGTCGATGGTGATGTCGTCGCCGGCGACCATGGTGCCGGTAGCCAGCGGGATGATGCCGGCGCGCACGCGCTGGTAGTCGGTGCCCTCGACGTAGGTTGTCGCACCCTTCTCGACCGTCATGGCGATGGCCATGTCGGACGGTTTGACGGTCTTGATCAGGCTGCCGAGAACGATGTCGTTATGGGCCTCGGCGGTGATGGCGCCGCCGGTGACGGCGGTAACCTTGGCGCCGAAGGCGATTTCAAGCACCTGCGTCGACATGTTGCGGAAGGCGCAGGCCAGCTTGACCGCCTTCGGGCGCTTGAACGAGTCGTGGTTGCCGCCGCCGGGGTTCTGCATGTTCGGGATCGTCTTCTCTTCGATCTCGTGGGTCAACGTGAGCTTGGTCGCGTTTCCGGTCGAAAGAAGTTGGGTGCCGCCGCTCGTCTTCTTGAGGTAGAGCGGGCCTTTGAGGATGGCGGTAGGGCTGGACATGGTGAAAATCTCCTGGTGGGCGTCTGGATGGATGACACCCCGAGTTTTTCACGCGCGCGCGGCGCCGGTCAGGGGGAAGCGGTTCGCCGTCCCGTCACTCTTACACCCAGGCGGAGCCGGTCCAGTGCTTCAGCGTGGCGGCGACCCAGGTGGAGCCGTTCCAGCGTTTCAGGGGTTTCGCCACCCAGGCGGCGCCGGTCCAGTATTTGAGTGTCGGGCCGCCGCCGGCAGGCGCCGCTGGAATTTCCAGTTGCACCCACGAGACACGGGCGTTGATGCCGGAAACCGGCGCGCGCAAGCGCAGGACCGCCGGGGAAAACGAATCCCCCGGCGCGGCAAGGATGACCCCGCCACCCCTGAGCCTGAGCCTGAGCCTGAGCCTGAGCCTGTTCTTCGCGGCCACCTGCCGCTACCTTATTCGCTGACGGCGCGGACGTTGCCGCTATAGGTCGTCGCCGTCGTCGCCGGCTTCGGCAGTTCGATGAACGACAGGCATGCGCCGTCAAGGATCGATGTCAGGTTCAGCGAGGTGTAGAGGCCGTCGTCGAGACAGGCGATATTGGCAACCGGGCAGGCGTTGACAGCAATCGGGTGGCCAATGACGAAGTCGATGGTTCCCGTCGCCACAGCAGCGCTGCACTGCATCTGCGTCAGTGCCTTGACGCCGATGTCGCCGGACGCCAGCGGCATAAACCACGACCCCTGACCGGCGGCCAGGTCGATACCGCCGACGACGCAGGCCGAGACGCCAGCCACCGACGGGAAGCTGTTGCTGGTGCCGCTGTCTTGGTCGGTGTATTGGCAGACCGTCCAGTTATGCCCGGTCGCTGCAAGCACCGTTGTCGGGTTCGCCGGAAAACAGAAATTGCCGCCGATATAGTCGTTGTTGCCGGCCGTGCCGCTCTGGTAGCGCGTGGGAACGCCGGTCACGGCTTCGGTTCCGGTGCTGTTCATGGTCTTGACCACAGCAAATAGGCGATCGTAAAGCAGCAGGCTATTGTTGATGACCGACGCGCCGAGCGACCAGTTCAGGTAGTGACCCGAGTTTGCCGCTCCAAGATTCTTGAAGCCGAGATTTCCGGCTGTGCCGCTGGTCGGGGCAACGCCGCCTGGTGCAGCCGAACCCGCCGCGCCCGCCACGGGCATGCCGGCCCGTGTCCACAAGTCGTTGCTGTTGCCAATCGCGTTGGAGGCGACGCCTGTCTTCGCGAAGACCATTGTCTGGCCCTTGCCGCCCGTGTAAGCAGCGATGACAGCATCAACCGAGGCGAATGCGCCAACGCTCAGGATACGCGCGTCCTCGGCACGGATCAGGTCGGCCAGAACGCCGAGACGGTTGTTGCGCCGCGCCCTGGATTCCGCCGCCGACCTGATCTTCTTGAGCACCGTCGCCGCGCCGTCGCTCGCCGAGAGGAACGCACCGCCGTTGATCTCGCCCGTGAAGTCCCCGCCGGGCATGACCCGCACATTGCCGGGCACGCCATGCACGGGAACAGGCCAATAGAAATCCTTGAAATGCGCCGAAATAGCGGCCACCTTGTCGGCGCCGAGCCAGCGTTCGAGGCGGTCTGAATGGGTATGTTTGAGCATGGCGGGTCCTTTAGGATGCAGTGAATTCGACGCGCAGCGCCGAGTAGTCGGTGATCGAATCGGCCTCGCCGCCCGTGAGCGTCTGCGCGAAGTCCTGCGCAGCGCCGGTCAGGCCGTGCGGGCCGAAGCTGGCGATGGTCGCGGCGCCCTGCTTGAGCGCGACCGTTACCGATCCGCTGCCGGCGAGCAGCCGGTAACGCAGGATGTGGCCGGTCGATACGGCGGGGTCGCTGCCGGCGGCGAAGGCCAACGTGCACGCCGAAGCGGTTGCCGAGACGATGTAGTCGGCGTCGCTGGCGACGCTTTCGTCGAGCATGGCGTAGAGGTCGCTGCCGGAAGATGGCGTCCAGCCGCCAGCGGATACGTCGGATACCGGGGCAAGGAGCTGAGGCGCGACGATGTTGACCGGCAGCGTGATTTTCACGCTCGATCCCCAGGATACCGACGGCGCGTTCTGTTCGGTGGTTAATGTCCCCTGCTCGGTCCAGTCGCGCCCGTTGCCGGAAAAATCCTTGAGGGCGGTTGCTTTATCGCTGGCGATTGCCGGGTGCCAAGAGTGCAGATTGGTCAGGCGAAGCGGGCGAATTGTCCGCATTTCCGCGAGAATCTCGTCTACCGAAAGCGCGGCCTGCCACTGTTTCATCGCCGTCAGGCGTGCCGGGCCCTTCAGCGTGTTCAGCATCCCGAGCTGTTCGCGCTGGGTCGATGATCGCCCGGTTATATTTTGGTTCGCGGCGTTCTGATAAGCGCCGTCGACATACAGCTTCAGACTGCCTGAAGATTCGCGCACAACTGCAATATGTTGTGGAGTTCCAACCGTCATGGTGGGTCCGCCGGCGGATGATCCAGACCCGCCAACGTAGGACGCCAGACGCATCGTCGTACCATCGACATCGGTTCCAACCCAGTCAGCGTTATTGTAAGCGTCGCTGCTATCGCCGAGCGCGGCCCAGAAGTGACAATAGCCATTTATATCGGCAACAAGATCGACCCATGCCATCCATGTATAAGCTGCGTTGTGGTCGATGACGCCGGACGCTTTAAGGCCGTAGTCGAACGCGGTGGCGCCGGCGTATAGGCTCATGCCGCCCCTTACGCAGCGTCGCGCAATTCCGCCATCAGCAGGTACAGATCGCCGGTCGCGGTGTCGTTGGTGGCGTCGGCAGCATCGCGGGCAATGCTTATTCTCAGGTAATCCGCTGCTGCTGCGGAGTCCTGCGTGGTCAGTGTGACGCTGCATTGCTTTATGTAGCCTGCCGTACCTGGCACAGTGACCGCACCGCTGGCGTTTTCCGTGTCGAAGCTCGTTGTGGCGTCAAGATCGACAGCATCGGCGTCCGTTATGGCTTCGACGGCGGCCAGCATTTCGATATTGCCGCTGGTCGCGGACGCCATCATGAAGGTGAGAACCAGCGTCATCGTGCCGGTCATCCCCTGCGGTGCCGCCAGCGTCCAGTAGGCGGTTTCCTTGGTCGCGGCGTCAAAGGCCAGCGCCGGGCGGGCGTTGATCGTGGTGAGCTGCGGGAAATTAGAGGCAGGGAATTCCGCCGAGAATGGCGCCAGGATCGCGCGGGTTGTGGGCATCACGATACCTCGTAACGAGCTTCTAGCAGTGCCACGAACAGCCTGGCCTTCTGCTTCGCTTTCAGAATTCCGCGTTGCGGCTGCGGGATGGCGGCATTGCCTGCGGCTGCGCCGGTGGTTTCCCACCAGTCATCGACCGCGTTGATAGTATCGAGAAGCTGTTGCTTCGTGACTCCGCCGCAGTTGTCTGCCGTGCGCATGATCTTTTCCCAGATCGCGCGGCGTTGTTCGGTGGTTAGGGTTGCCATGACGTTTCCTTACGAGATGTCCAGCCAAAGGTCATTGGTTTGCGGGTTGCTCGGCGCTGAGGCGGAAACGGTGATGTCGAGCGCGGCCCATGCCGTGCCGGTGCACCAGTACGCCTTGTTGTTCGTTGACAGGCGCATGATCGCCCCGGCCAGCGCCGTCGTTGCCGTCGGCAGCGCCGCGACGACGACGACCTGCTGCGGGGATAGCCCCTTCATGCCGCGTTACGCGAAGACGGTGACGCGGATCGCGCTGGAGGCCGGCGCGGTCGTGAAGGTGATCGTGCAGGTATTGACCGAGGTCGCCGTCACGTCGGCCATCACGAAAACGTCGTCCGCCACCTGGCGCAACTGCACCTGAATGTCCTTGGTATTGAGGTTGTGGGTGACGACGATCGCCGTCGTACTGCCGTCGCCGATGGTCCCCGAATACTTGCGCACGACGACGGCGGTATCGATGGCGACCGAATCGGCAGCGACGCTGATACCCGTGCCGGCGCCGACGTTGAAGTCGTTGGTCGAAAGCGTCAGGCCGTTGCCGGCTGTATATACAGCGCCGGCGTCGAACTGGGCGAAGGTGATGTTGGTCGAGCCGATGGTGATCGGCGCCTGCGTGCTGCTGACGAAGCGCTTGCCGCCGTTGGCCGTGCCGTTGGTCACGAAGACCGCGGCGCCGTAGAGTTCGGCGGCCGTATCGGCGTCGGTGGCACGGGTCGGCGCGCCGGCCCCGTTGACGGTATAGATGCCGTTTTCCGTCTGCGTCGCCTGGTCCTTGATGAGGATGCGGTCGTTGGTCGCCAGCGTCACGCCGTCGACGCTGGACCCGTTGGCGAAGCTGGAGGCCAGCGTGCCGGCCGCCGTGGTGGCGACGCGGACCTCGTTTTTCCACGAAATGCCGGCGACGGCATCGTCGACGTAGTTCTTGTTCGCCGCATCGGTGCCGTTGGTCGGCGCCGCCAGGCCGGTGATCTGCTGGCTGCCCATCGCCACCGCGGCGGTCGGCGTCGCCATCTGGTCGAGGCGGTTGGTACGGACGGCGGTATTGAAGTCGGAGATCGTCGAGGCGGTCTGCGTGCCGGTGTGGTTGGCGCGCGCCAGCGGGTCGGTCGCCAGCTTGGCCAGCGGGATGTAGCTATTGGCGACCTTCGAGGCGTCGATGGCGATCCACGCGGAGCCGTTCCAGACCTTGGCCGTGACGTCGGTGGTGTCGTAATAGACCTGGCCGACGACCGGCGAACCCGGCGCCGAGGCCAGGTTCTGCAGGCGGGCGTTCTGCAGCTCGTTTTTGTTGAGGTCGATATTATTGAGGTATTTCATGATGGCCCTTTCAGTTCAGATAGGCGGAACCGCCAAACGCGGCGGTGAAATGGATGGCGATCTGGTTGGTCGACAGATACTCGACATCACCGTGAACCGTGGTGCCGGCGGAATCGACGACGGTTGTCGAGGGGTAACGATTGAGGCCGTGGGTGATGGTCCAGTCGGCCGACGGGACGCCCTGGGTGTGCACGTAGTTGGCGCCGGACAGGCCGGGAATGCCCTGCGGTCCGGTCGCTCCCGGTGTCCCTTGCGGCCCAGCCGGCCCCTGCTCGGCGACCTCGACCAGTTCGACCGCAGTGCCGGCCAGCTCGAGCACCTGCAGATCGCCGGGCTCCTCGATGACCAGGTATTCCGGCGCGCTGATTTCGATCAGGTCGGTCACGGCGCGGTGTCCGGGTATTCGTCTTCCTCGACCAGGCCGAGGCGCCCGCGCAGCAGCAACGATTCGCGGCCGAGGGAATCGGTGAAATAGAGGCGGTAGCTGGCGCGTTCGGCGGCCAGCGCGGTATCCGTTTCGTCGAGGGTGATCGCCACCGTGCCGGCAACGCCGCCAAGGACGATGTGACCGGAGAGCGTGGTGAATTCCAGCGGCGTTTCCGGGGCGGCATCGGCCAGCAGGTCGGTGATGACCAGGCGGGCGCTGCAGCCGGTCAGGTCGACCGGGGTTTTGGCGGGGCCGGCCCTGCGCGTGAATTCCAGCGACCAGGGCAGGCCCGTGACCATCGCATGCGGGTCGAGCAGATCGAACTTGACGCCGAGTGCTGCCATCATTCGTCCTCGCAGCCGACGGTCACGGTCTGCACCGCGAACGCCAGCGGAAAATAGCCGAAGCCGTCGGTGATCAGCGGCGGCGGCGGTGCGATCGCGCGCACCAGGCCGACCGTTCCGGGGCAGTGCCAGCCATCGAGCGCGGCCATGGCCTCGGCGAGCAGCGCGGGTGCTTCGTCGCGCACCGCCTGGGCGCCGACGTTCTGGCGGGCGTTGCGCACGACGGCGATGGCCAGCCAGGTCTCCTGCCAGCGCGAGCTGCTGCCCTCGTCGTCCGAAAGCGGCTTGTAACTGTGCAATACCAGGTGGAGCGCGGGCGTTACCTGCGCCTTTTCCCTGACGCCGGCAAGGTCTGCTGTCGCGAAAATGTTATCGCCGGCGGCCGGGCACAGCGCCTTCAGGCGCGCTTCCAGGAGGGGGCCGGCGTCGAGGAGGCCCATGTCAGACGTTGAACGGCGAAGTACGGCGGCCGGTCACGATCTCGACCAGCCCCTGCGAACTGTTGGCGGCCGGGGCGGCTGCCGCATCGATGCGCATGCGCCCGACGGCGAGCGCGGCCAGCAGGTTGCGCGCCTGTTTCGCGCGTTCCGCTACCAGATCGGTCGGCGCGTCGGAATACAGCGATTCGCGCGCCAGGTCGCAGGCGATGCGCGTCAGCAGATCCGGAACCGGCGCCAGCGGCAGCGCATAGCGGCCGACCAGCGCGGCGTCGATTTCGGCGTCGGCATCGGCCAGCGCGCGCGCCACCTTGGCTGCGTCGATCTCGCCCGTGCCGTCGGTATCAGCAACCTGGGAAAGCTCGACCTCGGTGAAGCGGGCGATCAGGTCGGAGAGTTGGGCATAAGCCATGCGTTACCCGGCGGCCTGGCCGGCATCCGCGGTAACGCGCGTAACGGTCAGCATCGGTTCCCCTTCGATTGCGGCCAGCGCGGCGGCGTCGAGTGAGGAAAGCAAAACGGTGGTGGGGGTCTTCGACCAGGCACGGCCGGCGCGGCGGAAGCCTTCGGTCTTGCTGGTGACGACGATCGCGGCCGGGGCGGCTGCGGGCTTGACTTTCGGCGGCATGGCCGGCTCCTTCGCAATTCTGGAAACGCTCATGACAGCCCCCTCGGTGGAAGGGGCTGGGGATCAGCGCTCCCGGCTTAACCGAGCCAGGGATTGACGATCAGGTTCACCGCCTTGTAGTTGGTGTTCGATTCGCCGGACGCCAGGTATTCCTTCATCAGGACCGCCTCGGCCTCGGCGCGGCGGGTCGGGCCGCACACCAGGTGCGTGGCCATGACCGGCAGCGGCGAGCCATCCGGGCGGCGCTGGGTTTCCAGCGCCAGGCGGGCCGCGACGAAGGCGGCCGCATCGAGCGTTGCCTTGGAACCGTAGGCCAACTGGTGGAAACCGAAGCCGGCGACGTAGCGCGCCTCGGCGCCGAATACGTACTGGCGCTCGAAGAAGACGTTCGGATCGGTGGCGCGGTTGAGGCTGACGAATTCGGCGGCCTTGCGTTCCTGGAAGATCAGCGGCTTCATGAAGTTGCGCGACAGGTCCATCAGGAACCAGACCCCGCCGGAACCGCCGCCGGTGTTGCTCCAGGCGGTTTCGGCGCCGGCCGACGTGTAGCCCACGTGATCGGTGTCGAAGAAATACTGGCCGTCGAAGCCCGTGGTCGCGAAGCCGGTCGGCAGCAGGCCCCAGACCAGTGAATCCGGATGCGCGGCGACGATCTCGCCCTGCATCGCGAACATCGGGGAATAGATGCCGAGGCGGTCGTCCTCGATGTCGTTGCGGTCGACGCCGATCGTGTGCTCGTAATTCTTGTTGGTGAGCTGCGCGGCGGACGATTCGAGGTTGTGAATGGTGCGCTGGCCGACCCATTCGCGCATGCCGGGGAGGTCCTTCATCCAGCCGTAATTCTCGGTCTTGGTCGATGACGGCACGCGCATGGCGACCTGGTCGAGGCTCGGGGTGACCGAACCGAAGCCTTTCAGAAACGCGGCATTGAAGCCTTGCAGCAGGGTGGCAAGAGTGAGGTGAGTGATCAACATGGTGTTAGCTCCTGTTACAGGCCGAGGCCGATTTGAACCCAGACGCCGACGGCATCGACGGCAACGATCTTGCCAGCAGCGCTGCGGGCGCCGGCGCCATCCGTCAGTGCGACCGTCTGGTCGTCCAGGATGTAGCAGGTGGCGCCGACGTTGGCCTGGGCGATGAGGTCGCCGGCCGACGAGTTGCCGAAGCGGAAGATGCCGCGCTTGACGCGCACGCTTACGGCGCCATCCGAACCGGCGTTGACCACGGTATCCTCGGCGCGACCGACGGCGATGCGGCTGGTAGCCGCGGCGCCAGGCGCCGCATAACCGGCGTTAAGGGCGACCAGGCTACCCTGGTAGACGGTGGTGGAACCCTTGACCGGGAAGTCGAAGACCTCGCCGTCACGTTCCGGGGTGTTGCGAGCAGCAGACAGAGCAGCCATGGTTTAAGCCTCCAGCTTGCCGGCGGCGAACTGGTCGGCGGTCAGGCCCAGGGCCTTCATGACCGCGACGTCGACGTCGGTGGGTTGATTTTTCGCGGATTGCCCGCCCTTGCCGCCGCCCTGCATGCCCTGCAGCGCGGCGATCGCCGGTGTCTTCTCGACGTAGGCCTTGAGCGCGGCGAGGTTGGACTTGCCGAGTTCGACCGCCCAATCCTTCTGGGCAGGGAGCAACTTGCCGGCGGCGAGCGCGGCCTCGACCACTTCACCGACCTCGCCATCGTTGAGACGGGCGGTCAGCGCGGCGACCTGCGTCTGCAGCTGCTGCATGGTCTCGACCGCGACGAACTTCGCCGGATCGGGATTCGCCGCCTTGAGCGCGGCAACCTGCGTGCTGAGGCCATCGGCGGATTCCGCCTTGGCTTTCAGCGCGGCAACTGCCGCCAGGGCGTCGGCTTCGCCGGCGTCTTCGGCCAGGCCGATGGCGCCCAGCAACTTCTTGAGGGTTTCGTTCATGGTGTCCTCTGGGGTGGATAAGTCGTTGAGAGCCGTCAGGGCGACGGCGGCCATACCGGTCAGGCCGGGGTTGTTGGTCAGCGCCGCCATGCGGATGTCGAGTACCTCGCCGCTGGCGCGGTCGTACTCGAAGACGGGCGAGATGTAGCGGTATTCGCCGTTGGCGATGCGGGCGGCCGCCGGGGGCGTCCATTCCAGTGCGGTCGCAAAAAGGCCGCGGCCGTCGCGCCATTCCAGCGAACGGCCGGCGAACCAGCCGGCGGCGGGCGCGGGTTGGCCGTTCTTTTCGGCGAAGAGGGTCTGGTGCTCGTAATCGATCACCAGCGGGTTGGCCTTGGCGGCAACGCGGGCGATCAGGCGGGCGGCGCTGCCGGCGTCGAGTTTCCAGTGCGGCGCATCGGCCGGACGGCCGGAGCCGTCGCTGGCGCGAAAGGTGCCGGCCGGCAGCAACTGCACGGCGGCGCCGTCAGCGGGAAGCGCTGCGGCCAGGGAAGCTACTGAGGTCTTGCGGTGATTCGCCATGCCGCCGATTTTGCGCGGCGGGCTGCGGGGCGGTCAGGGGGAAGGGGTTCGGCGCCCCGCCGCTAACAAGATCAGTCGCAGTGGTCGCGCATCCGGCGTTCGGCGGTTTCGCGCTCGGCGCGCGCCTGGTTCTGGCTATTCTGCCATCCCCAGTCCTGGTAGCGGGCGACGCGGCGGTCATTGGTTGCCTTGTCGCTCTGCGCCGCATTGCAGCGCGATGCCTTCGCCTGGGCGGCCCGCCGGTCGTCGGCGGCCACCGCGGCCGCCTCGGCATTGAAGCGCGCTTCGTCGGCGGCCTTCTGGCGCTCGATGCGCTGCAGCTGCTGCTTGTCGCTCAGGGCACGGCGCAGGGCGTCGATCTCCGCGCGCTGGTCCGGAGCGCCGGCGCCGCTGACAACCCGACCGCTCTGACCTGAGCACGGGACATCCGAATAAACGCCGCCGCATTTGTAAGTCTGCGCCGCAGCGCTCCCGGACAACACGACCAGCAAGACCAGCAATACCCGGAGCACGACTTTTCCTCTTTGCGAACGAGTTGCGGACATTATCCGCCCTGCTTGAGTCTTCGTACAACACCTCCGCTGTTTTGTCATGCGAACACGGGCGCGCGAGTGGCTGTTGCACTGCTGTTGCACCGCGCAGGCTGCATTATTTTCTGGCGGGGCTACCGAGATGCTCACCCGGAGCGTTTCAGAGCACCTGGCGATTGCGCAAGATAAGCGCCCGTCTTTTCCAGCACCTGCTTGGCGTCCTCGGGCGCCGCCCGGTAATTCTCGACCAGGGCGGACTCGCGGGCCGAGAGCGTCGTGACGCTGCCGACCCGCTGGCCGGTGAGGACGTAGTAGACGTCCATACCGCGCTCCGCCAGTTTTTCGAGCTGGCTCGCCTTGGGAGATGAGTCACCCTCTTCGCTCTCCCACTCAACAACTGTTCTGCGCGTGCATCCTGCGACTTCGGCCATTTTGTCTTGAGTCCAGCCAAGCCGGGTCCTGTCTTCCTTGAGACGTTTCGCGATCATTGAGAAAATTTCCTCTCAATAGTTGTTGACATGCGCAAATAACTTCACAATAATTAACCGCACTAACTCACGTAACCCCACAGCACAAACCACAAGGAGGCCAGCATGAAACGACCGCCCCCCGGACTAGAGCCCGGCCAGGCCTGGGCCTGGTTTCCCGCCAACGGCATCTCGATCAGCGAGTGGTGCCGCTACTACAACCTCAACCGCTACACGGTCGTCGACCTGCTGCGCGGCAACCTCAAGGGCCATCGCGGCGGCGCCCACCGCGCCGCCATCCTCCTAGGCCTCAAGCCTGATCCAGACCAAAGACTGGCGGCCTGAGATGAAATCAAGACTTCCGGCCCCGCTCCGCGCGGCCATCGACAGGGCCGCAGCATCATTTGCAGCCTTCGAATCAGACGCCGCCGTAAACCTCTCCGACATCGCCGCAACCGACACCTTCAAGACCCGGCTGCGCAGCCAGGGCAAAACCATCCGCCAATGGGCGGAAGAAAACGGCTTCCCGCCTGGCGCCGTCTATCGCGTCCTCAGCGGCATCGACAAGGCCCACTTCGGCCGCGCCCACGACATCGCCGTCAAGGCCGGCATCAAGCCGGACCCCGATCAACGCCTCGCTGCCTGAGTCCCATCACCATGCATACCCATAACCAACACGGCCTATGCGCCGACTCCCCCCTCATCGGCGAAGTGCCGATTCCCGACCCCGTGCTGTACATCTCCACGGGCCGCTCGCAGCAGGCTGGCTATATCAGCATCAAGCAGGCCGGGCAGGATACCGCCCACCTGACCTCAGCCATGATCGACCGCCTGTCCCCCGAATACATGCGCCGCATAATCAAGGCAATTCTCGGCTGCCAGGGCCTCAAACAGCCACATGGCGACGTCGGCGCCGATGGCGCGTCGGGTGACGGCCATCTGCCCGTTACGAACCCAGCTGAGATCGAAGGGGCGCCCTTCGCTGCCGGCGGGCAGCCCGGCCCCGAGCGCGGCGGCGATGGCGCTGCCGGCGTCCGGCGTGTCGATCTCCCAGAGGGCGAGCAGCTCTTCGCTGCCGGCCAGGCGCAAGTAGGCGCGGTCCGGCCCCTCGGAGTACGACACCTCGCCACGCTCAAGGTGCACATCCTTCTGGATATCGAACCCCGGCTCGCGGGTGAATGAAAGCAGCACGTTCATGACCTTCTCCCTTGCGTTGCGATGACGTCAATTTAGTCACGCGCAACGCCTTTGCATAGTAGCAAAACCGTAGTTTTTTTGACTACCCAGAAACAAGGACTTTCCAATGCCCGCACGAAACTGGAAGCACCCGCCGCAAAGCATCACCGAAGCGATGGAAGCCTGCCTGGCGCATGCGCTGACCCGGCACCGGCGCAGCACCGACCATGTCGCCGCCGACATGGGCCTGGCCAACAAGTGGAACCTCTACAAGTATGTCGAATCCGGCCGCCTGCCGGCGGTGCTGATCCGCCCCTTCGAAGCCGCCTGCCGCGCCGACCATGTCACCCGTTTCCTGGCGCACGCCGCGCACCGGCTGATCATCGACATCCCGACCGGCAAGCTGCCGGCCGCCAGCGACCTCGCCGCCGTGCAGGCGGCAACGCACGAGGCGACGGGCGCGCTGATCAACTTCGCGGCCGGCAAGGCCAGCGCCGCCGACGTCATCGCCACCGTGACCGCCGCCATGGAGCAACTCGCCTGGCACCGCGCGAATGCCGCCCGCTCCGCCCAGCCCGAGCTTGAGCTGGAGGCCGGGGAATGAGCGCCGCCGAATCCCGCAAGCGCCAGTCGCAGGCGCCGATGCGCCGGGCCTTCCGCCTGCTCTTCGCCCTGCAGGGCCACGCCTTCGACGGGCTGCGCCTCGGCCAGGTCGCCAAGGCGATCGGCGAGAGCCCCTGCACGACGCACCGCGACCTGGCAATCATGGCCGAGGAAGGCATGGCCGAACGCATCCCCGGTGCCGAGGAGTGCTGGCGCCTGTCGCCCAAGCTGGCGCAGGTCGCGCTTGCCCATTACGAGGAAATGCAGCGCGTCGAATCGCGCGTCGCCGAGATCAACCAACGCTACACCCGCACTCTTTAAGGGAGAACAACATGCCTGCCGGAAGACACCCCCTGCCGCCCGCCGTCGCCCACGGCCCCGATTTCGTCACCGCAACACCCGCCGACATGGCGGCGCAGGAAGCACTGGCGCGCGACCGGGTGCGCAGCAACGCCCCGACGCCGGTGGCGGCGCTGGCCAAGACCCTGGCCTACGACGGCGCATTGACCGTGGAATCGCTGGAAGAGGAAATCAAGTTCTACCAGCGGCGCAGTGTCGAGGCGGTGCTGGAAACCGGCAAGCGCCTGCTGCTGCTGAAAGAGATTGCCGGGCACGGAAGCTTTATCGAGCGCCTCGACACACTTGGCATTGCCGACCGGATGGCGCAGAAGCTTATGGCTGCCACCCTAAAGTTTTCAAATACGCCGTCGACGGCGCTTTTGAAGCTACCGAACATCAACCAGGGAAAGCTCCTCGAACTCCTCGCCCTCGACGACTGTGAAATCGAAACCCTGAACAGCGGCGGCGAGGTGCGCGGCATCGTCCTCGACGACGTCGATTGCATGTCGGTATCCGAACTCCGCCGCGCCCTGCGCCAGGCACAGGCGAATACCGAAGCCGCGACCAGCAAGGCGATGGAGGCGCTGCTTCAGAAGATCCAGAGCAAGGACGAAGTGCTGGCCGGCAAGCAGAACCTGGTCGATCTGCAGGCCCGCGAGATCGACAGGCTTTCCGAGAAGGCCCGCTTCGTGGCCACGGCGACGCCGACCCAGAAGCTGGAAGGCATCCGCATGGAGCTGCTGGCGCACGCCGCCGGCATCGAGGGCGCGCTGGCCGGCAAGCTGCGGCCATCCTTCGCCGCGCTCAAGGAACACCTGGCGACACACGGCGGCGAATGCGACGCCTACCTTTCCAGCGCCCTCGGCCATATAGAACGGGCGGTGCGCGAGATCCGCGAAGACTTCGGACTGCTGCGCGCCGAAGACGTCGCCCCCTGGGCCAGCGACGAATGATGGAGGAGAACATGGCCCTTACGCCAACCATCATCGAGCGCATCCAGTTGGCTGCCCGCCAGTCGTCGGATCTCCCGCACGGCCGGCAGAGCGCGCCTTTCCAGGCCGCAGCCGCCGACCTCGGGGTTTCCTACCAGACCGTCATGCGCTGGCGCAAGGATGCGCTGCTGGTGCGCGACCGCAAGCGCCGGGCCGACTCCGGCGAGATCGCGCTGCCGCGCGCTGAAGCGGAGCTGATTTCCGCCTACATGCAGGAAAGCCTCCGGCGCAACGGCAAGCGCCTGGCCGCGGTCGAACTGGCGGTGACGGCGCTGCGCGCCAACGAACTGATCAAGGCGGAGGCAGTCGACGCCAGGACCGGCCTGATCACGCCGCTGTCGATCCCGACCATCGCCCGCGCCCTGCGCGCCTACGGCCTGCACCCGGACACGCTCAACCGCCCGGCGCCGGCCGTCGCGCTGTCGTCGCGCCACCCGAACCACGTCTGGCAGATCGACGCCTCGCTGTGCGTGCTCTACTACCTGAGGCGCTCGCCCGACCCGGAACGCAACGGCCTGCAGGTCATGGAGCGCAAGGAGTTCTACAAGAACAAGCCGGCCAACGTCGCCCGCGTCGAGAACGACCGCGTCTGGCGCTACGCGATCACCGACCACACCAGCGGCCACATCTATGTCGAATACGTGTTCGGCGCCGAATCCGGCGAGAACCTGTGCGCCACCTTCATCAATGCCATGCTGCCGCGCGATGGCGAGCCGGTGCACGGCGTTCCCTTCATGGTCATGCTCGACCCCGGCAGCGCCAACACCGGCGCTGTTTTCAAGAACCTGTGCAAGGCGCTGCGCGTGCGCGTGCAGATCAACCTGCCGGGCAACCCGCGCGCCAAGGGCCAGGTGGAAAAGGCACACGACCAGATTGAGAAGAGTTTCGAATCAGCCCTCAAGTTCGTTGCTGTCAACTCGCTTGAAGAACTGAATCTGCGGGCCGCCAAGTGGCGCCGCTACTTCAACGGAACGAGCACGCACACCCGCCACGGCAAGACGCGCTACGCGGCGTGGATGGGCATCGATGCCGAGCAACTGCAGATCGCCCCGCCGCGCGAGGTGCTGCGCGAGCTGGCGCACAGCGCGCCGGAGACGCGGGTGGTCAGCGACAAGCTGCAGGTCAGCTACCTGGGCAGGAAATTCGACGTCTCGGCGGTGCCCGGCATCCAGAACGGCGAAAGCGTATGGGTATGCCGCAACCCGTGGCGGCCGGAAGCGGCGCAGGTGGTGACGGCCGATGCCGACGGCAACGACGTCTATTACGTGGTCGAGCCGGTAGAAAAGGGCGACTTCGGCTTTGATAGCACGGCCGTGCCGATCGGCGAGGCCTATGCCCGCCATGCCGACACCCCGGCGCAGACCGCCGGCAAGGCGATCGAAAAGCTGCTGATGGGCGCCGGAACGCTGGAAGAAGCCGCTGCCTCCCGCAAGGGCAGGAAGCTGGCCTTCGGCGGCGCCGTCGATCCATGGAAGCACATGGACAACGCCCTGGGCAACGCCCCGGCCTACCTGCCGAGGCGCGGCACCGAGATGGAGACCGCCGTCCCCGGCGTCGTCGCCAACCGTTCGCTGGAAGTTCCAGGCGCCATCGCCATCGAGGCCCGCGCCCTCAACCTGGTGCAGCTTGCCACCCGTCTCGCCGCGGCGATGCCCGGCGAATGGACGGCGGCGCATTACCAGCAACTGGCGGAATGGTATCCGGCGGGCGCACTGGAATCGGAAGTCGCGGCGGTCGTCGATCGCCTGAAAGGTTTCACGGAACCCCCACGCCTGAGGGTGGTTGGGGGTGCCTGAAGAGGTGCCCGCCACCGCGTTGGAGCGCGGGTGACGGGCGGTTTGCAGCACAACTTGCATGGAGATTAAAGCATGAAAACGTCTCTTCAACAAATCGGGGAGGTGCGCCATGGGTGCCGTTCCTGCCATTTTTAGAGGGTTGCCCTATATGCCGCTCAAGATTAAAGGCGTGCTGATCCGGCACGGTATTTCCCACCCGGCGCTGGCGGCCGAGATCAAGCAGGCCAAGGATGTTCCGCTGTCACGCACGGCGCTGAACCAGATCCTGAACCACAGCTACTTCCCGCGCAGCATCGCGCCGGAAGCGATCAAGACGCAGATCGAGGCGCGCCTGCTCGAGCACGGCGTCCCGTCCGCCGAGCTGGCCGACTGCTGGGACGAGGAAGGCGATGACCGCTACCGCGGCGCCTTGCCTCTCGGCTCGCACGTCGGCCGGGCCGCTTCGCGGCGCGCCCGCCAGGTGCCGGTCATCGCAGAACCCGAATTCGAACCCATGGAGACTCACATGCTTTCACCCCTGGCCAAGCGCCATTTCAAACTGTTCCGCGACCCCTTTGTCGATGATGTGAATGGCCCGGACGACGTCTATCTGTCCGAGTCGCAGCGCTACGTCACCGAGGCAATGATGCAGACCGCGCTGCTCGGCGGCATCACCGCCGTCATCGGCGAATCCGGCTCGGGCAAGACGACGCTGCGCAAGCTGCTGCAGCACCGCATCAGCGGCGAGCGCCAGAATGTCCGCATCATCTTCCCGCAAGCGCTTGACAAGTCCAAGCTCAACACCGGCGCCATCTGCACGGCGATCATCAAGGACCTTGAACCCGATACCGGCGTGCGCAGCAGCCTGGAGGCGCAGGCGCGCCAGGTCAAGGAGGTGCTGCTGCGCTCGGCGCGCACCGGCGCCAAGCATGTGCTGATGATCGAGGAGGCGCACGACCTGTCTGTCCAGACGCTCAAGTACCTCAAGCGCTTTTACGAGATCGAGAGCGAAAGCGGCTTCGGCAAGGTGCTGTCGATCGTCCTCGTCGCCCAGCCGGAAATGCGCCTGAAGCTCGACGTCAACCGCTACCCGGAGGCGCGCGAGTTCATCAACCGCTGCGAGATCGCCTCGCTCGAACCGCTGCACACGCACGTCGCCGCCTACCTGCGGCACAAGCTGCAGCGCCTCGGCGTGGCAGGCGAGGGAATCTTCGCCGACGACGCCTACGAGGCGATCCGCGCCCGCTGGACGCGCGTCGACCCGGCCACCCGCGAGGTCAAGACCAACCTCTATCCGCTGATCGTCAACAACACCGCCACCCGCGCCATGAACAAGGCCGCCGAACTCGGCCTGCCGCTGGTGACCGGCGACCTGATCAAGGAGCTGTGACATGAACACCGCTATATCCCATAGCCACACCCACGCCGACTGGCGCGCCAGCGAATCCGCCCGTGCCGCCGCGCTGGCCGACATCGACGCCCACATCGACAACCTCAAGGCCTGCGTGCATTGGTTGATCGACAACGGCGTCGCCATCATCAGCGCAGACCTGCGCCGCGGGCGTTTCAAGCCGCGCATCACCGTCGTCGCCTCGCCCTTGCTGCACATCCTGTTCAAGGACGACGCCAGCGGCGCCGGCCAGCATTGGGACATTTGCATGGGGCGCATGGTGTACGACTGGGTCGCCGTCCGCTACGGGTGCGAAATCCGCTGGGAGTCGCTGCAATGAGGCCCGGAGCTTCCCTCGAACTCGACTATCGCCGGATTTCCGGAGTGACCGCCGTCCGCCGCTCGTTGCGCCGGGCCAGGCGGGTCTATGGCCGGCTCCGCCATGCCCATGACCTCTGGTATCGGCTCGGTTTCTCGTGGAATCAGGCGTGGAGGATCGCCGGAACATGGCACTGAGCGCCATCACTGCCGACAGCCTCGAGGGTCGCATCCTGCTGGCGCTGCGCGCCGGAGAGATGGATTCGTCCTCGTGCCAAGAGCGATTCAAATGCTTTTCGCAAGCGGCCGTCGATCTGGTCCGCGCCGGGCTGATCGAGCGCGGCGACGAAAGCTACCGCATCACCGAGGCCGGGCGCGCCGCGTGCCCGTTCAGAAACCCGCTGGCGGCTGCCATGCCGGCCACCAGCCAACCGAAGGAAAACACCATGCCACTAACCCGCATCGCCGTCCTTGACGCGATCATCGCCGCCGGCCCGGCGGGCATCACCCGCAAGGCGCTCTCCGAAAAGTTCGGCGTCTCCGACAACACCATAGACAACCACGTGTGGCACTTGTGCAGCGCCGAGGAACCGGAAGTGGCGCGCCCGCGACGCGGCGTGCTCGTCGCCAGCAGGTTTTCCGGAGAAGCTACCGCAGCCGCTCCGGCGCAACCCGTGGCGCGGGCGTCTGTCACGTCAGGCTACAACCCCGCCGATGTCCCGGTATTCGCCGAGCAGCGCGCCGCCGAAGCAACCCGGGACCGTGTCGCCAGGCGTCTGCGCACCCTGCCGGACTACATCGATATCGACGAACCCGACCTGGTCGAACTCTGCATCTTCAGCTCGGGCGGCATGGATATCTACTTCGAGGACAACACCATCACGCTGTCGGCGCCCGTCCTCGCCAAGCTCCGCGCCTTCCTCGGCCTCTTCCAGGAGGCAGCATGAGCGCCCGCGACTATCCCGGACGCGTCATCACCCGTCCGGAACGCAAGGCCGGCATCGTCGTCGGGTCGCTCGATCACCAGATCCTGCTCGCCCTGCGCGCTCCCGGCGGCCTGACCAGCGAGCAGATCTACGCCCGCTTCCACCCGTCGCCGTCGCAGGCGATGTGCACGCTGCGCCGCGCCGGGCTGATTCTCACCCCGGGCGCCGGAAAGAAGGCCGAGGCGATCACCCTGACCGACGCCGGCCGCGCGCTGATCGACCCCGCTGGGCCGCTTTCCCGCCGCAAGACCCTCATCACTTACTGCCAACTCTAGGAGACCGCCATGGCAAAGACCACGAAAACCCGCATCAAGGCCGCCGCCGTCGCCGTCGACGTCCCGCAGAACCGCGATGCAGCCGCCGCCGCGATCGCCGCGATCGGCATCGCCAGCCGCAACCTGCAGCGCATCAGCGCCGAGATGAACGACGCCCTGGCCGAGATCAAGGAGGCCTACGAACGCGAGGCCGAGCCGTTCAAGCGCCGGATCGAGGCGCACACCGAAGGCCTGCGCGTCTTCGCCGAGGCCAACCGCGCCGCGCTGACCAACAACTACAAGTTCAAGACCGTCGCCCTCCCCACCGGCGAACTGGTCTGGCGCATGAACCCGCCGAGCGTGCGCCTGGTCGATACCGAGGAAAACGTCATCGCCGCCTGCGAAGCTGCCGGCCACAAGGAATTCGTGCGCTACAGCCCGACGCTGAACCGCGACGCGGTCAAGGCCGATCCCGACGCCGCCAGCGGCATCCCCGGCATCCGCATCGGCCAGAGCGAGGCCTTTGTCGTGGTGCCATTCGAGGCCGAACTGTCTGAGGTGGCGTGATGGCATTCAAAGTGCCGAATAAATACCGCATCCGTGACGGCAGGGCCCGCAGCACGGACGCCGATGGCAATAACGGTGCGTTCATGGTCAAGCTGGAGCACAGCCAGACCGTTTTTGTTATCGCCTCGGACGGCGCTATGTGGGAACACGTCTCCGTAAGCCGCCGTGATCGCACCCCGACCTGGAACGAAATGTGCCAGGTAAAAGACCTCTTCTGGGGTGCCGAAGATTGCGTGGTGCAGTTCCACCCGCCGCGCAGTGATTACGTCAACAACCACCCGAACTGTCTGCACCTGTGGCGCGAAGTCGGCGCGGAATTTCCGGCACCGCCCTCGATTCTCGTCGGCATCAAGGAGGCGGCATGACCTCCTCCCTCGGCGACGCGCTGAGCGTCATCGCCGGCGCAGGCATGGGGTGGAAGTCGCATCTTGATGCCAAGACGTTCTGGAACGGCATGCCGTGCCGCAAATGCGCGTTCTTCGAGATGCGGATGATCAAGGCCAACGAATCGGATTCGTTCGGCCACCTGTGGCCGACCTGCAACCACCCGAAACTTCCCGGTCAGAGCGGCCAGGCAACACAACCCAGCGCGACCTGCGACCTTTGGAAAGCCCCTGAATGATGATCTTTCTCCTCCCCACCGAACCGCGCTGCCTGGCGCACGGCATCAAGCCGGAAGGGCCGTTCAAGTCCGATGGTGCGAGCTGCGCGGAGAATGCGCGCGGCACGTCGCCATCGCCGGCGACCCTCCGGACGCCCGCATCGTCGCCCACCCGCGCCTGTGCTCAGTCGGCAAGTTCGACTGGATGCTGCACATGGCTCCGCTCGAGGAGGGCGACTGATGGCCCCAGGCAACTTCGTGGAAAGACTGCCCACCAGACTGCCGACAGATGTTTCCCGCTGCCGCAACCAGGACCGGCAGTGCCCTGCCGCCCATCATTGCCGGCGCTACAGGGACAAACCGGGAGACGACGGCCATTACGCCGCCTGGGATTCCCGGCGACCGCCCGGATTCACGCACTGCGACGGCTTTATCCCGATCAACCCACCCCTGCAGGATTTTTAACCGCCCAAGGAGGCAACCCATGAACCAATCCGAACTCATCCTCAAAACCGCCCAGATATCCGGCCTCAGCCGCAAGGACGTCGAGCACGCCCTCAAGACCGCCGGCGACGTCGTCAAGGACGTCCTGTCCGACGACGGCGAAGTGGTCCTGCCGGGCATCGGCAAGCTCGTCACCCGCCGCAAGGTGGCCCGCACCGTGCGCAACCCGATGACCGGGTCGGAGCACCTCTGCGCCGCCCGCCAGGTCGTCAAGTTCCGCGTCGCCAAGGTCCTCAAGGACGCCGTCGCCTGAGCACTCAACCCGTCCCGCGGCATCGCGCCGCGGGGCTGTTTTTTCCAACCAAAGCACCCAAGGGGAACACCATGAAACTCGCTATTTTTGCTGCACTCGTTTTTTCAACGTCGGTCTTTGCTACTGAAGGCCACCCCGGACACGAAAACCACGGCAAGCGCCCGGAAAAGCAGGGCAAGGAAACCACGCAACAGGTCAACGTCAGCGTCAGCCAGTCGGCCAGGGCGGAAGCCAGGGCACAGGCCAGGGCAAGCGCCAGGTCATCATCGAGCGCAACGGGCGGCAATGCCACGGGCGGCTCCGGCGGTAGCGCATCCGGCGGCGCGGGCGGCAGCGCAAACGCTTCGGGCGGCAATGCCACGGCAACCGGCGGCCAGGTCATCGTCAGCAATGCCGGAAACGGAGGAAATGGTTCCGGCCTGACCGGCCGCATCGTTCCGGACGTTTCGGCGAGTTCGCCGATCACCTCGACGTCGTGCCGCAACGGCATCACCGCCGGCGGATCGGGCAACGGCTGGGGCGGGCTGCTCGGGTTCTTCAGCGAGGACGACCTCTGCGAGTGGCGCCTGCTGGAGCAAAACTACCGCGCCACGGGCGACAACGACAAGGCGAACGCGATCCGCTCCGGCATGACGCTGCAGCGCTGCGAGAAACTCAACCCGAGGGATCGTGAGATGTTCGGCGACCTCTGCCCGAAGCTGCCCGTTCAGGAAAGCCAGAACCCCGCATTTGCTTCCGCCGGATAACGAGAGACTCTCGCCTCAAGCCCGCGCGTTAAGTCGCGGGTTTCGGGAGACAGCCTCAATGGAGATTTAACGCATGACCATCCCTGATGCCGCAAAACTGGACCGGTACGACGACCTCGCGAGCCTGGTCGAAGAATTACACGACGAGAACATGGCGCTGCGCAAGCAGCACGCATGGATCTGCGCCGACAAGCAACTGCCGGACAGTGAAGAGACAGTCCTACTGTACATGCCGGACGCCGAATGCGAGCCGGTGTGGCCGGGCTACTTCGACCACTACGGCGACATGGAATGGCGCCTCGCCGACGGCATGCCGGCAGGCCGTGTCACGCACTGGATGCCGTTTCCAGAACCACCGACCACCAAGTTAAAACCGAGGATTACACCATGACCCCCGCACAGAAACGCCTCCTTGTTCCCCTGCGCGCCCCGCGCTGGCCGCTGGCTCCGTGGCCATTGAACATCATCGCCGCCGCGGTCGACGGCTATTACGAGGCGTTTTTCGCCGTGCTGATCCCCCCCGGGCGCAAGTAATGGACGCGCTCCGCAAGGCCTCGCGCATCAAGGCCGTGCATGCCGCGTGCCGGGCGCAGGGCATCGACGACGATACGCGCCACGCGCTGCAGGTGCAGATCACCGGTAAGGCCAGTCTCAAGGACATGACCGCTTTCGACCTCGACAGCGTGCTCAACCACCTCAACCGCAACGGGGCGGCGAAGCCGAACGCCTGGGGCTTCGTCTTCAAGCTGCCCGCCGAACGCCGCGAGCTATGCAAGAAGATCTTCCGCCTCGCCGAGCGGGTCGGCGCCGCGCAGACGCCGCCGGTCGGGGCCATGAGCAAGCGCTACATCGAGGGCATCGCCGAGCGCATGCTCGGCGCCGATACCGTCCTCGAGTTCTGCGACGCGGCAACGCTGCTCAAGATCGTTCAGGCGCTCGAAATCCACTGCAAGCGGAACGGGATATAGCATGAGCCTGCCGGCCGTCGTTCAGGAGATCGTCGGAATCATCGGCCACGGGCCGGCGATGGAACTGGTGCGGGCCTTCGGCGGGCAGGAACTGCGCGTCCCGAAGACCGACGCCAGCGATACCTGGGCGGCGCTGGTCGAGATCATCGGCGAACCTCTGACCCGGGCGCTGGCGGCCGCATTCGGCGGCGAGCCGGTCTACATCGCCCTGTGCGACCGCGCGCTGCGCCACGACCGCAACCGCAAAATGATTGCGCAGTACGAAAAGCTGCTGGACCAGGGCCACAGCAGCCGCGGCGCCGTATCGGTGCTGGTCCGCGAGTTCCGGCCGATCAGCAACAGGCAGGTCGAGAAGATCGTGAACTCACCGCTGCCCGAGGCGTCCGGGGTGGCGGTACAGGCGGTGTTGTTTTGATGCACAATCGCGATCATGAAAGGGCGGAAAATGACTTTTGACGAATGGATTGAAACGCAAGAGCCGGGGATTGCCGCTTGCGACCACCTGGAGTTCGGGCGAAAGGTCTGGCGCGCTGCTCAGAATACGGAACGTGAACGCTGCGCGGAAATAGCCGAAGCGATGGCGAACGAGTGCGACTCAACGGCCTATGCCGACCAGGTTGCCGCTGGGCTTGCGGAGGAGATTGCAAAACGAATTCGCGATCCAGAAGACGACAAAGATAAACAAGAATTATCGCTCGAGTGCGCGGTTACTAAATACTGGCGCCACTACTACATGGAAGACCACTGCACGTTGTGCGGAAACCATGGTTTGATTGATACACGAGGAACAAAAACAATGGCCGGCGTCGCTGTCGGTCGGGTTAATTACTGTATTTGCCCGAACGGTCAGGCGCTAAGAGCAGGCAATGCCAAGATTCCGGACGCGAAGTAGCGCGCTGCGGTGTAATCGCCACAACCTGACCATTTAGCACACCCCAGCCCCGCCCCGCGCGGGGCTTTTCATTGGGGCTTGCCGAAACCCGTCCCCCTGACCGCCCCTCGCGCGCCCGCGTAGCCTTGCCGCATGGCCTGCTCTGACTGCGTGCACTACCTCCCTTCGATGAAAGCCAATGCCCCGCGCCCCGGGCTGGTCGGCTACGGCTACTGCAATGCCGCGCCGACCGCGTTGCTGCGCGCCCGCTTCTTCCAAGAATCGCAGGCTGAATGCTGGCTCACCCCCTCCTCGTTCGAAAAGGAGCACCGCCCATGAGATTCCGACTCTCGCCAGCCGGCTGGTTCTGGCTGGTTTATCTCGCTCTCATCGCCGCCTTCTGCCTCATCGCCTGGCGCTTCTTCAACGTGGCATGGGGCTCCTTGTGACCGGAAAGCCCCACCTGAGCAAGGCCAAGCTTCTCGAATGGCGGATGCACCGCGCCGAGCAGTTCATGGCCCACCTGAAGGAGCGCATCGAGCGCCTGGAGGAGCCCCGGGCCCCGTTGAATCCCGCTGCCCCGCAGGCACCCATGGCCACGGCCCCCGGCGACAACCTGTTCGATTTTCTCACCGCGCCGGCCGCCGTGGCCAGCCACAACCAAGGAGACGACTGATGAACCTTCACACGAATACCCGCCAGACGGGCGCCAAGGACGTTGTCGGCCTGTTTCTCGGGCTGATCTTCGCCATGCTCGCGACCCTGGCGTTATCCGGCTGCGCCAGTACGGGAGCCCCAGGCCCCGCAGAGCAACGCGGCCCGACGCTCGCCGAGATCCGCGATACCGCCTGTCCGATCGCCCTGGGCGTCATCATCGGCCTGCAGGTCAGCCCGGACATCGACGCCGCGACCAAGGCCAAGCTGCACGAGATCGAGCCGGTCATCGACACCGCCTGCGCCGCGACTTCCGGCCTGACTGACCTGCGCGCGATGTCGGACATCGCCTTCCCGGTCATCCTCAAGCTGCTCGCCGAATCCGACATGACCCCCGAGCAGAAGCAGACGACAGTGATCGCCATCACCACGGCGCGCCTGATCATCCTTAACTACCGCCAGTATCAACTGCCGGCGCCCGGTGCTCCATGAAAAACTACGACGACGTCCTCGGCAATGAACGCTGCCGCGCCTTCCTGGCCTTGATCCGCAAGGCGGAGGGCGCCGGTTATTCCACCCTGTTCGGCGGCGGCACCTTCGCCGGCTTCGCCGACCACCCGCGCCAGCGCATTTCGCGCCCCCTCGGCGGGCGCCTGCTGACCAGCACCGCCGCCGGCGCCTATCAGTTCCTTTCCCGCACCTGGGATGAATGCTCCGCCGCCTGCGGGCTCAAGGACTTCTCCCCGGCCAGCCAGGACACCGCCGCGCTCTTTCTGATCGACCGCCGCGAGGCGCTCGAGGACGTGCTCGCCGGCGACTGGCCGGCGGCCATCGGAAAATGCAACAAGGAATGGGCGAGCCTGCCCGGCAGCCCCTACGGCCAGCCGACGCGCCCGATCACCGAATGCCTCGCCTTCCTCGACCGCGCCGCGCCCAATGGCCCCACAAAGGCCAAGACGCCGGTCGAGAGAGGTGTCGGCATCGCGCCGCTGGCGGCACTGTCGCCTGTCGGCCGCGTTCTGGTGCTGCCCGCCTTCCTGCGCGCACTCAAATCCGGAGAGGAGTTGGCCAATGCCGCTACCTGGAAAAACCGCCAGAGCTTGGTCAACGCCGTTGCCGCGCTGGCCCTCGCCGGCGCCGAGATCGCCCGCGCCTACGGCTACCCGGTCCCGTTCGCCGATGACCAGATCACTGCCGTTGCTGGTGTCGTTGTTGTGCTCCTGTTCAACCTCTGGGCCACCTTCGCCACCTCCGGGCGCGTCGGTCTGCCGGCCGGCGCTCCAGTTGTGGGCGCCGAAGGGACTGCCGCCGCCGGTGCTGGAGGAGTGGCGGGAGACGCAGCCCCTGCATACCGGCCTGCCGATGCCGATGATCCGCTGCCCGTTCTGACCGACGCCCCGCGGCCCTATCCCAGGACCACGCTGCCGTGACCGACAAGTTCGACCGCGCCACCGAGATCGGGGAAGCCCTGCGCGAGGATGCGATACAGGCGCAGCGCCGCCGCGCCAACCTCGACGGCAAGACGGCCGCCGACAGCGCATTCGAGTGCTCGCTCTGTGACGAGCCGATCCCCGAGGCCCGGCGCCAGGCTCTGCCCGGAGTCCATACCTGCATCGACTGCCAGGAGCTCATCGAGCGCAGTTTCATGTTCACCGATCTGGGCGAAACATGAACCTCACCCTCGACCTCTGGCAGATGATCACGCTGCTGCTCGCCTTCTTCGGGAGCGTTGCCGGCTTTGGCAAGTTGCTTCTTGACCAGTTCGAGAAGCGCCAGGCAGAACGCTTCGAGGCGCACGATATGGCCCGCTCCGAGGGGCAAAGGGCGATGCGGGAAATATTCGAACAGCACCTGTCCGAAGAACGCCGTAACGCCAATTCAATGCAGGCGCTCGAGCGCGACTTCCTGAACTGGAAAGCGGATATGCCTATCCACTACGTGCGCCGCGAGGACTATGTGCGCGGGCAGGTGATCATCGAGGCCAAGCTCGACGCCCTCTACAACAAGCTCGAAGTCGTACATCTGAAAGGGGCCGTCAATGCCTGATCTGCAAAGAATCCGCCGCGAGGGAATGCGCTGGCAGATCCTCAACACGCTCAACAAGGCGCGTCCGTACACCACCGCCGAGACCTTCATCGCCGACGTGCTGCGCGCGATCTACCCCGACGCGACGGCGCACGAGGTCCGCCGCGAGCTGGACTACCTGGCCGATCGCGACCTGATCGAGATCAACAAGGCGCCGCATGGCGCCTGGTTCGCCGACATCACGCGCGACGGCGTCGACGTCGCCGAATACACGGTCGAGTGCAGCGCCGGCATCGACCGCCCGCTCAAGCTCTGGGAAGACTGAAGTGGGTCGCGCATCGACCATCACCGCGCTTCCCCAGGACGTCCGCCGCTGGCTTGAACGGGCGCTGTGCGAGCAGGGATTCGCCGGGTACGAGGCGCTGGAAGCAATGATGCGCGAAAAGGGTTTTGCCCTGAGCAAATCCGCCATCCACCGCTATGGCCAGACGATCGAGCGCCGCATGTCGGCAATCAAGGCGAGCACCGAGGCCGCGAAGATGATTGTCGATGCGGCGGGAGACGACCAGGATGCGCGCTCCGAAAGCGTCATTGCGCTGGTGCAGACAGAGATGTTCGACTCGATCATCGCCATCCAGGAGGCCGGCGACGAGGAGCTGACCCCGTCCGAACGGCTCGAACTGATGAGCAAGGCAGCCAAGAACATCGCCACGCTGACCGGTGCGTCGATCCGCCAGAAGCAGTTCAAGAGCACGGTACAGGCCAGGGCCACGGAAGTGGCGGACAAGGCGGCGAAACTGGCGAGCAAGGGCGGGCTGTCCGCCGATGCCGTGGCGGAAATCCGCCGCTCGATCCTCGGGATTGCGGCATGAGCATTACGACGGGGCCTCAGGCTCAAAACCCGCTCCTCGACGCACCACCGGCCACCGCCGATAACGCGCCGCCGCCGGTTCTGCTGCCCTACCAGCAACGCTGGATCGCCGACGAGTCGCAGCTCAAGATTGCCGAAAAGTCGCGGCGCATCGGCCTGACATGGGGCGAAGCCGCCGACGACGTGCTGATCGCCTCGAAGGCGGACGGCAGCAACGTCTTCTATATCTCCGCGACCGAGGACATGGCCATCGAGTACGTCGAGGCCTGCGCCATGTGGGCGCGCGCCTTCGACATGGCGGCCGGAGAGATCGAGGAAGGCATCTTCCACGACGACGGCGACAAGGCGATCAAGACCTACAAGATCGATTTCCCGAAGTCCGGCAAGCGCATCGTCGCGCTGTCTTCGCGCCCCGCCAACCTGCGCGGCAAGCAGGGCGTCATCGTCATCGACGAGGCGGCGTTCGCGCCGGACCTTCCCGGGCTGATCAAGGCCGCCATGGCGATGCTGATGTGGGGCGACAAGGTGCGCATCATCAGCACCCACGACGGCGACGACAACGCCTTCAACGAGTTGATCCAGGACGTGCGGGCCGGCAAGCGCAAGGGGAAAGTGCACCGCATCACCTTCGCCGACGCGGTTTCCGAGGGATTGTTCCGCCGCGTCTGCCTGCGCCGTGGCGCCGAGTGGACTCAGTCCGCTGAAGACGCCTGGGTGGCGGATGTGCGCAGCTTCTACGCCGAAGACGCCGATGAGGAGCTGGACGTGATCCCGGCGCGCGGCGGCGGCACCTATCTGCCGCTGGCGCTGATCGAGTCGCGCATGGCGCCCGAGGTGCCGATCGTCCGCAACCGCTGGGTGCCGGCGTTTTCCCTGGTGCCGGAAGCGATCCGCGCCCGCGAGGTCGCGGAGTGGTGCGCCGAACACCTGGCCCCGGTGCTGGCCGATCTGGACAAGTTCCGCCCGCATGGCTTCGGCTTCGACTTCGCGCGGGTCGGCGATCTTTCGGTATTGACCGCGCTGGCAGAGGGCAGCGACACCATCAACCGGCCGTGCCTGGTCGTCGAGCTGGCCGGATGCCCGTACAAGCAGCAGGAGCAGATCCTCGATTTCATCATCGACCGGCTGCCGCGCTTCCGTTTCGGCGCCCTCGACGCCAACGGCAACGGCGGACAACTCGCCGAGCACGCGGCCGATCATTACGGCCACGACAGGATCGAGCAGGTACACCTTTCAGAAAAATTCTACATGGAGCAGATGCCCCGGCTGAAGGCGCACCTCGAAGATGCCACGCTCGACGGCCTGCCGATGGACGATCAGTGCCGCGACGACCTGCGGGCGATCAAGAAGATCAACGGCATCCCGAAGATTCCAAAGGCGAAGACGCAAACGTCAGACGGCCGCAAGTTGCAGCGCCACGGCGACTTCGCCATTTCGCTGCTGCTCGCCGATTACGCCATGCGCGTCGATATCGAAGGCGTATGCACCGGCTTCGAATCGCTCTCCCGCCATCCATCCGCCGGCAGCCGCGACGACGACTACGGCGAAATCTTCCGGCGCATGTTTTAAGGGGCCACCATGGCAACCATCCTCGACCAATTCGGCAATCCGATCGAACTCTCGGCGATCGCCGAGCCGCAAACCAGCCGCGTCGCCAGCCTGGCTAATATGTACCTGGAAAGCCAGCTCGGCGGCCTGACCCCGGCGCGCGCGGCGCGCATCCTGCAGGAGGCAGACGCCGGCGACATCCTTGCCCAGCACCAGTTGTTTGACGACATGCTCGACCGCGACGCCCACCTCGAATGCGAATTCGGCAAGCGCAAGGGCGCGTTGCTGACGCTCGACTGGTCAATCAAACCGCCGGCCAACGCCAGCGCCGCCGAGAAGGCGACGGCGGCATGGGTCGAGGAGATCCTGCGCGACGTGGTCGATGACCTTGAAGACGTGATCCTGTCGATGATGGACGCCGTCGGCCACGGCTTTTCTCCCATTGAGATCGAATGGGAGCGCTACGGCGGCGAGTGGCTGCCGAAGTTCCACCCGCGCCCGCAGACGTGGTTCCGCCTATCGCACGACCGCCGCGCGCTGCGCCTCAACGACGGTAGCGCAGAAGGCGCCGCGCCGATCCCGTTCGGCTGGATCATGCACGAGCACCGCAAGGCCAAGACCGGCTACCTGGCGCGCATGGGGCTGTGCCGCGTGCTGGTCTGGCCGTTCATCTACAAGGCCTATTCCATCGGCGACCTCGCCGAATTCCTGGAAACCTACGGCCTGCCCATCATCCTCGGAAAATATTACCAGGGCGCGACACCGGACGAGAAATCCAGCCTGATGCGCGCGGTGACGGCGCTCGGGCACGACGCCCGCGCCATCATGCCGAAGGAAATGGAACTGGAGATCCAGAAGGTGACCGGCGCCGGCGACAGCGCCCCGCACCTTTCAATGGTCGATTGGGCTGAACGCGCGGAGTCAAAGGCGATCCTTGGCCAGGTGCTTTCCGCCGAGGCGAAGGCCACCGGCATGGGGTCGGGCGTCGCCGATCTGCAGGGCGAGGTGCGCGACGATATCCAGACCGCCGATGCCCGCCAGATCTCCGGGACGCTGACGCGCGACCTCGTCTATCCGCTGATCGCCCTCAACAAGCCGGGCGTCGACGGCCTGCGCCGCTGCCCGCGCTGGGTGTTCGACCTGGGCGAAGCCGACGACCTGGCGCTTTACGCCGACGCGCTGCCCAAGCTGGCGCAGGGCGGGGCGCGCATCCCGGTGACGTGGGTCCATGAAAAGCTGCGGATTCCCGAGGCGGCAGAGACCGAGGCCGTCTTCGGCGCGCCGCCGGCCGCCCCGGAGGTTCCGGCGGCAACTCCCGGTAACCCGGAAAACCTGAATTTGCCAGTGCAAACCCCGGGCTCCGTGGCCGCGCTCAAGGCGCAGCCGGCAGGAGCCCCAGGCCCCGTTGCCGACGCTCCCGACACAGCAAACCACATGACCCTCGCCCTGGCCGAAGCGGCCGACGCGCAGGTGGCGCTCTGGGTCGATGACATCCGCGCCATGCTCGATTCCGCCGACAGCCTCGAACAGTTCCGCGAGCAGCTTCTGGCGCGTTATTCCGAGCTGCCGTCGGACGACCTGGTAACGGTCATGGCCGCCGCGCTTTCCGCAATCGACTTGCGCGGGCGGGCGGAAGTATTGGCGGGGCGCTGATGCTGCGCCTGCGCTTCGCCTTTGATGTCGAGTTCGACAGCCAGCAGACAGCCATGGCCTATGCCGTGGCCCTCGCCTTCGCCTTGCCCGGCGCTCAGCGCAACGCCATCGATGTATCGGAAGCCGACGGCGCCAGCATCCGGCGCGGGGCGGTCGATGTGACTCCCGCGCCCGCGGCCGGCGGCAATGGCTGAACCGCCTCTCACCGGCGGCTTTGACCTGCCGTTCGCCGAGCAGGCGGATTTCTTCCGGAAAAAGCTCAACCTGCCAACCGAGCGCTGGGACGACATCTGGCAATCGGCGCACGACCGCTCTTTTGTCGTCGCCGGCGCCATGAAGGCCGACCTGCTCGACGAATTGCGCCAGGCGGTCGACAAGGCGATCACCAAAGGCTCCACGCTGGAAACCTTCCGCAAGGAATTCCGCGACATCACCGACCGCCTCGGCTGGCCGGGCAAGGCCGGTCAGGGCACGCTCGCCGGGTTCAACTGGCGGACGAAGGTCATCTATGAGACCAACCTGCGCGCCAGCTATGCCGCCGGCCGCTGGGCGCAACTCAACGACCCCGGTTTGCAAAAGCTGATGCCGTACTGGCGCTACGTGCACAATGAAAGCGTCCTGCACCCGCGCCCGCTGCACGCGAAATGGGGCGCCATGCGCCTCACCCTGCGGCACGACCACCCGTTCTGGCAGACGCATTTTCCGCCGAACGGCTGGGGCTGCCGCTGCCGCGTGGTCGCCGTCACTGGGCCGAAGAAAGGCGACGCCACCGCGCCGCCGGAAGGCTGGGACGACATCGACGAGAAGACCGGGGCGCCGGTCGGGATCGACAAGGGCTGGGGCTATGCGCCGGGCGCGAATGCACAGACCCCGCTCAAGGACATCATCGACCAAAAGCTGATCAATCTCGATGCGCCGATCGGGGCGGCGATGTGGGAGGCGTTACGGCCGGCGCTGGCAAAGGAGACCGCTGCCAGTTTCGGGGCCTGGGTGGATGCCGTTATTACCGCCGGTCGCAGCCGTGGGCAGCATGCCATCGCTGGCGCCATGACGCGCGCTGAGATCGACTATTACGCCAGGGCTATAGGCAGTATGCCGGTGAGCGCAGAAATCGCGGTCGAGGATAGGCTGCTCGTCGGCAAGAAGGCTGCCCGGCACGCGGCGGAAGGAAATGCGCTGACACCAGAGGAATGGAAGAGCCTGCCCGACGCGATGGAGAACGATCGCGCCGCCTATTTCGACAAGGTCGACAAGAAGATGATTTACCTGCTCCCATCGCTGGATGGAGATCGCTCGATCAAGCTGGCCGTGCAGGTGGATTTTATGATTGGCCACCCGAAAAAGGCGATCAATGCTGCGCGGGCCGGCTTCAAGGTAGACGTCAATGCGTTCCAGGACAAGAAGCGCTATGAAAGAGTGGAGTGATGGGGGGGTGGCCGGCCGTCCCACCATCCCCGCATGACGACCGAAGTCGCCCCGGTTGAACGGACGCCGAATTTCCGTTCGTCCCCCATCTACCGGTAGTATAGACGCCAAGGAGCGTAAACACCATGTGCCAGAACATCGACGACTTCAACCACGGCTGCTCGCCTGAGCCGTGACCGACACCATCACCATCCGCCTCGACGATACCGCCGTCCTCGCCCGGCTGGCGGAGATCGCCCGGCAGGTCGATGACATGACGCCGGCCATGCAAGGCATTGGCGAGGCGCTGGCGAAATCGACGAAGCAGCGCTTCGATACCAGCACCGCCCCCGACGGCGCTGCGTGGCAACGCCTGGCGGCATCGACCGTGCTCGGCCGCCTGGAACAGATCACCGGCGCCTTCGCCGCCTATTCGAACGTCAAGACCCGCAAGGAAGGCGTGCGCCGGGTCGGCGACAAGAAGGGCGCATTTCTCAAGGATGGCTCACTCTCGGCGAAATCGCGGCGCGCGCTGGAGGCGGTCAAGCCCCTGGTCGATACCGGCATCCTACAGGACTCGATCCACTACCAGGTGATCCCCGGCGGAAAGGGCGTCGAGATCGGCACTAACCGCTTCGCCGGAGAGTGGGAGGGCGGCGCCGCGGTGCACCAGTTCGGCAGCCGTGACGGTGATATTCCGGCGCGCCCATTTCTCGGAATATCAGCCAGCGATCGCAGTGAGGTTCTGGACATCCTAGACACCTTCCTGCGCCAGGCGATTGGCTGACTGAAACGGCTCTGCTGATGTTCCCCGCTTCGGTTTTTGGGTAGCCTAAAACGCTGTTTCTCGCCACAAACAACGGGCCGATTTTGGCCCGTTCCTTATTTTCGCTCTGCGCAAATAAATTTCACATTCGGTCCCGCCCAAAACCACCTTTTCCCGCCATATCCCGAAATATCTCATCAAACCCGCTCCAAATATCTCATTCGTGCACACCCGATGCGCCCGCCGCAGCGAGCCGCCGCGCCCCACGCCCTTGACCAGGACGCCCGCGGCAACGAACTCGGCCGTCAACCGCTCGAAATCGGTTTCCGAAACCTGATGCCCGGCGCCGTGTGCCGCTTTCGCCAACCGCTGAAAGAGACTTTGATTGCCGATGGTCGCGCCATCCGCGGGCACAAGATCAAGGAGAATGTCGGCAAGCGATTGGGCGCGGTTCATGACGGTCAGGCGGGCTGGAGAATCCGTGCATCATACCCGCCAACCGGCGATTGGCCCATGCCATGAGGC
>OFQZ01000046.1_pt1 | contig 42252 bp, 55 predicted proteins | sample 1543011 | NCBI WGS metagenome assembly OFQZ01 (sample SAMN07774216, study PRJEB24372) | wastewater metagenome | isolation source: Exp Tend NO 0WW | collected 2016-02 | reverse complement strand
CGTATTCGGGCGGAAGCGCCATCGTCATCGCAGGGACTCCCTAGAGCTTCGCGCCGTGCGCCGGCGGGCGGAACCCGACCCCGGCGGCGGGACCGATGCCGCGGTTTCCGAAGTAGCGGACGCTCGGCGCGCGGACGCCGCCGGCGCGGCCGTTCGGCATCAGCTTCGAGAGCGGCCACAGGTACGCGGAGCCGTAGGCGAGCGCATCGCCCGGGTGCGAATGGATGTTCTTCACCGGCTCGTCGTGGACGACGCCGCCCTTCGAGATCGGCCGATGCCAGCCGCCGCGGAGGGCGTAGTAGACCTCTTTCGCGCGCTGGCGATCGACCTGGACGACGCCGCGGCCGTTCGTCATGCGGCGCAGCACCGCGCGCAGCGGATCGACGCGCGCCGGGATCGAGTGCGGCCCCGGGTGGAACGATCCGCCGATCATCCGGCGGATGACCTTCACGGCGCTGTTGCGCGCGTCGCTCTGCTCGGGCGAGAGCCCGTTCGGGTCGCCGATGTGCTCCCAGCGGTAGCCCTTGAAGCGCGTTCGCATCGAAGGCGCGACGTGCTGCTCGATCAACTCCGCGACGCCAATGCCGTCGCCGACGTGCGACTCGAGCACGTTCCAGTGACCGAGCGGCGTGATCTGCGTCACGATGCAGCTCGGATTCAGGCCGAAGTCCCAGCACAGGAAGAGCGACGGGCCGCGCACGGGCGCGAGCGAGTGCGACAGGTGGACGTCGTCGCGCCACTCGGGCGTGACGGCCGAACCGATCTGCTGGAAGCCGAAGTCGCCGTCGGCGAACCGGCGCTGCAGGTCCGGCCGATCGCGGTAGACGTTGCGGAGATCCTCGTAGTAGCTCGGCGGCAGGTTCTTCGTGTTCTCGGGCTCCTTCGAGCGCCAGAACGCATACCCGGGCGTGCCGGGGTCGACGAAGAGCTCGTGCGTCCAGTGCGATTCGTCCGGGCTGTTCTCGGCGAGCTTCGCGACGTAGTTCTTCATGCCAGGCTGCCGAAGGCGCGTCATGCCGGTCTGGAACACGAACTTGTCGATGCCGCCGCTCGCCGCGGCCGGCGCCGGCTCGTCGAAGAAGAGCCCCGCGAGCGAACGCGACTGAAACTTCGAGGCGTCGTCAGGCGTGTCCATGCCGAGGAAATGCACCGTCCCGCGCATCTCGCCGATCGCCCACTTGAACGTCTTGGTGCTCTCCTTGTACGTCCCGACGACGCCGGGAGGGAACCACCGGAAGAACTCTTGCTGCGTCGTGTCGCGCAGCACCTCCCACGTCTCGCGGACGAACGCATGGACGGCGCCCGGGTTCTCCTTCGCGTGCGCGTAGGACGCCCAGCACAGGCCGGCGCTCTTGCCTTCGCCCATGCGGCAGGCCCAGAGGTCCGCTTTGTGGCGCGACTCGATGAACGCCTGCTGCATCGGGTTCGGGATGAACTCGACGCGGTGCTCGAGCGCGTCGGCGGGGTCACTCGTCCGCAGCATGGACGACCTCGCCGTCATCGAGCACGCGCGAGCGGCCCTCGATGACGTAGCCTCCGACGCCTTGAGGGAGGAGCTGGCTCTTCGGGCTCTTGCCGTCGCCGATCGGGGTCACGAACACGACGGTCGGGCGCGGGTTGTCGTCGCCGCCGGCGTCGCCGAGCAGTGAGTGCTGCTTGTGCAGCAACTCGAGCGCGCGCATCTGGATCGCGTTGTCGGGGAAGTGCTCGAACTCGCCCGTCGACTTGTTGAACACCGCCCGCTGCGCCGACAGCATGAGCCGCAGCTTCGCGGCCATGTAGTTGAGGTCGAGCCGCCGGTCGCGAAGCAGCGCCTGGTACACGCGCCGAACGAGGCCGTTCTTCGCCAGCTCGTCCTCGAGCCCGAAGCTCTTGGGGATCCCGGCCGCGACGCGCGCCTCGTCCCACGTCATTCCGTCCGCGGCGAGCTCCATCGCCTTGCGCAGTTTCGCCGGGATGTTCAGCCACTCGGGCGCCGCCGGCAGAGGAGGCTGCTCGCGGCACGCCTGGCACACGATCGCGTCCGGGTTCGCACGGTCCCATCGCGCGCCGGGCGGATAGAACTCCTCGACCGGAGCCGACACGAGACACGACGGGCACACTTCGAGCATCGGAATCGCCATCGCGCCGAGAAGTAGTGCGCGATTCCGCTGTCCGCTTAGTGTGTGTAGCTAGCGGTCGGCGATTCGCTGCTCGAGCGCGGCGACGCGCAGCTGGAGCTCGTCCTGGTCGCGCAGGATCAGCGCGGCGAGCATCGCGGTCGTGAGCGGCAGATCGCAGTCCTTGCAGTGGGCCGGATAGACGCGGTTCGCAAGGCGCCGCGCATCCGCGTGGAGCCGGATGTTCTCGTGCGGGCAGGGCTTCTCGGCGACGTCGCTCACGACCGCGACCCTACACGCCGCGACGCCAGTGGCGCAAGCCGCAGCGCGGCGGTATTCGACTCCCCCATGCAACGCCGAGGAGAGCTCGGGCGGGTCCGACCGCTCAATACGACCGCGGACGGGTGAAGGCATCGAACCCACCGCGCCATGTCGGCCGGCGGGTTCCTCTGCTCTGACCGAGCCGCACGCCGAGCCGCAGGCTGGGATCCAAGGACACGCCAGCAGCCTCCGGTGCCCTAAGCCAGGGCGAAGCCGCAACCACGGCAAGTCGGCCATCCGCTCCAAGCCGAAGCCGGGCGATCCGCCGGCCCACCGCAAGGCAGCGGCCCCGAGCCCTCCGAAAATAGTGAGCGCGCCCATCCTCTGATTCCTGAACCCTGGCGGAGCCATGTCCGCCGTCCGATCGCAGAAGTGCGTCGCAGACCGACGCCACTGCAGCTCGACCTCTCGCTCCACAACGCCACCAGCGGCCACCGCGCCCGCGCGTACACGCATCCCCACGAATCGCACCGCGCCCGCGCGCGTACACGTTCCCCGATCGACCTCGCCCATCGCGCCGGATCAGGCGTTCGGCAGGATGAAGGGGCCCCCGGCCACGGCCGGTGCTCGGTGGGCCCCTCGAGCCGGGGGTACCCCCCCCGGGGCTGCAACATTCGGAGGCGCCGCCCGGAGCGGCAGCATGGAACGGCGAGCGGCACGCATCAAAATGCGGCAGGCCCGCAAGTCACGGGCAGGAGCGTGACTGACTCGGCGCAACATGCCGGAATCGCTCGAGATTCTGGCGTCTCGCCTCACCTCGTGAACGTGAGGCGCGCCGATCCGGGCCTCGAGATGCCGCAGAATGTGGCAGGCGAATCGCCCCCAGGGACGCGGGCCGCGGCGCCGGGGGATGACCGGGCAGGGTCGGGTCGCGGACCGTGCGCCGGACGGTAGGAAGGGTACTCGGGCCAACTGGGGTTTGCGGTCGAGTGTCAACTATCTGCCGTCTGGGTTGACGCCCGACTGTCAACCCGTGCGCGCTGCTGCGCGGCGCGGTCGCGGCATCGCTTCGAGCAGAACCGGGAGTCTGTCCGGCCGAGGGAACGTGTCCCCGCCCGATCGGTCAGCGTGACGCGGGCGATGAACGGGACCTGGCAGCCTTCGCAGGGGCGGCGCTCGGCGGAGTCGATTCGCAGTCGCATGGCCGCACGGTAGCGTCATCGCTTAAAAGCGGCACCGTCAGCGTTTAAGCATTGACACGGTTCGGCCGATAGGCGAGGATGCGTGCATCGAAGAACGCGGGCGCGGCCCGCACGAAAGGGGAACGGATGACGGCACTCAAGGCTACGCGCATCGGGTCGGGCCGGTACCGCGTCGAGTCACCGGACCGCGCGGCGGCGTCGGTCGTCGAATTGGATCGGGCGACGCGAACGGTCGTGACGGTTGAGGGTCACGAGTACGAGCAGGGCGACGTTATGGCCGCGGTCCGCGACGAGCAGGCGCGGATTATCGACGCGCAGCGGGCCGGCCGATGAACGCCGCACGACGCCCGAACGGTCAGGCGCGGCGCACGTCAACCGCGGCGGTGCGCCGCATCGACGGATACGACGCTGCAGCGTGGGAGGTGTAGACGCGGTCGCTCGACCCGCGGCGTCGCCCTGCGCATGGGGCGGCGCCGCCAGTCGAGCGGCCACGTCGGCCGATTCGGAAGCGCGGGACTCGTCCCGCATGATGGGAGAGCGGATGGCTGCGGCCACCTTGGAACCGATGATGCGCCCGTGCGCGCACTGCGGAGAACCGATGCTCGTCGGCGTGATTCTCGAAGGCGGGTTCCCGTTCGCGACCTCGCGGCGGACCACGTGCAGCGCGTCGTGCCGGACGCTGGCATCGCGCAAGCGAGTGGCAGCGGACCGCGAGGCGCTCGCGTCGCATCGCGAAAAGGAATCGCGGCGCGTACTCACCATGACGGATCGGACCGTGACGGTGCGCGATGCGCGGGCGTGCGGCGTCTGCCGCGGGCAGATCAATGCGGGCGACCTGGCGCAGTATCTCGTGACGCGCGGGCCCGACGGACTCGTGCGCGAGTGGCGACACTTCGGAGAGTGCACGGGCGGCGGCAATGACGTGGAGTGGCGCGACCGCGTCGGGTCCGACGTCATGGGAGGGATGTTCTAGTGCGCGCGCAAAGCCTGTTCGAGAACGATGCCGCGGCCGTTGCCGCAACGTGGGTGCTGCTCGGCGCCTGGCGCGTTGCCGGCGCAGGGACCGTGTCCGGTACTCGGGTCGGGCTCTGCGATCGCGGTCACGCGCTGCGCGAGCTCGGGAGCGACCGCGCCGTCTGCACGACGTGCGCGCACGAGTACGGAAAGCAGCGCGAGCTCTTCTAAACCGCAAGCGCGGCCGCGGGCCGCATGATGGGAGCGACGATGGCGACCTATTTCCTCACGCACGGCGAGGCGCGCGAGCACGGCGCAGGGGTCCATGCGGGCTGGTACTACGACCGGGAATCAAATCAGTCGTTTGGCCCCTTCGCTACGCGCGAGGATGCCGACGCGCATCGGGCAGCCGTCGGCAGCGGGTACGCGACGGCATCCGCCTACGACGTGGCGCGCGACGCCGCGCTCATCCTCGCGGCGGTATTCCGCGACTACGTGAGCGAGCACGGCCGCGACGACCTGGCCGATGCGATTCTCGACCACGCCGCCGAGTACGGGTGGCAAGCGAAAGCAATCCTGGCGCGCGAAGCCGCGTCCATTCTTCGGGGGATGCGATGAAGAGCTGCGAAACGTGCCGACACTTCCGACCGTTCCCGGCGAGCCATGACGACCCGATGGGCGGGCGCTGCACCTTCCCGGTCCCGGCGTGGCTGCTCGGCCGCATCCTTCAACCGTCACCCGGCGAGTGCCGACCGCGCCCGGCGCACGTTCGCACCTACGACGGCGGCGACTGCGCCACGTTCGAGGCGAGCGACTAGCTGCCGCGCCGCCGATCCCCGTCGCCTGCGGGCGGGGATACTCGGCGCGCAGCTTCGCGCGACGCAACGCGGGGATTCCCCGCACGAGGGGAGAACCGATGGAAACGACCACGACCACGTATCAGACCCTCCGCATCGAGACGCACGAGGTGAACGGCGTCCCCTACGCGCGAATCTGGCGCGGGAAGGCGACGCGCCCGTATGCGAATTATCGTTTCAAGAACGAGGAGCACCGCGCGCGCTACCTGGCCGAGCAGCGCGCGGCGGAGGATCAGCGCCTCGAGGCGAAGGCGCGCCGCGCCGAGGAGAAGCGCCAGGAGCGCGAGACGTTCGACGCGCGCGCTGCGATCCAGCCGGGCGCCATCGTGGTAAATACGTGGGGCTACGACCAGACGAATACAGACTTCTACGTCGTCGAGTCGGTCACGCGCTGTTTCGTGATGCTGCGCCGGATCTGCGCGGCCGGCCACGTTGAAACGGGCTTCATGCAAGGCCGCTCTCGCGCGCACGTCTGCGAGCCGCACGGGACCGGATACGGGAACCACGCGCGCGTGAGCAAACACAAGGTGTCGCGCGGCTGGCGGAACGATCCGGCCAACCCGTCGATTCACTTCGAGCACGGCGCGGGAAGCGTCACCAGCCCGGACCGCGAGCATTGGTCGAGCAGCTACGCCTAGTCGCGTAGTCGCTCGCCCCGCCGGCGTCGCCCTGCGCATGGGGCGGCGTCGGCGCATCGAGCGGCCACGCCCGGCCGATCGGAACGCGGGCCGCGGGCCCGCATAAGGGGACACGATGACGCGACGCGAACGGATGGAACGACGGATGCAGCGGCGGCAGGAGTGGGCCGGCAAGCGCGAGGCGAAGGCGGCCGCGGGCTTCGCGGCGGCGCATGATCTGATTTCAGCGATTCCGCCCGGGCAGCCGATACTCGTCGGCCACTACTCGGAGAAGCGGCACCGCCGCCACCTGGCGCGATTCGACTCGAAGCTGCGCGGCGCGTGCGAGTCCGCCGACATGGCGAAGCATCACACGAGCAAAGCGGCAGGGATCGCCGACGCGCTGGATCGCTCGATTTTCAGCGACGACCACGACGCCCTCGAGCAGCTTCGCGCGCGCATCGCCGAGCGTGAGGCGAAGGCGGCGCGGTTCACGCTGCTGCGCAAGGCGACGCGCAAGGTGGCGAAGGATCCGGCCGCGCTCCTGGCCGCGCTGCGCGCGCACGACGTCACGCCGGAGGAGATGAGCAACGTGCACGCATGCCTCGCGGCCGGGCAGGATCCGATCCCCGCCTATGCAGCGGCCAACGTGCGCGGGAACATCCGGCGCGATCGCGAACGCCTGGCCGAACTCGAAAAGCTCGCCGAGCAGCGGGCGAAGGTGCGCGCGACGCTCGCGGCCGAAGCGGAAGCGGCCGCGCGCCCCGTGTGCGCCGAGTGCATCGAGGCCGCGGCCGGCGACTTGGGTAGCGTCGACCACGAGGGCGAGGCGCCGCCGCGCGTCGCGGGCCCGGGCGAAGTCTGCACGTCCGCCTACCACGGGGAGGAGTGATGATGGCGACAGAAATAACGACGCAGGACACGCTCGACCTGGCGCACTACCTGCCGGCCGACGCATGCGAGGCGATCCACGGCACGGCCGACACGCCCGACGAATGGGTGCGGCAGATGGCGGCATGGGTCGGCCTCGCGGACCTGCTAGACGCAGCTACCCGCGTGCATGTCGATCTGCGGGCGCGCGTCGTCGCGCTGCTCGGGGAGCCCGATGGAGACTGACGCCCCGCGTCCGATCGACGCCGGCGCACGCTACCTGGCGCGCGTGACGGCGCCCGACTGGCCGCGCGCGCTCGAGGTGCTCGAAAAGCTCACGGCCGCATGCCCGGCCGACGCCTACCCGCTGCGGGGGAAGCTGCGCAAGAGCAACCGCGGCGCGCGCGTCGACGTCGAGGTCATCTATCAGCGCAAGGGCATGCCGCTGCCGGGCGAGGGCAGGGACGGATAGCGGTACTCGGGTACTCGGGTCAGCGGCCCGTCGTCGTACTCGGCTTGCCCACCGACTGCGCGAGGAGCGCCGACGTCGGGTCAGGCTTCCGCCTCGTACTCGCCGCAGACCCCCTCGAGCGCGCCGGGCGCATCTCGCGCGGCCTCGTCGGGTCGGCCCCGAGCGTCTCGCCGAGCAGCAGCCAGTTGAGGTCGACCCCCTCCTGCAGCGCGAGCTGGACGAGAAAGTCCGGGTGCGGGATGAACCCGTTTTCGTAGCGGTTGACGTTCTGCTGGTAGACCCCCAGCGAACGCGCCAGCGCCCGCTGGGAGCGCGCGCCGCGGATCTGGGCCATCCGTGCCGGGATTTCCCGGTGCATCGCCTCGATCGCCGCCTGGATCGCCGGAGGGGGCGGCGGAGACGGGTCCGGGGCGCGCTTCTTCTTCGCCTTCGCCGGCCGCTGCGGGAGCGTCTCGGCTTCCTCGAGCGCGTCGCTGCCCCACGAGCCCATCACGCCGCCTCGCGGACGGAGAACGTGACGACGTCCTTCCGAATCAGCGCCACGCTCGGCTGGCGGATCCACGCGGCGTCGTGCCACGACCAGCGCCAGAAGTGCATCGCCACGCGCGGCTCCCACGCCCAGATTTCGACCGCGAGCCACGGTGCGACGGCGTGCGCGCGGTCGATCGCGGGGAGCTCGCCGAGCTGCGCGACGAGCGGCTCGACGAACGTCCGACGCACCTTCGTCTTGCGCACCGTGACGGTGCCGCCTTTCTTCGCCGTCTCCGGCCGATAGATCGTCGCCTGGATCGCGAGCATCCCGTGCGGGTGCACGACGAGCCGATCGAAGCACCCGAAGAGGTCTTCGGCCATCGAAAGCGGCACGCGCTCGTTCCCGCGCGGAATCCACACGATCCGCTTGCCGGCCTTGCCGACGAGAGCGCCCGGATAGAGCGCCTCGATGACGACGTCAGACTTCTGCTCGGCCAGCTTCCTTGATGCCTTCTGATCCCCCACGCTCACCCCCTCGCCGCTTCGGCCGGCAGCGCGCCGCAGCGGATCCCCGCGAGCCGTCGCTGATTCGCGAGGCTCACCCAAAACTCCGGCCCGCATCGCCGCGGCTCGCACCGGCACGGCGACTCGACGAACTTGAGCTCGCGCTCCGCTTCCCCCAGCGACCAGAGCCGCGCGTCGAGTGACGCTGGCAGCTTCCGCTCGCGCACGATCTCGCGCGCCCGCTCGATCACGCGGCGGTAGTTGCGCTCGACGCGGCCCTCGAGGCCATCGAAGAGCGCCCCAAGCGGCGCCTTGCCGGGTCCGAGGCGCGGGAAGTGGTCGCCCGCCGGAAGCTCGACCGGATCGCCTGGCCGCAGCTTCGCGACCGCGAGCGCGTGCCGGCGCACCGTGCCGGGTCCGGGCGGATACTCGCCGGCTTCGCGCATCGCGTCGCGCAGCGCCTCGAGAAGCACCGGAGCGGCGAAGTCGCCGACCGTCTCGACGTAGAGCGCAATCCGCTCAGGTGTCGGCTGTTGGCCGTAGGCGGAGAACATCTGCCGGTAGCACTCGGTCGCCTGCTCTTCTCGCATCTCGCCCCTCCCGCATCGCGCGGACGAGGTCCGCGGCTTGGGTCGTCACGTCCATTGCTTCCGCCGCTCGCGTCACGGCGAGCGCGCCCTGCGCACCGCGCGGGGGCCACGGAGGAGCTCCGCGCTCGGCACGCGCGCGCGCCGCCGCCTCCGCGTACTTCGCGCGGTTCGCGGCTCGGAAAACCGTCTCTGGCGTGAAGTGTCCGAGCGGGTCGAAGCCCGCCCCGTGGCGATCGTGGAACGCCATGTAGCCGTGGACGCACGCGACCGGGTCCAGACCGTCGGCGATCGTCGCGCGGATCGCGCTCGCTCTCGACGCCGTCAGCTTCCGCGGATCGGCGGCGCCCGCGTAGGCTCCGAACGCCGCTTGTACGGCAGGCCACGCATCCGCGATCGGGTCGGTCGCAGGAGCCCCCCGTCCGCGGGGGGTAGGGGGGTTCTTCTTCTTCTCTGAAGTACGAGGGGACGAGGGGACGAGGGGAGGGTCTGAAACTTCTCCCGAACTTCGTGCGTAAGTTGGACGACCGAGTTTCTGATATTCCGCGTATTTATCTACCGAACAGACCCACCTTGCTGCGTCCCTGTCTCCCTCTTTGTGAACCGTTAGCGAACACGCTTGCGACAGCTTTGCGAACACGCTTGCGACGTGATTCGGCGTCGTGTTGAGGATCGACGCGGCCTCGATCGGGCGCAGTCGGAGGACGGCCGCCGGCCAGCTTTCTGCGGTGCAAGCGCGCTTGAGTCGGCACGTCGCCAGAAGGCGACACCACGCGAACCAAAGTTCCGGCGTCCATCGGGGGTCGAGCGGCGCCTCGGCTCGGATCGAAATGTAAGGCGCCTCGCGACTCATCGCGCCGCGTTCCTTACGTCTCCGACCTGCCTGCAAGATGCCGACGCGCTGCACATCGGTACCGACGTTTGTTCACCACGCTCACACTGGAACGTGTTACTCGTAGGGCATGACGCGATGCGGCTCAAGCGGCGCGCTCAGCGTGCGCATCGACCCATCTGGTCAGCGCCGCGACGGTGACGGCGCCGTTCGTCGCTTCCTCGATTCGCCGCATGGTCTTGCGCGTGAGCGAGGTCTTGTGGTCGTTGGCAAGCATCCAGACGTAGGAGCGGGAGAGCCCGAGACGTCTCGCCATCTCAGGCACTCCGATCGCCTCTCGCTGGCCCCACCGCGCGAGCGGGTTCGGGATCGTCGGCATGGTTCACGAAAGATGAACTATCGACCGGCCGCGCGTCAATGGGAATCGCGCACGATCTCGCAACCTATTGAAATGGCTTCACTTTTATTCAACCTCAAGAAAGGGCAGACCATTGCTTGAGGTCGTCATGGCGCCTGGACACAGCTCGCACCCGACCATCGGTCGGAAGATCCGGCGATTCCGCCAAGAGCGCGGCATGTCGCTCAAGGATCTCGGCGAGAAGGTCGGAGTCTCGAAAGGGCTCCTCTCGCGCTGGGAGAATCAGGGCGCGGACCCTGACTTCGGCCAGACCCAGAAGCTCGCGGATGCGTTTGGGATTCCGGTGATTTGGCTCTGGGCGCCGGACGCTCCACCGGCAAACTACCCACCCGACCGGCACTAGTCGTTCACGTTTTTTGAATCTTTCCCCTTGACTCGTCGCGCTCGCATGGTTTACGGTTCGTGAACCTTGATGTGGGAGGGCGAGAAGTGAGTCAGGGCGATTCGAGTGCCGCGCCGGCGCTGTTCCTGACGGGCCTGTCGGTCCGCAACGTGATGGCGGTTCGAGCGATCGAGCTGCGTTTCGACCCGAAGGGCGGCCTGGTCGTGATCGGCGGCGAGAACGCGCAGGGGAAGAGCTCTTTCCTGCGCGGGCTCGAAATGGCGGTCGAGGGCGCCGCCGGGATGCCGGCGAAGGCGCTCCGGTCGGGCGCCGAGAAGGGCCACGCGCGCGCGGAGCTCTCGGACCGCAACGGGACTCTCCGCTACATCGCCGAGCGCGTCGTCACGCCGAACGGCGGCACCGCGCTTCGCGTGACCGACGCGGACGGGAACCGAACGGCGTCGCCGCAAGCCCTGATGACGGGCTTCCTCTCGGCGATCGGCTTCGACCCGCTCGAGTTTGCCCGGATGGCGCAGGAAGATCCGAAGCGCGCCGCCGAGACGCTGCGAAAGCTCGCCGGGCTCGACTTCTCGGATCTCGAAGCGACGTACAACGAGGCGACCGAAGCGCGGAAGCTCGCGAAGCGGGACCACGACACCGCCGAGAGGCAGCTTGCCGGGCTGCCCAAGCCGGTGGCGAACACGCCGCTGCCCGACGTCGAGGTGTCGGTCGCCGACCTGACCGCGGCGCTCGAGGCGGCGCAGGCGGAAGAGCGACGACGCGAGGCGATCACCGAGGCCGCGCTCGAGTGCGTCGCGGACGCCACCGAGGCCGAGGAAGCATGGCGCCGGGCCCAGCGCGAGGTCGAGGAAGCGCAGGCGCGGCTCAAGAAGGCGCGCGAGGTGCTCGACGTCGCGACCGAGGCCCGGGGGCTGGCGCAAGCGCAAGCCGCCGAGGTCGCCGCGCTGCCGCCCGTGGACGTGGACGGGATCCGCCGGCAGCTCGCCGCGAGCGACGAAACGAACCGGCTGATCCGCGAACGGCGCGCGTACCTGGCGAAGCGCGACGAAGCGGCGGCGCTCGCGAAGCGCATCGAGGCCGAACAACGGCGGATCGAGGATGCGCGCGAGGCGAAGCGCAAGCGGATCGCCGAAGCGCAGTATCCGATCGAGGGGCTCGGCTTCGACGAGCTCGGCAACGTGACGCTGAACGGGCTGCCGTTCGAGTCGGCGTCCGACGCGGAGCGCGTGCGCACGAGCATCGCGATCGGGATGGCGCTCAATCCGACGCTGCGCTGCATCGTGATCCGGCGCGGCGCGAACGATCTGGACAAGCACGCGATCGAGTCGCTGCGGGCGCTCGCGAAGGACCGCGAGTTTCTCGTGCTCGCCGAGCGGGTCGGCGACGGCGAGGAAGTGTCCGTGGTGATCGAGGCCGGCGAGGTGATCGACGATCGCCGCGGCAAGGGGGCGCTCGCCGATGGGTGATCGCCGCCGCATCGACACCGACCCGGCGCACGACCTGCTGACGACGGTCGCTCTCGTCGTGCTGCTCGCCGCGCTCTGGATCGCGCCGGACGTGCTGATCGAGGTGCTGCGATGACGGAGCCCGAGCACCCGATCGCCGCCTACTACCGCGAGAAGAGCGAAGCGTTCTCGCGCGAGTGGGAAAAGGTCCGCGAGGCGATCAAGCGCGGTGCGCCTCCGCGCGAGATCGAAGAGCTCAAGCGCGCCGCCGAGCGCGCAGGATACACGGGGGACTGATGTTCGATCGGTTTCTCGCAAAGGTTGACGTGCAGCCTGGCCCGGGCGCCTCCGGGTGCTGGCTTTGGACCGCGCGCGTCCACCGAACGGGATACGGACAGTTCTCGATCCGAAGTCGCATGATGCTCGCGCATCGAATCGCCTATGAGTTGTTCGTCGGTCCGATCCCTGTCGGAGCGCATCTCGACCACCTTTGCCGTTCACGCCATTGCGTTAACCCGGCGCATCTCGAGGCTGTGTCGCCGCGGGAAAACGCGCTGCGTGGATTTGGATTTTCCGGCCAGAACGCGCGCAAGGTGGAGTGCCCGTCCGGGCATCCACTGTCACGCCGAAACGTCTACGTCTGGCATGGCAAGAGAAAGTGTCGGATTTGCGCGCGCGCAAACACCGTCGCGTATCTGCGACGCAAGAGGAGTGCCGCGACTTGAGCGTCGAACGACTTGTAGAACCCGGCGTCTACCCCGGAATGACGGCGGCGGCTTATCATCTCGACCCCTGCCCGGAGCCGTCGCTTTCGAGCGGGATCGCGGCGACGCTGCTCGCCGAGACGCCGCTCGCGGCCTGGATGCAGCACCCGAAGCTCAATCCCGATCGCGTCGAAGGCGAATCGACGCCCGACCAACTGCTCGGCACGGCCTGCCACAAGTTGCTGCTCGGACGCGGTCGCGAGATCGTGGTCTGCGACGTGGACTCGTGGCGCTCGAACGCGGCGAAGGCGACGCGCGACGCGGCGCTCGAATCGGGTCTGCTGCCGCTCAAGCGCGCGGAGGCCGAGCGCGCGCAGGAGATCGCGGAAGCAGCGCGCGCGCAGCTCGACGAGTTTGACCCCGAGAAGTGGCCCGGCGTCGCGACGGTCGGCGGCGAAGGGCAGGGGCTCGCCGAAGCGGTCGTCATCGTCCGCGACCCTTCGACTGGAATCTGGCTGCGCATCATGTGCGATTGGCTCGACGTCGAGCGCGGGATCTTCTGGGACTACAAGACCGGCAAGGGGGCGCCGGCCGGCATCTCGAAGCAGATCGCGCGCATGGGGTATCACTTCCAGCTCGCGTTCTACGCGCACGTTCTCGAAACCGCGCTCCCCGAGCTCGCCGGCCGGATCGACGGCGGCTGGATCTACCAACAGACGACCGGCGCGAAGGAACTGCGCGTCGTGCGGCCGTGCGAGGCCGACCTGGCCATTGGCCGGCGTCAGGTGCAGACGGCGATCGCCGACTTCGCCGAGTGCCTGCGCTCGAATCGGTGGCCGTCGTACCGGCGCGAGGTCGAGACGATCGTCCTGCCGCCGTTCGCTCATTCCGAGTGGCTCGAGCGCGAGATGACCGAGGAGACGGTCGGTAGCGCCTCGAGCTGGGCGTTCGCCGGAGGTCGCGACTGATGGCGCAGCGGCAGCGACGCACGTTCTCGGCTTCCAAGGCGACGCGGAAGGAGCGGAAAGTCTACTTCGGCGTGTTCGGCGCTGGCGGCTCCGGCAAGACGTTCTCCGCGCTGCGGATCGCGAAGGGCGTGCAAGAGATCGTCGGCGGCAAGGTCGTGGTCATCGACACGGAGAACGGCCGCGCGTCCGACTACGCGGACCTGTTCGACTTCGAGGTGATCGACATGCAGCCGCCGTTCGGCTCGCTCGACTACCTCGACGCCTTCAACGCGGCGCTCGGCATGGGCGCCTCGATCGTCGTCATCGACTCGATGAGTCACGAGCACGAGGGCGAAGGCGGGATGCTCGACTTCCACGAGGCCGAGTGCGATCGCATGGCCGGCGACGAATGGCGCAAGCGCGAGGCGATCAAGATGCTCGCGTGGCAGAAGCCGAAGCGGGCGCGCAACGCGCTGCGATCTGCCATCGCACGGTCGCCCGTGCATCTGGTGCTTTGCTTCCGCGCGAAGGAGACGGCGAAGCCGGTCACGAAGGACGGCAAAACCGAGGTCGTCGCGATGGGGTACACGCCGATCGCGGGCCCCGAGTTCCTGTTCGAGATGACCGCGAGCGCGCTCCTCTACCCGGCGAGCAACGGGTTCCCGACGTGGAAGAGCGATGCGCGCGGAGAGCGGATCATGCTCAAGATGCCGGAGTTCTTCCGCGGCAAGCTCGACGACGGCAAGCAGCTCTCCGAGGAGCATGGCCGGATGCTCGCGCGCTGGGCGCGCGGCGACGCGATGACCGGCGCGCGCGGCGCTGCGAAGGCGACCGCGAGTGGAGACGATTCCAACCTGACCGCCGGCAGCGGCAGGAGCCCCGACGAATCTCGCAATCTCGGAGGAGGTCCCGAGGGGCCCGGCAAGGTGCCGCCTGCTGCTGCCGGCGATTCACTGCATGCCGAGGCGGTCGCAGCCGTCAAGGATGCGCTGCGCGGTAAGACGCTCGGCCAGATCAAGGCGTTGCTCGAGGCTGCCGGAATCGGTCGCGATCGGTTCACGGGAGACGACGGGCGCGTCTCGATCGAGCGCCTGACGGTCGACGAGTTGACGCTCGTCATCGACGAGGCTGCGCCATGAGCGGCCCGCTCGTGTGTCACTGCCTGCTCAACGATTCCGAACCTGGGAAGGCCCCGGGTGAGAGGAACGCTGCCGGGTCCGATGGGACCGAACAGCCCATCGAATCCACCGGGCCCGGCAGCCTTCTCGCGCGCGGCATCGACCCGACGCGCCGCGCCGCGGCACGGTGGAACGACGGCGAGATCCCGTCGAAGTGGGGAGAAATCTGAATGTTGGAGCGCATCCAGCGGCAGCTCGAGGCCGAGATCGCGCGCGTGAACGCGCGGGTGCGCGGCGAGGTTCTGATTCGCGACGAACGCCGCGAGATGGAACGCGCCTTCGCGGAAGGCGACGAGCTCGCGATGCGATTTGCGACGGGCCCGGCAACTCCAAGGTCCGAGGTCGAGCGTCGGCGATCTTGAAGGCGCGTCCTGCCCGCAAGGGTCAAGCCGGATGCCGGGCCTGCCCGTGAGGGCACCATTGCTTGCCGGTCAAGGGCGCGCACCGACGCACCAGATTCAACGCGGCCACGCGCCGCAAGGGGGAAGGATGGACGACACGATCCGAACGGAGACGCTCCGCTGCGAGCTCTCGGACCCGGAGGTCGCCGAGCGCGCGACTTCGCTCGCGACGCTGACGGGTGACCTGACCGCGGCCGAGGCCGCGAAGGCGGCGGCGGCGAAGCACCACGGCGCGCGCGTGCAGGAGATCCGCGACGAGCTCAACGCGGTGTCGAAGATCGTCCGCGAGCGCGCCGAGTACCGCGAGGTGGAGGTGCGCGACGTGCCCGACTTCGATCACGGCGCGATGGAGACGTTCCGCAGCGACACGGGGGCCCGCATCCGCGTGCGCCCGTTGACCGCGGAAGAGCGGCAGATGCGCCTGGTCGAAGAGCAGCGCCGCGAGGCGATCGAGGGAGACGTCGAGGAAGATCGCATCGCGCGGGCGCGCGAGGATCGCGAGCGGGAGGACGCTCGTGAGTAGCGAGTCCGACGAGACGCCCCCGGCAGACGTTCCGATCTCTGGGCCTCGCGCGCAGGGCGTGCAGCTCGATTTCATCCGCGGAGCCCTGCGGATGCACTTCGGCGGCGAGGCGTTCGCATGGGTCGCCCTCGGTCCGATCGAGGCGACGCAGCTCGGCGTGATGCTCATTCAGATGGCGGCGAAGATGCCGCCGCCCGAGCCGCCGATGATCGTCGTTCCCGGGCGCAGCGGGAGGCCGAGCTGACCGCCGCCGCGCGCGCGGCAGGGAGGTGAGAAATGGAATCGCCGAGAATCGACATTGACTCGATCGTTCTGCTCAAGGGCGCGCACGACACCCGCGACGACGGCGTGTGCGCGATGGAACTCGTCGCGTGGATGGCAGGCGAGCCGCACAGCGACGCGCCCGAGTGCGCGTGCCCGGTGCTGACCGCGTTCTTCACGCGCTGGAATGACTCGCTCGACGATGCAGACCGCAACAGGCTGCTCAAGCCGCTGCTGCCGCGCCTGATCGGCACGCGCGCAACGCCCGAGATTCACGAGCGCCGATCCTATCTCGCGCTCGACTGGCTGATCCGCGAGGCGACGCCCGCGTGGCTGGACCTCGTGCCGGCGCTGGCGCCGCACGCTGCGGCCCTGCGCGACGCGGCTGTGATCGCCGACGCCGCCGCGGCGAAGGCAATCGGTCCCTCGGTTCGAGCCGCGTCGAAAGGCGCGGCCGCAGCGAGGGACGCAGCGTGTGACGCAGCGTGTGACGCAGCGTGGGACGCAGCGTGTGACGCAGCGTGTGACGCAGCGTGTGACGCAGCGTGGGACGCAGCGTGGGCCGCAGCGATGGACGCAGCGCACACCAAGCTGCGTCCGACCGTAGAGGCGCTCCAGACCAGCGCGGTCGCGCTCGTCGAGCGGATGATTGAGGTGCGCGAATGACCCCCCGCCTCAAGATCGCGAGCGACATTCTCTGTGCGCTGATTGCCAACCCTCAACGCTACGACTACATCGCGGCGAAGGTCGCGTCGGGTGAGCTGTCGCAGGCCGAAGCGACGAACAAGAACGTCCACAAGGCGCTGTTGATCGCCGACGCCCTCCTCGCCGAACACGATCGGACCCGCCCGGTGACGGTTGGGCTACGATGAGCCATGACCCTCTACCGCATCGTCCTGCCCTACGCCGTCGCAGGGGTCGAAGTAGCTGACGGCATCGTGCGCCGCGCAGCCCCCATCCTGCGGTGGACCGTAGGCAAGCGCATCGAACAGGTTGCAACGTGGGTGCGCGGGAAGCGCGGCACATGCACGGAGATCGCATCGTGACCGACCGCTACACCGACGAGGCGAAGGCGCTGCTGTGCTGCTGCTACTCCGATGGCCCCGACGACCACGATGACTACTACTGTGCAGCCAAGAGCCCGTACCTCGTCACCCGCGTCGCCGAGCGGCTGCGGGAGCACGCTAGCCGCGAGGAAGCAGGCCAGTCCGCCCAGGAGGTAGCCGAGCGTTACCGCGAGCTAGAAGGGCGATACAGCGAAACAGAGTCCGACATTGCATCGCTGACGGATGCGCTTAACGGTGCGCTGCGGAATGCCGGATTGAATGGTGAGCAGATGCAAGCGCCATGCTTGCGCGAGATGAAGAGTCGCATCTGGTTGCTGTCCTATGCAGCGGTGCGTGGACAACAGCTCGCAGCGCAGCCGGGGACCGCTGGGCGGGAGAGTGATGGGCAGTGCGAGGCTACGGCCGAGCAGAACCGCTGCCCGCCCAGCACCCCGGCTGCCACGCCGCGCGAGATCCCGGAGAGCGTGGTGGAGGCGTGTGTCGGCGTCTACTACAACGAAATTGGTACGCCTCTAACCACTACTGACGGAGCCATGCGCGCCGCCCTCAACGAGTACGACCGCCAGATGCCTGCACTGCGGGGGAGGGTGTTGGGGGAGAGATGGCAGGTTCGGTTCGCCGATGGCGAGGTTTCCGAGCGTACCCATTGGAGCAAGGAGAGTGCTGACGTTGCTGCACGCGCCAGTGGCGGAACCGTCCACCGCGTTGCGCTGGTGGAGATGGGGGAGGTGGACGATGGATGACGACCGCCTGCGCTTCTGGCGCTCGATGCCCGTGCTGCGCGTGGCCGAGGTCATCGCGCTGCTCGCCATCTCGCGCTCGCAGATCGCGCGGCTCGAGGCCGACGGCAAGCTCGAGCGCGCCGACGTGACGCCCGGCGTCGTCCACTACCGAACCGAATCGGTCGCGCGCCTGGTAGATCCGCAGTCGCAGGCGCAAGCGTCCGTGCGCGCGCAGGAATCCGCGAGCCGCGCCGCGCGCCGGGCAGTCGATCGGCGCCTGCAGGACTTGCAGCGCCGCGTCAAAGAGGTGTAGACGATGGCGATGCCCGCCCGAATCCGACTCCGCAAGCAGACGAAGACGTGGGTCGTGGTCGTCCCGCGGCCCGGGAAGAAGAACCCGGCGACGACGGACTGCGGCGCGGGCGACGCCGGGCGCGCTGCGGCCGAGGAGCTCGCCGCGCGGTTCAACGCCGAAACGGCCGCTGCGGACGGCTGGCTCGCCGGGAACGAGGCCGCGCCGCTGCCGACCGACGCGACGCTGCGCGCGTGGCTCGCGGCCTCGCGGCATAGCGTCTCGCACTCGTTCGAGGGGAACGCGCGGAGCGTGATCGAGCGCCACCTCGCGCCATACTTCGGCGCGCGCGACCTGCGCTCTCTGACGCCGGCCGACTGCGAGGGGCTCGGCGCGAAGATGCTCGACGCGGGGCTGTCGCCTTCGACGTTCGCGGTCGCCGGCTCGATCATGCGCACAGTCTGCGGGCGGCACGTTCCGAAGTACCTGCCGGCCAACCCGTTCCACGGGCTCGGGCCGCTCGTTCGGAAGATGCAGAAACGGCACGCGACGGGCGGGCGCCGGCGCGACGCCTGGACCCGCGAGGAGCTCGCGAAGATCCTCGATCTCGCGCGCGCGCACGAGCCCGGCCTGCTGCCGCGGGTGATCGTCGCCGCGTACACCGGGATGCGGAAGGGCGAGGTGCTCGGGCTCTGCTGGGACTCGATCGACTTCGCGACGGGGCGGATCGTGGTGCGCGACTCGATCGTGCGCGGGCACCGCGGGGTGCCGAAGAGCGGGCGGGAGCGCATCGTGCCGATGGACCGCGGCGGGCGCCTGCTGCGCGGGACGCTGGCGGGGCTCGCCGCAGGGCGCCGTGTCCGCGAGCCGTGGCAGGGGGCGGACCTCGTGTTCCGCCGCCGCAGCGGTGCCCCGATCGACGAGCGCGAGCACGCCCGGGAGTGGGAGCGCCTGTCGCAGCGGTTCACCGACGCGGGGGTGCGACCCTTGGACTTCCACAGCTTCCGGCACACGTTCGTGAGCCTCGCGCTCGGCGCCGGCGTCCCGCTCTTCGAGGTCGGGTCGTGGGTCGGGCACTCGTCGCAGCGGATGACGGAGCTCTACGCGCATCTGGTGCCGAGCACGGCGGCGGATGGGTTCCTCGAGGCTCGTGACTTGCCCGTGACGAACCGTGACGAGCGACACTCCTCTCGTGTCGGCGATTCCTATTCGTAACCGGCTGGAATCACGCCGGAAATGAGTGGAGCACGAGACGGGATTTGAACCCGCGACCCTCACGTTGGCAACGAGTGGGCCTACGGCGCGCGGCGATGGCCGCAAGTGCGCGACGGCGCGCGTGAATCAGGCTCGGAGCCGGGCGCATCTCGTCACGGCGGAACTCGTCACGGTTCGCCAGCGTTCATCATCCACGCTGGTATTCCGAGCCCGTGCCGGCAGCGGTCGCCGACCTCCGTCCCGCACGAGTCGAAGGCGCCCCAGCCGCCCGCGAACAGCGTCGCCGCCTTGTAGCACCAGCCAGCCCAGCGCCAGCGCCACGGGAGCGACGCGCGGAGGTGCTGCTCGAGCTCGCCGTCCGCGCGGACCTTCGCCCCGTAGCCCATCGCGCCCGGCGCGTGCGCCCGGGTGCAGTATCGCCAGTCGTGGATTCTGCACGCCCAGCGGAAGTCGAAGCCGAACCAGGCGTCAGGGCTGCGCGAGCAGCCGTCGTCCACGAACTCGGGCGGGATCTGCGCAAGGAGCGCCCGGGCGCTCTCGGGGATCGGGCGCTGCCGGCTCACGGGAAGAGCCCGATCAGCGCGGCGCCCACGCGAGCCAGGGCCGACGAGATGCCGGTACCCTTGACCGCGACCCCCTCGGACGTCGCGGAGACCTCCACGGCGCCGAGCGTGTGGATCTCGAGGTGCCGGCCGGCGTCGACCTCGATGTGGGCGCAGCCGAGCGCCAGCGCAGCGAGGGCAGCGATCAGCGCGCGGTCCACGGGCACAACCTCCGCAGCTCGCGGCAGGCGATCCAGCCGCCGTCCACGGTCCACCGCTCGAGCGTGTCCGGGTCCACCACGACCGGCGCCCGCGCGCCCGCGTAGCAGCCCCGCGTTCCGTCCGAGAACCAGAGGCCGCGCGGGTTCCCCTCCGCGTCGAGCTCGCCGCCGAGGCACGGCCCGCGCTCCGTGAATCGCTCGTACTGGACGCAGTCGGCGAGGGGGCAGTATCGCTCGACGCCAGCACGCGCCCGGGGCGCGCAGAGCGCCACGAGGAGCCCCGCAAGCAGGAAGGGGGCCACGATGGCCGCTACCTCCCTCACGCGGCGCGCCTATAGCCGAGCACGCGCTCGAGCGAGAACGGCGCGATCGTGACCGCGTCGCCCTGATTCCCGCCGAGCAGCAGCACGGCCCCGCCGCTGCCGCCGACGTAGATCCCGACGTGGCCCTGCCAGCTCGTCCGCGAGCCGCGCCAGAGGACGACGACGTCGCCGACCTGGGGGACGATCACGGAGCGCCCCCACTTGAGCCACGACCGCGCGGCGCCCGTGACCCCGATCGTCGGAACCTGCGCCTGGGTCATCGCCCAGCAGACGAAGGCGCTGCACCACGACGTCTCGTCATCCGGGCCGAGGCCCACGGTCTTGAGGTACTCGACGATGCGCGGGTGTTCCGCGGGGTCGTCGAGCTCGTGGACACCCGCGAGGAGCTCGCCGAACGCGAAGCGCGCCGCCGCCCGGCTCACCGTTGGGGCCTCCGCACGGGCTCGACCCCCTGCGAGATCAGCAGCCGGGTCACGTTCTCGGCCGTCGCGTCCGTCGTCCCCTCGAGCCGCCGGACGTCCGACCGGATGACCTCGAGCTTCTGCTCGATCTTCCGATCGACGATCTGCTCGACCTCGACCGCCTGCGGCTTGGTCAGCTCGCGGTGGTCGTGCTGGAACATCTGCCCGATCGCGAGCGTGCTCGCGCCGCCGCCGCCGGCCACGCCGACGCCAAGCACCACGACGACCCGAATCCAGCCCGGCAGCATCGCCCACAGCCGCCGGGCGGCTCGAACATCCTCCGCAGCATCCTCGTCGGCACCCATCACCAGCCCTCCATCGCGCCGGCAGCGGCGCTCTCACCGCGCGACCGCCCGATCGCGTCGCGCAGCAAGCCATCGACGATCGCGGCCGACTCGTTCCGCGGCGACGCACCCGCCGCGAGATCGAAGTCGAGAACCGTCGTGAGCCCTTGAGCCGGAGGGGCTCCGCCGGCATAGAACGCCGCGCTCGCCGCCGCGTTCGTGTTTGTGACGTTGCCCGTGGCGCTCGTGAAGCCGGTCCCGTTGGTCGCCGTGATCGAGCCGCTCGCGTTCGGCAGGTCAATCAGGTTGTAGTCGCAGCGGTGGCCCGAGCCGAGGTTGCTCGAGTAGCAGACTTGGAAGTTGCGGGGGCTCACGTCGTCGCGGTAGACCGTGTTCCCGTAGGTGTGAACGCGCTCGACGGTCGGGCCGCTGGGGTTCGTCATCGCCATGAGCGTGAGGCGATCCGTGCCGGCGGTGCTCGCCATCCCTTGTAGATCGACGACGTTGTTGCGGATCGTGACGTCGGGCCAGCCGTCCACCCAGAAAACGCCGGACCCGAAGTTGGGAGCGCAGACGCCGCCCGCCTCGATCGTGAGCAGGTTGTTCGAGAGCAGAATGTCGCCCTCGATGCTCGTGCCCGTCATCGTCGTCGTGCAGAGCGACTCGGCACAGGTGCGCACGAGCGCACCGTTGCCAGAGCAGCCAGACAGGTTCCCGTTGTCCGACTGCCGCAGGATGTTCCGGCCGAACACCATCATCCGGCCGGGCGCACCGCTGCCGGGCCATCCGCTCACAGTCGGACCGCGAAGCTGGATGACGTTGCGCCCTTGCTCGGAGTCGGCCACGAGCGAGTCGCTGAACACCACGCGATCGAAGAACACCCAGCGCACGAACGAGTAGACGTTGCCGCTGTCGAAGTCCCAGCCCATCAGCACCGAGCGGCGCCCGCGCAGGAACGCCGCCGTCACCTCCGGCGACGTCGTCGGCGAAGCGCCAGAGATCGGCCGACACTTGAAGTTTACGATCCCGTACAAGTCCGGGTGATCGGTGCCGCCGGTCGAGATCGAGACGCACCCGCCGCTCGCCGCGTCGAACTCAATCTCTCCGTAGTTGAGGCGGGACTCGTCGTTCACGAGCCATAGGTCCGCGGTGCTCGCAGCCGTGTCCGAGGTGAAACGGAATCCCCAGACACCCCAGCCGCGCACCGCACGCGGGGGGTGAACGCCGTTGTTGAGCGTGACGACCGGCTTCGCGCCGGGAGCCGCGATCAGGAGCCCCGGCGACGCGCTCGCGGCGCCGAGCGTCGTCGTCGCACTCGCGGTCCATCCAACCTCGCCGGCCTTGAACAGAATCCGCTTCTTCGCCCCGACGCCGATGCTCGCGAGCACCGCGTCGAAGTCGCCGTCCGCGCGCTGCACCGTCGTCGCGCCGGCCGGGCACCAGCCGCCCGTGAACACGCCGTCGATCGACACGCACGTCGTTGCCGTCGTCAGGAAGGTCGAGTCGGCAGTCGCGACGACGACCGTCGCTTCGGCCACGTCCGAGTCGCCGGCCGGGTTCATGCAGAACGCCCGCGGCGTGTACGTCCCCGCCTCGGTGTAGTAGCAGCCGGCCACGAGCCCCTCGGTCGGGGTGTCGTAGCTGTAGCCCGTGATCGCCCACGTCCCCGGCGTCTTGCCGGCGCGCTCGATCCCGCAGTCCACGCGGCACGCGAGGTCGTGGAACGGCCGCGCGCCCGGCGTCGCGTCCGTCGAGCTCGTCAAGTCGATGTGGACGACGGCCGGCGCAACGGCCGTCTCCTGCGTCGAGGTCGCGATCATGACGACGTCCACGTCGCTCGCCGCAGGCGATGCCACGGTGAGCGTCTGAGGATTCGTCTCGATGCCGCCCCAGATCGCGGGCGTCGTGCGTAGGGGAGCTTCCGAGTCGATGCACTCGAACCGCGTCGGGTGCGTCGGCGCGCTGTTGATGAGCGCCTCGAGCGAGGCGCACGAGAAGCCGCTCCCGCCGCCGCTCCCGAGCCCGCCGCTCGAGCCGTCCGCCGGCTTCCCCTGGCGGTCGATGTTCAGGATCTCCGACCGCATCGCGATCTCGCGCAGCAGCGCGTTCTCGTTGACGCTGGGCGTGGAGGCAAGGTCGTAGTCGTCAGCGCAGCCCGACCCCGTGAAGTCCGCGTTCATCGTCGTGCAGCCTTCCCACCAGTAGGGGGAGGCCGAGCGCATCAGGTACGGGATGCCAGCCGCCACGCGATCTCGCGACAGGGCCGCATAGCCATGGGCATACGCGCTGTATCCGTAGGTGTCGCCGTTCGCCTTGCGCGCCGGTCCCGAGTGCGAGTCGCAGTCGCCGGCGTCGAGCTCCGCGAGCGTGTCCACTGTGCCGGTGGCTCCCGCGCAAGCGGTCGAGTCCATCCCGCCGATCCCGTCGCCCATGTCAACATAGAGCTGCTCGTCGCCAGTCCCGTCGCTCTTTCGGTATTGGTGAACCTTGTGCTGCGCGGAAAGTCCGTGCGCGCCGTGCTCGTCGATGACCAGCCGTTCGTAGGCGACCCTCCACGCGCGATACGACGGGTCGGTGAGGTCGGCGATGGCTGCCACCGGATACCAGAGTTGCTGAGAGGAGCCTCCGCGCGAATACACCTGATAGACGGCGGCTTCGCCGAGTCCCGGCTCGAGGTGGTCGAGGAGCGCGGAAAGCGTCCTGCCGGCGCGCGCCTGATTGCACCCGACGTGCCCGGCGTCCCAAGCGTCGTTAGCGACGAACGTGTTGCTGGCGTTGCGGCAGTTGGCCCAATCGCACGTCTGCCCGTTCGCGCCGCAGCGCGCCTGATCGGCTGCTCGCATCGGGTCTGCATCGAAGAACCCGACGAACGTCGACCAACTTCGCTCGACTCCGCTTCCAAATCCGTTCATGCGCGTGACGGCGCTCGCAGGGAAAGGCGGAAGCGAGGGGTGCTGCGCGATGAGCTGATGCACCGTGATGAAGTCGGCGCGATCTTCCCAGTAGCCGACCGGGTCTGCTGCGACGGGGGCGTTCACAGCGGCCACCCACGCATCAATCGCCTCGTTTGTGAACTTCCCGCTAGTCGATGGAGCAGAAAGCTCGAAACAGCTCGACTCGATGTCATCGACGTAAGGGAAAGCGCCCGCTGGATTCTGCTCTGGCTTGCCGAACGAATAGTATCCGTTCGCCAGTGATCCGAGCGCCTCCGGCGTCCACCGCTGGAGCGCCGTTCCGTTCTCCTGGCACGTCGCCGCCGTGCAACATCCGTCGTCCGCATAGATTGCGAACGAACTATCCCAGTCGACCGCGCTGCCGGTCGGGTCGGGGATCTCGGGCGTCTCGACCGGGATGCTCCCCGATCCGCCGCCCCTTCGACCGCCTCCAAGCCCGTAGTTGTCTGCGGCGTCCGCCGTGAAGCAGAGCAGCAGCGCGACCGCGACGAGAGCCGCGCGAACCATCAGAAGTGGTCCGGCAGGATGCGCCCGCCGCCTCCGGTAGCCCCAGAAACACCGATCAGGAAGTCCCGCAGCGCCGTCCGCAGGTAGGTCGGCAGGACCGTGGGATCGGGTTCCTCGTCACCCGTCGCCCGGTAGATCAGGAGTCTGCGATCGAGTCCCATGTCTCGCATCGTCTGCGTGTAGCCGAGCACGCCTGCGTATCGCGCACCGATCAGCTCCGAGTCGCTGAGCGCGATGTTCTGGCTCTCGCGACGCAGCGTTAGGAGGTCTTGATCGAGCACTCCCAGGCTGCTCGGGTAGGTGCTGGTCTGGAGCACGTTGACGTTCGTGGCCGGCCCCATGCCGTTCTGACAATTCGTGCCGACCGACGCCCCGATCCGGTTGGAGGAGCACACGACGTTCTCGAGCGTCGCATTGTTCGTGCCGCTGCCGGACCCATCGAAGCAGCGCCCGCTGAAGTCGGCGTTATCCGCGTCCGAGTCGCTCGCGTTGTGGTCGCCCGTGATGCAGAGGATGTTCTTGAAGATGCTCGTGGAGAGGTAGGACGCCTGCGTGAATCGGAACCCCCCGGTTCCGCCGGCCGGCGCACCCTCGTCGTTTCCGGCCGCTTCGCTGCACCACATGCCCATTGTGATGTGCTGGTAGTCGAGCCAGTTTGCGGTCGTACCCGGCGATGTGTCGTCTTGGAGGCCGGCGAGCAGGCCGGAGCCGGAGAAGTCGCAGCCGCGGCGCACCACAATGTCTCGCAGGGTGTGCCCGGTGCCGTTGTGCTGGGATCGCTGCACCTCGATCCCTTGCGTTGTGATCGTCCCGGGCCCGCCCAAGTCGAAGAGGAGCCCGTATTGCTCCGGGGAGAGCGCGCCGTTCGCGACGTTGGTCACGCGCAGCCCGCTTCGGTGCTCACCGATATACGAGTAGTATGCGTGAGCCGACTGATCGAGTCCGATCGACGTGACCGTCCCGTTCGACGGCCGGTTCGCGAGGAGTACGTTGTTCGCGCTGTAGCTCGTCTGCGCGGTCCCGCCGACGCTCTGGCGTTGGAGGGTCAAGCCGAGCGTCGATCCGCTCGTCGCTTGCTTGTCCGGGTGGATCGGCCCGATCACGTTGTTGTAGACGTAGGCGAAATGGTCGGAGCTCTCGACGCTATCCACCGTCAGGCCGACCACTGCGACCGCCCACACGAGGTTATCGCGCACGACGACCGTCCCGTGCGACCCGTCCGTCATCGAGACGGCGATCCCGCGTCCGCCGTCGCAGGCGGTCGTTCCTGCGCAAGTACCTCCGCCAGTCTCGCTAGCGAGAATCCACATATCGTGACAGTTGCCGTTCGAGATCGTTCCGGTGAACCCCTCGAACGCGCGATCATCCGGCGTGTCTGCGACCGAGTTCCACAGGCACTCGTTGTTTCCCCAGCTCATCGACCAATCGTCGACGGTGACGTTCGCCGAGTCGTTGATTGTGAAGCCGTGCCAGACGTTGCCAGTCGCCGTCGGAGCCGGGTTGTAGTAGCCGCTCCCGGTGATCCCGCGGAAGGTGGAGTTGCTCGTGCCGTAGATGCCGAACACATAGGGAGCGGTCTGCGGCCCGCTCGCGCGGTTGTTGAGGCCGATGACGCTAATGGGTCCGTTGATCGTCTGCGGCCCGGCGTTGCGGAACACGATGACCGAGTCGGAGTCGCCGACGCCGCCGAGGTAGGCAGGCGTCGCGCGCGGAAGATGCAGGTACTCGAGCACCGGCTGCACGGTCACGCCCTGGAACAAGAGGTTGACGGAGTCGCTTCCCGGAACGGCCGGCAGGAGTGCCATCGGCTCGTAGGCGATGAACTGATCGCCAGGCCGCAGGCACGGAGCCCACCACGCGGCCGGCGCCGTCGTGTCCTCCGGCATCAGCCTCGCGAACTCGTCGAAAATCACCGTGTCCGCGCTGCCGCCCCCGTCGATCGAAGTGGCAACGCGGTAGTAGGTGCCGGGCCGCGTCGTGCCGCGGTCCATCACGATGCACTGCCCTTCGCCAAAGTAGTTGGTCGTCGTCCCCCAGATCGTCCCGGTCGGCAGCGACGCCGAGAGACGCCACGGATTCGTGTTCGTCCAAGTGATCGTTCCGGCGCCAATGTCGCGCGGAGTCTTGAGCCCGTCCGTCGCGTACATGTCGCCGAGCGCGCCCGTCGAGAATCGGAACGTGTCGGGCGCGTTGGTCGTGGACTGGACCATGAACACGTCGCCGCGGTGCTGCCCCGTCGTCATGCGGATCAGACGGAAGCCGGCGCTCGGCGCCGAGTCGAAGTCGGTATAGGTTCCGGGGCTCAGGTCCGTGTCGAGCGTCGTCGGAGCCGAATACGGAGCCGTGGCCGGATAGGTGCGGAAACACGTCGTCTCGGACGCGCTGCACGACCCCGGCGAGAAATCCATGACGCCGAGGCGCGTGGCGTCCTCCGCGTCGTAGATGCTGCGGCCCTTCATGATGAAAGAGCCGTTCGCGTTCATGTCGTCGATCACGATGGCGTTGGTCGAAGTGCTGGCGTTGTCGAACGTCCAGACGGGCACGTCGCCGGCAGGGCACTCGCTCGCGTCGGCGAGAAGGCCGCCACCGTTGGCGGTCCACGTCAAGGTGCCGTCCGGTTCGTCCACCATCGTTCCGAGCACCGGATCGACGCCGCACGGGACCGTGACCCATCGTCCCGGGCACAGGTGGACGTTGTCGCCGGCCACCGGCACGCTCGAGCCGGTCGCGCCCGTGCAGCTCGTCGACCACGTCCCGGTGCTGTTCCAGTTGCCGGTAGCCGCGACGTATCGCTCGGCCGCGTGCGCCGGGATCGCGAGAAGGAGGAGCGCGACAACGAGAAGAAGGCGATTCACCGGATGGCACCTCCGCACTGAACCTTGACCGCGCAGACGCCCGTCGAGCAGGCAGTTTCGATCGTCACAACGATCCCGCTCGCCATGAAGTTGCGAAGCCCCTGCTTCTCGATCGTCGCGGCGTCCTGCGGGACGTTGTCCGACAGGCCGTCGTTGTCGAAGTCGCTCGTGAGGATCAGGAGATTCGTGCGCGGGACGACGACACCGGCCCGATACGGACTCTCGTGGGTCCAGACGGCCGCGGTCGCCCCGTTCCACATGTTCGACGTCTCGATGCGGTCGCACTTCGAGGTGTCGAGCGTCTCGGCGAACGTCGTGGTCCCGTCCCCGTTCGCGAACGTGTAGTACGCCTCGCGGATGCCGGCCGGGTCGAGCGAGAACTCGGCCATCGGCCGAGTGCCCTGGACGTCACCCGTCCAGCCAGCAGCGAGAGCGCTCGGCGGAACGAGAAGAGCCAGCAGAAGAGACACGAAAATGCGCGTCGCGCCCATAGAGTCACCCCCGCCGGGCTGAATAGCGCCGCACGAAGGTGTCGCTTAAATGCGAGTAGTGGCTACGGCTGCGCGGGGAGCGCCTGCGGTTCGGCGTCAACGGTGCCGACCGTCGCGAAGCGCGCGGCGCGCGTGAGAAGCTCGAGACGACGGCTCGGCGGGATCGCCGGGTCGAGCGCGCGCGTCGCGAGCGCGAGGGCTCGCGGACTCGTGAGGAACCCGCCGCTCGCGAGCATCCCGAGCGCAGCGCCGAGCGTCCCATGCGGCGCGAGCACCGTCGCAATCCCCATCGCGCCGCCGCCGACCATGCTCTGCGGGTTCAGCGCCATCCGGCGCGACAGCATCTTCGAGGGATCCTGCGGCTCGGCGGTCGCCATCCGCCGCACGGCGCCGAGGAAGTCCTCGAGCCGCTGCACCGTGACCCCCGTACCGCGCAGGGCTTCCTCGGTCGCCTGCCGGCGCAGCGTCGGACCGCCATCGAGGCCGAGGCGGCGAGCGATCACGTCCGCGACCGCGAGATCGCCGTTCACGTTGCCGGCCGCGTCGCGACCGATCTGCACGGCGTCGCGGAGAACCCGGTCGAGGTGATTCCCGTAGGCGAGGCGGAATCCCCGCTCTCCGACGAGCGCGCGGAGCTGCTGCACGCCCTGCCGACTCGCGAGCACCGGGCTCCCGTCCGCAAAGAGCTTCTCTGCGAACTGCTCGGGGTTCACCGATCCCGCTTCCTCGAATCCGGGCCGGAACGCCCGCTTGTCCACGCGCTCGAAGAGCTTGGCGACCGGGTTCTCGGTGAGTCGACGCGCCGCCTGGTAGGACTGCCGGGCCTCGAGCGCCGCGTCGACCACCTCGCGGGGGCCGTCCATCGCATAGAAGTCGTCCATCGCGGCGTCGCGGAGCTGGGAGAGCTCGCGGACGGCGTCGTAGTTCTTCGCCGCCTTCGACGTGCGGATCACGTCGTCGATCTCGCGGACGAAAGCCTTGTGCTGCGCCGCGGTCAGATTGCCGCCCTCGTCGCCGAGCCCGGCCCAGCGCCGGGCGAACCGGTCCATCGGGTTCTCGCGCGTGCGCTGCTGGGTCGTGACCCGCGCCTCGATCGTCGTCGGCGGCGGGTTGTAGGCCGCGGCCCCCGATCGGGCGGGGTCGTCGATCAGGCGACTCGCGTCGCGCTCGGTCCGCTGCAGCGGCTGCGACGGCGTCTCGACGAACCGCGTGACGGGCACCCGGCGCTCGCCGCGCGCCATCTGCAGCGACGCGATCGTGTCCCGCACCCGATCCGTCGGGATCCGCACGTCCGCGGCCTCGGCGAGCTGCGCCGCGTTCGAGTAGTTGGCCCCCGCGCGCGCGATGGCCCGGTCGTAGTTGCGCGTGCCCAGCGCGAACGACATGCGGCCGGTCTGGTCAGGGGTGAGCCGGGCGCCGGGGCCGAGGCCCGCGAGCTCGCGCTCGAGCGAGTCGGCGACGTCGCCGGCCACGCGGCGGGACGCCCGGTTGAACGGGTACGAGACGCCCGGGATCCGGCCGATGATCTCGCGGGCCCCCTTGAGCATCCGCGAATCGGTCACGTTCTCGAGGCCGACCCGGACGCCGAACCGGCGGGCCTGCTCGAGCGCCGGCTGCGACACGTTCGCGACCAGACGCCCGCCGGCGCGCACGCCGCGGCCGACGGCGCCGAGCACGGGGCCCGCGCCGCCCTCGATCGTCCCCTCTTGCGTCGCGCGGGTCATCCACTCCGGCGGGTCGGTGAGATACTCCTCCGGCATCCGGGGCCGGAAGTCCGGCGCCGACGGGTCGAGCCCCATCGCGTCGGCTGCGAGGGATCCCGCCGCGGCGCCGAGCGCGGCGCCCGCATAGGTGCCACCCGGGACCGGGGAAGCCGCGCCGAGCGTGCCACCGATCGCCGCGCCGCCCGCGACGGGCAGCATCCGCATATCGCGCGCGCTCGGCATGACGGCCGCGGCGGCATCGAAAGCGGCGCCGAACGGCTTGCCTTCCTGCGGCTCGTAGGCGAGCGGCGCCGGTGGCGCGGGAGCGCCGACGGTGCTCGAGGCCTCTCCGGTCGTCCCCGCGCGAACCTGAGCGCCGCGCTGGAGCCGCCGCAGCCCCTCGAGCTGCGCGGGCGTCGGCTGGTCGCCGTCGAACTCGACGATGCCGACGCCTTCGACGTCGATCTCGCCCATCACGGGCCCCCGACGATGTTGCCGTTCGCGTCCATCTTGAGGCGCCGCGGCGCGGCGCCGGGCGCCGCCTGGCCGAGCGCCGGGGCCGTGTTGGGTGCCGTGGGAGCCTGACCGGGAGGTGCCGGCGGAGGAGGCGGCGAGTCGTTGCGATACACGCGCATGTTCGGCTCGGCGTTGGCGCGCTGGATCAGCTCGTCCTCGCGGCGCCGCATCAGGTCGGCCTGCGCACGGATCTGCGTGCGCGCCTGTTGGCTCGACCAACGGCCGCGCGGATCGAGCGCCTTGCGCGTGGCGTCGAGCTCGCTCGCCGCGAGGCGACCGGAGTCGCGCAGACCTCTCGGAACGACGTAGCCGGCGGCGAACGTCAGCGCGTTCATGCTGCCGATCGCGCTCGGGTCTGCCAAGAAGGCGCGCGCCTGCGAGGCGACGACCGGGTCATCGTCGGCGGATGCCGTCGCGAGGACGTTCGACACCTCTTCGGTAGCCGCTGCGGCTGCTTCCGGGGAAACGAAGTCTGAGATCAGGTCGCGACCCGTCGAGAGAGCGCCCGTCACGACCCCACGAACGCCCGTGAGCTGCGGGTTGGCGTCCGCGACTGCGGTGAGGGTGTCGAGGAGCTTCGTGGCCGCGTTCACGTCCTGCAGCCGGTCGAGAATCACGCTGCTGTTCTTCATGTCGCTCGCGCGCGAATACCACCGCTCGACGGTGTAGTCGCCGAAGTTGATCGCGCGATCCCGCGGGTCCGGCGGCTCGGTGAACTTCGGCGTGACCCACTGAGTCCCGTCCCACTCGTACCAGTTTTCGCCAAACTTCTTCATCGTCGGCGCCTTGCCGGGTGCGCCGGGCGCACCGACCGGACCTCCGCCGCCTCCACCGCTGCCCGGCGCGTAGGTCTTGGGGACGCTCATCATCGGGTCGACGCCCGCGTCGCTGGTCTGCACCATCGTCGAGCCTTCCGGCACGTTCCGGTAGGCGGGGCGCTCGAGCACCACCTGACCCCGCTCGTTCGCGAGCGCGCCGCCGGGATGGACCTGCGCGAGCGCCGCCGGGTTGCGGCGGATGACCTGACCGCTCTCGTTGACGAGCTCCTGCCCCTGCGAGAGCGTGCGCGGCTTCCCGGCGATCCCTTCGACGATCGCGTCGAAGTCGGGGCTCATCAGCACTTCGGGGCTGAGAAGCGAGCGCAGCCGCTCGCGCGTCGGCGGCGCCGCGTTGCGCCCAGCCGTGATCTGCTCCTGCACGCCGCGGTAGCCGGGCGGCTGCGCCTGCTCGATCTGCGCGAACACCTGCTCACGCTCCATCGGCGTGAGGGGCATGATCGCGCGCGGGTCGAGCCCGGCGTTGCGGAAGTCCTCGGCCTGCAGCGCCGACACGCCGCCGCGAACCTCGTCGCGGTAGCGCCCGCGGTCGATCCGACCACGAACGGCGTCGTAAGCCTGAAACGGCATCTCGAGGACCGAGAGCGGGAACGGAAGTCCCATGTGGCTGCGCTCCTAGGCGTTCTTCCCGCCGTAAGCCTGGATCCCCATGCTGTCGCTCTGCGACTCGTTGCCCATGATGGTCGAGACGCCGGCACCGATCCCCGCGGCCTGCAGCGCCCGGTCGAGCCGCCGATTGTATTCCTCGATCCCGCGGTCGATCCCGAGCTGCGAGATGAGCCGCGGGAGCGCGTTCGCCTGCAGCGTCGCGAGAGTCTTGTCGAGTTCGAGCTTGTCGAACACGGCGGCGCCCTGCGCAGCCTGCGCCATCCGGCCGCGCTCGCCCTCGTAGGCGGCGGCGCCGATCCGCGTCGCGGTGTCCCCGAGCGCGCTTGCGAGCCCCTCCTCGCTGATGGCGCGGGCCCGCGCGAAGGGGGACGACTGCGAGACGCGGTGTCCAGCGCGCGCGAACTGCGCCCGCTCCGCCACCGTCGCGTCGCGGAACGCCGCGAGCGTCGAGCGGTTCGCCGCGTCGATCGCGCCCGAGAGGAGCGGGTTGCTCTCCGGCCGCAGGTATTCGCCCGACAGGGTGCGCTCGAGCTCGCCGCGGCCCGCCTGCTCGGTGCTCGAGCGCCCCGCCATCGAGTTGATCCGGCCGAGGCTGGCCGTCTCCGCGTCGGTGATGCCGGCGACGAGCGGCCCGTTGTAGCCGCGATTCAGGTTCATGTAGTCGAGGAGCGTGTTCGTCAGCGGCGTGCGGAGCGCCTGGTATTCGCCCGGCGTCGCGTCCGTCGTCTTGCTCTCGCTGCCGCTCTCGTTGTAGCCGAATCCGCCGCCCATCATTCGCCTCCGACCGTGACGTCGAGTTCAAAGTAGCTGCGCACGGCGATCGGCGCCGCGGCATGACCGAACGCCGCAAGCCAGCGGTCGTCCTCGAGCCCGCTCGCGTTGATCGCTGCCGCACTAGTGTGTCCGCGGCTGCGGATCCACGCCGTCACTTCGCGCGCGAGCACGATCCGAACGCCACGGTCCTGCGGCGCGAAGAAGTGGAGCACCCACGGCAATGGGGTGAGCGGCGTCGTCCAGTCGGCCGCGACCGCCACGCCGCGCAGCATCGAGCCGCGGCGCGCGACGAACACCGCGAGGCGCTCGTCGGCCAAGTGTTCCACGAGGAACACGATCGAGTCGCTCGTCCGCTCGGGGAACGCGACCGTGAACAGCCGCTGCAGGTCGGGGCCGACGACGGGATCGAGGAAGGCCGCGGGGTTCACGAGCCGCGTGACCGAGAGCTCGCCGGGCTGATCGGGTGTCGCCTTCTCGGCGCGGCGACGGAAGAGCCGGCCGATCATCCGAGGTTCACCCAGGCGGAGCCGTTCGAGGCGCGGATCACCGCGCCGGCGCCGCCGTCCGTGACCGCGACCACGGTCCAAGGCGCGTCGGCCGCGGCCGGTAGCGTCGCGACGGTGTACCGGGCGAGCGGGAGCGGACCGCTCATCGGCTCCGTCCCGTCCTTCGGCAGCGTCGCGTTCACCCGGCCGGCGAACTCGCGCAGCAGCTTCGAGAGCCGCGACACCATGCCGCCCGCCCAGGTCGCGACCGGCTTGTCGGCCGTCGTCGGCGCGCTCGGAAGCCCCGGGGCCTCTTCGACCGGCCTCACGTCGTCGCCCCGCACGACGGGCAGCCGGCGCGCGCCTGCGCCAGCGTCCCGGTGAAGGTGGCGCCGCAGCGGCGGCAGCGGCCGACCCAATCGGTCGCGGCCTCGCACTCGGCGCGAAGCCGCTCGCGAGCCTCGGGCGACGGCCCGGCGCGCTCGCGCAACGCGGCCTCGCGCACGTCCTGCTCGGTCGGCCCTACCGGCGCCCCGAGTCCCTCGTCAGCAGACGGATCCCGCTGAGACTCCACCCCTGCAGCTCCTCATCGGTTCGGGCCTCGACGTCGATGAATCGCGCAAGCACCCGCGGGCGCTTCCATCGCTCTCCGACGCCGGTCAGATCGGTCAGCACCGTCGCCTCGAGCGTGCTGCCGCCCTCGGCGCGATCGGCCGCGTAGATCCGCACCGTGAGCGGGTACGTCGCCGCCGGAAGGTTCTCGACTACCGCCTCGAGCTCACGCACGAGGCCCCGGTAGATGCCGTCCGCGACCGGGATCCGCGCGAAGCGCGCGAACGCGACGAGCGGCTCGCCCGCCTTCGAGTCATCGAATCCGAGCTCCATCACCTCGCCCGCGACGGTGCCGAACAGCTTGCTCGGAAACTCCGCTTGGAAAAAGCGGTCGTTCCAGGCGTAGTCCTGCGACGCGAAGTCGCCGACGACGTCGTCGAAGCGCAGCGACTCGTCCCGGTAGACCTCTCCGATCGCGGTCGCCGGGAGGTCGCGGATCATCACGGGGACCGGGTTCCGGCCGACCGGCTCGAGGTAGTGCTCGGTGTACGCCGTCGTAGGGCCCGCCGTCTCCGGGTCGCCGTCGTCCGTGTGCGGCACGATCCAGAGCACCTCGGCCGCCTCGAGATCCTGAAATCCGATCGTCTGCTCGAGCCGGTTCAGGTCGATCTTCTTCACGACCTCGCGGAACACCTGGCCGCCGAACTCCTCGTCCCGCACGCCGTCGAAGCGGAACGCGCCATCCTGACCGATGAACTCGTGATGATCTCCGCGGTCCACGATCGCGCGACCCGACACGACGCCGCGGTTGCGCGACACCGTGCGGAGAACCCAGTAGAGCGGAGGCCCAACGAACTGCAGGAGCGTGCGAGACTTGCGCCCGTAGCTGACGAGCACGTCTCCGAGCGGGATCCCTGCGACGAGATGGTCCGCAATGTCGGTGCCGTTCTGCTCGGCCGCTCCGTCACCAGATACGTCCTCGGGGACTCCGATCACGCTGCTTCGGAACACGTTGCTCTTGCGCTCGGCTGACTCGAGCAGGTTCCCATAGATCATCATGCCATTGAGCTGCGCGAGCCAATCGCACTTGAATCCGAGCGCCGGCCTTCGCGTCACCTGCGTCGCATTCCCGTCCCAGCGCACGACGTCGTCGACGCCGTTCGTCGCGTACCAGAAATCGACGTCCTCCGGCTGCGCGTCGTAGAACACTTCGGTGTTCCAAATGTCCTTGAGAGTGCCGACGAACTTCTGGCGGATGGTGTACGGCAGCGCGAGCCCGTTGTCGGGGAACGTGGCGCCAGAGATTTTGACGTGCGTGTCGTCGGTCACTTCCTCGATCGGATACCAGACCGCATCGGGGTCCGTCTCTCCCGAATCGCCGAGGTGGATCTCGTCGCCGACCTTCACGTTGGCGACCCACGACGTCCCGCCTCCGGTCACCGTCACGCCGCCGATCGTCCACGTCGCCGTGCCCGTCTCGTAGCGCGGCGTGAGGTAGGCGACCGCCCCCGTGTCGAACTGGTAGAGGTCCGTGGGCGTCCCGAAGATCGTGAGGCGCGTCCCGTCGCGCAGCTCGAACTGGTCGATCAGCGTCACCGGACCGTTGAGCTGGCCGTCGAAATACGGCTGCCAGCCCATCGCGCGCCGAACGACGTGACCGCGCAGGACGCGGCAGTTGCGCGCGTTCGAGAGCCCACCGCGCGGGACCGCGATCGGAGCCCGATCGAGGTACACGCCGAGCGAGCCGCGAAGCTCGACGGTGCGTTCCTTCACGCCTTGATGACCCACGGCAGCACGCGCGAGAGCTGCCGCTTGTCCACGGGCGTCCCCGAGCCGCCCGACGCCACCGTGATCCCCGTCGTCGCGCTCGAGGTTCCGACGCCACCAGGACCGCTCTGCACGTGGGCATTCCCGCCGGCGCCGCCGACCGCCGGAGCGTTCAGCGTGTGAAAGTGGCCCGGATCGGTGACGGGGAAGTTGACGTTAGGAAGGTTCGCCTGCGTCAGAACGCCCGTCTTGGCGCCGACGAGCGTGCCGAGCGTGCCGTGATGCCCGTCGCCGTCGCCGCCCGCGTGGAATCCGAGAGCGATGATCGAGCGCATGTCGGGCACGCGGAACTGACCGGCGCCAGGATCCGCGAACTGCGTTCCGTCTGCCTTGAATTGCGTATTGAACGCCGACCCGATCTTCGCGAAGAGGGCCGCGTAGGTCGTCGTCGAGTAGTTGGCCCCGTCGCACGCGAGCCAGCCGTTCGGGATCGAGCCAGACGAGAACGCGAGCACCGTCATCATCCCGGGAACGAGAAGCCCGGCCTCGAAGTCCCACGCGGATGCACCGCGCCGAGCGAGCAGCCAGCTTTCCGTGTCGAGGTGCCACATGCCCTCGATCAAGTCCGACAGCGCATTTCGCGCCGCGCGCGTGCCGGCAGGCATCTTGTGCCGACCGTTCGATGCGTGCTCAATGTCACGCCACGACACGACCGCGGTTCGGTGCGCCCGCTCGTTCGCGGGGAACTGCGACACCAGCGAGGAGTCGAGCGGGCTATCTTCGTCGAAGTCCCACACGGGCATCGGTTAGAGCCTCTTCGGGATTCGCGGGTTCGGCGTCCCGCACGAGCCACTCGAATAGGGGATCTGCGTCACCTTGAGCGCCTCCCGCTTGTCCTCGCGAATCAGCTTCTCGAGCTCGCCCTGCGCCTTCTTCGCGTAGATGGCAGCCTTCTCGAAATCCTCCTCGAGCTCGAGCGCCAGATAGGCAGCGTGCCACGCGAGGAAGCGGTCCGCGCGGTTCGTGAACCAGTTGGACGTGGCGCGATTCGGAGTCGGCTCGTCGAGCGACGGACCGAGGTGGAAGTCGCACGGGACGAGGACGTCGTAGGCCGTGTCCGAGTGCTGCGGGTAGACCATGAAGAGGGGCGCCCCGATCTCGTCGGGCGAGTCGGCCATGACGTGACGCGGAACGCGGTCGACGGTCTGCGATCCGTAGAAGCGCAGCACGTCGTCGGCCTCGATCCACCCGATCTCGTGGACCTTCGTCGGGGTGTTCCACACGACCCGGAAGCGCAAGGTCGCGTAGAGCGTCTGCCCGACCTGGCGACCGCCTTCCGGCATCCGCACCGTGATCGTCCAGCCGTCCGTCGAGACTTCCTCGATGAGTCCAGGCACGCCGTCGAGCCACTCGCATCCGGTCTGCGACCCGAAGTTGGTCACGACCACGATCATCCCCGGCCGGAAGCCGCGCGCGTAGAAGCTCGTGCCGGAAGCCGATCCGAGCGTCCAGTGAATCCGCGCGTTCTCGGGGGTGTTGTTCTCGAAGCGACAGAACTGCGTGGTCGCCGTGAAGTCGGGGAGCGTCCCGAACTCGACCAACCGCGGGATCTCCTTCGAGCGCGGGCGGAGGAACGTGAACGCGGCCGTGTCGGCGCCCGGCTGCGTCGGGCTTCGCATCGCCCCGACCCCCGGGACCGTGATGTTCGATCCGGGCTGGGTGCGGACGTGCCAGAAGCCGCGCATCGCCGCGAACGAGTGCCGGCGCTCCGCCTCGAGCTGTGCGTCGTGGACGAGACGCGGGATCTCCTCGTCGACCTCCGACGAGGGGGAGACGACGATCTTCCGCACGCGGTCGTCGATCTCTTCGAGACTCGGCATCTCCACCCCCGGAAACTGGCAGGGCCCGCGCCCGCACGAAGCGAGCCGCGGGCCCTGCTCTCCACCGCGTTTCTACCGGCCCCTCGGTAGCTACTCGTCCCCGTCGTCGTTCGGGTCGCCGGCCGACGTCGGCCCCGCCCCACCGGCACCACCCGCCGAGCCGGCGCCCGACTGCTTGGCCGCGATCTCCTCGTCGGAGAAACCGGCCTGGCGCATCCACAGCGTCTCGCTGAGCGCGAGCGCCTCCGCCTCTGCCGTCGCGCGCGCGGCGTCGCCCTTCGGGATCTCGCTGACCGTCTCTCCGCTGTCCGTGTTCACGACGATCCACTTCCCGCCGCCGGCGTGCTCGGCCTTGAACGGCGGGCTGTCCTCGTGGTGCAGCTTCACCTGTTCGTAGTGGACCTCGCGCCGGATGCGCGCTTCCGCGGAGGCGAGGCGCTCCCGCGTGACGCGCTCCCGCACCTGCTCCTCGACCGGGAAGCCGGCGGCGGCAGCCGCACTCGGCTCGACCTCGCGGCCCTGCGCGTCGTAGTAGACGCCGGGCTCCGACTTCACCATGTAGAACTGCGTCCCGTTGCGCTCGCGCACCGAGACGCCTTCGTTCCACGGGATTCCGGGCGGTCGACGCCGCATCAGTTGACCGTCGTCGCGTTCGCCATGCGGCTGTTCTGAGCCGGGGCCGCGCGCCGCTGGAACTTGATGTAGAACACGCCCGCGCCGGCGACCGCCGCGTCCGTCACCTCGATGACGGCCTGCTCGCCCGGGTTGATCTGCACGGGACTCGTCGGGCGAGCGTAGAGCTGCTTTCCGGCGACGACCGCGGCCGACCCGCTAATCGTGGTCGTCCCGACCGCGTTCACGCGGCCCGCGTCCGACCCGGCCGTCACCCGCTTGTCGAGCGCGATCGTGCGCAGCGTCGCATCGAGCGCGGTCGTGAGCACAACGCCCCATTCGACGATGTCGATCGGGACGTTCGGCGTGAACACGAACTTGTCGCCCGTGCTGGTCAGCACCACCGGCGTGGCGCCGGTGTTCTCGAACTCGTAGTCGTGGATCATCGGACCGCTCTCCTCACGCGCCGCGCAGGCGCGACGCTATCACGCGCTCGTGACGTGGATGATCGGAGACTCCTGGGCGTCGTCCCACACGCGGCCGGCCTCCATCGTGCCGACCCAGCCGACTTCGCGCTTCGTCCCGAGCTCCTGCGGGATGCCCGCGCGAAGCTCCGGCTTCTGCACCTCGGCCAGGAACGCGGCGTCGTCGCCGAAGATCAGACCCTCCCCGGCGAGCGTGCTCGTGCCGGCGAGATCCTTGATCGGGAACGTCGGATCGGTCGGGTTGATCTCGTAGCAGTCGACGTTCTCGATCCGGCCCATGTATTCGGCCTTGGGCGTGAGGCCGCCCGGGATCTGCGCGTCGTGGCCGAGGCCGCCCGTCCGCATGTTCTGGCTCGAGGTCTGCGCGAACCACGTCGCCGCCTTCGGGTCGTCCCGCAGGCCGCGCGCGGCCGTGACGCTCATCACGGCGACGAAGCGACCGTTCGGCATCGGCAGCTTCTTGCGCCGAACGAGGTTGTCGCGGCACTTCTGGATCGTCGAGAGCGTCCAGGCCGCATCGGCGACCGTGCTCGGCGTGCCGTCGGTGTCGAAGGTGCCACCGCCGCTCGTCGGGATGAACTTCACCGGCGTGCCGACCATCGCCTCGGCGATCATGCCCTCGACGGTGAGCTCGATGTTGTTCCGCAGGAGCTCCTGATAGCGGTTGCGGAGGTTGAAGAACGTCAGGTTCTCCTCGAACTCCGTGAGCTCCATCTTGACGCCCCACATCGACACCGTGACCGACTTGGTCGAGATGGTGGCGTTCACGACGGGAATGCCGTCGTTCTCCTCGATCCGCGAGGCGCGGCCGAGCTGCAGCATCCGCGTGATCGTGATGCTCTGGCCCTTGCCCTTCCCGAACCCGGGCTCGGGACGCACGAACTGCGCGAGCAGCATCCGCTGCACCGCGTTCATGCGGATTTTCTGCGAAAGAGAGTGGTCCTTGTAGACCCCGGTCGGCGCGTCCCATGCCCACGTCACGATGAAGCCCCCCTAGGCGAAGTAGCCGTTCCGCATCTGCACGTCGGTCAAGTCGTCGAGCAGACCGCGATTCGGGTCGATGTTGTCGTCGGGCTTCTTCCGCGTGGGGGCGGGAGAACTGACGCTCGAGAGCCCGCCGGTGCGATTCGCAGTCGCAGCGGGCTGAGCGGTGGTCGGAGCAGGAGCCGGCGCAGCCGGGTCGGCTGCGGGCGCGGGCGTCGCCGGAGTGCCTGCGAGACTGCGCACGCGGCTCACGAGGTACGCCTTGAACTCCTGCGGATCGGCGCCAGGCGGAAGGTGTCCGCCGAGCTTCCGAAACACGTCGGTGAACGTGCGCTCGTTCGCGCGGGCGAACGCGGCGTCCTCGGAGACGATCTCCTGCCACAGCGCGTTGAGCTGCAGCGTCTCCTGCGTGCGCGCGTCCTGCTGCGCGATGCGCTGCTCGAGCTGATGCGCCTGGTAGGCGTCGCGCTGATCCAGCCAGCGCGCGAAGCCGTCGGGATCCGTCGCGGCGTCGGGCGGCACGCGACTCGGCGCCGGAGGCGCCTGCGGCGCGCGCGGCGCGGTGGCCGCCGGCTCGGGACGGTGCGCGAGAATGTTGTCGATGATCCGGCCGCGCTCTTCGTTCTGCGCGCGAACGCGCGCGAGCTCGATCGGGTCGATCGAAGGCGTGGGCGGCGCGGGCGTCTCGACCGGCGCGGGTTCTACCGGCGGCGCCGCGATCGTGGCGGGAGGCGATTCCTCGAGCGACGTCGGCACCGGGGCTTGCCCCGGCGTCGGAAACATCGGCTCGCCATGCACCGGCATCTCTCACCCCCGGCGGTCGTATACACGAGGCGAAATCACGCTGTCAATCCTGTAACGCACAACTGAGTTACCGCTTCGCGTCGTCTTGCTTCGCTGCGATGGCGCTCGCCATCTCGCCGCGACTCACCTTCGCATTCAAGTCGGCCACGAACAGCATGATCCCGATTCGGCGCTGGCAGAGCGCGAACGCGCGCGCCTCGGTGAGCTCGCTCGCGCGATGGAGGCGCATCATCTCCTTGTCGATCGCGGCGTTCTCGCGCTCGAGGAATCCCGCCGCGTAGTCGATCACCTGCTGAGCGGCCTGGCCGTCGAGGATTCGACCGTCGGGCGTGTTCACTCCTCACCTCCGCCGCCTTGCGCGGCCTGCTGCGCGGCGATGAGCGTCTGTTGCTCGGCGGCTGCGGCCTGCCGTTGCGCGGCTTCCGCGCGCGCGGCGTCCGACTGCATCCCCTGCCGCGCGCGCTCGGCGGCGGCCGTCTCGGCGGCGGTCCGCGCCTGCACATCGGGCGGAACCGGAACGTCCGGCTTCTGCTTCGGCAGGTACTCGACCGCATCGACTCCGAGGTCGGTCCAGAGGTCGTCGAGCACCTTCGCGACGTCGCGCGACTGCGCGAAGAGCTGCACCAGAGTCTCGTTCTGGCCGAGGATCTGCAGGAGCTGCAGGCGCGTGCGAATCCGCACCGCACGGTCGGCGAGCGCCGTGATGCCGCTCACCTTGAACCCGAACCGGCGCTGACGGAAGTCCTCCCGCTGCGCGTGGAGCATCTCCGCGACCTCTTCTCCGATGCGCGCGCGCAGCGCCGGGTCGCTGAAATCACTGTTCTGCAGCGCGCAATAGAACATGCGCTCGAGCACCGGGCCGATGAACCCGTCGTCGATGTTCTCCGCAATGTCCATGACGATCTCGGAGCCCGACTCGCGCACGTTGTTCGCCTCGGTGGCGGTCACGCCGCTCTTGCCGGCGAACTGCCCGAGGTCGATCTGATTCTGCATCGCGATCTCGCGCAGCTTGCTCTCGATCCCGGTCCACACCTCAATGGACTCGCGCTTGAGGCTGCCGAGTTCCATCCGCGCCATCACGTCATCCGGCTTCATCGCGTCGTCGTTCGCGAGCCAGAGCTTGAACGGGCGCAGCCCGTCTGCGACCTGGCGCGGATCGTCGAGAAGATCGGGTCGAACGACGTAGTTGGGCAGAAGCCCGACCATCGTGCCGTCGACGATCAGGTTCGTCATTTCGGAGAGCGTTCGCGAGAGCGGCGCGAAATCCTCCATGTAGGTGCGCCCGTACACCGATCCGGGGCCGGCGCCTTCGAGGATCGGCTGCGCGACGATCCAGTCCTTCCCGTGCCAGTGCGGATTCGGCTCCGGTCCGCGGATGATGCTCATTTCGTTCGCCATGATGACGACGACGTTCTTCGCGACGGCGACGCCATCGACGTTGACCAGCACGTTGAACAGGAACTCGTCGATGACCCGCGTCTTGCGCGCCGTCGGACGCGCGCCGGCCGAGTGCCCGGTCGCCTGCTCCTTCTCCAACTCCTCGCGGTCGCGGCGCATGTCCTGCAGCGCGTCGATGCGGTCGGCGAAGAACAGCGGCACGCCGTTCGGGTCGGCCTCGTTCGCCCACCCATCGACGACGTGCTTGTCGAGCTCGCGGCTGCGGAGCCGGTACATGCCGCGCCCCGTCGGGTCGTAGAACAGTTCACGCGGATCGACGGGGTCCATGCGCGTCCGGTTCGTGTCCCGGTCGTAGGTGACGGCTGCGGCCATCATCATGACGGCGCCGGTCTTGAGCACCTTCGATACGCCGTGCGCAAAGCGCGTCTCAGCGCCCGAGATCGTGGTCGAGCACCGCTCGAGCTGCGCATCCAGGAGCCGCTCGATCGAGGCATAGATCGGCTCGAGCCCGGGCGTCAGATCCTTCGTCTTGTAGAACTTCCCGGGCTGCAGGAGCGCGCGCTTGATCGCCGCCGCGAAGCGATCGACGAGCTTCGTCGCGTCTCGCATCACCTCCTGGTGTTGCCAGTCGGCTTTATGCGAGAAGTCCATTCGACCCATGTAGAGGTCGAGGTTGTCGCTCCAGACCTTGTCGCGCGGCTCCGACCCGCCCTCGCGCGCGCTGCGCGCCTCCTCCTTGAACTGCCGGCAGAGCTGCACGAGCTCCGCCTCGTCCATGCCAATGTCCACCGTGGGCGGACCGAGCGGTACGACCGGAGCGGACTCCGGCGCGGGAGGACTCGCGAGCGCCTCGTCGATCATGGCGGCCATGCGCTGGAGCTCCGCCGAGGTCGGCTCGACCGACTGCTCGAGCGAGCGCTCGAGTCCCATGACGTGCGCGCGGATCGCCGAGTGCCCCAGGAAGGAG
>OFQZ01000044.1_pt1 | contig 42777 bp, 35 predicted proteins | sample 1543011 | NCBI WGS metagenome assembly OFQZ01 (sample SAMN07774216, study PRJEB24372) | wastewater metagenome | isolation source: Exp Tend NO 0WW | collected 2016-02 | reverse complement strand
TGCCGGTGCTGAGATGGTTAGGATGATCGAATTTCCCGATTCATCCAACGGATCGTTCTTGTACCCGATAGTATATAACATCGTACTGTAAGGGAGGTTATCAACAATAGGGTTTTTCTTACGAAATGTATTACCCTCGCGGCCTGCTTTATTGCCCACGACACCCTCAACCACTAAATACTCTCCCGTGTTCGCCTGATACCATCTCTTGGCCTCCTCGCTTTTTGGTTCGAGCATTGCGGTGATAATTTGTTCATCACTACTTTTACCTTCCTTTACCTCATAGAGCTGTACCGATTGAGAAAATCCGTCTTTCGTCACGACGATGCGGTGGGTACCAGGGGTAAGATAAAGCGTTTTGTCAGATGTCTTTGAACCGTCCACCATCACTGTTGAATCTTTTGGTGCAATATACACACCAACAGCTTGTTTACCCGCCCTGGTGATAAGGGGAATTAAGAAAATAATACTTACCCCAAGCAACAGCACTACGCCAAGAGCGATTATGGTACGAACTGTTAAAAATCGTTGAGTTTCCATATTCTCCTCCTACTTCTTCCTATACCAGGTGAAATCACCATTTGTTAAGCTTTCTCGGCCCGCCATGGGTGCCCTCTCGCAGAGTGAAGCAGAGGCAATGTTGCTATTGAACCCGCTAATAGTTCCCACATAAATAAACGTATGACCACCTGAAATCGCAACATCACCCGGCTTTAAGGTGGCAGTATCAATAGAGGAGGCACTTCCGAGGTTTTGCCAATGAGCGTCCAGCCATGTTTTCTGAGCATCAGTCGGGCCAGCGCCATCAGCTAACTTACCATTATAGTTATAGCTCGTGTCCCAACCGCTGTCGATAACAAGTCTCGTGACAAATCCTCCACAATCGACATCTACTCCATCAACTACTTTTCCTTTTGCAGCACAATATTCAACGGTTGCTCCGATATACATACCCATCTTTTGTGCTTTGTCAGCAGCCGCAGCATATTCTGGTTTGCGTGTTGTGTAGGGCGCAGGATGGTAATCGGGCCATGCATACGCGAGCGTTGCAGCAGAGAGGTCACCCGGAGTAATCGATGAGCCGGCAGAACAACCACCGGTTGACTGTGTAGCAGGACCTCCTGATGGGTTTGCTTTGATCACTCCATCGATGATTCCTTTTGCGTAGGCGGCTTTGCGATCTTCAGTGATACTTGTACCGGAGTTTTGCCCTATTTCGTTATATACCCACGGCACCGTATCGGCAAAAAGTTCAACAAGGGGAATATTTCCTTTTGAGAGAATATCCGAGCGCCCAAAGGAAGCCGACTCGTGTGCGGAATTGGGGTCGTTTGAAATAGGGTGGCCCTCGGCTGCAGCGCGGGTTTCGGCAAAGGCTGCTGCATAGGCCTGGCTCTTTTGGGCGGTCGTTTGATTTTCAAATGTTGTTCGCTTCCCCTGGTATTCACGATACGAGCCAACTCGCTGAGGCCAAGCATCATTTATATTATCCGGTGCGGTATGAATACTGATACCCATAACCGCTCCAGCCGATTTCGCTGCGTCGGCTCGCTGTCGAAATGTTACTTGAGTTGTATTGTCGGTTCGGGCGAGTATCACCGTATAACCTGCGGCCTCGAGTCCTGTTTTGACACGCTTGCTCACATCGAGCACATCATCACCTTCTGGTTGATTTGCTGTTTCGGTTGCGCGTAGACCGGTTGCGGTATCGGTGTATTCCGGAATCGCTGCGCCATGGCCTGGGTCGATAAGGATAGTCCCCTTACCACTCGCAGAGATAGTCGAACCACCCACTGCTGGTGTACCCGTACTTGCCGATGGAGTGGTTCCCTTGAGCTCATCATATATTTTTTGACCATTATCGGCACGTTGTTGCGCGTGAGCGGGACTTTGATCTGCTGGTCGTTCAAAACTATACATCCATACGTCAGATGCACCCTTTATACTAGTAGCGGCGCTAATAGATTCCCACTCGCTTTTACCGTTTACACCATATCCGGAACGGACTGTCCGTGTAGTACTCTCTTGGTAAAGAAAATCAAGCTCAACCGCAAGTATCTTATCGTTGTCCTCAACTGATATACCTTCGGGAACATAGCCATTCGCTTTAGAGGCTGCACCACCATACTGTTTGTTAAAATACTTTGCCATAATATCGGGGTATTTCGACGTAAGTGCATTAACAATTGTGACCCTACGTTCAGCTGTCCACTGAACAATCCCATATCCACCCTTACTAAAGTCATTTATGTATGTAGTTTCTTGGCGAAATGGGCTAAAACCACTTTCCTCTTGAATATTTCCCAAAATACCGGCAGCCTGTTGGTCATTTAGGCCCTTTGAAATAAAGTAATTCCATATTTTTGCTACATTATCATTACCCGAAACCCGGCTACCAGAATTAGCACTACTACACGAGGCGTTACCACCCTTTTGATAGACAAAAATATTGTTTGTTGAGTAGTCAGCTTCGCTTAACGCGGACACCGGTACACCAGAAATAGTAATGACAAGAGTAAGTAATATTGTTCGAAGCCACATACCGACGCGAAACAACACAGGGGTCTTAGTAGGGACTCTTTGGTAGCGCATCGAGCACCTCCTGGGGTATTTTCTTTTTCTGCTCAGAAGAAAGTTTAAATGGGCTGTACGAAGTAAATCCTCTTTCAGCCGGCTGTTTATCCTCCAGGAGACGATACACCACATAGGGTTCATCGGGCTGGCTTGATTTGTAAGTGACAATATACCACCCGTTTTGAAATGGTTTGACAGACACAACTTTCCAGCCCTCAAGACGTTCAGAAATAAATGGCCTAAGTCCCTGTATATACTCTGTATCGGTATAGGGAGGGAGTTTGCCGAGAATACTTTCGCGATCAACAGCTGGCCTTAAGCTAAAATATATCCCTGCCGCGACAACTACCACCATAAGAACAGACAAAAGACCAATCAGAATAATTGTCGTTCTTCGATTCATCTAGTTTGCCCTCCTCAGTCCACTCAACAAGGAAGTAATATCCGTTGTTTTTACTGATTTCCATCCAAGTGAAGTTGGATCAACCCAACCCCTGTATGTTTCTCCCCAGACCTCCTCTACAAATGAGGCATCGCGTACATGACCATCATTGAGAACCTTATTATCACCTAAATAGATCACAACATGCCCACAGGTACTTTTTGTGTAGAGGAGTATAGCTCCCTTTGGTGGGTTTCGATCAGCGTGTTGTTTGTCGGGATTCTGATTCCATAGATCTATAGCACATGCATAGCCATAGGCGTCTGGTGTTCCGTGCCAGATATACGATGTAACGCGTGCACACTGGCCAGCCCCTTCTAGAGCGCTACCGACAGCTTGTTCGCTCGCTATCGCGTTGTAGTATACATTATCAAAACCCACAACCTGGCCATTATCGGTAAATTTGCCGCTACCAACACCTGATATTGAGGGGGTATTTGAGGGTGTGGCTGCACCCTCACCTATAGGTTTGATGCCCGTCTCCATACCGTCGACGACCGACTGGTCAATCAGGTACAGCCTAAACATTTTAACCATCGTCGTGGCATTTTTTTGCTCATCGTAGCACTCGGCAGGAAGTCGTTTTTCGTCGGGGACAACGGTACTAATTGCTTTTTCGTTTGCGCTATCGATACACGTTTTTTTGAACGTATCAAACACAGAACCTGCAACGGGATTACCGTCGTTATCAACATGGTTATTGTCTTTCATGTAGGTTGCGATAGATTCTGGAGAGGTATTCTCCAGCATACCTACGTCATTAAAGCCGTAAATAACATTACAATAGGGGTCAGTTGCAAGACCCTTTTCTTTTACATCAGGATCATCGCATTCATCCATTAACTTCTCCCTATCTGATATGTCTGCCATAGCAGTATCAAGTTGAACACCGCCAGACCATGAAAAGAGTGATGTTGGTAGGTGACCGATAAGCTGCGGGTACTTAATAATATTGAACTTCGAAAAGAAGTTACTAAGTGAGCTTGCAACTACACTTCCCGTAGAGTACGGGTTATTAAAATCAAAGGTACCGGCAGCGGAATTTTGGTCTGCAGAGTACTGAGCGATATATGATTCGTTATAGCCTGCAAAGGCGAGATAGCTGCCTCGGCTCAGCGGAGTGAGGGCCCGTGAAAGTGCGATACCGCCCGCAGCAGCACCTGCACCCATAGCTACGGTATCAAAAGCGGCGACACCATTTTCCTCACCGGTAATGACGGTGCCGGTGGCTAAATGAGCAATATACGGAACGAGATATCGCTCGATGATGTAGCCAATGAGAAATGAGCCAACAAGTGAGGCAGAAAACTTGACAAGCTGTTTGCCTGCGTCTTTCAGAGTAGACTTGATGGCATCTTTGGCTAATTTTTCTGTAATTCTTTTGACGACCTGCTCGACAATCTTATTTATAAGTACCTTTGCACTCCCTCTTGCGGCAGCCATTGCGCCCTCCACTGCAACATTGCCCGTTCCTACGGTCGTGATCGCAAGAATCGCCTGAATAATTAATGACAATAACGCAGTCATAAACTGGAATACACCAGTGGTTGCAATATTGCACATCTCATTAAAACCAACTTTTGCCCCACCTCCAGGCATTGTGACAGAGATCTTGTTTGTGAACAGTAGGAAGGCAGTGAGGGCAGACAAAATAGCGCCGCCGGTGATTCCCGTCTGAATAGGTGTATTAGTCGGCTTATCATACGCACTCCAGCTATACGCAGTCGAATCACCAAAGTTATCTCCATTTGCATCTGGTTTTTGCAAAATCTCCATCGGGATAGACACATCACTAGTAGCGGCGTCTCCCGCCATTGCCATTTCACCAGATGAAATAATTTGCGTTGCCCAACGCATTGCTACAGCGATGCCCGCAAACTTGGCAATGTCGACGATAATTTTTGCGTATTGATGCCCTTGGCACATCTCAGTAACAATCGCCGCAGGATTTAATGCACCGTTGATACCCTCCCATACCTTTGATCCAAGCTTCTTTTCGTAGGGTGCATGGTTCATTATCTCTCCCATATCGCTTGGAGTACTTGCTGGATGGCCGTTTTCTAGGTCAGTTTTTAGGGTCTGTTTTTCTTCTTCTACGGCATCACTAAAGTCGCCCCCATTTTGCCCCTGAGTGAGATCCTCGCCGCCAGTTTCGGCTTCGGCTAGATTTTTTGACACTTCTTTGGCACGAGTTTTCGGATCATCATCCTCGCTGGTCGTGGTCCACTTCGGGTCACGTATAAGGCGCTTATCCTTGAAAAATGTGCTCGCAATCTTGTCTCGCCAGACGGCAGCCCGTGATGGATATACTCCGCGCATAATCTCACGAAATGTTGAATCACTCGCTAGTTTAGTACGGAACTGTTTCGCATCAACCTTGATGGGCTGTCCATCCTTGAGTTCAGGTGTGATAATAGATTTTCCGCCCGAGTAGCGTCCGTTCTTGTCTAGCTTTAGCTCCTCTCCATTACCATCGACCACCTTGTAACCTGCATCATTTAGTCGTTTCATCTGGTCTTCGCCGAGGGAGCTATAGCGGCAAAACATCTTAATTCCCTGACTACACTTACCGGCCGTTGCGGTGTCGGTACCGCCAAAGATTCGGGATAATAATAACCCATGAGAACGCGGCTCCTGTACAGACGACATTGTATCAACCTTGTCTTTTACAATCTGAACTGCATGCATGAGCCCCACGGGGCCAAATGAAAAGAAACCGCCTATACCGACAGCGCCCGCGAGAACGCCGAGAGGACCTTTCTTTTTGAGGAAATCAGAAACCTTTGCTTTTGTTGAGCCGCCACCGGGGTTTGTGGGCTTGGTAACGTTATTGAGATAGTCGGCACTCGGATTTTGCTCCGCGGCTCGCGCAATATCAGTAGGATTATCTGCGTTTGCGATGGCTGAGGAATCACTTTCCGCCCCCCCGAGGCCACTATCTGATAGTTCCTTTTCTTTCAAGCTTCGAGCGGCAGGACTAAAGTCATAGGCATTATCGATTTCATCTTCGCGTTTTAGGGATGACGGCATAGTATTAGTATATCCCCTTTATACCACTACTGATTCCCTGTTGCGGTTTGTTGTTGCAAAAGTGCGCTAGGATTTGTAGTAATAAGTTTCTGTTCGGTCTGACTGGCAATAATCTGTATATGGACGTGGTTTTGACCTGCAAAGAAGAGACCCTGGCCTACTGGGAAGTTTGAGAGTCGTTTGCGTTCTTCGTCAGTCAACTTAAATACATCCGACAACACATCAACAGCGCTAGTCGACTGTTTGAGGAGGAGCTGAAGAGAAGAGTTGGCAACGATTGCTCGCCCCATTTTGCTTCCCATGAAGTCTTCGACATCCTGTGTGATCGTGGTGAGACCGAGGTAATATTTACGAGCACGCTTGGCAAGGCTAAAGAGGAAGTTAGCGGAGTCGTCATATTTCATAAGTTGCCAGGCTTCATCGACAATAAGCATTCGCTTTTTTTGGATTGTTCGGGTGATGTTCCATATATGACTCAATACAATATACATTGCAACGGGTCGTAATTCATCCTCAAGATCACGAATATTGAACACGACCATGTTGTTGTTTATGTCAATATTTGACTGCTGAGAGAATATGCCAGCAAATGTTCCACTGGTGTATTTGCGTAGGCGCTGAGCGAGCTGAGGACCGGTGCCCCCCATATGAAGGAGCGTATCGTAGAGATCACCGATTGTTGGTGGTGTAGAGTTATGAGTGAGTGGATCGCTGGTGATACCGGCGCGTGCATAGGTATCGATTAGCCCCTGATCCAAGTCGGCTTCCTCGGCAGGAGTAAGCATGCCGATCGCCTGTCCATTCACCACTGAGCCACCGAGCATCAGCCTGAAGAGGCCATGCAGCGTGACAAGGTTTGCTCTGAGAGCATCTTCCGCTTCATCGGTGTCGATCACCTTTGGTAGGTCAAATGGATTAACGCGAGTGTCGCTATTGAGGCTAAGCCGTATGTAACTCCCGCCTACGGCATCGCATAACTTTTGGTACTCGTTCTCAGGGTCGATAATGAGAATGTCCGCCCCCATCATCATGGTGCGCAGCGCCTCGAGTTTGACGGTAAACGACTTACCCGCACCAGACTTTGCAAATACCACCATGTTGGCGTTTTCGAGTGAGTAACGGTCAAAAATAACGAGGCCGTTATTGTGCATGTTTATCCCATAGAGGACGCCTTTTTCCTGCGTCAAGTCCGCACTTGTAAAGGGAAAACTGGTTGATATTGCGCCCGTGTTCATATTTCGACGGATTTGGAGCTGATCAGACATTTGAGGAATGGTGCTGTTGAGACCTTGTTCCTGTTGACTGCTTGCAGTTTTGCTATATACCAGTTGTTGACCAAATAGCGTTTCAATATTATGCTGGATAAACCCGAGTTCTTCGAGGCTGTCGGCATAGAGTGTGACATACAGTCCAAAGCGGAAAAAGCGTTCAGCGCCAACCTGTAGCTGATCGCGCAATTCCTCGGCATCATTTAGGGCCGCCTCACGTCCCGGGTCACGCGTACGACCCTTTTCGGCATTGATAGACATATCTGCTTCAAGCTGAGTCACCTTCTTGCGGAGATTATTGAGGACTACCTGTGTATCAACCGGGTAGATAAACATACTTATATCGATTACTTGGTCAATATTAATGAGTGAACTGAGCCAGCCCGTATATAGTTCGCGGGGGTATCCGTAGACATACATCGTGCGACCGTACTTCGTTCCGACACGGAAATGACCAGAGTGAATCTCGAGACTACTTGGGGCGATCAGGTCTCGAAGTGTCGTCATACCTTTGAGGAATGCCTGCTCGACCTCTAGCTGCTCACGCTCGCGCTGCTGGGCGGCGATATCGATGGGATCAAGTTTTTTTGCCACTAGACCACTCCTCCTGTCTGAGGTTGTTCTGATGGTGCGCCACCCTTGCGTACATAGGTTGCGGAAACACTAGTAAAATCGCCGAGTGGCTCACGCACAGCAGTATCAGGATTGTAGACATTGTAGTACAGTTCGCCTAACTCTTTTGTTTTGAGCTGAACAGCCGTTATCCCTACCTGCATCAGGCCGTTAATAACCGCATCGACGCGGTTTTTTATCTCATCCTTTGCTTTTTCGTAGGTTGCTTTGTCGATTTTTACTACAGAACTTGATTGATTGGCCGAGGGGATAATTTTTCCAAAGAACCCCTTGCCCTTTTCGACAACATTACTAAGGTCTCCTGCGGGTGAGAACGGGACAATTACAAAAAAACTTTTATCCATAATATTAGCCTCTTGTGCTAGTACATCGATAAATTGGACATAATCGTCCATAAGGACATTGAGAAGCATATTTTCTTGAGAACGACGGATTCCCTCTAGCTTATCGAGGTAGGGACCAATGTCAACGCGCTGTGAACGGATAAATATCTGAATAGGAAAATAAAGGGCGTTGAGAAAATTTTGGTAGCTAAACTCAACACCTTCGCGCTCGCGCGAGCTCATGAGGTCAAAGTTGATCGACCTACAGGCGATAACTGCCCGGAAACTTCCATCTGCCATAATGATCATATTTTCACGAAGCTCAGATAGCAGCAAACTATTCTGGGTGCTGACCGGACGTTTTGGTTGCTGGCTAGGAGCTTTTTGATTCGACTGCGGAAGCTGTGGAGCAACTGGGGGCTGAAATTGTTGCTGAGAAGCATCAACAACACCAATATTCGGTGCTGCTTGCTGGGGTTGAACTGGACTTTGTTGGTTGTTTGGTGGCACTCCCACTCCCCTTATGCCAAGCTATCTATCTAGTGCAGCGAGATGACAACTTCTTGTTCGTCGTCACGCTTTTTCTTGCGACGTTCAGCCTCGTGAGCAATCGTCTCGATAGATAAATCGGTGTTATTTGCAAGATTAATTATATCAGGATCGACCCCGTTTCCGCTAGTGGTTGGAGTAGTATTTGTTTCGGGATTTACTATAGGAACTTGCGGCTGAACTGGTACCTGAGGCGGTACGGTTGGAGGCGGAGGTGACTGGGCGACGAGGGGCTGGATAACACTTTGATGAATATTAGTGGGATAAGGACTTGCCTGGTGGAGAGCCGCCAGATCACTCGCCGTTACGGCTGCTGCCTGCGCAGGAGCAATTGTCAATGAAGCGTATGGGTCAGCGACGGGTGGGGTCGGGGGTGACACCTGTGTTTGCACAGAAGGTGCTACTTGTGTGGCTACATTTGAAGGCACAGTTTGAGGCGCGCGCATATGTTCGACAACTTCTTGACGACGACGAGCGTCGGACTGAGAGATCATAGTATCAATCGACTGCGCGATACCTCCTTGAGTATCCATGATATCGACAGTTTGCTGCGCTTCAAGAAACACATCGCTTACCATGTTACTGCCACTACCGGGTGTTGCCGCGTGACGAATAGCCCACCCCTCAGTATCGGCAATATTCGCGAGGTACGAGAGCCGACGTTCTGCTTCTGTCTGCGATAAATTCTTAGTGCGTTGGACCTCAACAACCTTTGGTGCAGTAATCTCTACGAGTGATTCTATACCATCGGGTATCCAGAGGCGTCTGCGCGGTTTGAGATAGTATGATAACAATGCAGCCATGTATATTTCCATCGGCTGATCTTTGCGCAGTGGCAAAGCAAGTGCACCAAAAAAGACAATGATCGGTAGCGGAATAATCGCCAGAGGGACAAATAATTGCGCGAGTCCCCAGGCGAGGGTAATACTTATAGCAACAATGATGAGGTAGATAAATTGGCGAAAACTAAAAGGACCAATGAGTTTATCGTCTGCTTCAACATCTTGCGCTACTTTATAGACTGCCATACAAACTCCTACGGTGCGCCACCGCTACCTGGCGTATTTCTATCAGCCAAACCATCTCTAATCTGGTCAGCATGAGCTCTAATCTGTTCTGATTCATAATCACTCAGGAATCTTCCACCTACTTTACCGACAGAACCATCTTTTGTGACTGACTGCTGTCCGGCAACATGGCGGGCCTTACCATCAGCACCAACCTTTACTAGGTCCCCTATGTCTGAATAGTTACTTGATCCACCTGAGCTACTTGTTGCTGACGACGCTGCACTTGAGGGGGCTACAGGAGCAGGATTTGCAGGAGCAACTTTAGCACCGAGACTGGCATGGGGAATATTGAGTACGCCCGGGGTACCTACTGCAGCACCGGCTGTTGTAGGTCCACCTCCTGCACCGCCGGGAGGAGGTAGATTTGGTGTTGCTCCAACTCCACCTGGAGCTCCCCCTCCGCCACTAGTGTTAGCTCCGGTGGGAGTAGCTGGACCAGCAGCCGTTCCGGCAACTGTTCTGAGCAAGTCTTGTTTACTACCGCTAAGGTTTTGCCAAACATTATCATTACCCATCATGGCTCTTGCTCGCTCCGCGGTGAGTGCTGGCTGACCATCGGCGCCAACGGCATAAGATGCTTGCGTGAGAGACTCAAGGCTCTGCCCTGCAAGTTCTGCATCGGTGAGCTCACTATATGTTCGACCGGTACTTTCAATATCTGCTATACTACCCTCGCTATAGCTCCACGCATTGAGAGCGGCATCTTTACCTTTTAGTCCGGCTGCGCTAAGGTCTGACATACATTTCTGTACGGTAGTGCTATTCTTATCAAAACCAGCTCTTCCCTCGGCATTGCGTACACCTCTATGGAGCCGGTCGATACCCTGCGCCCCTCCTGCAATTAGGATTGATTGAGCAGCACGCGCACGAGTCGTGTCACCTTTTGCAACAGCGTCTTCATAGGCTTCCTGCGCCATTGCTAATTTATTCTGCTCAGTCCAGTCCTTTTGCTTTTGTAACCGTATCGCTTCATCGGCAACTTCCTTTTTCTCCATTTCGACCGCAATACCGGCGCCATGGGCCGAGAGTTTGCCACCATAATTCTTGCCAGTGAGTCTGTTGATACCCTTATAATATTTCGCACCCAGACCGTTCCCATGCCCACCGAGCGTCTGAGCTCGTTTGAGTTGTTGGTTGCGTTGCCGCTGCTGGCTCATAGCGCCAAGCATAGAAGTATCGTTCCATTTTTTACCGATGCGGCTATTTGCCTTTGAGCTGGCTTTGCTGAGCATAGCACCCAACGATCCTGTAGCGGCCAAAGCGTTTTTGAGAAGAGCGGGCACAACGAGGAGTGGAATAGCAGAAGCGCCAAGTGCGCCGACGCTGAGTGCGACACCGATTGTTTTGCTATTTGGATCAGTAACGGTATCGGGATTCCCTGCCGCAGCCTGAAGTATGGTTGATGCGAGCTTGCTTGCTCCAAATACAATGGCGACAATGGGGAATAAAAGCAGGAGCGTAGAAAATAATTTGTACCATTTTTTGAACCAGTTCTCGGTGTTTGGTAAGAGGTATGCAACAAATGCAAGTGGAGAGATGACAATTAACAATATAATAAGTGCTTGCCGCCCGATAAGTATCAGCACGGTCATCGCAAGAGCAAGAAGCGCCGCCAGTACAACGGGTGTTGATATCGAGAGCAAAAGTGCGATGGCCGCCACTCCCAGCCCGACCATGGCCAAAATACCTCCTATTCGATCGAGCCATGTGTTTGATCCGGAACCAATATCTGGAGTACCGATTTTAACAGCAATACTATTTGTAAAGTTACTAAAGCTATAGCCCAGCAGATTGCTTATATCGACCGCTAGTTGGCAGACATAATACGAAACGTTTACGAGTATGGCGGCGACAATGATTTTTGGCAGCAGTTTCTTGATGCCGTAATTGCTAATGCCAATATTTGATATCTGAGAGAATATAATAATCAAAAAGGCGAGAACAAAGGCGGCGTTTGCATAATTACGAAATTGCTGCCAAGCCTCATATGTTCCGCTACTCTGGTCAGTTACTTTTTGATCGACAACCAAAGCCATACTGATATAATTCTGTGCACCATCATTGACGGTCGCCATGAAATTCATTATCGGACAAACTAGCCAGCCGATACTCTTGATGACACAGGTAGGTTTTGAGCCATTTGTGCCCCCGGAGGCGTTTGGATCTGATGCATATTTTTGTCCATATTTACAAGCGGCATTTTCAGCAGCTTTTGTTGCGGGTGGGTAGGTGGTGTCACAAAAAGCAGCATCAGATTTATTTTTTAGGCCAGCTTCACACGCGCTCCTTTCCGGTTGAGATAACTTATATTTACTAGCGCATGTTTGAGCGGCGGTCGGGTCATTCTGGACGTAGGTAAGGTAATCATTAGCATATTTGTCGGCGAGATTTGAAAGCGATTCACAGTTTTGCTGACCGCCCCCTTCGTTATCTATATCACTTGGATTTGATCCTGATATTGGAGCGAGAACAGGAATTTGTTTTCCCCTACCCAACTCAGTTTTATAGAATTTTTCAACTAGCTGAGTGTTATCGTCACTTGGAGCATGGATGATATAGCCGGTGTCGCCTTTTTCCATTGTAGCCGGGTCGTATAGAGCCTCACTAGTCACCCTACAGGCAGTTTTAAATGACTTAATGAAGTAGTTATATTTAACGTAGCCTTCTGGAGTAAATGGATTGGCGCCTACTTTTTGCTTGACCGCATCGAAAAAGCCGCCCTCATGTCCCCTTATCTCCCAATCGCCATCACCGTTGAGGCAGGGGCTTTTATTTACACGCGTGGCCCCGATATCACAAACAAACTGCTTTCCAGATGTCCAGCCGAGAAATCCAAGTGCTTCTCTCATCTTTGATCCATCATTACAGTTTTTTTCTCCACCTGAGTCGATAAATGTTCCGATTTGTGTGTCTTTTGATCTAAAAAAAACAAAATCATTAACACTCGAATCAGCGTTACCGCTCGCATAGGCAAGACATGAATAGACGTAACTGGCATATGCCCAGGCTTTACCCTTGTCGTCTATAGAGCTGCTCGAGTATGAAAGGGCAAGGAGCGAGGGGGCGGTGAGTATAGGAGTAAATAGGGTTATAATAACCCCTCCCAGTACAGTAAACAATCCAAATCGTTTCATAGTGCCTATGATTATTTAATCATGTCTACTATAAAAATACTATTGAATCAAAAGTCCCCTTGATCAAGAGGACTTTTGACATGTATGACGATAGGTGTGTAACTAACTGGGAGTATTGGGAAGTTTTTTAAATTCACTATTGCCTTCAGGGATAGTATAAAATAACGTCCACTCAAATCCCTCTCCGCCACCGACTTTAGGGAACGACACACCAGCGACTAGCCATTGATCAACAGCGGTATCGCCTTTAGCGTTCAAGGTCTTCCGCCACTCATTGCCCGTACTATTAAAACTAGATGGTTCTTCTCCCCATGCTGTGCTGTACAAATACTCATCACCGCCACTACGGTCTTTGATATTACCACTGAAGTCTAACATTGCTTGCTTGGCGCGCAAGTATTCTTGAGAATCACAGGAAGAGTATACGATAGCGAGCATTCTTATTGCATCAAGTCGGTTCTCGGGGCGAACCGTGCCGTCGGGATTAGTGAGGATATGCCACGCTGTTGCCTCTTTATTGACCTTTTGAACAATAATTGATTGTGCATCAGAGCTACTTGAAGGGTTACCATAATTCGCAAACGGTACAAATTTTTCACTAGTTAGTCTCATTAATTTAATTTGTTGCTCCGCATAGGGGCCATAAACACGAAACAGAAACTCGCCATAACGTTCTCGTTGCGGTCCTTTCAGATTCTCAAATGGTGAGATATCGTCGCTAGCATGGATATCTTTAATGAACTTCTGATCCTCTGCTGAGAGCGCTTTGTAGGCTTCGCTGTCAATTATTGTTTTTGGATTGAGCTTATCAACTGTCTGAGTAGTTTTCTCGGGGGTGCTCGCACCAGGCGTCTGTGAGGCGCTGGCGGTTGGGCGGTTGTCAGCCGAAACGGTTTCTGGACCACACGCAGTTGTGCCGAGGGCGACAGTGGTCGCAAGAGCGAAGCCAGCGCCGAGTCGTTCAAAAGTAGATCGTTTTACCATGATAATGAGTTTCTCCTTATTGAATTATCACGAATGTATACATTATACACCAAAGGTATGAAAATGTCAATATACCATAAGCATCGACGTGCTAAATGATGATACCGGCATCGCGCAGTGCTTTTGCCATGACCTCGCGAGACGACTCTGGTGTGTCGCGACCAACCGTCGGACTGGTAAGGATATCGCGCGTACCATTGAGCATACCCGCAAAGTTCTTGTCGAACTTGTCGTCGAAGGTAGAAATGACTTTTTGGTAACGCGGATCACTGGTACCGCCATACATTCCCTCAAAGAGTTCAAACATGGCGCTGCGGTGCCGGGCAAACTTAGGCAGGATCGTCTGCGTCTGACGGAGCAGTTGCAGGGCGATGCACTTTCATCGACCGCTTGGGCTATTGAGCAGCTACGGCATCCTAAAAGCGGGGCATACGTCTTTAATAACGGTAGGGCAGTCTCAAACAAAGGCGAGAATACTCCTGCTAATGTGCCAGAGGTGACGACTGCATTTAACCCAGAGACCGGATTGTTGACGCTCCAGGTTGTTCATCAGCTAGATAGCACAACCGGTAAGCCAATTTCATTTGTTCAAGCGGTCAAGCTACCTGACGAAAGACTAGCATTCACTGACTTTAGTTTCGTATTTACCACTAAGGGCATGAGCAACCTCGACAAATCTAAGGATCCTCGCGTAGGGGACGTCCTCGATTGGTTGGAGAAGGGCCTTACTCAGGGCGACGCGGAACTACGGCAAGGTAACGGTAGGACGTACAACCCACAAACGCGGACGTATACAGTATACGAGCTAGGTGTAGACAAGAATGGGATTACCACACGGGTGGACGCTAGCTCAAAGGATATGCTCGTTAGTGGCCCTAATGTAACCAGAAAGACGAACGACTCGCATGACGTAGCGGTTATCGCTGCTGCGCTGGACAGAGCGGTTATCCAGGGCTCCCAGACGAAGTCAAAGTAAATATTCATACTTCATTCTGCTATAATAATCCTCACGAGAAAGTGAGGATTATTTGATGTTTGACACTGACGAATACGAACTGAAGATGACGGGTGCTTTGGAGCATCTCGGGATTGAGCTGGGCAAGATCCGTACCGGTCGAGCTCATCCTGGCATGCTCGACGGCATAAAGGTAATGGCCTATGGTGTCGAAGTGCCCCTCAACCAGGTAGCAAATATTACTGCTCCGGAGGCGCAACTACTACAGATTACGCCATTTGATCCTGCAAATCTCCAACATATTGCGACCGCGATCAGGAACGATCAGGGTCTGGGGCTCAATCCGAGTGATGATGGTCGTGTCGTACGCGTTCCCGTACCGGCACTGACCGAGGAGCGCCGCAAACTGCTCGTCAAGCAAGCGGGTGAAAAAAGCGAAGAGGCAAGGATTGGACTGCGTACGATTCGTCAGGATGGCATCAAGGATGCTCGCCAAAAAAAGGATGCCAAGGAGCTTTCCGAGGACGACCTGAAGCGTGTTGAGAAAGAGTTTGACAGATTAATGAGTGTTTATCAGCAAAAAATTGACGAGGCATGCAAAACGAAGGAAAAGGAAATCCTTACCATCTAATATGCCGAGCTCCCTTCCTACTCATATAGGCTATATCGTTGATGGTAATCGACGCTGGGCCAAGCAACGCGGCCTTTCTGCCTCGGAGGGTCACGCTGCTGGCTATGAGGTTGTAAAAACTATTATTGTCGACACTATCAAACGAGGTGTCCCGTATGTGAGCGCGTATATATTTAGTACCGAAAACTGGCAACGAAGCCCTATCGAAGTTAATTTCTTGATGAAGCTTATTGTGCGAGTGCTAACCGATGATCTACATATCTTTATCGAAAATAATATTCGGCTTAGGATAGCGGGATCAAAAAAACGGCTGACGAAGGGGGTTTTGCGAGCTATTGAGGAGGCTGAACAACAAACGAAGCATTTGACTGGCGGGCAAGCCATCATCTGTCTCAATTACGGTGGACATCAGGAACTTGCTGATGCATTTGAAGCGATGCGAGACCACGTCGGCGACCAAGTCATTACACCGGACGTCATCGAGAAATTTCTGTATACACCAGACGTACCAGCATGTGATTTGATCGTTCGAACGAGCGGCGAACAGCGGCTCAGCGGCTATATGCTCTGGCGTTCTCCCTACAGTGAGCTACTATTTCTGAAAAAGCACTGGCCGGACATGACAACAAAAGACGTTAGCGGTATACTAACAGAATATGCACGCCGCGAACGTCGGCATGGATCATAGGAGAGGATTGATATGGAGACAGTGATCGGTATTATCGTGGGCCTACTTATCATTACGTTTTTGGTAGTGGTTCATGAGCTAGGACACGCCTTAGTGGCACGTCGGAACGGTGTTATCGTCGAAGAGTTTGGGATTGGTTTTCCCCCAAAGATCTGGGGACGCAAAGTTAAGAAAAGCCCGCTTGGCAACAATGTACTATTTAGCATAAATCTCTTACCACTCGGTGGATTTGTTAAACTCCAAGGCGAACACGATAGTGACAAGAAGAAAGGTGATTATGGTGCCGCCTCTTTTCGGCAAAAGACCAATATACTGCTTGCGGGTGTTGCAATGAACTGGGCGGTTGCCGTCGTTCTGTTTACTATCCTGGCTGCGATCGGTATCCCAAAAATTATCCCCAATCAGTTTAGCATTCCGGCCGATACAACGGTACTAAACCAACCTGTTGAGATTGTATCTGTCGGTAAAGAATCTCCCGCAGAAAAGGCGGGGTTACGTTCGGGCGACAAGATTTTGCGATTTGCTGATGCGCCGCTTGAGCAAAAGAGCGCGCTTGCCACCCTTGCCGAACAGCATAAGGGCGAGAAAGTTTCAGTCGTGTATTCTCGTGGAGGCACCGAATACACCACCAGTGCAGCGCTACGCGCAGACAATGCAGACAAAAAAGGCTACCTCGGTGTCACCTCAGCGCAGCAGGAGCTCGTTCGTTCAACTTGGTCTGCGCCAGTAGTTGGGGTTGGCTTAACGGCCCAGTTAAGCTGGGTGACATTGCAAGGTGTAGGTGATCTGTTAGTAAAGGCCGTAACAAACATAGCTCTACAACTTAGTCCAGATGAAAAAACACGTCAGGATGCAAGCCAGACACTTTCATCAATCGGTGATGGGGTTGCCGGCCCGGTCGGTATTTATGGGGTGATATTTCCTGCGGCGGAGAAAGCAGGCTTCGTCCATCTTGTGCTACTGAGTGCGATTATATCGTTGACACTTGCGGTTATGAACATATTACCGATTCCTGCGCTTGACGGTGGTAGATGGTTTGTCACGTGGCTCTATCGTCTGCGCAAAAAAGTTTTGACCCAAGAGATCGAGGAAAAGATCCACGGTATCGGGTTTATGGTGCTGATGGCACTTGTTGTTCTGGTGACAATTGCTGATATTGGGAAACTTCGTGGGTGAGTGACAAAAAAAGACAAAAGATCCCCGGTATTGTTGTCTGGATTGCATGGTGTCTATGGATAATTGCCAGTCTTGTCATGGGGGCATTTTTGACGTCAGAGCTATTCCACATGCTAATGCGAGCAGGATGGATCTCTGGTCTCCATGCACCAAGCTACGTGTTGCTTGAGTACCTTGTGGCATACGCGTTATCGATGCTCATAGCAGTCGGAATACCTCTTTACGGATGGCGTATGGCTATTTCAAAGCAAGAGTTTGGCATTGCACGCTCACTTCGATGGACAGATCTTGGCTGGGGACTCATCGGGATGGTAATGTATGTCGCATTGGCGCAACTAGCTCTCAATATCATTGTGGCGCTAGTGCCAACATTTAACGTGACTGAGGCACAAGACGTCGGCTTTACGGTCGTGTTTGGGTGGGAACGAATGCTAGCGTTCACTGTCTTGGTTATCGTTGCACCAGTGGTAGAAGAGCTGCTGTTTCGGGGCTTTTTGTACGGTCGTCTCAGAAAGTTACATGCGCCCGTATGGCTTTCGGTACTCCTCGTCAGCGCGGTATTTGGGTTTGTTCATGGCCAATGGAATCTTGCCGTTGATGTTTTTATCCTGGGAGTTGTGGCTGCTCTTCTGCGTGAAAAAACCGGTACTATATGGCCAGGTGTTGTCATCCATATGATGAAAAACGCTGTTGCGTTTTATCTTGTATTTGTAATGATGATGGGTCGGTAACCACTAATGTCGCCAATCTTGGTAGTAAAAGTCGGTACAAGCACTTTATTGTCTCGATATGAAGCGCCGATGGGTACCTTTGAGGTGATTGCGAATAGCATAATCTCGCTAAGGGAACGGTATAGAATCGTATTGGTCACTTCGGGAGCAATCGGTTTTGGCGTCGTGCAGGCTGGTATTGGTATGCGCCCAACAGAGATAGCAAAGCTCCAGGCACTTTCGATGATGGGGCAGGTGGGCTTACTGAGGAGATGGCGTGAGGCATTTGACCCTCTGGCAATAGGCCAAGTGCTGGTGACGCGTGCTGACCTTGAGCGTCAGGCGTCGTCAGATAGCTTTCGTCAGAGTGTGGGGCAACTATGGGAGTATGGAGCCATACCAATTCTCAATGAAAATGATGCGGTGAGTAATGAAGAAATCAGCTTTGGCGACAACGATCAGTTGGCGGCGGAGGTTGCAGTTGCAATTGGTGCGCAGCATCTCATATTACTGACAGACCAGGACGGTATTCGAAGCGATTTTGGCACCATGAGCGAGCAGCGTATCCCAGAGATTTCGGTAGAAGATGTAGGCAAACATCTCACGACTGCGGGCTCACCAGTGGGAAAAGGTGGTGCATTGAGCAAGGTCCAGGCGGCGCGTATTGCACTTGAGATCGGTATAGAAGTAGTGATCGCTCACGCAGCCTCTCCGAATTCAATCCAGGATGCCCTCGCTGGCAAAATTGGCACGAAGCTAGTACAATGAAAGCCACATATGAGATTGTCGCATAATTTTACTCGGACTCTTAAGGACGCACCCGCAGACGAGGTGTCGCGAAATGCTCAATTACTCATTCGTGCCGGCTATGTATATAAGGTAATGGCGGGTGTCTATGCCTACACGCCGCTTGGTATTAAAGTACTCGAGAATATCAAGCAAGTTGTACGCGAGGAGATGAATGCTATCGGTAGCCAAGAGATCATCATGAGCAGCTTGCAACGAAAAGAGACGTGGGAAGTGACTGACCGATGGGATGACAAAAAGGTTGATGTGTGGTTTAAGTCAGCGCTTCAGGATGGTACAGAAGTAGGGTTTGGCTGGTCACACGAAGAAGCAATCCTCGAGATGATGCGCCAGTATATCAAGAGTTACAAAGACCTACCCGTGTCGGTGTATCAGATACAGACCAAGTTACGAAACGAATTGCGTGCCAAGAGCGGTATTATGCGCGGACGGGAATTTATCATGAAGGACATGTACTCTCTCCATGCCACTGAAGCGGACTGTGATGCGTACTACGAGCGTGCTATTGCGGCATATAAGCGGGTCTATGAGCGGCTAGGGATAGGCGAGGACACCTTTATTACCTTTGCGAGTGGTGGTGCATTTACAACGTTTAGCCATGAGTTTCAGACGATTTGTGAAGCGGGGGAGGACACTCTCTTCGTGAATGAAAGTCATACCGTGGCGGTCAACGAGGAGGTGCTAGATGATGCCACCAGGGAGCTAGGAATTGATAAGGAATCTCTTGTGCCAGTGGTGAGCGCCGAATCAGGCAATATTTTCAAATTTGGCACCGAAAAAGCCGAAAAGATGAAACTATACTTTACCGGTGAAGACGGTGAACAACATCCTGTCTACCTGGCTTCATATGGTATTGGCATCACGCGGGCGATGGGGGTAATTGTTGAGAAGTTTGCAGACGATAAGGGGATTGTTTGGCCAACGTCGGTCGCTCCCGCACTTGTCTATCTTGTGCAGATTGGCCAGCAGTCACTACAGCACGCCAACACTCTTTATGATGAGCTTACGTCTCTTGGTATGGAGGTAATTTACGATGATCGCGACGAACGTCCAGGTGCCAAGTTTGCCGATAGCGAGTTGATGGGTATCCCGTATCGTGTTACCGTCAGTGATCGACTAATGTCCGATGAAAAATACGAATTTACCTCGAGAAAAACCGGTGAAACCGAACTATTGACGCATGACGAATTACTTGCTAGACTTAGGTAATTCGAGATCGTCTTACGGAGGGGTAACAACGCTAATCAAGAGGATTAGGTCCTTCCACGGGGCTCGAAATTAGAGGTATTACAAGTATGAAAAAAGCATATCAGATTACAGAAGCTGGTCGCAAAGAACTCGAGGCAGAACTCGCTGAACTTAAGAGTCGTCGTGGTGACATTGCAGCAAAGATTGCCGAAGCGCGTGACTACGGTGATTTAAGCGAAAATGCAGAGTATGACAGCGCGCGTGAAGAGCAAGGTCTTGTCGAAACGCGTGTTGCGGAGATCGAAGATATTCTCATGAACGCCGAAGAGATCAAGTCCCGGAAGTCCAGCAAGATTCAGTTAGGGAGCACCGTTGAGCTCAAGACGGGGGCAAAAAAGTTTAGCTATACCCTCGTCGGTCCTGTTGAAGCAGATCCGCTGAGCGGCAAAATCAGCAACGAGTCGCCCATCGGTGTTGCATTGCTTGGTAAGGTCGTTGGCGACAAGGCCACCATCACTACACCAAAGGGTGATACTACCTACACTATCGTCTCGATAGCATAAGCGATGTCCTTTCAGTATACAATATTCCACATATAGTGGGATATTGTTTATTTTACATACAAAAAACACTAGCGCTAGCGTAATAAGGTTGGTACTATGAGGGTAAGTTCGCTTTTTGGGAGGCGGCTCAGCAAAATTACAAACGAGGGTAGACAAAGCTGTGGGCGTGAGGGCAAGCATCTTGTCAATCTTTTAAAATAGGGGAGAAATATGGCAGAAAGAATAGCTCATCGGGGATTAGAGCAGATGCCAACTGAACTATCAAAGAATGTCGGTGATGACTGTTTTGATGTTGATGCATCGTCAAGTAGTCGGCCTTCGACAAGGGCAGAGGTAGATGTCGCACGTGAGTTATTACTTCAGCACGGTGCTGATCCAAAAAAAGTCGGTGCGACTGTTCAAATTGGTAAATTTCGTGATAGAAAAACTGGCGAGCTGAGTCCCGCCGGTCCTATGACAACCGAGGATGGTGAGCGTATCTGGGTAAAGTTTCCCACGCCTGATGGAAAAAACAAACATGGAATGAGCGACGAGGAAAAGCTAGAATACATAAACGCGATGACACCTCCGAAACCACGTATTTCACCTGTTCGAACTACAGCTAGAACTAGGGGGAAAACGGATAAAGTTGCAGCAGTCTGGTCTGATATACAGCATGGGTTTCGACGTCTCATTATAGACGGTGAGGAGGTAATTGTCTCAACGCATGATCCGAGGGCGTTAAATGTTGCGCGTCAAGTAATTAAATATGCGCAGCCTGATCGATTAATTGACCTAGGTGATGCGCTTGACTTTGAGTCTTTCTCAAGATTCTCAGGAGACAGACGCGCCCATGGTCTCCTTGGTGTTGGCCTAAGCTCGTTCCAGCATGATGTAACGGGTGGTTTTCGTGCAGATAATCCTAACGCCGAGTATGACTGGCTGGGCGGGAATCACGAAGAGCGGTTATTTAAGCAGATCTATGATCGATTTCCAGAATTAGCAGATGTTCGTCAGATCAATCCCGATGGTTCGATGGGTAGAGTCGCACTATCTCTTGAGGCAATCTTACATCTTGATCAGCTGAGAGTTAAGTACCATGGTGGATACCCAGCAAATCGCCTCAAGATCAATGATCGATTATACGCAATGCATGGTCACGCGAGCAAAGGCAGCAAGGGAAGTACAACTAACCATTACCTCCATAACAGTGATATGCCGACAATATCAAAGTTGAGTGGTCATACACACAGAAATGAAAGTTCAAGCCGTCGTATACGACTGGGAGAAGATGAGTGGAGGGTAGTCAGTGCTGATTCCTTTGGTACGCTATGTAAGGTAGATGGAACGGTCCAAGGTCATGGTACGGGGCACACCCTCGATGGAGTTAACGTTGCATCGACACCAAACTGGGAGCATGGCTTTGGTTTTATCGAATATCGTGACGGGGATGCTCCGTTTGACGTCCATCACGTACGCATACATACAGAGGACGGCTATATGGCACGTTGGGGCGGTAGGACATTCTATCCAACAGTTGATGAGTACGGCAACCCACTATAACCAGAGACCACAGTCTGATATACTGTACCTAGTAACTAACTAGTGGGACTACTTGATGGCGACATTGAAGGAATTGCGCGATGAGCGCCTACGAAAATTAGATGATCTAAAAAAGCTAGGAGTCAACGCCTATCCTGCTGAGTCGGCGCGTACTCATACATGCCGCGAGGTAGCAGAACAGTTTGAGTCCCTTGAAGGCCAGACGGTTAAAGTCGTTGGTCGTTTGATCGGAACACGCAAATTTGGCAAACTGGCCTTTCTCGTGCTGCGTGATATGAGCGGCCAGGTGCAGCTATTTCTCAAAGCAGATACTATCGAACCACTCAATGCACCACTATCGCAGCTGGGCATGGATGAGTTAAACCTGCTAGATCCAGGTGATTTCGTCGAAGCAGAAGGAGTCGTTATCCGCACACAGACGGGTGAAGTGAGTGTCGACGTACGGAAACTTCGTCTTCTCACGAAATCACTGCGACCGATGCCAACCGAGCAGGAGGGGTTTCGTGACAAAGAAGAGCGTTTTCGTCGTCGTTACGTTGACATGAATGTCAACCGTGATGTGCGCGAACGATTTGTTCGCCGGAGTAAGTTTTGGCAGGCGACACGCAAGTTCCTCGATGATCATGGATTCTATGAGGTAAATGTTCCGGTCCTCGAGCATACGACAGGTGGAGCTGATGCAGCGCCGTTTGTGACTCATATGGAGGCGCTTGATCAGGATTTCTACTTGCGGATTAGTCACGAACTTCCGCTCAAGCGGCTCCTCGGAGCTGGGTTTGAAAAAGTGTATGATGTGGGGCCGCGCTTCCGTAACGAGAATTATACTGATGAGCATCTGCCCGAGCACATTGCGATGGAATGGTACTGGGCGTATGCCAACTGGCAGGACGGCATGAAGTTCATGGAAGAGATGTATCGCTATGTTTTGTCAGAAACCTTTGGCACGTTGCAATTTGATATTCAGGGCAAACAGGTTGATATGAGTAAGCAGTGGGAAGTATGGGACTATGCCACGGTCATTCGAGATCACTATGGGATCGATGTGCACAATACGAGCATTGAAGAAGTAAGCGCGAAATTAGCCGAGAATAAACTTGAAGTCGAAAAAACCGATAGTATCCCCCGTGGTATCGATAAGTTGTGGAAACACATTCGCAAAGATGTCGTTGGTCCAGTGTGGCTCGTTAACACGCCGAAATTTATTTCGCCGCTTGCAAAAAGTAGTGTCGATAACCCCGATGTCGTGCAACGGTTTCAGGCCGTCATCGTGGGGAGTGAGCTGTGCAACGGGTTTAGTGAGCTCAACGATCCGATCGACCAATACAATCGGTTTATAGAGCAGCAGCAAATGCGTGATGGTGGAGATGATGAAGCCATGATGCTTGATATTGACTTTGTTGAGATGCTCGAATACGGCATGCCACCGGCGTGTGGACTCGGCTATAGTGAGCGGGTATTTTGGATGTTCGAGGGCGTGACGGCGCGCGAGGGTGTGCCATTTCCACAATTACGACGTGACGTTGACGATGTAACGAAGAGTCTTTACCCTGATGCCAAGGTCTGAGGCAATATAAAACGATAGTTTGAGAGAGGAAATACATGATTGAACTAAAATTTGTCACAAAGATATACGGCAAAAAGAAAAACACGTTCACCGCACTTGATGATGTAAGCTTTGTTATCCCTGATGGCGCAACTGTTGCGATTGTCGGAAAAAGCGGAAGTGGGAAAAGTACGCTAATGCATGCAATGAGCGGGCTCGACCGACCAGAAGTGGGAGAAGTTATCATCGATGGTGACAATATCCTGACACTTAAACCAAAAGCGGTCGATGCATTTCGATCTGAGAAGATGGCATTTATCTTCCAGAGTTTTTTTGTGCAAGGAAATGAGAGCTGCTACAACAATGTGAGCCTGCCACTCGAGATTGCAAAAGTTCCACTGCGCAATCGTCGTGCAAAAATACTCGCAGCGCTTAAGGCTGTGGGTCTCGATGATAAAGTCAAGTCGCGTGCACGCGATCTGTCTGGTGGTCAAAAGCAGCGTCTTGCCATCGCGCGAGCAATTGTCGGGGAGCCGACCGTACTTTTCGCCGATGAACCAACGGGTAATCTGGACAGCACAACGGGAGCACAGATAGAAAAGTTGCTCTTTGATTACAACAAAAAACATAAAGCAACGCTGGTAATCGTCACGCATGATCATGATATTGCACGAAAGTGTCAGATGCAGATTATGATCAAAGATGGAAAAATCCAGTCTATTGAGGAGGCAAAACGATGAAACGTGTCGATATCATGAAGCGAGCTGGTCGTAATTTGCGCCAAGCAAAAGCGCGTACGCTCCTAACGAGCCTCGCTATTGCTGTGGGTGCGTTTACGTTGACAGCAAGTCTCGCCGTTGGTGAAGGCGCTCGCCAATATGCAGACAAACTGATCAAGAGCAATGTTGATCCGCAGTCAGTCTATGTCACAAAAGAAAAAATACGCGAAAATGGTCCGATGGGTGCAGGCCTAAAAGAATATAGTGATAGCGCCGCGCAGTACAATGGCATCAGTATCAAGACGTTGAGCGCTGATGATATCAAAACTATCGGTGAAATAAAAGGCGTGAGCAAAGTTGCTCCCACCTACCTTATTAGCACGCAGTACGTAACATTTGAAGGCAAGGACAAAAAATATGTCAGTGATGTGACAACGTATGACCCTACCGTACTCGCATCGATCGCAAGCGGGACACTACCAAAACTCGGTGATCAAATCGGCGTAGACGAGGTTGTTATGCCAGAGTCGTATGCAGACTCGCTCGACATGAAACCCGCGGATCTCGTGGGCAAAACAGTAACGCTTCATTTGGTAAAGACTGGCAAACAGCCCAGCCAAGCAGAACTCCAGCAGGCATTTTTACAGGGAGGAACGGCGGCGGTTCAAGGCCTTGTACAAGTGGAAACCAAGGACGTACAGCTCCGTGTTCGTGCCGTGAGTGCAAAATCAAGCACTTCATTTTCGGCAACTGCAGCACTGTTTATATCTGACACGAAGGCGGCTGAGTTGGCAGACTACCTTACGGCCGGCACGTCGCAGTATAGGCAATACATCTCTGCAACAGTAATTGTTGATAAGGCAACCAGCCCCGAGACAGTTAAGCAATCGATTCTCGATAAGGGGATGAATGCCTTGACAGCAAAAGATCTATCTGGCATCATCTTTACGATCGTCGATATACTACAGGGAATTGTTACTGGGTTCGGTATTTTAGCGCTGATTGCAAGCGTATTTGGGATTATCAACACGCAGTATATTAGTGTGCTTGAGCGCACCAGCCAGATCGGATTGATGAAAGCGCTCGGGATGAGCCGTCGCGGTATTGCAAAGTTGTTTCGCTACGAAGCAGCATGGATTGGCTTGATCGGTGGGTTAATTGGTGCGGGAATCGCCTTTATTGTCGGTACGGCGCTCAATCCATGGATCACAAAAACACTGTCATTGGGTGATGGCAACTATCTCCTCATCTATGTATGGTGGCAAATAGCCTTATTGCTGCTTGCGCTCATCCTGGTTGCTGTGGTTGCCGGCTGGTTCCCAGCCCGAAAAGCCGCTCGGCTAGACCCGATCGAAGCGTTACGCACCGAATAGCTACCGTGTGAAATGTCGGCGAGCGAGTGATAAATCGTGAGCAATTTTTGGGTCGAGTGAGTTACGCTGCAATTCCTTGATAAGGGCATGCTGTGTAATGATGCGGAGGGCTGTACCCTCAACTGGTCGACTGTGCCTCTCGAGGTATGCTAAAAAGCGTGCGTGGTATGACAGTAGATCGTCGCGTTCAGGCTGGAAACGAGTGATAATATCGGCAGGTAATTCCGGAGTGTTGATAGTAAGAACGGTTTGGCGTGGATTGAGGGTATGTTTGAGTTGTGGTTGAAGTCCAGTGGGGGTTCCGTGCCTCGCAAGCTGATTCATATACAGCGGAGTGCTGGCATAGTCGAGATCGCTGGGGCGTGGTCGCTGTTGCTTTGTTAGCCTGTCGTAGGTATCTAGCTCAACACCATATAAACACAGCGCTGCACTACCTACCAGCATAGTTTGGGATGGGTCAAGACCGAGATATTCGGCACTCCGTAGCACCTGCTCTGCGGCGGGTGTGTCGGCAGGGATAAAGGGGGCATTGTGCGAGCGGCGTGAGCCGAAGAAAACCATGTATTTATGATAGCATAATCTTTATCAAAAGTCAACCTGTCCCATAGGGGTAGAGTGCGCTATACTTGAGATATGTTAGACATCCGCTTCATCAGGGAGAATCCCGACCGCGTTCAGACGGCCGCGGCGCAAAAAGGCTATACAGTAAATATTCAGGAGCTTTTGCATGCCGATGAATCGCGTCGTGAACTTCAGCAAAAAGCTGATGAGCTACGGACGCGTCGTAACGAAATTGCCGCACAAATGAAGGGCGGGAAGCCAGCGGAGGAGCTAATTGAGGAGGGAAAGAATATCAAGACCGAGCTGGCGGAAGTGGAGGACCATTTACGGGTCGCTGATGAGCTATTCACTACACTCCTCCGGGCAGTACCAAATGTAGCGCTGGATGAGGTGCCAATTGGTTCGTCAGAAGCCGAAAATGTGGAGATACGCACTTGGGGTGATAAACCGAGTTTTGATTTTCCTGTCAAAAATCATGCCGAGATCGCTGAGGCCAAGGGATGGCTCGATAAAGAACGCGGTGCCAAAATCGCCGGTGCACGATTTGTATATACCATGGGCGACTTAGTGTTGCTTGAAATGGCGCTATGGCGTTTTGCGATGGATGTTCTGACAAACCAAGAAACCTTGCAGTCGATTATCGATAAGCATGGCCTCAAGCTGAGCGCACGACCATTCACGCCGATTTTGCCACCAGCGGCCGCGAAACAAGAGGTGTTTGAGGCTACTGGTCGCCTGAATCGTCAAGAGCAGACTTACAAAATTGAAGACGAAGACTTGTGGCTCAACGCGAGCGCTGAGCACACAATCGCTCCGATTTATATGGATGAGATTCTCGACGAAGCACAGATGCCGATCCGTTACGTGGGCTACACGACAGCTTTCCGCCGCGAAGCGGGTACCTATGGCAAAGATGCCGAAGGGTTTTTCAGGCTGCATCAGTTTAATAAACTCGAAATGGAATGCTTTACTACAGCTGAAACGTCATATGACGAGCACCTGTTTTTGGTAGCGATCCAGGAATACCTAATGCAGCGGCTCGAGTTGCCTTACCATGTGTTGGAAAAATGTACTGCCGATATTGGCCGTCCGAACGCAAAGGGCGTGGATGTAGAGGTATGGCTGCCGTCACAAGGGATGTATCGTGAAACGCACACCGCTGATTATATTGGTGATTATCAAACCCGCGCTATGAAAACTCGTGTGCGCCGAGCTGATGGCTCTGTAGAATTGGCACATACCAACGACGCAACAGCGTTTTCACAGCGCCCGCTTATCGGCATCATCGAGAACAATCAGACGAAATCTGGTGACGTGGTTATTCCTACGGTGCTTAGGCCCTATCTTGGCGGTCGCGAGGTACTATAGTCGTGATGAAACGTGTGGTGCGGCGCGCGACAAAACATGTCTACAAATACGCTATCAAACCAGTTCTGTTCAAGCAACACCCCGACGATGTGCATAAACGCTTGATAAAAGTCGCCAAGCGTACCCAGCATATACCGGTGGTGAAGCGTTTACCAAAACTATGGGCATATCAGGCACCGTGTCTCGAGCAAACTATACTGGGCTTACATTTCAAAAACCCCGTTGGACTTGCCGCTGGGTTTGACAAAGATATTGAGATGGCACCCACTATAAAAAACGTTGGTTTTGGATGGATGACGGGCGGGTCGGTGACGGCACAACCCTGCAGGGGTAATCCGAAACCATGGTTTTATCGACTTCCTCGGTCAAAATCCCTTGTTGTTCATGCTGGATTACCCAGCGATGGCGTAGTGGCAATTCTGCACCATCTCGCTACATATCCTGCATCCTTATTTACTTCGATGCCGCTTGCCGTGTCGGTAGCTAAGACTAATTCTAAGGAAACAGCGTTAGACGAGCAGGGCATCGCCGATTACTGCGAGAGCTTAAGTCTACTTAACATACAAAACCACTGCCAACTATACGAGATCAACATCAGTTGTCCCAATGCATTTGGTGGCGAGCCGTTTACTGATCCCGAGCGACTTGAGAAACTGCTTGCAGCGATTGATAGTCTCAAGCTTCGTAGTCCAGTTTTTCTTAAAATGCCGATTGACAAGCCATGGCTTGAGTTTCGTGAGCTGCTACAGGTAGCTTCCGAGCACAATATACAGGGCGTGACAATCGGAAATCTCCTAAAAGATCGTAGTGCAGCTCACCTGAGTGAACCATTGCCAGATGAAATTCAGGGTAGCTTGAGTGGCAAACCAACGCGTCAAATCTCAACCGAACTCATTCGGCAGACATACCGTGAATTCTCGGATAGGTTTGTCATCATCGGTGTAGGAGGGATTTTTTCGGCACATGACGCGTATAAAAAGATACGGGCCGGTGCGAGCCTGGTGGCGCTTATCACCGGTATGATATTTGAAGGTCCGCAACTTATCGGTGAGATCAACGCTGGACTTGAGAGTTATCTAAAACGTGATGGATTTCAGAATATTCACGAGGCTGTAGGCGTTGATACTCATGGCAAAGAAGGCGTATAATAAAGGTACTAGCGGTTAACGAGAAAGGGGTCTATCGTGATCACAAACGTCGAAATAACCGGAGTCGGCTCATACACAGTCGACGAATCCACAAAAAAATATGTGTTAAAAAAAATTGGCAGCCTCGAGCGACTTGCTCCGCGGCACGCGCGCAAGAGCATGCATGCTGACGTAAAATTGGCCGAGGTCAATCGCGACAAAGGCAACAAGTACGAAGTTGAGGTCATCCTGACCGTTCCAGATCGTCGTTTGACAGCAAAAGATTCGACGATGAATATACTAGCTGCCATTGATATTGTTGAAGCAAAGCTTGCATCGCAGCTGCGTAAATACAAGCAAGAGACCGTGCCGCATGTTGGCAGACGCAAGCTACTCGATCGCTTCAAGCGAAGCTATGCGCGCGAACAGTAACTATCTCTTAAAATAGTACGTGATACTCTTTTATCTTGGCGCTTCAGCGCGTATAATTAAGAGGATAGTTTTTTCAGTATGAAAGTTGAGATAGAGAGGTAGCAAGGTTTTGATATGGTAAATCAACAAAAAGCATTGTCAAAAATCTTCGGTGATCCGCAAAAGCGGATTTTGAAACGTCTATCAAAGAAGGTTGACGAAATCAACGCACTCGCGCCGAAGTATCAAAAAATGTCCAAAAAGCAACTGAGTGACCAGACAGCCATTCTCAAAAAACGCCTCCACAAGAAGGGCGTTACACTGGATACGATTTTGCCCGATGCGTTTGCAGTAGTGCGAGAAATGGCGACGCGTGTTATTGGTGAACGCCACTATGACGTCCAGCTGATAGGCTCGATGGTGTTGCACGAAGGAAATGTGGCTGAGCTCAAAACGGGTGAGGGTAAGACTCTTATGTCGACGCTTGCTGCCTATCTCAACGCGCTAGAGGGTAAGGGTGTCCATATTGTAACGGTCAATGATTACCTCGCGCAGCGTGATGCTGGTTGGATGGGTGCGATCTATGAGGCACTTGGTATTACAACGGGTATTATCATCAACGAGGCATCTTTTATATACGATAGTTCCTATAACAACGAATTACACACTGATCCTCGGATGCGTAAGTTGCGACCGTGCACGCGCAAAGAATCATATCAGGCGGATATCACATACGGTACCAATAACGAGTTTGGGTTTGACTATTTGCGTGACAACATGGTGAATGAAGTCGATCTTGTCAGACAGCGTGACCTGAACTTTGCGATCGTTGACGAAGTAGACTCGATTTTGATTGATGAAGCGCGAACGCCGCTCATTATTAGTGCGCCAGCTGCAGAAAACCCTGACGCGTACTATCAATTTGCAAAAGTTGCTGCCAAATTAGTGCCAGACGATTATGTGTTGGACGAGAAGCGCAGGAGTGTTGCTCTGACAGACGTGGGCGTTGAAAAAGTACAAAAAATGCTTGGCATAAAAAATCTCTACACACCCGACTATGTGCGCAGTGTGTACCATATGGATCAAGCACTCCGTGCTCAGACGCTCTTTCATCGCGATAAAGACTACGTGGTGACAACCGCAGGTGAAGTTATCATCGTAGACGAGCACACAGGACGACTCAAACAAGGCAACCGCTACAACGAAGGCCTCCATCAGGCGATTGAGGCAAAAGAAGGTGTGCCAGTGCTACAAGAGAGCATGACGCTTGCTACCATCTCATTCCAGAATTACTTTCGCCTATACAAAAAGCTCTCTGGCATGACCGGTACTGCATTTACTGAGGCTGAGGAGTTCCAGCAAATCTATAGTCTCGATGTCGTGGTGGTACCACCAAACAAGCCGATTACTCGCAAGGATCATCAAGATTTGATCTACAAGACCGAGAAAGCCAAGCTAAAAGCGGTCGCTGAAGCCATAAAGGGATACCACAAAAAAGGTCGTCCTGTGCTGGTGGGCTCGGGGTCAATTGCCAAAAATGAGCTAATTGCTGAATGGCTTGATAAAGAGGGAATCAAGTACGAGATTCTTAACGCCAAAAATAATGAACGAGAAGCAGCTATCATTGAGCAAGCTGGTCAGAAAGGTGCTATTACGCTTGCGACAAACATCGCTGGTCGTGGTACTGACATCAAACTTGGTAAAGGCGTCCGGGAACTAGGTGGTCTCGTCGTGATTGGTAGCGAGCGTCACGAATCTCGTCGTATTGATAACCAGCTGCGTGGTCGTGGTGGCCGCCAGGGTGACCCCGGAGATACGCAGTTTTATGTCTCGACCGAAGACGACTTGATGCGAATCTTTCAGGGAGAGCGCATTGCTGCATTGATGGATAGACTTGGCGTCGACGAAGATATGGCAATCCAAAACCGAGCCGTTAGCAAGACGCTCGAAGCTGCACAAAAACGAGTCGAAGGCTATAACTTCGATACGCGAAAAAATGTTGTACAGTACGATAACGTTATCAACCGGCACCGTCGGGTTGTCTATACGATGCGGCGAAAGATTCTTGACGGGGGCAATATCCAGCCTGAAATTCAACGTTTGTTGAACGAAAAGGTTGCTGAACTGACTGTTGTTCCTGCAAAAAATAACAATAAATTTGTCGATGAATTTGAGACAGTTATCCCACTGGAACGCTCACTGATCAAAAAAATTGGCGATGAGAAAAAAGATAAACTTCGTCGCGAGCGCGCACTTGAAGCAGCACAAAAACTCTATCATACGAAGGAAAAGGATTTGGGCGAGGAGCTGTTGCGCGGTGTTGAGCGTGAAGTATATTTGCAAGTTCTCGACACCCTATGGATGCAGCACCTAGAGAATATGCAGCATTTACGTGAAGGCATTCACTGGCGTAGCGTGGGTCAGCGCGATCCCTTGGTGGAGTATCGGAGTGAGTCTCAAAAATTGTTTGATAGTTTGCAGGCAACACTCCGTGAGGAGGTGCTGCGGGCACTGTATCATGTCCGCAAAACCGATGCGATTACACGCGAGGCCACGGACGATGAGCACGATACAGAGCTAACAAAGCTCGCCGAAACAGCGGTCGAGCACGGTGTCAATGAAATTACCGGTGGGGAAGAAAACCGAGACCATGATTTTGAGGGCAATATCAAGAAAGCGCCGCGAAATACAGAGGTAAATCATCAGCGTAACCTTGCACGGAAGAAGAAGAAAACCCAACGACAAAATCGTAAAAAGCATCGTTAAGCTATGAAACATACCACCACGGAGATACGTCTAAAAAATGGGGCACGAGGGTTGCTTATTGATGTCCCCGGAGCAACTGTTATGAGTTTTCAGTTTCAGTTTCGAGCCGGTAATCGCTATGTAAAAAATAAAGACATCTACGAGACGGCGCACATCATGGAACACATGGCGTTTGGGGCAAATGCTGCATTTAAGAGTGAGCATGCCTATGAGGCAGAGTTTACAAAAAACGGTGCCTACCACAACGCCTTCACTAGCGACCTCTCTATGGTATATGTTGCGACATGTGCTGATTTCGAATGGGATCGGATCCTCAATTTGCAGCAAGTCGCGATTTGCCAGCCGAAGTTTAATGCAGGTGAACTCGAAGCCGAAAAAGGGAACGTGAAAAGTGAGCTAACGGGATATCTCAATAACCATGAGCGAGTATTGTGGCCAAAGATACAGCAGTTGCTTGGCGAGAGTGTCTATACCTACTGGCAGCGATTGCAGACCATTTCAAACGTAACGCTGAGAGACATTAGAGAGCATCATCGGCGTACGCACACCACCGACAACATGCGTTTTGTGATAGCCGGTAAACTCTATGGACGAAAAGCGCAGATCCAACGGATGCTCGAAGAGTGGGAGTTACCGCGTGGCGAACGTTTTGAAGTGCCGCGTGATGAATTGACAAGTGGCAACCCGACGCTTATTCGACGAAAAGAAGCCTCAAATCTGACATTTGGATGGTCCCTAACCTTGCCGCGTGCACTCACCGACGAAGAGGCGGAAGCGATGAGTTGTCTTGATCAGATACTGACGGGCACCATGCACTCGCGCATTTATGGTGCTGCTCGTAAAAAGGGATTGGCGTACGGCATGTTTAGTGATACGTCAGTAGGACTTCACGATAGCAGCTGGGACTTTGGCGGACAAGTAAACTTGGAAACTTCCCACGGGCTTGTCGATATTATAGTGCGCGAGGTAAAAGCAGTCATGGATGGACGCATTACTGACGAGGAATTAGCTGCCGCTAAATCCTATGCACTCGGTCGACATCAGATGGGAGCTCAGACAGTATCGCAAATCAGTAACTTCTACTCAAATCGTTATTTCGGTGACGAAGTAGTGAAGGACTATGAAAAAGTCCCCGATGCCATAAGAAATATCACCCTCGATCGCATGCTGGCAACAGCTCGCGAGTTTATTGCTCATAATACCTGGGTTTTGGCAGGGGTAAGTAGCGGTGAAAAAGAAGAAATCGTTTCACTCAATGCTAAACTAGAAACAGTATTTTCGCGCACACCACACTAAAAGGGAGGGGTATGGCACTTAAGCACAAGATTGAAGAAGTGGTACTAAAGAATGGTGCAAGGGGCCTGTTTGTTCATGTGCCTGGGGCGAGTGTCTTTTGCTATGAGTTGTGTTTTCGGGCCGGTAATGAGTATGTTGCTGGCCCGGACGTCCAGCAGACAGCGCATTTGCTTGAACATATGCTTGCAAAGACGTGTAAGGGGCTTGAGACTGCCGAGGCATTTAGCCGCGAGTTTACAAAAAACGGTGCCTATAGCAATGCGACGACCTGGCAGACCAATATGGTATACGAGGGAAACTGTGCGGACATGGAGTGGGATCGCGTACTTGGACTGCAGCTACGTTCAATTTCTGAGCCGATACTCACCGAAGAGTCACTTCGGGTTGAAAAGGGCAATGTTCGTGAAGAACTCAGTGGTCAGCTGAGTAACCATCCTCGGACGCTCTGGCAGTATATAAATCGCTCGCTCGGCGATAGTATTGCTTTGGACGAAGAGAAAATTGCGTCGATCGACGCCGTCACGCTTGGTAGCCTAGATGAACATTGGCGGCGAACGCATACACAATCAAATTTTCATTTCTGCATCGTCGGAGATATGTCCGGTAAGCGAGCAAAACTAAAGTCCATGTTTGAAAACTGGCAACTACCAAAGGGAAACGGGTGGCTTGCTCCGGAACAACACGTATATCATAGGGGTGAGACGGTCTCAATTACTCGCAATGACGAGCACTCAATCGAGTTTATTTTTGCCATGACGATACCGCGACGCCTCGATCAAACCGAGCGCTGGGCAATGAGTATGCTTACTCATATTCTGACCGGTACGTTTCACTCCCGCATCTACGGCGTTGCCCGCGATAAGGGGTATTGCTATGACGTCTCTTCGGGGGCGGGAGATAAGTTCGACGGTACATCAGACTGGAGTTTTCAGGCACAAGTGACTAAAGAACAGGCACCAAAACTACTAAAGTTGATCGCGCGTGAGCTCCTGCGTGTGCGTGACGGTGATATTAGTGAAAAAGAATTGGACGAGACTCGGCAATATGCCTACGGTGTCTACCAGAAATCATATCAGTCGATCTATGATCTCATGTGTTACTCCAGCGACTATTTCTTTGACGATTCCTATACCGCCGTAGACGAGAATATTAAGCTGATTGACGCTATCAGGAGGGACACTATCGTTCGCTTGGCTCGCGAGTTTATTGATTCTCTCGCATGGACATATGGCGAAATAGGTCCCGTGTCACCTGGGGAGACGGAGGCGCGTCGCAGCCTGTTCTCACGGCTCAAGGGGGAGGTGTAATGGCAAACATTGCGATTGCGGGCTATGGAATCGAGGGTGAGCAAAGTGTCAAATACTGGCTATCGCGAGGTGATGATGTCGTGGTGGTCGACGAACAAGAAACCCTGTCACGCGCTGTACCAGACGGCGTTCCTACTAGACTAGGGCCGCACGTACTCGATGATTTATCTGAATTCGATCTTGTGGTGCGAACAGCAGGTCTTGCGCCCTACAAAATTTCTTCAGCTAAGCGCATTTGGTCCGCAACGAACGAATTTTTCGCGAGATGCCCAGCTCCTATCATCGGGGTAACGGGTACGAAGGGAAAGGGCACGACGTGTAGCTTGATAACGGCAATATTGAGAGCCGCCGGACACACAGTACACCTTGTTGGTAACATTGGCCAACCTGCCCTTGAGACATTACCTGATGTTGCTGAGCAGGACATCGTCGTGTATGAATTAAGCAGTTTTCAACTATGGGACCTCGAAAAGAGTCCGCACATCGCAGTTGTACTGATGATTGAGCCCGATCATTTGGACGTTCATGCATCGATGGAAGAGTATGTGCAGGCAAAGGCGACTATTGTGCGATACCAAAATCGAGACGATGTCGTGATTTACTATGCTGATAATCACTGGTCTGAGGAAATTGCAGCACAAGCTATTAGCAATAAAATTCGCTATGGTACGGCCGAAGACCGAGGAGTATATGTAAAATCGAACAATTTTTTTATTCAAGATCAATTAATCTGTCCCGTTGATTGTTTAGCTATTGCCGGTAATTTCAACCGAGAAAACGCTTGTGCTGCAATCACAACCTCACTTGTGATTGACAGGTCTGTCGCTCCTTTTGTAGCTGAGGGCCTCCGTTCTTTTCATGGATTACCGCATAGGCTCAAATATGTCACTACAAGAAACGGAGTGGATTATTATGACAACAGTATCGCAACGACACCTGGTTCTGCGGTGGCGGCGCTCAATTCATTTGAAGGAAAAAGAATCATCATCTTAGGCGGTTCGGATAAGGGCGCAGACTATGCGCCAGTCATTGAAGCATGTTTGAATGCAGGGGCGCGTGTGATTGCGATTGGTCAAACCGGAGACAAGATTGCAACATTATGTGAACAAGCAGGGGTGGCAGTTGTAAGGATTGAGGGCGGTATGCGCGAGGTAGTGGCGGCAGCGAGGTCAGTCGCGGATAGTGGCTCAACGGTTATCTTAAGTCCCGCAAGTGCCAGCTTTGACCAGTACAAGAGTTATGCGGATCGGGGTGACCAATTCATCGAGGCCGTTTTGCAGTTAGAGCAGTAATTTGTCGAGCGATCGAGGGAGTAGGTTCAATAATATGTGCGCGCTCCTGGGATAACTTCGTGATCTGCTCGTATATCCAGTGGTAATGGGTGCACCCAAGGACGATGACATCAGCCTTTTTAGCAAGTGAGTCGGCTATGACAGACGATATGCGGCTCATGTCAACCGAGTTGGCTTCGATCATAGAGGCCCAGTCTGAGCAGTCAGGTTCTAAAACCGTGATGTCAGCGGCAAAGCTCTTCTTGAGTTCATTGTAGCGCTTACTTTTTAGGGTAGCAGGAGTAGCACAAACCGCTACGACGTTTGTGCGCGTTAGTTCTGACGCAGTTTTGATCATTGGCTCAATCCCTACGAATAACTGATCGGGGTATTTCTTTCTTAGAAATGAAAGAGCGATAGTCGTGGCAGTATTGCATGCGATAACAATGACATCTGATGCTGCTGCGATGAGTGGCTGAATTGCGGTATCGGTAAGGTTAATTACCTGTTCTTCAGTTTTTGTCCCATAGGGCAAGTGAGCCCTATCATTGATAGCAGTAATGGTTGCGTCGGGGAAATGCTTTTTTAGGTCATTCGCAACTATCTCACCGCCAATGCCGCTATCAAATACACCGATTTTCATAATTCCATTATAATAGAATCACATGCAACCACTCAAAAAACGTCTTACTGATACGAGAGATGCTATCATCGAAGCATTCACTGTGCTTCAAATTGATGCGAAACGGGGTCAGCTTCTTTCGTTGGAGCAACAGCTCCATGATGGCTCGATTTGGTCTGATCCAGAGACAGCACAGCGTACGAGTAAACAGGCAAGTGTATTAAAAAATCAAGTTGAGCCCTGGGTTAACTTGCTTAGTCAAGCCGATGAATTAGCTGAGCTGTGTGAATTAGGGGACGAAACGCTGGAGCCTGAGATGCGCCAGCAACTCCAAGCATTGGAGGATGAATATAACGCTCGGAGAAAAGAATTGCTGTTTTCTGGTAAGTATGACGAATACACGGCCATTGTGAAATTGAGCGCCGGCGCCGGGGGCACTGACGCGCAGGATTGGTGCGAAATGCTCGAGCGTATGTATTTGCGCTGGGCCGAAAAGGCAGATATGAAGATCGACCTGATTGAACGCAGCGCGGGCGACGAAGCGGGCATAAAATCAGCAACTTATACAATCTCAGGCTCCTATGCCTATGGAAAATTGCAGTCAGAGCATGGCGTCCATCGCCTCGTGCGGTTGAGCCCATTTAATGCCGACAATCTCCGCCAAACGAGTTTTGCGCTTGTCGAGATTATGCCGGAGATTGATGCGCCCGATGAGGTCAATATCGACGACAAAGATCTCAAAATCGATGTCTACCGTGCTGGAGGGCACGGGGGGCAATCGGTCAACACGACGGATAGTGCAGTGAGGATTACCCACATTCCTACAGGGATTGTTGTGGCAATCCAAAATGAGCGAAGTCAGCTTCAAAACAAAGAGACAGCACTCAAGATACTGAGGGGGAGGCTAGTTCAGCTGCAACTAGAGCAGCACGCTGAGTCTCTAGCGGATCTCCGTGCTGGTGAGTCGGCGAGTTGGGGTGCACAGATTCGAAATTATGTGCTCCATCCATATACATTAGTCAAGGATACGCGGACGAAATATGAAGAACATGATGCACAGGCGGTGTTGGATGGCAAGCTCGACGGCTTTATTGATGCCTACCTTCAACAACATATGGTGGCATCATAGCCAGTAAACAACAGCGCCCGTCGCTCGTTTACCAGGAAAAATTGTGTTACAATAGTGGTAATGATTCTGTTAGATAGGGTAACAAAATCGTACGGCAAAGATCTCAAACCAGCACTCAATCGCGTTAGCTTGCATATTGAGCCTAATGAGTTTGTGATTCTTGTGGGTACGAGTGGCGCCGGGAAGTCGACACTTCTCAAGCTACTGACGAGGGAGGAAAAGCCCACTACTGGCAAGATTGTCGTTGGCGGCATTGATTATGATACGCTCAAGGACAAGCATATCCCGTTGCTGCGACGCAAAATAGGGGTAGTCTTTCAGGATTTCAAGCTTCTTCCACAGCGAACTGTGTTTGAGAACATCGCGTTTGCGCTCGAGATTGCCGGCATGACAAACCGTGAAATACGCAATACCGTGCCGAAAGTCATTGATCTCGTTGGTCTCACCGGCAAAGAAAAAAGCTTTCCCCATGAGCTCTCTGGTGGCGAGCGGCAGCGTGTAGCGATTGCGCGTGCTGTCGTACGTCAGCCCAAGATTTTGATTGCCGACGAGCCTACCGGTAACCTTGACCCTCGTCACAGCTGGGACATCGTACGGTTGCTCGAAAAGATTAATAAGTACGGGACGACCGTGTTGCTCACAACGCATAATGTCGAGATTGTCAATAAATTGAAGCGGCGAGTGATTGCCATCGATCACGGCAAAATTGTCAGTGATCAGGCGCAGGGGAGTTATCGTCAATGAGCCGTTCTAGTACGAATGCTAAGGCATTGGCTGGTCAGAAACGACACCGCAGGCAGTGGCTTACCTTTATGCGAATGTGCCGCTACGGTATCAATAACTTTAGTCGCAATGCCTGGCTCACCATCGCCGCTACCGCGGTGATGACTATCACGCTCATCATTATTTTTATCACCGTCGCTGCTCAAAACATTCTGTCTGATACAACAGATGTCATTGGTCGTCGTTTGCCGCGCTCCATTTTCTTGAAGCCAGATACCACAAAGGAACAGGCGCAGCCGATTGTTGATCAGTTGAGTAGTCTCGCAAACGTCGAAAGCGTCGCCTATAGTAGTTCCGAAGAAAACCGCGCACAGTTCGCGGTTGACAACAAAACTGACCAAAATACCCTCAATGCACTTACTGAGGCAAGCAATCGTATACCAGCAAAACTAAGTATCAATCTCAAGGATGTCAACAACACCAGTCAGCTTATATCATTTGTGAATGACAACGAGACACTAAAAAAATACATTGATCCGATTCGCAAGCCAACCTTTATGGGTGATCGGCGAGCACCGACAGAGACGATAGCCAGCTGGACTCAATTTGCCCAAAAATTAGGCATCATCGCCAGCGTCGTTTTCGTCAGTATTTCGTCACTGATCATCTTTAACACCATTAGGATGGCTATCTTTAATCGCAAAGAGGAAATACAGATGATGAAACTCATTGGCGCCGAAAAAAGCTTCATTCGCGGACCGTTTGTAGTTGAAGCAATCGTCTACGGCTTTATTGCGGCAGTGCTTGCGACAGTGCTGGGTGCCGCTATCATGTATTCTTCATCGGAATCGCTCAAGTCATATGGTGTCCCGATGCAGGGAACGGTCGACATGATGACGATGTATATCGGATTTATATTACTTGGTATGATTTTGCTCGGTGCACTCATAGGGACAATATCGTCGCTACTTGCAACTCGTCGCTACCTCAAACTCTAGTGAGCTCTATTGACAATATGCTTATGCTTATGGTACGATACGCATGATGAAACAACGGTCCGCCACACCAGTTCAGCGCCCCAGTATCAAAGGTCTTGCGACCAAATCTATTGTCGTGGCGACAGCCGTCTTGATGATACTCGCTGCTCCGTTGTCTATTACACAACGAGTTCATGCTGATAGCTATGATGATCAGATGCAGGCTATCAACAACCAGATACGCCAGTACCAGTCGCGGGCGGATGAGCTAGGTAAGCAGGCCCAAACCCTCCAGGTAGAACTCGATCGCCTGACAAACGAAAAAAATGCGATTCAAGCACAAATCAACCTTTCTCAGGCACAATACGACAAACTTCAAAAGCAAATAACCGACACTGAGAAAAAAATCTCCGACAACAAAGATGCGCTCGGGGAAACAATCGCAAATATGTATGTCGATAATTCGATTACGCCTCTTGAGATGCTTGCCAGCAGCAAAAGTATCGGTGACTACGTCGATCAACAAGAGTATCGCGCGTCAATTCGAGATACGCTCAACACTACCATCGAAGAAATAAAAGCACTCAAGATCAAACTTGAAAAAGATAAGGCAGACGTACAAGTTGTGCTCGATCGCCAAAAAGCTCAACAAGCATCATTGGCTGCCAAAGAAGCCCAGCAGGCTCAACTTGTTCAGCAGACTCGAAATGACGAAGCGGCATTTCAGGGGCTTGTTTCACAAAACCAGTCGCAGCTTCAAAGCATTGCCGCTCAACAGCGCGCCTACTACGACAGTCTGCGCCAAAGTAGTGGCGGCGGAGATTCGGGTGTAATTGGTAATTTCTCTTATAGCAATTGGAGCGGAAATAGCGGCTGCGGTAGCGGTGGTTATCCATATTGTGGCTATCAAGATTCATATTCAGACCCATGGGGACTCTACAACCGCGAATGTGTTAGCTATGTTGCTTGGGCACTCTCGGAGCGGTTTGGTAAATATGTCGGTAATTTTAGTGGCAACGGTAACGCTTATGAATGGGTATGGAGCGCACCGCGTTATAGTGGTGCCGTCAGGACGTATGATCCACAACCAGGTGACGCTGTGATCTTACCGATCGTCCCCGGACTCGCGCCAGTAGGCCATGCCATGATAGTAGAAAGTGTTTCTGGTGGCACAGTACGGGTTAGTCAATACAACTTCTATGGAACAGGTGAATACAGCACGATGAACATTGCGACATCTGGTGTTGTGTTCTTAAGATTCCAAAACAAATAGTAGTATTATCATAGATTTGACGCTTCTCTAGCGCGGCTGCACTGGCTGCGCTATAATGAATGACATAAACCATAAGAGGAAACGCTGTGCCCGATCTACCCACACCGCATCATGTTTCTGTGCCTCAAAATCAATCAGCCTCTACTTCTTCGCGAGGCGTAACAAGGGCATGGTATATCGCGATCGTGTGTGCGGTTGCAATTTCTTCATTTGTAGCGGGAACGCGCAGTGATCAACTGTGGGCTGCAATTGCGCCAGTTTTTGGCATGAAAGCCTCAAGTGATACACTCGATCTCTCGAGTGTGCAGCGTACCTTCCAAAAATTGAAGGCAAATTACGATGGCACCCTCGACACAAACGCACTTATCGATGGAGCAAATAGGGGAATGGTGGCCGCTGCCGGCGATCGTTACACGGTATTTATGGATAAGTCTGAGGCAGATGCTTTCAACAAGGAGCTTAATGGTGAGGTAAGTGGTATTGGGGCCGAGATTGGCGTACGGAGCGGACAGCCAACTATTTTGCGTACACTTGCCAATTCTCCTGCCGAAAAAGCAGGCGTTCAGGCCGGTGATGTAATACTTGGAGTCAATGATCTTTCGATGCGCGGCGCGAGTGCTGCAGATGTTGCTGAGAAAGTTCGTGGTGAAGCCGATACAACCGTTAAATTGACGCTCAAGAGAGGCAACGACACGAAAGAGTTTACCATTACACGGGCAAAGGTGAGTGATCCAAGTGTGCGTACGAGTGTAAAAGACGGTGTGGGAATTATGAAGATATCACGATTTGACGATCAAACTGGCACACTTGCATCAGAGGCAGCTCGGTCGTTCAAAGATCAGAATGTCAAAGCAATTATCCTTGATCTGAGAGATGATGGCGGTGGTTATCTTGATGCTGCACGGCAAGTCGCTAGCCTATGGCTCGACAAAAAAGTGATCGTCACAGAGCGCACCGGTGATACGGTCACTGGCACCCTCAAGGCAGACGGTTCGCCGCTATTAGGGGGTATAAAGACGGTTGTACTCGTCAATGGCGGCAGTGCGAGTGCAAGCGAAATCGTTGCAGGTGCACTGCAGGACCATAAAGCAGCGACGTTGATCGGAGAAAAAACCTTTGGTAAAGGCACTGTCCAGAAAGTGATCGAATTGCCCGGAGGACGGATTCTTAAAGTAACTGTCGCGAGGTGGTACACGCCAAATGGCAAGAACATTACAAAAGAGGGCATTACGCCAGATATGTCAGTAGTGTTGACTTCAACTGATATGGATGCCGGCCGCGACCCACAAATGGACGCCGCTCTGGCAGCAGTAAAATAATCTATACAGCGAATATACAAGAGTGCTTGTGCTTTTGAATCTACTGAGCTACTATAAATGCATATGGACGCAGTAAAAAAGAAAATATTGCTTGTCGAAGATGATACAGCGCTTGCCGCCGTGTATCGCTCTCGGCTTGAGCTTGAAGGATTTGAGATCAATGAAGTCAACAATGGCGAAGACGCGCTGTCAGCAGCAATGTCTTATAAACCTGATTTGATACTGCTTGATGCCATGATGCCAAAGATCAGTGGCTTTGATGTACTCGACATCCTACGAAATACCCCCGAGACGACAAACATCCGCGTCATTATGTTGACAGCACTGAGCCAGCCAAAAGACAAAGAACGTGCCGAACAGCTCGGTGTTGATGATTATCTCGTTAAATCACAAGTGGTGATTGGCGATGTGGTTGCTCGTATAAAGCACCATCTGGGCGTTAACAGCTAAATACTTACGCTAAGAAATATTGCCATAAGCATATTGACTTTTTGGCAATTTTTTGCTATTATATTATTACAAACATGCCAGAAATAGAAAAGCGCACACTAAACAATGTAGAGATCGCAGTACCGGTAGACAAGCTGACTGCCGAGCAGTTTCGCTTACGCATGGGTAGTGAGTATGGGCTCGAAGGAGCAAATCCTAAAGAGAGAACCGAGCGTTTACGAGAGATGTCGGTTGAGGGCGTGGCAATATTGCTGGAAGATATTAATAAATCAGTC
>OFQZ01000043.1_pt1 | contig 43004 bp, 55 predicted proteins | sample 1543011 | NCBI WGS metagenome assembly OFQZ01 (sample SAMN07774216, study PRJEB24372) | wastewater metagenome | isolation source: Exp Tend NO 0WW | collected 2016-02 | reverse complement strand
AGAATGATGGCTCGCTCCCCATTCCGCACAATTGACCAGGATGCGGTGAAAGCCGCTACCAGGAGGGTGCGCGAACTCGAGAAGATCCTTGACAAGCAGGAAAAGATCGACATCTGATTTCGCCCTAACTGGCCATGGCGGGTTCGACTCCTGCCGGGGCGCCTATCCACCAGGGGACATCCCCATTTCACAACACGAGGAAGCCATGAGCAATCTGAACAACGAGAACGAGATCACCTTGACCATCGGCGGCAAGCCCGTCGACTTCGTTCGCAAGGACAGCATCCAGCCCGCCAGCCCCATCATGGGCGACAAGCGCATCATCGTGGCTGACCGTGGCTGGGTGTTCGTCGGAACCTGCGAGGACCACGACGACGGCTCTGTGACCATCCGCGGCGCCAAGAACATCCGTCGCTGGGGAACCACGAAGGGGTTGGCGGAACTGGCGAATGGACCAACCGCCAAAACCGTGGTTGATGATGGCGGCACCGTCCGCTGCACCCCGATCGTGGCAATCGCCGTCGTCAGCGGGTGGTAGCATGTCGCAACCACTTCTGATACGGTCGGACGGCGACGGCAACGGCAACGGCGACGGCTACGGCTACGGTAAACACATAAACAGCGGCCTCGTCCACTCCGGCTACCTGACCGACATTCGCGAGTTCACCTCCTTTCAACTTCTCAAGGTACTCATCCATGTCTGAAGCAGTCCGCAAGCAGATGGTGCGCGCTCGCACGGCGCTCTACATCGAAGATCCGTTCTACGGCGTGCTCGCCCTGCGCTTGCGCATGGTCGAGGACATTTCGATCCCGACGGCGTGCATCTCACACACCACGCTGTACTACAACCCACGCTTCATTGAGACCCTCGATCAAATCGAGACCAAGACTCTCGTCGCTCACGAACTGCTGCACATCCTGCACGACCACATCAATCGGCGCGGCGGGCGACACCCGGGCAAGTGGAATGCTGCTGCAGACTACGTGGTCAACGACGTGCTCGTGAACACCGAAGTACCTGACGCCAACGGTCGTATGGGCAAGAGCTTCAAGCTGCCCGAGGGCGGGCTCTACAACCCGATGTTCGCCGACATGACGGCCGACCACATCTATACGCTGATCCCTGACAGCGACGGCGATCCGTCAAGCAACGCCGCTGACAGCTTCGGCGCCATGGACAGCATGAAAGAAGGTGAAGGCACCGCTGAAGAACGCGAAACCGCAGACCTCGACTGGAAGGTCGCAGCCACTCAGGCAGCGCACATCGCCAAGAAGCAAGGCAAACTGCCAGCGGGACTCGAACGGTTCATCGACGACCTCGTGAACAACAAAGTCGACTGGCGCGCAAAGCTGCGCAAGTTCGCCACCGAGATCAGCAAGACCGACACCTCCTGGATGCGCCCTCAACGCCGCATGCTTCCGTTTGGCTACTACCTGCCCAGCCTGCACAGTGAGAGCATGGGTACGTTCGTCTCTGGCATCGACACCAGCGGCTCGATCGACGACTACACCTTGCAGCTCTTCGGCGCAGAGATCAAAGCCGTGCGGCTTGCCGTCAACCCGCTGAAGATGGTCAACATCTACTGCGACGCCGAGGTGGCCCACGTCGACGAGTTTGAGCAGACCGAAGAGCTGTCTTTTGAAGCTCATGGCGGCGGTGGCACGGACTTCCGTCCGGTGTTCGAGTACGTCGAAAGCGAGAGCTTGCGTCCGGCCTGCCTGATCTACCTAACCGACGGCTATGGTTCATTCCCTGACACTCCGCCGCCCTACCCCGTGCTGTGGGTCATGACGACCGACGTGCAACCGCCATGGGGCGACTACGTGAGGATCGAAGCATGAAGACCTCCGAGCTGACCGGCGCCGCACTCGACTGGGCGGTGGCGAAGTGCGAGGGGTGGACCCTCGTACACGGCCGAGCGGGCGACGAAGCGAAGCTTCGATTCGAGCGTACGGATTCGACGGGAATTTTCAGGAAGGAGCGGTGGGAGTTAGCGTACTCCACTGCCTGGGCACAAGGCGGCCCGATCATCGAGCGCGAAGAGATCGCCGCTCGAAAAAGCAAGGGCAAGTGGTACGCCATGCTCAGCGCCGACCTGGGCGATGGCGAGCGGGCTCAGTGGTGCCAGTACACATTCAGGGATGTACCCCGCACCGCCAGCTGCTCCAGGCGGTGCCGCTTCGATGCCCCCACCGCCCTGATAGCAGCCATGCGCTGCTACGTTTCGTCCAAGCTGGGCGACGAGGTCGACGTGCCGGAGGAGCTGTTGAAATGACAGTCGAACGCGACATCAACAAGCGGTGGGAACAGGGCTCGGACCATCACCCCAAGTCCATCTCCTTGTTCAAGGCCCTCGAAAAGGTAGACCTCAAACACGGCAACGATTTCTTCTGCTGGAAGTCCGGTGGCGACGGCGACAACGGAGAGTTGCTCATGTATCAGCTGGACGTCATCTTCGAGTGTGAGGACGCAGAGGAGATGCTGTGACCACCTTCTCCGTCGGCCGCTACACGAACCCGGAGACCGGCACGACCCGATGGGCTGTACTCGGTCCTGGCAACGTGTGGTACTTCCCAAAGCGCTTCGAGCGAACTGCTGCAGTTCGACTGATGAACAACCTCAAGAGGGGAGCAGATGAAGTTCGCCGACTTGAACAAAAAGGCCAAGGACAAGGCGCGTGACGAAGCCCGAAACTGGAACGTCGATCACGATTGGTGGGACTACACCTACGAGAACGCCATCGAGTGCGGGAAGCTGCTGGGCATCGAGATCGAGAGTAAAAACCTTGGGTTCTCAGGGTTCAGTTGTCAGGGTGATGGCGCCTCGTTCACTGGCCGCTATTCGTCGATCCCCGACGTCGTCAAGAACATCACCGAACACGCACCGCAAGATGAAACCCTTCACGCCATCGCCCGAGAGCTGACCGCCTTCCAGGTGACGATGCGAATGCATACCGGCGATGAGATGTCTGTAAACATCAAACGCGCCGGCCGCGGGTGTCACTCGATGTCGATGTATATCGACGAAGCATACGCAGTTTCTGGGGTCGGTGACGGGTCGGACCACACCAACGAACGAATCGAGGTAGTCGAGAAACTCATGCGCCGCTTCGCTGACTGGATCTACGAGCGCTTGCAGGATGAGTACGAGTACCTGACCTCCGACGAGTGCATCGATGAGGCTCTCGCCGAGCATGATTTTGAAGAAGACGGGTCAATGATCTAAGATCGTTCTTCGATCTACCAACCCTCAAGGCAATGACATGAAACCTCAGATCATGAGCTGGAGCCACAGCTCCCTCGGCAACTTCGAGAAGTGCAAGCAACTCGCCAAGTTCAAGCAGATCGACCGCATCCCTGAGCCTGAGCGGCCGCTGCCTGAAGGCAAAACCGAACACGCCAATGACCGCGGCTCGCGCATCCACGACCACGCCGAACTCTTCGTCAAGGGTGAGCACGACAAGCAGATCCCGGAGATGCGCAAGTTCGCCGTCGAGTTCGACCACTTGCGTCACCTCTACGACAGGGGTCTCGTCTCACTCGAAGGCGAATGGGGCGTGGACAGGAACTGGGAGCCTGTCGACTGGAAGACAGCGTGGCATCGCAGCAAGGTTGACGCCCTGGTCCGGCCCAACAAGTACGAGGCCATCGTCATCGACTACAAGTCGGGCAAGCGCTTCGGCAACGAGGTCAAACACGCGGAGCAGACCCAGCTCTACGCGCTCAACGCCGTGCTGCGCTACCCCGAGATCGAGACTGTGACCACCGAACTGTGGTACCTCGATGTGGACGAGCTGACCAGCGCCACCTACAGCCGCGAGCGCGTGCTGCGCTTCAAGCCCGGCTTCAACTCGCGCGGCGTGCGCATGACCAGCGCCACCGAGTTCCCGCCCAACCCCAACCTCTACACGTGCCAGTGGTGCCCGTACGGCCCCTGGAACGGCGGCCCCTGCACCGTGGGAGTCAAACGTGGATACAACGCCTAAACCCAGGATGGCGGCCGTCGGCGACGACTTGGTCGACATCTACCTCCCGCCCGACGACCCCGCCTGGGTCAAGTACGCCGGCGGCAAGGCGCGAATGCTCCTGTCGATCAGTCGGTACTCGTGGACCAATGCCGACACATTCTGGTTGCTGCACAACGCGCCCGAGGGCATGACCGACGTGATCGACATCTGCAAGCACTTCGAGCGTCAACTCGTCGCACTCGAAGTCACTGAAAGGATCACCACGTGAGTCTCGAAAACATCGGGCCCCGTCTCGCTCGCGTCGAAAGTGAATGGGAGACGACCGGCTGGCTGAAAGATCAGAACGACGTCGAGTGGCTGTACGGTGAAGCGAACAAAGTCCGCTACCTGTGGACCATCCCGGAACTGATCGGAATGCTTAAGCGACGAATTGCTGAAGACGTCACCGAAAGGATCACCCAGTGAACAAGTTCAACCCGCCCACCATGCTGCCCCTGCTGCTCGGCGCCAAGATCGTCCCGCCTACGCCCGTGCCGGTCACCACCATCGAGCTGAAGCCCTACCTCTTCCTCGACAAGCTCACCGGCCGCATGAGCTACGCGCCGCCGTTGCCGACTACGCCCGAGAAGGCGGAGAAGCCCAAGGTGGCGTCGCCGCCAGCGGTAGAAGTCGTGTGGCACCACGAGGACCCGCCCGAATGCGGTTGGTACATCGCCACTCGTGACGCGAAGCGTCCGACTGACCGTGCGCGGTACTGGAACGGTGTGTGGTCGCGCTACATCAACATCAGGACGTTGATGGAATTTCCCGAAAGACGCGACGCAATCCCCGCCGAAGCTGACGACAGCGACTACAACTTCGTGTGGCTGTGCAAGGTGGAGTTCCCCGCATGACCGTCAAGCCCTTCGCTCACCAGCTCGTCAGCCTCAAGCACGCCAACAAGACCCCAGTCGTGCTCGACGCCAGTGACGCTGGCACTGGCAAGACCTACGTGACCATCATGGCATTCGCCAAGCGCCGCGCTCGCGGCGGTGGCTGCATGCTCGTGATGGGTCCGCGTTCCACCCTGCGCAGCGTGTGGCTGGCCGACTTCCGCAAGTTCGCCCCGCACCTCAAGGTCGTCGTGGCCGACGCTGCCAACCGCGAGGAAGCGTTCAAGGCCGACGCCGACGTCTACGTGACGAACCACGACGCGAGCAAGTGGCTCGCCAAACAGAAGAAGCAGTTCTTCGCCAAGTTCAGCGAAGTGGCGATGGACGAATCGACGGCGTACAAGCACTACACCAGCGACCGCAGCAAGTCGATGCTGAAGATCATCAAGTACTTCAAGTTCCGGCGCGCGATGACCGCCACGCCGAACACGAATACGGTGGTCGACATCTTCCACCAAGCCCTGCTGCTTGACGACGGCAAGCGCCTGGGCAAGCTGTACTTCCCGTTCCGCCAGCAAGTCGCTACGCCCGTGCAGTCCACGCGCAAGGACGGCAGCGCCATCGCCAACGCGATCAAGTGGGTCGACAAGGAAGGTGCCGAAGAAGCAGTCTTCAACTTGCTGGCCGACATCGTCATCCGCCACCGCCTGGACGACTGCGCCGACATCCCCGAGAACCACCAGTACCCGCTGATGTACTCGATGTCGAAGGTCCAACAAAGAGCGTACGAAGAGTTGAAGGCCACGCAGCTCCTGAAGTTCGCCAAGACCGGCATCACGGCGTTCAACGCCTCAGCCGTCGCCACCAAGCTGATGCAAGTCGCATCGGGCGCCGTCTACACCGCACCAAACGACTACCAAGTCATCGACACCGGCCGCTATGAACTCATCCTCGATCTCGTCGAACAGCGCAAGCACCCACTCGTGCTCTTCCAATGGCTGCACCAGCGTGACCTCCTGGTCGCCGAAGCCGAGAAGCGCGGTCTCACCTTTTCGGTCTTCGACGGCGACACGTCAGACGCCGACCGCGCCCGCATCGTGGTCGAGTACCAGCGCGGCGAAATGGACGTGCTCTTCGCTCATCCCAAGACCGTCGGCCATGGGCAGACCCTGACTCGTGGCACGTCAACGATCTGGGCATCACCCACGCACGACCTTGAACTCTTCATTCAGGCGTCGTCACGTCAACGACGCCTCGGGCAAACCGAGAAGACCGAGACCATGGTCATCCTGGCCGAAGGGACCGTCGACGAATGGGCCTACGAGAACGCCATGAACAAGCACGGCAAGCTCACCACGCTGCTGGAGATGTTCGACACCCTGGCGGCCGAAGTCGTCAAGCCAGCGCCCAAGACCCGGGCTCGAGTCGCGGCATGAGGAAGGTCCCTGCCTGGAACGGGTGGCGCAACACCCGGATGAAATGCCTGTGCGGCGGCTACTGGTTCCCCCATCGCAAGGGTGGCGGAGCCTGTGACCACAGCCCGCGAGCTTCGTACTACATCGCGCTGCGCAGCGGGGCCACGCTCTCTGAAGCCATGGCCACGCTGTCGGCTGAACAACTGGAGCGGATGTTTCCGCTGGCCGCATGAACCCGAGAGAAGACCGATGAGCTGGGCCTCAGCAATCAAGAAGACCCCGGCACTCGACGCCTTGCGCGCCGATGCCCAGCGCGCTGTCCTGGCGCGCCTCAACCCCGGCCAGATCCGCCCGACTTTCTTGCGCAAAGACGTCGACTGGGATCGCCTCGTGAGCATCGACTTCGAGACGTACTACGACGACGACTACACGCTGAAGAAGCTCAGCACCAGCGAGTACGTGCGCGACCCGCGGTTCAAGGCCCAGATGATGTACCTGAAGGTCGGGCGCAAGCCCGCCAAGATCATCCCTCCCAAGAAGATCAAGGCCGAGCTGGCGAAGATCAACTGGAGCACGCATGCCTTGCTATGCCACCACACCCAGTTCGACGGACTCATTCTTAGCCACCATTTCGGAGTGGTGCCGAGCTACTACTTTGACACCTTGTCCATGGCTCGTGGACTACATTCAAACGAGATCGGCGCCGGCCTGGACGAGGTCTCGATGTTCTACGGCGGCGCGGGCAAGATTCACGACGTACTCGAAACGACGAAGGGCGTGCTCGATTGGTCGCCCGCGCTGTTCGCCAAGGTCACCCCGTACTGCACGAACGACGGCGAAGAAATGCTCCGTGTCTTCACGGAGATGTGGCCGTCGATGCCCGCCGCGGAGATGGACCTGATCGACGTGATCGTGCGCATGTTCTGTGTGCCCGTCCTGAAGGTGAACCTGCCCGCCGTCGAGGCCGAACTCAAGCGCGAGCTGGCCGCGCGCAAGGTGCTGCTGACCACGATCATCGACCTCGCGCCATACAAGGCTGATCCCGCGGTCTACAAGAAGATCCTGCCCAAGACCGCCGAGCGTGCGCTACCGCCCGAAGAGCACGACATGCTGATGACCAAGCGCATCATCGGCAGCAACGAGCGCTTCGCCGCGCTGCTCGAAGCCGAAGGCATCGACCCGCCGGTCAAGCTCAGCCCAGCCTGGATGAAGCGCACCCGCGAAGAGCGCGAGGCCACCAAGGACGAGCAGTGGACCTACGCCTTCGCCAAAGACGACATCGAGTTCGTCAACCTGCCCGACGACACGAAGAACTGGAAGATCGGATACGACCTGGACACCGAGGACGGCATCAAGCAGATGGCCGCCAAGTCCGAACGTCTGCGCAGCCTCGTCGAGCTGCGCATCTCGGTCAAGTCCACCACCAACGTGACCCGCGCCGAGCGCTTCCTGGTTTCGGGCGCCAACGGCATGCGTCTGCCTGCCTACTACGCCTACAGCCGCGCGCACACGCACCGGCTGGGCGGCGGCGACAAGCGCAACTTGCAGAACCTCAAGCGCGGCGGTGCGCTGCGTGAGTCGATCGAAGCCCCCGATGCCAACCACGCGCTGGCGGTCATCGACTCAGGCCAGATCGAGGCTCGAACGAACGCATGGCTGTGGAAGCAGAACGACGTGCTCGATGCCTTCCGCGCGTCCGACGCCAAGACCGGCCTGGACCCGTACTGCATCATGGCCACGCGCATCTACGGCCGTCCGATCACCAAGAACGACAAGAACGAGCGCTTCGTCGGCAAGGTGCTGACCCTCGGCCTGGGCTTCCAGATGGGTGCTGCCAAGCTCCAGGTCACGCTGGCCAAGGGTGCCCTCGGCGGCCCGCCGGTGTTCATCACGCTGGAGGAAGCCAAGCGCTGGGTCAAGATCTACCGCGAAGCCAATCGCAAGATCGAGGCGGGCTGGGCGATCTGCAACAAGATCATCGAGGACATGTACGCCGGCCGCCCTGGTCAGCACGGTCCGATCACCTGGGAGAAGGACTGCGTCTGGTTGCCCAATGGCCTGCGCCTGCACTACCCCGACCTCAAGAAGACGGTCGATGACAACGGCTGGGACCAGTGGACCTACGCCTCGACGCTCAAGGGCAAGCCGATCCGCAAGAAGATCTACGGCGGCTTGCTGTGCGAGAACATCGTGCAGGCCCTGGCTCGCATCATCGTGATGTACCAGTTGCTCGACCTCAGCCGCACGTACCGCATGGTGCTGACCACGCACGACGAAGGTGTGTTCTGCGTGAAGAAGCGCGAGGCCGACGTCGCATTTCAACGAATGATGAAGCGCATGACAACGCCCCTCGACTGGTGTCACGACATGCCGCTGTCTGCGGAGGGCGGACATGCCCACAACTACAGCAAGTGAGAAGGAACGCATCAGCACTCGGCAGTACGTGCAGAACCACAAGTACTTCCACAAGAAGGAACGCGAAGCAGTCAGCAGGCTGTATCGGATCGTGCTGACCTGGAAGCACCCATTCGGCGGTCATCTTCGCATCAACTGCTGGGGACACACCTGGACCGAAGCGTTCAGGGTGGCCAAGAAACGCATCGACGAGCGGGTCGTCGAAGAGATCTCACAAAGGATCTCCCAATGAAACACACCTCCGTCCCCCTCGACGTGCCGAGCGACGCAAACGCAATCGTGCAACGACACAAGTGGTTTTCAGTCGCGAGAGTAGGCCCAACCCCATGCATCGTGCTCAGCTTCGGCGGCGGTCACTCGGTACGTCACCCTGGCACCACGCTGGAAGAAGCGTACAGAAGCGCCTACGTCGACATCGCACTCGGCGAACTGCACGACCGCAAGAGCGACCCACGACTCACCATCGAGCACCGGGGCTTCGGCACCGAGATCCGCATCGAACTTCGCACGGAACACGAAGTCTTTTTCACCACTTGGCACGACTCAGCTCCTCCGTCCCGACACTCTCACGAACGGCTCGCCGTCGCTGTCCTCAATCTGTACGCCGCCGTCGACCGCCAGCGACGCATCGTCGACGCGGTCACGAAACGCATCTCGCAAAAGTAGGAGTTCCACATGATCGAATTCAAAGACCCTGAGCACTTCCTCACCGTGCTGAAGTTCGCCGCGGCCAACAACTGCGCCGCCAAGCTCGCCGACAAGCTGGAGTACCTCGCGCAGTACGGCGATGGCAACAACCGCTGCGACATCGGCCGCGACTACGCCGCGCACAGCTTCAGCTTCGCCATGTACCAGCCCGACGGCCGCTTCTGGTTCAACGGCGGCCTGATCTACAGCGGCCCCGGCCAACCCCTCGACGGGTCTGCGCCGGCCTTCACCGTGAGCCTGGAGCGCACGGGTCACGAACACAACTGGAGCGTGCACACCTAGAAACCTCTTCACAACCGGTCATCTATCGTCTAAGATAGATTGACGATTCGTACAGGAATCTCGAATGACCACTGCGACACCCACCAAGGCCAAGACCTCCGTCGCGGCCAAGCCCCAGACCCTCGGCGAGCTGATCGACAGCATGTGGGCACTGCGCGAGAAGCGCACCGCCGCCGAAGCCGTCGTCGACACCATCAAGGCCGAGATCTCCGTGATCGAGGCCCAGGTCGACGAGCGCATGGAAGCCGAGGGCATGACCAAGGCCACCGGCACCAAGGCCACGGTCAGCTTCAGCTACACCACCATCGCCGACGTGCAAGGCGACGAGGGCTGGACCAAGCTCTACGCCTACATCGCCAAGAACAAGTACTGGCACCTGCTCCATCGGCGCGTCACCGACGCCGCCTACAAGGAGCTGCTGGAAGCTGGCAAGAAAGTGCCCGGCGTCGAGCCGTTCACCAAGAAGCGCATCAACCTGCGCACCATCCCGGGCTGAAGTCTTAGCTCGAATTTCGACTCAACAGGACCAACGACCACATGGCCACCAAAGCCCTCAAGAAGGACCCTCCCGCGTCCACCTCCGTCGCTGTGCGCAAGCCCAGCTCGACGTCCGTCGTCTCCATCCAGGAGGCCCTGAAAGCGCAGGCGGCCAGCATGGCGAACCGCATCGCGCCGCCGTCGGGCAACAAGATCAAGCTGAAGCCCGGCGAGATGACGTTGCCGGACGGCACCAAGACCACGGACCCGATCCACAGCGTCGTCGTCGACTTCGTGTCGGTGAACAAGTACTACGGTCGCCCGTTCGATCGCGACAACCCGCTGCCGCCGGTGTGCTTCGCCATCGGTGAAGACCCGAAGACGCTGGTGCCGAGCCCGAACAGCCCCGAGCCCCAGGCCAAGGCCTGCAAGGACTGCGAGTGGAACAAGTTCAAGTCGGCCGACAACGGCAAGGGCAAGGCGTGCCGCAACGAGCGCAAGCTCGCGCTGCTGCCGCCCGACGCCGATGAAGAGACGCCGATCTGGCTGCTCGAAGTCGGCCCCACGTCGATCCAGAACTTCGACGGCTACGTGCAGAACGTCGTCCGCACCTTCGGCGCCGGCCCCACCGCGGTCGTCACCGAGATCGGCATGAACACGACGGTCGACTGGGCCGCCACGGTGTTCGGCAACCCGACGCCGAACGAGAACCCCGGCGTGGCCGTCGGTCGTCAGGCCGAAGCTCGCGACCTGCTGATGGTCGAGCCGGACGTGTCGAATCACGTGCCGTTGTCCACGAAGAAGGCCGTCAACCGGCCGGCTGCCCGTCGTTAATCGACGACCCACCCGCTTCGAGGGGTTACAGATCGCAGTTCGATGAACTACGGTCGCCCTCGGAGCGGGATCAAGGAAGACATGGCCTCCGTTCGCAAGTTCTACGTCGCTCAAGCACTGTCGTCTTACGCAGGGTTGAAGCGAACCCTTGACGATCTCACGGAGGAAGAAGTTCTGGCATGCCTCGAAGCCGAGGCCGCCAGTCAACGCAGGCGCTCCGTCCTGGATCGTCTGATCTCCAAGGCCACTCGTCTCAACGAGGTGGCCTACAACACTTGCCTCAAGGACAAATTCAATGGCACGCGCTCCCAGCAAGATCCTCTCCCTGGCGGAGAAGAAGGCCGCCGAAACCGGCCTGAAGACCGCCCTCAAGACCAACCTCGCCTCCGTCAAGGCAAGCGAAGCCGCCGTCGCTGACGCCAACAAGGCGCTCACCTCGGCGAAGAAGCAGGCCGACGCCCTGGCGGCTACCGCCAACAAGGCGCTCGCCAAGGCTCAGAAGGATGGCGGCAAGCTGATCGCCGACGCTCAGAAGGCCGTCGACGCCGCGGTGAAGAAGCACACCAAGGTGCACGACGCCGCCGGCAAGGGCAAGGACAAGCTGGAATCCCAGCTCACCGCTCTGGCCGCCGCTCCGGTGGCCAAGAAGACCGCTGCCCCTGCCGCCGCGGCCTGACGAGCCGGCACCCTGCTCGCGCCTTCGGGCGCGAGCCCTCTCAACTCGAACAGGATGACGATGAAAGACGTGATGGTGGACTTGGAGACGCTGGGCACTGCCGCGGACTCCGTGATCCTTTCGATCGGTGCCGTGCGCTTCGATCTCAGCTCTGATGAGATCGATGACGCCGGCTTCTACGCCAGCATCTCTGTCGACTCGAACCTCGGGCTCGGACGCCGCATCCAGGAAGACACACTGATCTGGTGGCTGAAGCAATCGGCCGCAGCCCAGGCCGTGTTCCACGAACCCAAGCAGACGCTCGAGAGTGCCTTGACCGAGTTCGCAGAATGGGCGCATGACGGCAACATCGTCATGTGGTCCAACGGGGCAGACTTCGACATCCCGATGCTCGCGCATGCCTATACCCAGCACGGCATGGAGCGCCCCTGGCTCTTCTGGAATAGCCGCTGCGTGCGGACCTACAAGGCCCTGCCGGGCGCCAAGGACGTGTCCGTGGCACGCCTTGGAACGCATCACAACGCGCTCCACGACGCGATCTATCAAGCCCGGCTGGTCCAGGCCATCTTCAAGACGCTAAAGAACAAGAAGGGGGCGGCATGAGTGCCATCGACAAGACTCTCACCGAACGTGGAACGCGCTACGGCACGTTCATGGACAACGCCCGCATCGCTCAGGAAATGAAGGGCGTCGTATGCCAAGGCGGAAGCTGGGACAAGATGAAGGCCGACCAGAAAGAAGCTCTCGAAGTCATCTGCCAGAAGATCAGCCGCATCGTCACCGGCGACCCTAACTACGCCGACAACTGGCACGACATCCAGGGCTACGCCAAGCTCGTCGAAGACCGTCTCACGCTGATCCAGCCGACGTATGTCAAAGCCTGAGAACTCCTGGCGCCTCGGGTGCTACAAATACCTGCCGACGTCGGTCTACCACGAAAAGATGCACAACCCCTACCGGGGCGGCACTCCCGACGACTGGTTCAGCGGCAGCGCTCGCGACCTTTGGGCTGAGGTGAAGTTCATCGTCATACCCAAGCGCGACTCGACGCTCATCACGCCGAACCTCAGCCCTCTTCAACTGCAGTGGTTGATCGATCGCCGCGCTCAGGGGCGGAACTGCTGGGTCATCGTCGGATGCAAGGAAGGTGGCGCCATCCTCCCCTACCCGAAGCAATGGTACGGGCTTCCTACTGCCGACTTCCGTGCCCGTCTGCTCCCACGCAAAGAAATCGCCGCAGCAATCGAGCACTTCGTCAATACCCCATAAGGCCCGCATGTCGAAGATAGATGGCTGGTCGCCAGCAGACGCCACCGCTGCGTTCCAACAAGGCTGGGTTCTGTGTGATGTCTACGACCTCACGAAGAAGGCCCTGAGTTTCAAGATCCTGCCGGCCAAGTTCAGTACCCCTCGTTCGAGCAGCGCCGGCGCCACCCAGTTCGTCATCACACGCGCCAGCCAGGGCGACGACTTGGCCCGACGCGCCATCGCCTACATCACCCAAGGAAAGAAATGAAGACTGTGAAACGGAGCGACCTCTCGACCTGGAAGATGCTCGCGGGCAACGAGGACGTCTACAACAAGGTCATCGACGACGGCATCGTGAAGGAGTGGGGGGCCATCGGCTGGATCGACATCGGCCCGCCCTCGGACGAGGACAAGGCCACCTTGCCGACGGTGGTGGAGGAATGAGCAAGCTCAAAGAACTCCGCCGCCTCGAACGTGCGGCCACTGCTTCCGAAAACGAGCACAAGGCAGCGCAACTCGCCCTCGACCGATTCAAGGCTGCGAACCCTGAAACCGTAGTCGGTCAATGCTTCATGGGGCCGCTCGCACTCCAACCCCTCACTGGCTTGCTCGCCCAAGCCCGCGATGACGCGAAGTGGCTCGCCAAGCAATGCATCTGCGACGGTCCTGGCTCCGCTTGCGACTCCGTCAAGGCTCGCATCGTCGTCTTGCTCGAAGAACTTTGCACTCGACTGGAGGCCCGCTGATGTGCGCCGCGGTCGAGATCGTCGCAATGAGTTTTGCCGCACTCGTAGTCATCACGTTCGTGGCTTGCATCGTCCTTGCGTTCTACAAATTCTGGAGAGATGAATGACCCGCTCCTTCAAGCCCATGCTCGCCTCGCCGGCCGTCCTCGACGACCTGACGTTTCCCCGCTTCGGCAGCCCGAAGATCGACGGCATCCGTGCGAGCAATGTCGACGGTCGTCTGCTGAGCCGTACGCTCAAGGAGATCCCGAACCGCCACGTCTACAACATGTTCAACCAGAGCAAGTTCAAGTGGCTGGACGGCGAGCTGATCGTCGGCAGTCCGACCAGCGAGACGTGCTACCGCGACACCGTCAGCGTCGTCATGTCCGACGACAAGCCGGCCCTCGACGTCACGTGGTATGTGTTCGACTACTGGGCCGACCCGACGCTGCCCTACAGCGCCCGCCTGCACCTCCTGGCGGCCAAGGTCAAAGAGCTGAACCACCCGCACATCAAGATGCTGGCCCACGAGCCGCTGAACGACCGTGCGGCGCTCGACCTCTACGAGGCCGAACAGGTTGAGCTGGGCTACGAGGGCGTGATGCTCAACGACCCGGGCGCCGCCTACAAGTTCGGCCGCGCCACGCCCAAGGGCGGCGAGCTGCTGAAGGTGAAGCGCTTCGTCGACAGTGAGGCCACGGTCATCGGCGTCGAGGAAGAGATGTTCAACGGCAACGACGCCCAGACCAACGAGCTGGGGCGCACCAAGCGCAGCACGGCGAAGGCCGGTCTCGTCGGCAAGGGCACGATGGGTGCGCTGATCGTGCGCGACGTGAAGACTCGAATCGAGTTCAACATCGGCACCGGGTTCACCGCGGAAGACCGGAAGATCTGGTGGAACTGGTTCCAGACCCAAGATGAAGACACCGACCCGCCGGTCATCAAGTACAAGTCCTTCCCCATCGGTGTGAAGGACAAGCCGCGCCACCCGGTGTATCTGGGCCTGCGGCCGTCGGGAGCGTGACCGTGCGCTGGCTCCACTTCATCGAATTCAATGCGCCGATGTCCCCCCGGACTGGGCTGTTCGTCGCCCGAGACCGCGTCACCAACAAACTCGTGGCTCTACATTTGGTGCTTGCACTTCGGTTCTGGCGCGAGCGAGTCTTCGGCTTCAACTACGACGCGTACCAAGCCTACGACTATCCCATGTACTGGTGTCGGTTCTGCTGGGAACGTCCGAAGTACTTCGGCTTCTTCCGCGGGGTGATGCCCTCGACTCTTAGTGGCCGCCGTCGTGTCTGATCTTGACGATCTCAACGATCGCTTCGTCTCCCTAGCTGAAGCCATCACCAAGACCATCGCGGACCACCCCGAGAACGACTGCATCTTGATCGCCTATGTGCTCCTGCGCATGGGCAGCAACACCGCCGGATTCAACGCACTGCCCTTCGATGCCGTGCTTCCGATCGTGATGCAAGCCTATCGAGACGGTCACGCCAAACACATCGCCCCGACTGCGCACTAGCTCAAACGCAGCATGAACACCATCGGCCTCATCGCAGCAGCGTTGCTCCTGCACATTCACCCAAAGACTCTCGCGACCAAGGCCGCCAAGGGTGACATCCCTGGCGCGAAGGTGGGCCGCGCCTGGGTATTCATTGAAGAAGATCTGCTCGCCTTCATGCGCGGGCAGTACGTGGAGAAAGTGTCGTGTCCCTCTACAAGCAGAAAGGGTCCGGGGTCTGGTGGGCGAGCATCAGCATCCCCCGGTCGCGCTCGGCTGCGTCGGTCAACTGGACACGTTGATCGCGCAGCGGCGCAGCGTGCCCACGACGAGCCGCCCTGGCGCATGAAAACCTGCTTTGGCGCGACGCCGCGACCAGCAAGCCTGATAGGGACATCACCGTGCTGGCGTGGATCGTCGACGGCCACGGCGATGCTGGCGATTGGTGGAGCGCTTGGTGGGACGCCGAGCAGGAGAAGTGGATCGATGCCTCCAATGGTTACAAGGTGGCCGGGCTCGTCACGCATTGGTGCAAGCCCTGCAGGCCTGGGGCTTGGATGGAGAACGCAAAGTTGACCGGCCCGAGCGAGAACCAAGGAAGCCCCGATGAGCACCACTGAAGACACGAGCGCAGCCCGTCGAGGGTCCGGGTCGAACGACCTGTTAGGCGCTGCGTCCGAAGCGCACAAGCTGACAGACCGCCAGATTGAGGACTTGGCGTTTGCTGTGCTGCGGGAGCACAACGACGACCGGCTGTGGCGCGCGCTGACCTATGACCGCGGCCCGTATGACGTGACCACGCCGAGCTTGGCGCTATGCCACTTGGCGCGGGTGTTTTTTGCGGCCGGGGTTGCTGCCGCACTGGCGGGCTGCGTAGACATGGTGCAGCCGCCCGACATTGCCGTGGCCGAGGAACTGTGCGCCAAGCGCGGGGGCTATTCGCACGCCCAGCGCTGGGAGCGTGGCACGGTCCTGGACATTACCTGCAAGGACGGCACGCAACTGCAAGTGCGCCTGCCGAAGAAGGGCTGACCATGTTCATACTGAAGGATGAGATTCGCACCGCCCGCAAGTTTTATGACTGCGATGCCAGCGAGGCATGGCGCAGCTACGGGCCGCCGCGCGAGGAACTGCCGCCAGATGACCGCCTAGTGCTTGAAGGCGTGGAGGCGGACAAATGGAAGATCAGGCCGGGCCAGCGATACCGCTGCATCGTGTTCCGCGATGGGCGCGAACTGGTGACGCAGCGCACCAGGCTGGATATGGATGCGCTGTGCCATCGGCACGAGTTGTATGACGACGCCTAACGGATAGCTCAGGGGCGCGCCCGTTTGGCGCGTCGATGACCAACCTGCTGCCGGGGCGCGTCCCTTGCAGCGCACTGTTCGGCCTTGGTGCCGAAGCGGAAGGAAAGTGATGAGCAAGCGCAAGACCGAAGAACAGATCAGCGCCGAAATTGCCGCGCTGGTGGCACTGAAGCCGAAGGTGCGGCAGCGCACCGCCTTTGGCGACGACAACCATGCCGCCATTGACGCACAGCTTGCCGTGCTGCGCGAGCGCATGAGCAGCGATGACGTTTACAGCGCCTATGGCGATGAGGGCATGGACGAGTTCGATCAGCACACGTTCGATGCCGCGCTGAGCGCCTGCGACTGGATGACCGGCATGCTGGCAAGCGACGAAGACAGTCCGGCCGCAAGCTGGGCCGGTGCCGAGGCGTGAGGCCGAACGTGGGAGCTAAGTTGCCCCACGCCGAACAACCCGCCCCGGAGCGAGCCGAAGCCGGCCGCGTGGGGTCAACTTGAGCGACGGGTTAGGCCCGTTGGTGGAGGAACGAGATGAAACTGACTGACCCCAGGTTTGCGGCGCAGGATGGTCTGGATCGACGCCCAGGACGCCAAGGAAGGGCAGGCCATAGGCGTACCTCTCAACGACGCTGCTGTGGCCGTCCTGGAGGCTCAGGCGGCCCTGCCCCCATACCGGCCGAACCGAGGCAAGGGCGAGCCCATCCTGAGCCCCTACGTGTTCACCTACTGCGGGCATCCAGTGGGGGAGATCAAGACCGCCTTCGCCACGGCCTGCCGCAAGGCTGGCATCAAGGGGTTCACGTGGCACGGCTTCCGCCACACCTGGGCCACGTGGCACATGCAGAACGGCACGCCAGCCGACGTCATGCAGAAGCTGGGCGCCTGGGCCGACCCGCGGATGGTGCAGAACTACGCGCACCACTCCCCCACCTACCTCGCCGGTTTTGCCGGCAACAACAGGAAGAAGTGATGAACATCGACTACGCCAGCATCATCGAGAAAGCCAATGCCCGCAAAGACGCATTGCAGCGGCTCGAAGACAGCCTCACCAACCTGCGCAGCTACATCAACGAAGAGCCCGCGGGCCTGATCGAAGCCCTGCACGACTTCAAGGTGAAGTTCAGTCAACTCGACCAGGAAGCGCTCAGGCTCGTGGGTGACGACCTCGGTCAGGTGCTCTACCGCTTCGCCTGCGCGATGACTGCGCAATGGGAGTACCTCGACAAAAAAGATTCCTACCGCAACTTGTCACCGCGCCAAGCGCTGGACGTACTGGCGGGCGAATCGTGATCGACGAACCCACTCCCAAGCCCGCCATGGACGCGCCGACCATCTCTTGCTCCGCCGGCTGCAAGCGCTCGGTCCTCGCCGCAGACATCCTCGGCTCGGGCTGGTACTACCTGGAGATCACCGGGCGTTACCGCTGTCAGACGTGCACCCGCGAGCTGGCGGAAGCGAACAAGCTGTGACCATCATCCGCCGCCATTTCGTCTGGACTGACGACCACGACTCAGGGCTCGAAGGCTGGTCCGCGATGTTCATTCCGCGGAACGCCGACTTCACCCCCAGCTCGGGCACTGGGCTCTTCCACGACGCACTCGAACATGGGCTCGGCGAAGATGGATCCTTCCACTTCGAGGCCATGGCCTTCGGGCGCATTCTGGCCCTGCGCTTGAACACCTCCAACCTCCGCCCCGACTATCTCGGCGCCGAGCTGTACGGCCTCTGGCAGGGCAACGCTGAAGGGCAGCACTTCTCGTGCCCCAAGGTCGGCCGCTGCGACATCGCCGAAACCATCAGGGACCTCGTCGGTGGGTTTGCCCACAGCATGCGCCGTGACTACAACGAAAACGCGATGGGCAAGCCCGACTCGCACTTCTGCACGGCGCTCGCCGGCCTGCTCCAGATCGGCTACCGTGACGCCATGCGGCGCTTCGGGGGCGATGACGGGTGCAGGCGAGCGGGCAATGCCAGCGAGCAGATGAGCCGAGACTTCAAGGTCTTCGGCGAGCCCGGCGACGTCCTGGTGCTCGACTACGACACCGTCGAGGGAGAGTTCTCGCACCGGGTCGTAGACCGTCGCCGTGAAGACGGCAAGCTCTCGACGACCTGGGCTCGTGAACGGGTGCGCGACTGGCGCAATGGCTGGTGACTATGACAGCGACTATGACCGCTGAGCCCGTTCGTAGGCTCGCTCTATTCCTCTACAGCCCAATCTGTCAGTGCCTCCTAACCTGGAAACACTGATGATTGGTAGGCGCGATTGGACTCGAACCAACGACCCCCCACCACGTCAAGGTGACCGCGACCCCTGGACAGCCCCTGTCCGTGCGGGTTTCGCGCGCACTATGACGGCAACTATGACTGTGAGATTTCGATGAGCTACACCGCTCCCGACTTCACCGAGGACGTGCAAGCCGAACTCGTCGCCAAGGGCTACGAGATCCACGAGTGCGACGACGGCTTCTGGTTCACCTGGACGCGCCCAGACGGCCGCGGCGACGTCGAGGTAGGGGAGACCTACACCGAAGAGCTGCGCGCGTGGCTGGCGGCCCTCCAGCACTGGCTGGAGGCCACCGACATTCCGTTCGACTCTGACGACGATCAAGCCTGGGACCGCAACGCTGAGCGGCTCACCCGAGAAGCCCTTGGCGACGACGTCAACCAGCCCATCAACCCAAACGCAACGAGCGTCGACGACCTCTTCACCCCACCGCCCTGAAAGGCACCTGACCATGAAGCTCTACAAGACCACCTACTACATCGACGAAGTCGGCCCCAACGGCAAGTACAAGCAGGCCCGTCCACAGTGGCACTCTGCCGGCGCCGACGCCAGTGCGTTCCGCACGGCCAAGCGGAAGGAGTTCAAGTCCTCGGACCCCCTCACGACCGAGGTCGAGATCGACACGAGAAAAGACGGAATCCTGGCCTTCCTGAACAGCGACGCTGCTCATTGATGCAGTGCATGACATCGGCCCGGTCGATAGCCGGCTACACGAGTAGAACTTGGCCGATTTCAGCACAGCATCGGAACGCTACTTCTACCTATGTATTTCTCTCTTTTGTTCTATTGTTCTAAAGTTCTAAAGAGAAAGTATTAAGGAAGAGTAGTAGTATGTATAGGGGAGAAGCATGTATTTCCCTATACAGGTTTAGAAAATCCAGAGCAGAACGGCATGCAGACCAACTTCCTTCTCGGCGCTCTGGCCATCTCGCCAGAAGCGCAGATCGTCCTCAAGCGCGTCCCCCTGGATCTGATCGCGCGGCATGCGATCAACGACCACGGGCTCATCACTCGGCGCGAGCGCGCCACCAACGTCCTCAGCATGCAGACTGTCGGTCCTATCGTGTCGCGGTACCGGATCGACCCCACCAACCCCAAGGCCGGCTTCGTCGTCATCAAAACCGACGAGCACTGGACCAGTACCCTCGTTGAGATCGAGTAGACCATGGAGGCGATCTTCGCTCTCGCGCTGGTCGTCGCCTTGGCCGTGTGGGACAAGTGGTTCGCCAAGAAGAAGCCGAGCCGGCGGCATGCGCCCGATATGATCGGTGACGCAGACCGCGGACACAGGAGCGAAGAATGAACCACAAGCGAGGCCGCCCGAAATCCGCACGAGCCGGCTGTCTCATGTGCAAGGCCAACAAGATCTCCGGCCACTCCAAGCACAGCCCCTGGAACTTCCACCGTGGATTCGGCAAGCTCCGAGCTGAGTTCCACGCTACTGATACACTCCGCAGACCATGAACGCCACGCTTCCACGACCAACTCTATCTGGGTGTATTGTCAGCCCGGTAGACGGCCGCTCTCGGAAGGCGGAGGCCGCAGGTTCAAATCCTGCCACCCAGACCACTCGATATTGATCGCTCCATCATGGAGTGATCGCCGCAAAGGTGTGGCACCGGGCTGTAACCCCGAGGTCGGCTAGTTCCGGGTAGGTTCGATCCCTACTCACTCCACCACTCTCTTTTTCTGCGTAGCTCTTCGGGAATGGGGCGCGGGGAAAGGGTCAGTCGATGGCCTTGCCCAAGTCCTTCACCGGCCCCAGGAACCGCGCGCCAGGGATCGCGTCGACGAGGTTCTTGCCCAGCTCGCCCGGGTTGAAGACCACCTTGGTGAACTGCTCGACCGTCGGTCCGGCCAGTGACACCGGATCGCGCAGCGCGTCGATGCCGAACTGACCCACGCCACCCAGGCCCGCCCGGCTGACGCCGTGCATCAGGTGGTCGCCCAGGCCCCAGGTCTTCATGTACGGCGGCAGCGAGCCGCCACCCATCACGAAGCCCTTCAGGATGTCGCTGACCATCATGGTCGGCACCGACGCAGCCAGGGCGCCGATCGGGTTCATGTTGCCCTGGCTGGCCTCGGCGAAGGCCCGACGCAGCACCGTGTCCTGGAAGCTGTAGGTGAACTGCTTCAGGTGGAACAGCACCGCCCAGCGCGGGTCGCTGCCCCAGGTCGGACGCTGAGCCGCGTTGGGCGTCAGCACCGCGCCCTCGACCCAGCGGGTGATGGCGTAGTGGACCTTCTCGATCTCCTGCGTGGCGTCGGCGAGCACCTTGCTCTTCGCCTCGTCGGACATGCCTTCCTTGAGCCGGCTCGCAGCCAGGACGTTGCGGTCGAAGATCAGCTTGCCGTTGGCGTCCAACGGGATGTCCTGGGGCTCGAGCCCCAGCTCCTTCAGCCAGCGCGCGCTGTTCTTGTCCGGCAGACCCTTGTGGTCCTGGAGGAACAGGGCCGCGTACTTCGTGGCCGTCACCCGCATCGAGCGGTCCCAGGCGGTCAGGCCGTTGGCCATGAACAGCGCCCGGTTGCTCTTGCGCGCGAAGTCGGTCATGAACTCCGAGGTGTGGGCCTTGCCGATCTGCTCCAGGAACATGTGGCTGTCCACCACCCCGGCGGTCTCGGCCATGTCGTCCCAGACCGAGCGCTGGCGCTCCGCCGGCATGTCGCTGGCGGCATCCTTCCAGCGAGCCCAGACGTCCTTCAGGCCCTGCGTGAAGGCGTCGAAGCCAGCCTTCACCCCAGGCCCACGGGCCGCGAGGCTCAGCGGGTCGGCAAAGGCAGCGAACAGGCTGAACGGCAGCAGCCGCAGGTTCTGATACGCCATGGCCGCGCTGGAGAACTTGCGCACCATCGGCGTGATGCTGGCACTGCCGAGCGAGCCCTCGTGCGCGGCGACGGAGTTCTTGATGTCCTCCATCCGGCGCGCAACCCACTTCTCGGCCTCGACGCCTTCGATTTTCTTCTCCTTGGCCGCGGCCACCAGCTCGTGGTAGATCTTGCCGCCAGAGCGGTTCTCGACCATCGCCCCCTGCTCGTTCTCTTCGAGGAACATCTCGCCCTTGTCGGCCACCATGGCGCGCAGCTTCATGCCGCCGTTGCCGAACCGGCGGGTGTACTCCGCCGCACGGATGCCCTGGTGCAGGTAGCGCGACATGGCGCCGATCAGGTCCTTCTCCAAGAAGGGCTTCACGTCCTCGGCGTCGAGCCACTTGAAGCTGCGTTCCTTCTGCGACGCGAAGAACGGGCTCAGCACGTCGTTGTCGTCGCGCTCGCCTTCCAGGCCCTTCTCGTCGACGCCGTTCTTGCGGACCAGCTCTTCGTGCATCAGCGCGGCGATGTCCTGCAACGACTGCTGCGGGCGCGCCGAGTCGTTGTTGGCGATCTTCAGCGCGGCCTGCATCGTCTTGGCGTACTTCGGCTGCATCACCATGGCGATGAACTGGTCGCGCTTCTCGACGAGCTGGGCCACGTCCCACACGCGCGGGAAGTGGTTGTCGCCCAGGTACTCCAGGTTCATGCCGGCGTCGCGGGTGGCGTAGCCGTAGTACCGCTTCGTCAGCGCGCGGATGTCCTTCACCGCCTCGCGCACCGGCGCGTAGTGAATGTCTTCGAGCTTGGTGTCGGGGTTCTGGAGGAAGTTGACCGCCGACTCCATGTCCCGCGGGCTCAGGTTCTTGACCGCCTTGTAGAGGAAGTTCGTGTACTGGCGCACGACCCGGGTCCGCGCGTTCAGGTAGCCCTCGGGGTTCTCGCCGTCGACCGCCCGGCCGGGGTTGGAGAACATCATGTCCGCCAGCCGCTGGGCGGTCTCGCTCTCGCTTGAGCGCAGCACCTCGCCGCTGACCATCGTGCTGGAGTGGAGGTGCTGGATGATGCCGTCGAACTTGCGCTTGACGTCCTCGTTCCAGGTCTCGCGGGCCATGATCTTCTCGATCGCCCGGCCCGCAGCGCTGGGCTCGGCCAGCTTGCCCTCGTGGAAGGCCGTCATGATGTCCAGGGCAGTCTCGCTGTCGCGGACCGTGCCGAACACCATGCGCAGGAACTTGCGGAGCTTCGCGAACAGCGTGGCCGCCGGCTTGTCGACGTCGAGCATGCCAGCAGCCCAGAACTGGTAGGCGTAGGCGACGCGCTCTTCCGGGTCGCTGAGTGCCTTCAGCGCCTCGGGCTCACCGTGGAGCATGCCTTCGAGGCGAGCGCGGATGTCAGGACTGGACATCACGTGCGCCAGCTTGGCGGCGGCGTCTGGGTGGTTCTTGATGAGCTGGCCCCACAGGGCGTGCATCGACTCGTGGTGTGCGACGGTCAGCAGACCCGGACCAGAGGTCAGGGAGAGCTTCATCAGGTTCTCGGCGTCGATCCATTCGCCCGCCGCGTCGAACACCTTCAGGAACTCGACCTTGACCTTCGGGCCGAGCACCTTGGTGACGTAGGCTCGAGCCTCGTCGATCGCCGTCTGGTCGGGCGTGCTCTCCGCAGCCTGGACACCCGCCGGGGTGGTCTGGGCGTTCAGCTTGCGGCCGGCTTCCGGCACGTAGCGGGTGAAGTCCAGCATGTCCTTCGGGCGGGCCATCGCCAGCTTCTTGTCGAAGACGTCGCCCGCCGACAGCGCGCGCACGTTGTACTGCTTGCCTCCGGTGGTGAACGGGATCGTCTGCATCGCCTTGCGGTCTTCGCCTGTGAAGAAGTCGACGATGGTGGCGCCGATGCCTTCCTTGTGCTCGCCGGCGGCGTCGTGCCACTGGCGGCCGACGACCTGACCGTCGCGCTCGACGGTGTAGCTGGCCTTGCCGTTCTTGTAGCTCACGCCGGTCAGCGTGGCGCCGACAGGAGGCACGATGTGGGTGTCGACCTTGTAGCCGTCGCCCTGGAAGCCGTTGACCACGGTCGAGCCGGGGAACGCCTTCTCCAGGTGCGCAGCAGCCTCGGCATGCGTGCCGTTGAACACGAAGTCCAGGTCGTGCAGCATGTTCGCCGCGTTGCGGTACACGCTGCCGGTGGTCGACAACACGATGCTGCCGGTCAGGATCGCGTTCGGGTTCGCAGCCATGTGGGCCAGCACCGCGGCCGCCTGCGGGTCGCCGTCGACCGCCGCCTGGAACGTGACCTTGGCGAAGCCCTCCTTCAGGCGCTCGGGGTTGTTCGCCTGCTCGATCAGCTTGTTCAGCTCGTTGCGCACGACCTCGGTGAATTCGTTCGTGGCCGTCATCTTCTTGAACGACGACACGAAGCTCTTGGCCGCGCCGAAGATCGTGCTCGACGACATGTGCTCAGCCGTCGTACGGGCCTTCAACTGTTCGGCCAGTACCTCACCCACCAGGGTCTGGAACGCCTGCTCCTGGGCAGCGATGCGGCCCATGCCCTCGGCCGTCAGCTTGGCGATCAGGCGCTGGCGCTCCTGCGCCCAGGCCACGCCCTTCATGGCCTGCTTGACGTTGTCGCGGCGGATCAGGAGGTGGCTCAGCGCCTGGGCCGACTGCTTGATGAACGCCGCCGGGTCCTGGCCCGGGTCCGTCAGCAGCTTTTCGGCCACGTCGGCGAACTGCGCCGGGGCGGCCTTGAAGCCCAGCAGGCGCATCAGGGAGCGCGTCTGCGCAACGGCCTGAACCGTCGACGCGGTGAGCTGCTGCATCGGCTTGGTCTGGGCGTTCAGCTTGCGCCCGGTGGTGGACTCGGCCTTCGTCCATTCCCCTGGCTTCGTCTCCGCGTAGCCCTTCTCGGTCAGGTACTTCTCGATCTGGCGCTCGCCGACGTTGTAGGAACGCCCACGATTCGCCGCGTCGTCGGTGATGAACGTAGCGCCAGCCGCCACGGCCTTGTCCAGCTCGGTGCGGTCGGGGTTGACCCGCCCGTCGCGGTTGCCTTCGGCGGACACGAACACACGATCAGCGGCGGTGTACGTGCCGCTGTTGGCCTTCTCTCCGAAGTCCTTGGCGTACTGCGCGGTCGAGCTGGCCTCCGACCCACGCCCGATGAACTTGGTCGCCGTGTCGGCCTTGGCCTGATCCTTGGCGAGGTACGGGCTCTTGCCGGTCAGCGTGACGGCGCCGGGCTTCTTCACCGCCGGCTCGGTCTTCGAGACGGTCGGCTTCGCACCTTCCAGGTACGCCCGCGCCTTCACGATCGAGGCGTCCGGCTGACCCATCAGCAGCCTCGCCAGCTTCAGCTTGTCGCCGGCAGAGATCTCGAACTCAGCGGTCGCGATGGCCTTGGCCGTCTTGTCGCGCATGCCTTCGAGCATCGACTTCGCCTTGTTCGAGTCCTTGGCGGACGCGACCAGCTTGGCGATGTTGCTCGGCGTCAGCAGCGGAGCGGCGGCGGCTGCGTAGTGCTTGCCGCCGACCGGGCCATCGTCTGAGAAGGTCGGCGCGCTCAGGGCGTTGACCAGCCGCTGAAGGCGCAGGAACGAACCCCTCGGGTCGTCGCGGAAGCCGCCCCAGATCGCCTCAGCCAGCCGCGCGCCCTTGCGCATCGCGTTCGTCGGCGTGAGGGTGTCGACCTTGTCCAGCGCAGCGTCCTGGACGGCATTGCGCATCATCAGGTCGGTGCGGTCGGTCGGCACCGCGCCTTGCTTCTGCTTGCGCGGCTCGAACTCGGACGGCACGTGGCTCGACTGGCCGTCGTGGTTGTCGACGGTCTCGGGGGCGATCGGGTAGTTCGCGACGCGGACAGGGCGCCCGTCTTTGTCCTTCGCGCCGAGTGAGCGGCGGCGCAGCTCGTCGGCCGTCTCGACGCGCGGGGCGTCCCAGAACTGTGCGGACTGTTCCGGCGTGAGCAGTTCTTCAGGGCGTGCCGGCCACTTCGGCTTCTCGGCCGTGGGCTTTGCCTTCTGACCCTCGTCGATCAACTCATCCGCGTCCGTGTTCCGGTCGGACTTCGGCTCGATCGCCTGCTCCCGGGCCACGGCGTCCTGGTCGACGACGGTGTCGGACTCGGCCGAGCCGGGCAGGCCAGCTTCGAGTCGGGCCTTCACATCCTTGCGCACCTTCTCGCGCTTGTTGTCCAGCTTCTTCTGTGTCGTCGTCTCCAGCTTCAGGGACGGCGGGAAGCCCTTCTCGAACGACTCGCGCTCGCCGACGGCGTTCAGCATGTAGGGCATGCCCGGCATGAAGCCGCCGGCCGCCAGGGCACCGATGCCCTCCATCAGATCGTTGCGGAAGTCGATGGCCGTCGACTTCTCGGTCACCGTCTCGCGCTTGTCGAACTCGATGCGGTTGTCGCGGACCCATTTCACGAGGTCGGATGCGCGGACCGCAGCGATGCCGTTCTTGGCCACCGCCACACCGACACCGTCCTTCATCTTCGTCTTGTCCGACTCGAAGCGGATCAGGTTCATGTCCGCCTGGACCTTGCCCATCGTGCCGGCCGACTCGAACTGCTGGGAGTAGTCCAGGTCGTCGTTGCCGCGGCGGACCATCTTGGTCACATCCGACAGGTCCATGCGGAGGTGGTCCTTCTCGGCCATCTGCTCGGCCACGACCATGAAGTGATCGCCGAAGTAGCTGTTGGCGATGTCAGCGACGGTCATGCCGTCCTTAGGCTCGACGCCGAGCTTCGCCGCCAGCTTGGCGATTGCCTCGGCGTGCGCGCCCTTCAGGGCGTCGATCTCGGCGCGCTTGGGGTTCTCCGCCGTCACGGCACCCTTCGGCCCCACGCCCTTGACCAGTTCCTTCGGGGTGTCCTTCTCCAGCTTGGCGATCCGCCGCTCCAGCGTCGACAGTTGCTGGATCGTGGGGTCGTCCTTGGACAGCGCGACCTTGCCGCCGCGCATCTTCCCGGCGTACTCGCGCATCAGCTCGACGCGCTTGTCGGCGGAGACGCCGTGGGTGTCCATCACCTCCTTGGCGGAGACCGTGCGGATGCGGTGACTGCCGACCCCCAGGTACGAAGGGCTCTTGCCGTCGGGGGCGATCTCATTGGGCGCGAGGTTCTCGGTCACGGTCTTGCCGTCGGCCGGGCGCTTCGTGCTGGTGACGATCTTCTTGTAGCTGCCGCCCAGGTCAGCGAACGCCTTGGCGTGCATGTCCTCCAGCGTGTTCGCGCCGGTAGGCTCGCCGGGTTTGTCGCCTGCGACGGTCAGCCGGTCGTCGGCGCGAGACAGCCAGGGCAGCTCGTTCTTGTCGTCCTTCGTGAAGGGGTGAGCGAGGCCGTCGGCCTTGACCTTGGTGCCGGTCTTGCCGCGGCTGTAGTAGATCTTCGAGCCGGGTGCCTTCTCGACGTTCTTCGCTGCGGCGTCCTGCTCGAAGCCATCCTCGTCGAGGCCGCCCTCGCCCGTGTTGTCGTCGCTCTCGCGTGGCGCCTTGGTGTCCGGCGTGTCGCTGGCACTCGACTGTTCTTCGGCCATGGCGGCGCGGCGACGCGGCTCGATCGGCTGGCCGACCACCTCACGCAGGGCATCGACGGCTTCCTTGCCGAGCGTCCTGGTCATGGCCTCTTCGGACATGCCGGTGCCGTCGAATGAATCCTCGACCATGCTCAGCAAGTGCTCGCGATGGTCGGGGTCCGTCAGGTCCACGCCGTCCTTGCGCAGCTTCAGCTCGACCGCCGGCGGCAGGGTCCGTGCAAGCTGCTGGGCTGCGGCCTCACGCGACACGGTCTGAGCCTTCTGGAACGCCCCGACGTCCTCGCGCGCCACGCTGACGCTGGCGTTCAGGGTCTTGAAGAGCTTCGTGCCTTCGATGCCCGCTGCACGCCCGGCCTGGACGACCATGTCGTGTGCCTTCTCGCCGCCGTACAGGCTGACCATCGAGGCGCCCATGCGCAGCACCCGGGCGGTGTCGCCCGCGGTGGGCTTCTGGTAGTCGTCGGCGGCGAAGTGGGCCATCTCCTGCCCCAGCGCCGCGGCGACCTTGCCGAACTTCTTCTTCGCTTCCGGCAGCGCCTTGGCCATTACGTCCGACGCCAGCCGGGCGCGCTGGCCCAGCTCGCGGTACTTCGCGATGGCGTCAGCTCGGGCTGGGTCGTTGGGCTTGATCGCCTCGCCCGCGCCGACCTTGCCACCGAGTTCGTCAGCCGCGACCTTGCGGCCGACCTCGTTGTAGCCCATTTGGGTGTTGAGCTTGCGGCCCTGATACGCCTTCAGCAGCTTCTCGGCGTGGGTGTCGTCCGAGCCGTCGCCGATCAGGAAGTCGCGCGCGGCCATCCGTGGCTCGGAGTCAACCGGGAACATCGGGTCGTTCGGGTCCTGGGCGCGCATGGCGTCCAGGTGCTCCTGTGCGCCGGCTTCGCCCTTGGACACCCGGGACTCGAGTTCCTTGACCAGGGCGGCGTGCTGGTTCTGCGTCGCCGCGACGTAGTCGTCGCCTTCGATCTCCGACGCACTCAGCTCGTTGCGCCATGCGTTCGCGCCGCTCTCGTCGTCGGCCGCACGCTTGTCCTTGCGCTCCTGGGCGCCGCGCTTGAGCACGTCGGTGAACGACCCGCCGGTCTTGGGTTCGGCGTCCGGCTTGGCCTTGCCACTGACGTCGTTGTTCGGGTCGTCCTCGACGCCCAGGCGCTTGTGGCCGTTGGCCATCACGTGCGAAGCAGCGGAGATCGGGCCGGCGCCCAGGATGCCGCCGGCCAGATCGTTCCAGCGCTCGGTGGAGTCCTTGCTGGTGTCGCGCAGCGGGTTCAGGTCGCCCAGGAAGTGGCGCTTGACCTCGCCCTGCAAGACCTCGGTGGCGCCCTCCCCCGCGAGGTCCGCACCGATCTTCAGCGAGGTCGGAGCCTTTGCCAGCGCCTTCAGGCCCTGGCGCCCGACCATCCGCTCGGCCGCGAGGCCCGGCAGGATGGTGTCGAAGGCGCCAGCGATGGCGCCGCTCTTGTTCGCCGCGGCGTTGATCTCTTCCGGCGTCTTGCCGGCCATCGCCGCCGGATCTTCGGCTGCGTCGTTGTAGAACTCGCCCTTGGCCTGCCGGAAGTTCAGGTAGCCGGCAGCGGCAGGGGCAGCAAGGCGCAGGGCGCCGCCCAGGAGCCTCGTGGGGGCCGTCGGGATGGCTCCCAGTACCTGGGAGGCCGCCCCGAGCCCTACGGCGACTCCTGCGGGCTCCAGCATGCTCGCTGTGCCCTGCCCGACGGCACCCAGGCCGTAGTCCAGGATGCGGCCGGGCTCCCAGCCGAGCTGGGTGACGTCCTGCTCCTTCGGCGCGAACGTCGCAGCCCGTTGCTGCGTCGCAGCAATCCGGCTGCGCAGGGCGTCGGCCTCAGCCGCCCGGCCCTGTGCCCGCAGGCTGGACTCGTCGGCGGCCATGGCGTTGGCGTCGGCCCCGAACTGGCCCGAGGTGAAGCCGCGGCGGAGCTGGCCCATGCTGTTCGCGGAGGCTTGATCCTCCAGGGGCATGACGTCGACAGCCTGTCGGGGTGCGACCCCCATGTCACGGAGGGTCGGCGCAGCGCCGGCCGCGTGGGGCTCCAGCCCCAGGTCACGCAGGGTTGCCATGGGTTCTTTCAGCGGGGGTTGCCGCGGAGGTTGGTGCGCTCTTCAAGGTCGCGGAACTGGGCGTCGTTGATCTCGCCGTAGTTGACTGTCTGCCCGTTCGGGAGCCGAACCAGCTTCGAGTTCCGGGAGACGCCCGGCGGACTGATGAGGCCGGCCCGCTCGATCACGCCGCCGCGCAAATCGCGTTGCCCGGTGATCTCGGGCGGCTTCTCGTACATGCCGACGACGTCCTTCATGCGGTCGATGAAGCCCGGCATGACCTGACGCTCGGCGTCAGAGTTCCGCTGTTTGGCGACGACGTCGGTGAACGCCGCGCGCTTCTGCTCAGGAGACAGCATGTCGAACTTGTCGCCGTACAGCCCACGCACGGTGGCCGCGGCTTTGGCTGCGCCGACTTCGTCGAACTTGTCGTTGCCGTCCTTGTCCTTGGTCGTGAACATCGGCTTGAAGACCTCCGTCGTGTCCTTGACGCGCGCCGAGGCTTGGTTGTCCTGGTTGCCCTTCAGCGTCGTCATCGCCGCGGCTGCAGCTTCGGCCTTTGCTGCCTGTTCGGGCATGCCCTGCGCGTGCAGCAACTTTGCCGCAGCGAGGTGCTGGTCGACCGACACGGGCGCCGTGCCGTCCTTGCCACCAGCCCCGACGGCGCCATACGCCTTGGCGTGCATGTCGCGCTGCATCGCCGCAAGCTGCAACGGCGCCATGTGCCCGGCCAGCGACAGATCCTGCCCGCGCAGCGACGTGGCGTTGTTCTGGTCGTTGCTCCGGCGTTGGGTCGCGTCGTGCATCGCCGCAATGCTCTGCGCGCTCGCCTGCCCGGCCTGTGCCGTCGAGTTGTTCATCTCGGCGATGGTCCTGGCGTTGGCGTTGCCCTCCTGCGACTGGCGCAGGCTGGCCTGCATCTGCGCCCGGTCGAACGGCGAGAGCCCCGTCATGTCAGGTCCCTTCGAGGCGTTGTGCTTGGCGACAAGATCGTCCATCATCGACGTGCCCCGCGTACCGATGCCGGTGGCGCCGCCGACGGGCGCAGCCGCCCGCTCCGCGGCGTTGCGCTGGAGTTCGAGCTGGTCCTGGCGGAACCCTTCGCTCGACCCGGTGCTCATCACGCCGGGGCCTCCACGCAGCGAACCGTCCTTGTTGACGATGTCGGCGCCGAACTGGACGTTCTTTCCCGAGTAGTTGTTGCCGTCGCGCAGGATCGTGCCTTCCCGCTGCACGAAGGCTGGCGCAGGAGCGTCCGGCCCTTGCCGAGCGTCGCTGAACGGAGCAGCTGGAGGCGCCGGGGGCTTTGTCGGCGGGGGTGCCGACTGCCCGGGGTTGGCGATGTCGCCGCCGACGAAGCCCTGCGCCACTGCCGGCACGACCGGCGCAGCCGCACCGGCGATCGAAGCTGCCTGGGCAGCGCGCCCCACAACTGGAGCGATGCGCAGGCCGCTCTGGATCGCGCCGACCGCGCCAGAGCCACCCGGCAAGGCCATGATCGCGTTGCCGAAGTTGCGCCCGAGTTCGCTCTGGTTCAGGAAGCTCCCCGCCTGTGCGCGCGGAGCCACTTGACCGGGAGCCGCGCCGGGGATCTGGCCGGGCTGTGCTTCAGGCGCGACGAACGCCGGAGCGTTGTCGAGTTCCTTCTGCCGCAGGCTGTTCACCACGTTCGCCGCGCCGTAGCCGGCCATGCTCGGCAGTGCAGCCGTCGACACGTCTTTCAGCGCCCGGCCGGCCGTCGTTGCGGCGTTGCCGATCGTTTCGCTCGCGCGCTTGAACCAACCGCCCGACTTCACCTCCGCCGGCACGGCTGTCGCTGCGGCAGCAGGCGGAGCGACAGGCGGTGCGGCAGCGACAGGCGGCGCGGCAGCAGGCGCAGCGGCTGGCATCGGGGCTTCAGGCGCAACCGTCGGATCGGGCCACCGCAACTGGCTGGCCATCTTCTTCGGGATCTGCCCAGGCGGCAGAGGCTGCGCCTGGGGTGCGCCGCCCAGCGGCTGCGGGAACTGGAGCGATTCGTCGATCTTGCGCGCCATGGTGCGTCCTCTTTCTTCGATGTTCGATTGTAGGAGTCAGGTCGAGGGCGCAGCGGTTGGCGCCCGAATCAGGCTTCCTTCGCCCCTACATGCGCTGCCAGTGCGCCGAGCAGCAGAGCGACGCCCTGGACCACTCGACCGACGCTGTGCACTTCCTGGGCGGAGCTGCCGAACAGCCCCATCACGAAGCCGGTCACGAAGGTCATCGCGATCGACAGCACAGCCCCGTAGACCACCAGCCGCCAGAGAAACGACCAGACCATAGATTCCTCCCGTATGGTCTGGTCATTATCCGTCCTAGTAGTTCGGGGCGGCGCGGGAGTCGCTGGTCCGGCCGCTGTAGGAGAACGAGGTGCCGGTCTGATCCGCACCGCTGATCGAAGCCTGGACGTGCGCCGTACCGTAGGCCGACGCCGCCATCTGGGCATTGACCTGGGCACCGACCTTCGAGGCGTCGGCCACCATCTGCTTGAGCGCGAGGTAGTTGTCGCTCAGCACCTTGGCCTTCGACACCGAGATCTGCTTGTTGGACTCGTAGAAGCCGAGCAGCGCCCTGTAGTTCTCGATCTGGAGCTGGTTGTTCGAGGTGTTCTGCTGGACGGTCAGCCGCGCGCCGTCGAGCTTCAGGGTCTCGATGCTGACCGCGGCGCGCACCTTCTCCGCTTCTGCGCCGACCCGGGTCTGGTAGGCCTGCACGCGCGTGCTGAAGGCTCGCACCTGGGAGTCGTAGATCGACGCTTTGGCCTGGGCCGCACTGGCGTTGGCCTGGAGCGCGGTGGCGTAGGCCGACACCCCCGACTGGTAGATCTGGGCCTTGACCGCATTGGTCTCGGTCTGCGCCTTGAACACCTCGACCTTGACGGTCTCGGTGTTGATCTCGGCGGTGTACGCGCGGATGCGCTCGGCGAACGAATCGATCTTCAGCTTCTCGAACGACAGCAGCGCCTGCGCCGCGTCGATCTCGGCGCGGTACTCCGCGATGACGGCGTTGCGGATGTCGATCTCGGCGCGCATCTCGTCGATCAGCGCGCGATTGATGTCCACCTTGGCGCGCTCGGCATCGACCTCGGCGCGGTACACCTCGACCTTGGCCTTCTCGCCTTCGATCAGCGCGCGGTACACGCTGGCGATGGTGTTGTACTTCTCCAGCAGTGCGCGGAACAGGCCCACCTGAGCGTTGTAGATCTCGATGGCGTTCTGCGCCGCGAACTTGGCCGCGTCGAACGTGCGCTGCTCGATGTTGTTCACGTACTCGATCAGGCGCGTCTCCATGGAGATCCCGCTGTCGATGGCGTGCTTGACGTTGGCCTGTTCGAGATCCGCCTGCTTCATCGCGATGTCACGCGACAGCTCGGCGGTCTTGCCGTGCAGCGTCTTCTGTGCCTCGCGGAGCTGGGCGTGGAACGCGCCGGTGGGCAGCATGAACCCACGCGACTCGGCGTTCTTCGTCACCTCGGCGATGGCCGCTTCGGACGACGCCGCCTCGCGGCTGCGGGCACGGTCCCAGATCGCTTGCTCGACCTCGGGCGCCAGTCCTGTGCCGCCCGCGATGCGCCGGCGGATCTCGGACGTCACCGCCTGGAGCAGCGCCGAGTCGTATCGGTTGGGCAGCGGCGACATGAACGCGCTGGGCGCGTCGAGCACCAGATCGTCGGGGAAGGCCGACAGCCGGTTGACCCAGTCCTCATGCGTGTTCACGCCCTCGAACGGACGGATGGCAATGTTCAGCAGCGCCGGAGACGTCGGCGGCACCCAGGTCTCGGGCGCCGTCGGCAAGGCGATCGGGCTGAGTGCATCCAGCTCAGGGCGCGCGGGGAACACCGCGGGCGTGTAAGCGTACTCGACGATGTTCGGCTGAGTCGGCAAGCCGCCGCCCGCGAAGCTCGCGTCGGGGGAGTCAGGCGCGAGCCCGGTGTCGTCAGCCGGGAAGTTCGTCGCCGGCAGAGACACCGTCGCCGTCACCGACCCCGCCAGATCAGGAGCGGGCGGCCAGTCCTGGTCGACGTCCACGTTCGGGGCTTGCAGCGTGGACACGACGTCTTGCAGCGTGGCGATGAAAGCGTCGGCGCGGCTGGTGGCCGCGGTCGCGTACGTGTCCGCTTTGGCGAACTGGGCTTCGACTTGTTGGAACGCCATCACAGCCTCCGGTTGGTGGACTCAGACGTCTCGAAGGAGGCGCGGTCGATGATGAAAGGGGCGCTGCCGGCGCTGCTCACTGCGATCTTCAAGTAGCCGTCGCGCAGCCCCGCACCGAGCGTGAACCTGGACGCGCGGCCGTGGCGAAACAGAGCGTCGTAGCTGTACGAGTTGCCGCGGCCGTCCGTCACCGTCGCGGTCATGCCCAGGTCGCCGGTGCCGTGGAGGTAGAGGTACTTGGCGCGCCGCAGTCTGCCGCTCTCGGAGAGCAGCAGCCCGAAGCTGAAGCTCGGCGTGATGGCAACGCCGTTGTCCGTGTCGCCGCCCACCTTGAACAGGCCGGTCGCCGTGCACTCGAAGTCGTCCGAGACGCCGGTGAATGGCGTCGTGTATTCGGTGACCGCGAGCGTTTCGAGGTTGAGGACCGTGGTGTTCATATGAGGGCGGCGCCAGTGGCGAACTGCGTGAAGATGTGTTTACCGTCGCTGAGACCTGAATTCTCCCCCAACGCCTTCCACTCGTCGAGCACCGTCGCCAGGGGAAGGGAGTCATAGTCGTTGCCGATGATGACTTCGTGGGTGTTCCAGACCGTCGAAAAACCAGACCTTTTCTGGGCGCGCATCTGGGCGATGAAACCGTTGGACCGCACATCGTAGAGGATGATCCCCTGGAGGAGTTGCATGTTGGAATCGATCACTCCGTCGAGAAAGCCGCGTGTGATGATCGGCGTGAAGGGCGGGTTCGGTAGAGCAAACTGCGCGGGGTTGTAGTACGACCCGGGGCCGTCGAAAGTGAACGGCGTGAGAGCGTGCTTGGTCATCGGGAACAACAGTGCGTAATCGCTGTATGCGAGCGGCACGGTCGGATAGCTGTTCGGGTATGTCAACGATACCGACCAAGGCGAAGCTGCTTCGGCTTCAGACGGGTGCCCGGTAAGCGGTGGGAGTGGGCCACCGATCTGATTGTGTGGAGCACCAGTGCCGGGTTCATAGACCACAGTCGAAGAGCTGCCGCTCCCGTACCAAGCAGCATAGTCGAGAAAACCAACCGCAAGTGGGGAAGATCCTACCCCTCCGGTATGGGTGAGGTCGCTCACAGTCGGCGGCATGCTGAGGCGTGGCACCCACGCCCCGATCGGGTCAGCAGAAGCATAGTTGCTGGGGATGCTCCCGAAACTGACGTTAGCGACGCCTCCGCGGCGGGTCAGACTTGAGACGATGTTGATCGCGGCGTTCGGGTTCGTCTGCCAGGGAGCCGGCGGACTCTCTGCGAGCACGTTGGGCCATGAATACACGACCTCTCCATTGCGGCGTAGGAGTTCGATCCTCAGTTCTGGTGGCACGACTGTGACAAAAACCTGACCCGTCGAGCCGTCTTCTGGCCCGGCAGCTTGGAGTCTGAACGGACCGAAATGAGTGCCCGGAGGGCTGCCGTCGCGGACGTGCTGCCCGCCGTATTTATCTTCTATCAGGTAGTTTTGCGTCACGCCGTTCCGAGTCTCTTCTCGTCGCATGCGGAGGCGATCTGTGTGCAGGTCAGCCCCAATGTACCGAAACTTCACGAGCGGGTCGAGAACGGTCGGTTGCGCCTCGAACGTGTATGTCGATCCGGCGCTAGTGCGAGTGTCAGCCGGGGCGGCCGGGACAGATGCGTTCCCGCCAATGGTTTCGTCGCTGTAAACAGTCGCCGTCAAAGTTGCATACCTTGACATGTCCCCGAGTGCACATCCGGTGTAGTTCAGTGTTCCGTCTTCGGTGTAAACGGTCTTGCCGATCGACCAGAATTTGGGGCAGAACAAATCCTCGTCGGGGCCGCCGAGCGGCCCGACATAGAACGTCATTCCGCTCGCATGTCGCGAGTAGGTGTTCGACCAATCGTGTGTGAAGGAATAGCTGATCTGGGGGTACGTCGGAAGAAGTCCACCGAGGAACTTGTCGGGTGTCTCAGCGGGTGTACCTTCTGAGAACGAACCTTGCGCGTGTACTTCGGTGGTACCAACCTTCAGGTTCTGGTCTCCATCCCAGAAGACGGTGGCGACGTCAGGGAACGGGTCGTAGAACTTACTCATAGCGATAGGGATCGGTGAGCTCGACGAGGTTGAATCGCACGCAACCGACCGGGTATATGTGTATGTCGGCGCGCCGGCAAGTACGGACCCGTCGGACATCGGGAAGATGCGACCCGTGAATGTCGGGCTTCCACCGTCGTGCTTCGTGACCACGACTTCGAAGCCGGAGCACACGCCCGCTCCGTTCGAACCGGAGCAAGTGATGGTTGTGACAACACCCTCGGTACTTTCAGTGAACGTCGCCCCGTAGTCGTTGAAGTTATCGAAGGAAGCGATTGAGTCGAGGAGAAGCCAAGTGGCATCAGCTGTGTTGAGTACATAGAGCTGCAGTTTGGCCGCCACGATGACGATCCCATGTGCTTGAGCCGCCTCCTCAAACGAATCGAACTGCAGTTCAAACGTACGAATTCTGATGAACTGAAAAGCGTGGTCGAATGCGTCTGGGTTTGGGAACGACAGCGGGGGGATGCCAAGCACCTCCCGGCCGCACAGGTAGAACTTCTCCAGCCCCGGCGTCAAAAGCGAAGCAAAGGCAGACGCAGAGAGGAGGTACATGCTCTCTGTGTCGTTGGTTTCGACGTACGGGCCGAACTTCGGGTCCTTGATGCGGAAGATCTTCACGGTGCCAGAAGTGATCGGGCTATCACCGATCGGCTTGTTCTTGGCGATCTGCACGACGAGCCAGTCGGTCTCGTCGGAGGTGAGCGTGCCGGGGACTGCCGGGCGCCCTCCTTCACCGTCCTCGGTGCCGGCGCTCTTCACCTCGTCGACGAGTACCGTCGTGGGTTCGATCGGCGTGACGTAGGAGCCGAAGAACGTCGCCTCGTTGGTGATGTAGGTCGGCTTCAGGAGGATGCCGCCGTAGAACGTGGTCGCCTCCGGCGGGGGCGGCGACAGGTCCACCACGACGCGCGTCTCGCCGAACGTGTGCGATATCCGCACCTCCCCACCGACCGCGAGTCGGGCCCGAAACCAAGCCTGCTGCAACGTGCCGGCGCGCAGGTTCGTGAGGAACTGGTTGAGGTGGTACCGCGCTTCGCCGATCCCACGTCCCGTCGGGTCGTCCCCCAGAACGAAGACTTGAACCGGAACCTTTCCGACCGACTCTTCGCCGCCTTGTCCGAAAAGGTAGTGGTCGTTCATGCCGGTGCCGCGAGGTAGTGCATGACGCCGTCGCGGATGCGCACCGTGGCGTGCACCTCGCGAGTCACGGCGCGGTACTTCGTGGAGGTCAGGCCGGTGATCTGCCCGGCACCATGGACGAGGTGGATCGCACCGTCGATGGAGCACAACGCGCCCTGGAGGATGTTCGGCGGGCGGAGCTTCTCGTTCAGGTAGCTCAGTGGGATCTCGACCGTCGAGCCCAATGTGACGAAGCCGGACGCGATGCTCTGGGCCTTCATCTCGCGGAACACGATGCCGCTGAGGTAGAACATGCCGTCCTCGGTGCCGACGAACAGGCCGTCGCCGGTGCCGTACAGCGCCGTGATGGGCGTCGGCATCTGGACGAAGTCCTGGGTCAGGTCGATCTGCTCGGGCTGCATGGGCCGTGTCGCCCACAGCACGTTGCCGTCGGCGATCAGCACGCGGCTGTTCCACACGGTCAGCAGGCGCCCCACCGGCGGCTGGCTCAGGCCACTGCCGACGAACTGCGCGCCCAGCGGGCCGCCGTCGTGCAGGTAGGTGTCGGTGCTGGTCGAGCCGGCCAGGAACATCGCGTCGCCGTAGGGGGCGAAGTACACGTTGATCGAGTGCCCCGCGAGCTGCGGGAGGCCGATGATGGCCTGGGTCGTGTCGATCAGGTTGCCATACAGCGGCGGCCCTTCGAGCCTGTCGCTGTCGCGCACGTACGTAATCTGGTACAGCGTACCGCCGTCGATGCCGACGCCCACGTCGACCGGCGTGGGCACGCCCCAGAGCTGCGTCGTCGTCGCGGTGCACAGACCCTGGATAAGCCCGTTGGAGAACGCCACCCGCCCGTCGGGCAGCTTGGCGCACCAGACGCGCGTGTAGCCGAAGGTCGGGTACACCGTGCGCAGAACGACGCCAGCTTCGCTGACGAGCAGGAGGTCGGAGTCGACGCAGACCAGCAGGCCGAACGGCGTGTGGAAGACCGAGCGCACGTCGGCGCCGCTGAGCAGCAGTGTGCGGCCGCGGCGGCTCATCAGGTTGCCGCGACTCCCGATGTCGACGTCAGTGGCCGCGGTGAACTCGCCCTCCGACAGGCGCGTCTCATCGGCGATGTTGTTGATGCCGAGGAAGTTCTTCAAGGCAGCGTCCTCTCAGCCTGCGCGAGGCCGAACTGGGTTCGGAACTTCGCGCTGCGAGTCCGCGTCGGCCAACGCGTGAGCGGGTCGCCGAAAGCGGTACTCGAGAAACCCGTTGCGACGCACAGGTACACGTTCGACAGCGCGGGTAGGCCGAACCTCGTCGCGGCCGGCAGGCCGCCGGCGTAGCCCAGGCACGCGACCTTCGGCGTGCCGAAGACCGTCGACGCGAGGCCCTGGGCGTTCGCGTGCACCTGGGCATTCGGCGTGCCGAAGACCGTGGCTGGGTCGAGCGCCGTGGCCGCGAGGCCCTGCGCGTTGGTCGGCGCGCCGAAGGCGGTGGTCGAGAAGCCCGAGGCTGCGCCGTGGAGAACCGTGGTCGCGGTGGCGTCACCGAACGTCGTGGTCGGGTCGAGCGAGCTGGCGTAGCCGATCGGGGGCGGTGCAACGCCGCGGATCGAGAACGGCGTGCCGATCCCGAGCGTCGAGGCGATGCCGGTGGCGCTGCACGCGAGGTCGTCGGAGTAGACCGGCAACCCGAACAGCGTCGTGTTGAGCAGTCCCGTCGCGGCGTAGCTGACGCCGGCGCGCGGAGTGCCGAACGCCGTCGCAGCCGCAAGGCCCGTGGCGTAGAGCCCGCGGCCGTGGCTCGTGGTGCCGAACACCGTGCTGACGGTGTATGGGAGCTGCACTCCCTGCATCTCCGGCAGGCCGAAGGCCAACGTCGCTCCGAGGCCAGTCGCGGTGCAGATACTCGTCGGCGCCATGACGGTCGCCGTCAGCCCGCCGGACGTCTCGGTGATGGACGACGAAGCGAGGGTGAGCGACGGTGCAGTGGCGCGCGTGTACGACGGGGTGGTGACCGACGCCGTGCTGGTCGTGAGGTTGGTCGTCGAAGTCGTGCGCGTGTACGTGGCGCCGTAGGACCCGTTGTCGGCGGTCGTGGTCGTGTCCGACTGCACGATCGCTGCGCGGACGACAGACGCCACGCTTTCGGTCAGCACCATCAGCACCTGGGAGCCGGTCGCGCGAGACCCGCGCACTTCGAACGACGCGGTGCCGGCAAGGGCGTAGCGCGCGAGCGCGATGACGCCCGTGCCCGTGGTGCCCGCGGCGTCGATGAAGTAATGGCCGTGGGCGCCGGTCGTCAGACGATGCGCGATGAACAGGCCCGCCGACGTCGCCGACATTAGGGTCGCGATGGACGTCGTCGTCGACGAGATGTTCGCCCGGCGAATCCAAGTCGACGTGCCGCTGGAATCGAACTTGACGACGCTGACGCCGTCAGCAGCGTCGGCGGGGTTGGCAACGTAGATGTTGTCGGACGGGTCGACTGCGATCGCCGCGCCCGCCACTGCCCCGCCCCAGTTGATCTTGCGCGTCCAGGCCGCGGCCCCGGTCGAAGCGGTGATGCGCTGGACGTGGGTCTCCGAAGTGGCGAACGACGGGTCGAGGGCGACGAACGTGACGACGGGGTCGCCACCGGACAACAGGCCGAGTTCGACGATCTCGCTGCCCCAATTCGGCGAGCCTGTCGACGGGAAGAGGTCGACGACCCAGGCGAGGCTACCGTCGGAGCCGTTGAGCTTGACGAGCGCGAGCTTCGTGTTGCTGCTCAGCGTGCCGGTGAGGTACACCGACTCGTCTTCCGCCAGCACCAACCCGGTCGTGCCGCCGGTCGTCGTCGCATCGAACAGCGTGACGCGACGACTGATCGCGACCGGGACCAACTGCTCCCAGACCTTCGTGCCGTCGGCTTGATACAGCACGACCGACGTCTTGTAGACGCTGCCTGCCGTCTCGAAGTAGCGCAGCACGACAGCGACGTGGTCGCTGCTGCTGTAGATCGTCGGCGTGACGCCGTTGGCCGTCGTGGCCGCAGAGATCGTGATCTCTTTGGTCCAGACCAACGCGCCCGCGCTGTCGAGTCGGGCGACGTGAGCGATGCCAGTGCTGTTGCTACCTTCAGCAAAGTACACACCGCCGCTCGGCCCGGGGGCGACCGAGGGGCGGCCGATCGAGCCGGAAGTCCGCTCGATCTTGACGATGCTGGTGGTCATCGCTTCTCGCTCGGGTCTGACTTAGACGTCAGATCACAGGGCGAAGATCTTGTTCGCGCCGCTGTCCCAGACGATCGTGATGTCGCCACCGTTGGTCGCCAGCGGGAAGCCGGTGATGGTGTCGATGTACGCCAGCAGCGGGCTGGTGCCCGACAGGCCGGTGTCCTTGTAGATCACGATGGCCTTTGCCGTCGAACCCGACGTCACCGCCGTGTAGGTGATGTCCGCAGCGTCGAAGACGCCGAGGGTGACGGTCTTGGTGCCGAGCGTTCCGGGCGTGTTCAGCACGCTGGCCGAGATGTCCGAATGGAACTCGTGCGTCGAGAAGTTCGGCGTGTATGCCGAACTCACGATCGCGCCCTTGATCGTATCGCTCGACAAGTTGATCGCCGCGGTCAGCAGCTTCTCCTTGCCCTTGCCATAGAGTGCGTTGGCCATGTGAGGCTCCTTCCAGGTTGAGATCTACTTTCGATTGTAGGGTGCGCCGCTTCCCCGACCAAGGCAATCAGAGTCGCGGCGCTGCGGAGGGTTGGGAAACGCGGAATGACTCGCGTACTGCGGCGACACCCCCCGCTGGTCAATGCCGCGCGTCTTCAATGTCCAGAATGCCGTTCACTTGTTCGCTGAGGCGGGCGTAGCCGCTGCGGCAGATTGCGAGGGCGTCTGCGACGTCCCGATCGGTGGCAGCGGCTGCGGGCGGACTCGCAGGTTGGCCGGCAACGGGGGGCACGCGCAGATCGGGGCCGATGTTGTTGAGCATGCTGACAGCGCCAGCATCGAGGCAAGGCTTGCCAGATGTCCGAGAGTAGAGCTTGACACGAGCATCTCCGAGGTTCTGGGCCAGCTCGCTGACCCGGTTGGCGTACACGAGAGAGACGCTGTCCTGCTGCGCTTCCATCGCCTTCAGTGCGCGTGCGCGTTCCTGCTGGATGCGTAGCTCAGCCTTGGCGTGCACGCCGTCGCGCCACTCCCACCCGACGCCGAAGCCGAGCATTGCGGCGAGGATCAGACCGACCGCAACGATGGGGAACATCAACCGACCTTCGCCGTGGCCTTCTGCACCACGTTGCCTGCGATGTAGGCGCCGACCGTGGCGATCATCACGGCGCTGTAGACGCCGTCAGCGATGAACTGGTTGGCCACGAGGTAGTGATTGCTGGCGAGCGTCGCCATGCTCAGCAGGAACTTCCGACTGAGCAGCGGCGTGTACCACTTGGAATCCGAACTCATGACCAACCTCCCCGTGTAGTAGTCGATGGTAGCGATGGTGTCCCCGAAGTCAGGGCGCACCGCCGCTGCCCCCTCAGGTGCCGAGCGCCGTGAAGATCGCCTGGACCTTCGAAGCGAGATACCCGGCAGCATCCGACGGGATGCCGTTCTGCGTCACGGCGTCGCTCCAGTTGCCGCCGTTGGACGAATCGGCCACGTAGCTGATGACGAGATTGCCGGTCGCCGGCCCGGTGAACGGCGGCTTGCCTTCCGGGTCGACCAGCTCGGCCAGCGACCAGTCGAGGGCTTCGCCGCGCAGTGCGTGCAGGGCGCGCTCGGCGAGGTGGAAAGCAGCCTTCGGGACGCTGCTGCGAGCGACGGTCGTGCGGACACCGTCGAGGGTGATGTCGAGAGTGAGGTTGACAGTAGCAGTCATGGTGGTTCCTGGTTGACGACTGGTTGGAAGAGACTCGATGCAGGTCGTCACTGCGTCGTGCCAAGGTCTTGTTCGCATAGCTGGCGTTCGGCCGCCCTGCGCTTCACGAGGCCGGGCAGCGGCTTGCCACCCGCGTTGATCCAGCGACTCATCTCTGCGCACCCACCAGCGATGTCACCGACGTTGAACTTCGCGGCCATGGTGCTCGTGCAGAACTTCTGGACGCCGACGTTGAACGTGAAGCTCAGTGCTGCGGCCTGGACGTTGACCGGCAGCTCACGCACGAGGCACCGCTGCATGCCGGCGTAGTGCTCCTCGAAGTCTGCCTTGAGCTTCGCCATGCACTGCTCGTGCGTGTTCGTCGTGCCCATCTTGGCCGTCTTCGTATGGCCGAAGCAGTCCGTCACGATGCCGACCGGATCGCGGTAGGCCGAACGGAACTCGCCCTCTCCTCCATTCACATCCGCAACATACGCGTCAGAGAGATCTCCGCCGCCTACCCCACTACCAATACAATCTGTCCATCCTACATCCTCATAGCAACGAAACTTATTGTCTGCAGTATTGTAATACATATACCCTTCTGCTCCACCTGCAGGATCACCTGTATCAGATTTCACATCCAAACCAAGATAATCCGGTGTTGTGCTACCAGCCCCGCCAGATCCGATTTGTACAACAGAAGTCGTTCCCGTTCCTCCAGCTTCTAAGGCCAAACTTTCTCCAGCTGCACTTGAGACATCACTTGTTGCTCCAGAGAAGATAAGTCCCGTACTGCCTATCGTTTTATTAGATAGCGTTTGCGTCGCGTTTATACCAGCAAGAGTATCATTCGCTGTGGGGAGAACAAAACTAGTACTGTCAGTGCCCGTAAATCCGACGGAGTTCCCAACTGTAAAGGTTTTACCGTTTGATAAGGTGAACGTTCCAGTCGTATTTGTCACGGTTAGTCCGTTAACCTTCTCTGCGTTAAAGGCATATGCTGCGGCAGCCATCTGAATTCTCGGTTTAGCCTCACCATCGGCATTGAAATTTACGCCTAAGAACACATTATCCGTATTGAAATCTACCGCTGAAATATTTTGATTGAGAGAATTAATCCCGACTCGGAAAATTCCATCTTTGACATATATTTTATTAGTTATGGTGTCTCCATTAGCCCAAGCCTGCTGTGTAGGTGAAATCCCCAGTATATTCGTGCCAGTATTCACCGAGGTAATTACAACAGATTCTGCTTTGGTGGTGTTCGTCAAAATCTGGCCTACTTTTATAGTGGATTCGTTTGTGTCACTCGAATAAGTTAGAGTTTCGCCACCACTCCCTGGCGCCGAAGACATCGTTGAAGACCATAAAGCAGCACTAGTCCAACTTTCCGTGAAGCTATTTGAAGCAGCAGAGCCAGCACCATCGTAGAATTTGAATACAAAATCATACGTGCCATCAGTAACATTCGTTCCATTGGCATTTACGACCTTACTCTGGAAGTTTATTACTTTATTTATGCCAGTAGCGCCTTGTACCGGCCCAGGAAGAAGAATGGAAAAAAGCACAGAACCCACCAATACAAAAATACTAACTAAAATGGGTGTTTTTAGTTTTGACATTTGGGCTTTATAATTACATCATATAAGTATTGTAAGAATCATTTCAATAGCAAAATACTACATGCGTAAAA
>OFQZ01000041.1_pt1 | contig 43538 bp, 57 predicted proteins | sample 1543011 | NCBI WGS metagenome assembly OFQZ01 (sample SAMN07774216, study PRJEB24372) | wastewater metagenome | isolation source: Exp Tend NO 0WW | collected 2016-02 | reverse complement strand
TTAAGGAGCGTGACTGGAGTTCAGACGTGTGCACTTCCGATCTGCGCACGACCGGCTTAGATTACGTCGCTGTCGCCTGTGGAAGCGGCTGCGCCTTGACCTTCGCCTTTAGCGTTACCTTGAACGGGCGGAATGATCTGCTTGTCGCCAGCAGCCTTCGGCTGCTTGACTACCTTGGCGCCCGGAAGCTTCAGCTTCTTGGACGGCATGGCATCATCGGCGTCGATCACCCAGCTCGGCAGAACGGCTTTGCCGTCTACCTGCTTCATCTCGGACTCGGGCATCTCGAAGACCTGGCCCGGTTTGATCCGGACATGGCCGTAGTACCCTGGTGCGATTGCTTTTACCTTCATGACTATTCCTTCCTTCACTCAGCTCTTACGAGATGGTGATGTTGTCGGCGTAAGCAGTGAACGCCTGGATGTTGTGAGTCAGACCTGCGGTGAACTTACCGGTCGTCAAGTCACCGTTTACAACGGTGTACTTCAAGCGCAGGTAGCGCTCGGTAATCACGTCGGGCTGAAGTCGGGCCACCAGGCGAGTGCCGATGGCTGCCAACGCTGCGAACGTACCGATGGTCTGAGCGGTCGTTGCGGAAGAGAACGAAGTGTTATCATCCGTTTCGAGAGACAGAGCCATGGTGCTGTTCGAGCTCGAATCTGTGAAGGCAGTAGTCACGATGGCGAAGAAGTAAAGTTCTGCGCCGACTCCAAGGTTCCGGTTTGAACCCAGGTCGATGTAATCGGTCCCGGCTTCAGTTGTAAGGTGTGCGACGTTGTTGTCGAACAACAGTGCTGCATCTAAAATCATTTTCGTATCTCCTAATAAAGTTTGAGGCAGTCGGCTGGATCACCCAGCCAACTCGTCGCTATTAAGTGGTGACCGCGGCTTCAGTTTCGAGAAGCGCATCGCAGATCTTGATCGGCACGCCACGGAACGAGTACGAGATGTTGCCATCCACGTCGTTGTAGACGAGCCCACCACCAGCAGCCACGTCATCGCGGCGAGCGATGTCGAGCATCTGGAAGAGCGTGCGGTTCATGTAGAACACCGGCTTGCCGAGACGCAAGTTCGCGGGCCCGATACGGTGGATCATCTTAATCATCATTTCGATGAGATCCGCCGCGCTGGACTTGGCGACCAAGTTCGACACGTCGATGTTTGCACCACGAACCACGAAGCGCCAGTCCTTCAGTGCGATACCGCACTTCCACTGCCAACGCTCGCGGTACGCCAACATGCGCGATCCGCCGATGCCCGCTGTGTTCTCCACAGTTTCGAGACCGAGATCGTCATGTTGAAGACCGGCTTTGGAACCCTTCGGGAAGATACCGAAGATCGACTGTGCACCCCAAACGACCAGCCAGATCGAAGAGTGTTCCGCGCCACCCGCGCCGCCACCGTTCACGATGTTCTGACCATTGGTCGCATCGAGATCGGAGTAACGAACGGACAAGCCGGTGAACTCTTCCGGGCTGATCGAGCTGTTGCCGTAGAACAACGTCGATGCCATCTCTTGGTTCATCGCTTCGATGAACGCCTTTGCTTCGCTCAAACGGAACGCGCCGACGTTGCCGTTCAGTTCTGCAAGATCCTTGTCCACTTCGGACCAGGCTTCCAGCATACCGCACGCTTCGTCGATCTGCGCGGTTGTGCTCTTCGAGGGAAGAACGCCGCCGTTGAGCAGACGCCATGCGACGCTCGGTAATCCGGTGCGTACTGTTACGCGGTGACCGGTCGGAAGGTTACCTTCCATGAAGAGCATGTCGTCCAGAACTTCGTTCGTCTGGTTCAACAACTCTACGATCTCGGGAACTTTGCCATCGGGATCTAAGCGCTTTGCCCAGTCCGCGAGTGTGGCGATGTTCGATGCTAATGCCATGTTTCAATTCTCCTAAATAAAGTTTGGTTAAACGGGTGTTGTCTCTTTGTAGAGCTTCGACTCCGTGGACTCCCTACGAGCTCCGGCTGGCTGGCCAGATCCGCGATTAGGGTTCCCCGACTCCATCGCTCTACCTATCCTTGCGAGCATCCGAACCAGTTCAGGATGGTTCCCTAATCCGGTGCGCTCAAGTTCGGAAACGAAGACTTCACTGCCAAACTTCTTAGCGACATCGTGTGCGAGTTGTGCGGTCTCTGCCGCCTTCTCGCCACCGAAGTCCTTGTCGGCGATGATCTCTTGCTTCCATGCTTCTGACTGTTCGGCGAGCTGATCCAGTGCTGCTTGGTCACGCGATGCCACTGTCGCACTCTCACGCTCAAGTAACTTCTGAGCCACGTCCTTCGACAATCCTTGCTCCTTTGCGAAGGAAGCAATCTTGTCAACGTCGCTCTGCTTGAGATGTGAGCCTTCGGGAAGTGTCAGCTCGATCTTGTCGGCTGGTGCATCTTCCTTCTTTGCTGGTGCTCCGGGCTTTGCATCCGCCGACGCCGGTTTGTTCTTGTCGGCGGCTGGCGTTCCTTGCTTGCCATCCACCGTCTGCTGGTTCGCCGCGGCCGCGACGTTATCAGTAGACTTTGCTGGTGGATTACCCTGCTGGTTCGTCTCTTTGTTCGCAGCAGCGGCGTCTGTGTTACCTTGGCTCGCTTGCTGTTGTTGATCGTCAGACACTTTAAAACTCCTTACTTGTTCAAGTTCTCGTTACGCATCTTGAAGAACATCTCCGGATCTGCGGCGTCGATCTCCTGTAGGAGTTGGAAGCCGATGTCCTGCTGACCTGAGTTGTAATGGATGCGGGCACTACTCTCATAGATCGAGCTGAACGTCTTGCACCGGCCGAGCAGTCGCCACAAGAAGCGTCGTCCTTCCGGAGTCGCAAGAACCGCGCGCATCTCGTTGAGCTCACGCTCGCGTGCACTGCGTTCCTTGATCTCGGCAGTATCGACTTGCTTCTTTGAAGCTGCGTTCCTTACGAACGGCTTCGGTTGTTGGTGCGGCTGCTGGTGATCCATTAGTTCACGTCTGTCCATGCGCCGTTGGCGACGCCGATGGCGGTCCATGCGTTCGCGCCTGTCGCTTCAAGAGTCAGCGAAGATCCGGCGTCAGTGCAGCGAACTTCATCGCCAGCCGAAGGTGTAATGGCTGCGCCCGTTCCACCGGCCACACTATTAATGACGCCGATCACATCCGTTGCGTCGGCCGGGTCGATGTCGAAGTCGTCGGCTGTCCCGCACACGAAGGTGTACCGGCATCCAAGGACGGTCGAAGCTTCGGGTAGTGGCTGGACGGCGGCGCCTGCGCTCACTATCGTCGAACCACACTGGGCTGCGGTAAGTGCTGTAGTCGAAGCCGCCACTTGGTTCTGAAGGAAGCCGACGAGCTGATCCCCGCCGTCTCCAGTAAGATCGCCGGTCAGTGACGACACCGCGATCAAGATCTTGCCGGATGTCTTGGTGCAAGTGACGTTGGTTCCGCACTTTACCGAGTCCGACTTGGCGAGCATCACGTCGCTCGAGTTGAAGAACGCAACGCCGAAGGCGCTGAAGCTAAAGACCAACAGCAAGATGCCGACTAGTCCGCTTAATTTTCTCATGTATCCCCCTGTAGGTTTTAAGCTGTCGGCACCGTGCCGCCAGGATTAACACTGTCCATCAGTCGCGTGAGCGCGTTGTCTCCATCGGTCGGTGCGTTGGCGAGCTGGTTCGCAGCCTTGGCACCTTCCGACATCATGGCCATGCGTTGTTGCGCGGCCACTGCTTGTTGTTCGGCCGCTTCGATCTCGGCCACTTCTTCATCGCTGCGGACCACTCCGGGCGGCAAGCTCACCATGTCGCCGTAAGAGTCGAGCAGCTTGTTGATGTTGGTCTTCTTCGCCGATGCCGGATACGGAACAGCAAGGTTACCCGCGAACTGCGCGTAACGCTCGAGCCCACCGATGCCGATCATCTTCTGTGCCTGCGCCATGATCGAGATGTATTCGACCGACAGGTTCGCGCCATGAAGTTCTTCAGGCGGTGGCGGCAGCAGGTTCAGTTCCATGTGGATCTGGAAGCTGATGTCGATGCTCGGATCAAGATCGTCTTGATTGATCTGTTCCATCACAGGTCCGAGTGCGAGCAGCTTCTCTTCATGGCGTTCGTCGATCTCACGCGCAGTTATGTCGCGGCGGTCGGAGTTCGCCATCATCAAGAACATGTCCTTGTAGTAGGCTTCATCGATCCGACTGCGGACCTGCTGCTGCTTCATCTCCATCTCTTGGATGCGCGGATCGATCTGGTAAACTGGAGTGAAGCCGCGCTGTCCTTCGCGCTCATCGTAGTAAGTCATGTCGCCGGGAAGGATCGACGACTTCACATTACGCATACCAGCCGGGCCCTTCATCGGTGGATTGATGATCTTGTCGATGGCCTGGGCGATGCGCTTCTCACCCCACTGAAGTTGTTTGATGTCGCCGATGGCAGTCATGCCAGGGCAGTCGGTTCCGTACACGTCTTCGCCGGTCACTTCCCAGCGCGGAACCAAGACCGGGAAGTAGTCGTAACCCTTCTCGGACAGGTACACGTCTTCCTTCGAGTCGGCCATGTAGTTACCGGCCTGCGCTGAGCTCCATCCCTTCTCGTAGTAACACTCGCTGAAGCGCTTGAACTTGGACTCGAGCGCCTTCGGATTGAACTCATCGTTCGGCTTGATGAGATGAACCACGTCCACCCATGTCTGATAGTGGCCGCTGTCGTACTGGTTCTTCACATAGTCGGAGAAGTTCGACCAGTCCGGTCGGCCGGTGCGATCATCGACAACACCGAACTCTTCGATGAGCTGCGCGATGGTCATGCGGAACTCGCGGCAGAAGACGTTCACCTTGCCGCGGTAATCTTTGGCGATCCGGTACGATCCTATCGGGAAGCTCTGGGTGTGGATGACGTTCTGGTAATCCTTCACCATCGAGTACGCAGCGGTGGCGAAGGTGCCAAGGTCTCCATATACGAGCGGCTTGGTCTGGTAGTAGTTCGACTTCAGGAAGCTTCGGTTCATGATCTCGGCTACATCGTAGAGCCAGTTCTTCACCTTCGGCATCCGGTTCAACGTCGGATCTGGTGTCTCGAGCTTGAACCATCTGCGTGCCGGGCTGGTCACGCCCGACATCATACCGGCGCGAAGCGTGCGCGCGGCGGTGGTGCCGGTGGAGTCAAGGATCTTCAAGTTCCGGCGATCACCTTTGTTTACGTCCGACAGGAAGAAGCGGGCGCGGGTGGGCAGGATGTAGTCGTTCAGATCTCGGTAGGCGGGTTTGAAGCTTGAGAACTCTGACTCCAGTTGAGCGCGCAGGATCTCGTTCTTCTGGCGCTTGGTCAGAGTTCTATGCGGAAGATCTATGATGTTGCTTCTCTTCACCGCCGTCATGGTTACTGTCCGAGCTGCGTCTTGTTACTGGCCGCGCCCGGAGCTGCACCACCGGCAACGGCTGATCCGCCGCTGCCAAGCATGGAAGATCCACCACTCGATCCGACCGGTGCCGCCGAGTTGGATGCGAGCGCGCGCTGGCGCTGACGTTGGATCTTGGAGAACGCGCGGTTCTCTTCTTGCGCTTCAGCTTCCTTCTGCTGGCGTCGAGCCGTCTCGACTTCATGGCGCTGTTCGTTTGCGCGCTGGCCTGCTTGCCGTCTTGTCTGCGCTGCGGACTCCGCGCTGATCGCGGTGCCTGCGATGGCGACCGCGGCGATCACTGCTGTTGCTGCCATTAGTCTAACCTCCGAGTATAAATAAGATCGACAAGCCGATAACCAAGGCGTTCCAGCATTGCACCAAAGTTGTGAGCAGCCTTGACGTGATGATACGTGATCTGCACGCCTTCGGCTTTGAGCTGCTGGTCGCACCACAAGATGAACTTGGCGCCGAACCCGCGTTGATCGGGATCGATGAACAGAACATCTTGAAGCGCCTGTAGTGATGACTTGTAGTGGATGTTGTGCCTGATGAAGTAGACCGCGTATCCGACGATGACGCCGAGCTCGTCGCGCGCGATGAACATACGGAGCGCGCCGATCTGCTCGAGCTTCTCGTATTGTTCAAAGTCGGGATCAAGTTCAATGTCCTTGTAGTGCGCGATCTCGTGGTAGTGCTTCTCTAGTAGCGGCATCAGTTCATGGAAGAGTTCTGATGTTCCGACTTCTCTCTTATACGTAATCATTGCCCACGCTCCGTTCGATAGGATGGCGCCACCATGTCCATGATGAGATGGATGCGTTCGCGGTTTGAGCGGTTCTCCACCCAGTGCGTTCGCTTATGGTTAAACCACCAGAGTTGACCTGGCTTCATCTCCGCAGTCGTGTAGATGTGCGGGTTTGCAGGATCGGCAACGTGGAAGCGGTTCCCGGCATCGGATTGAAGAACTAAGTGGAACCGTTCGTAATGGTCAGCGTAAGCACCTTCATCGGCGTGGGGTGTAATCCGGCCACCTGGCTTAAGTCTGACTATGATCGCGCGGCCGAGAGTGTTGGCGCGCGACGCTTCAACAGACTGCGCGAGCAGTCCGCGAGCTTCGGGTAGATCCATCAGTGCGGGGTAATCAACTGCATCAAGATCGTTGAACACGGCTTCAATAGTTTGAGCCGCCGCCCATCGTAGGAAGATGGTCTGGGTGTCAACGTGTGGTGTGCCTGGCGTCGTTTGCCGGGCGGTGATGTGCGTCCACAAGCTCGATTGCATCTCAAGCGACCGCAAGAGCGGACGAACGTCCAAGTCAGAAATGAGACACTCAAAGCTGTTACTTCGCATAGCTGGATGGCTTAACTGTCGTGAAGATTTTACTGGAACTCAAGTCCTAATTACGCGATCACATCCGGCTGGGATCGAAGGGATCGTAATCAGACTTGAACTTAGGACCGGAGACCAGCTCCAGCAGCGCGTTCTGCGCCGGTAACTCCGCGGTCACGAAGGTTAAGCACAGCGCGTCAGCACGGTTCGGTGAGAACTTCAGCCGCTTCTTGATCTGGTCCTTCTCTTCCATCCTGAACTTGCCGTCCTGGAAGTAGTAGGTCGGCGTGGTCAGCTCCTTCTTTAAGACATCATCAGGTGGCAGCGCACCGCCGCGCTTCACCCACTCAGCCATCCGGAACCACATCTCTGCTCGCTTGTTGAAGTACCTGGGATCGTCAGCCTTGCCACTGAACGAGACTTCCATGGGTGTGTGCCCGGCTTGGATCATGGAGTCAATGGCGCCAGCAGCAAAGCCACCAGATCCATCGAAGGCTTCGAGCTCTGAACCCCAGTTCACCTTCGCCTTCACGACTCGCGCGCTGACTTCGTATGATCGTGGGTTCCGCATCTCAACGCAGCGGAAGGCAGCGAGACCTTGGCGCGGGAAGATCACCCACGGATCGTCACCGAACCTGGCAGCGTCGATGCCGAGCCGCTTCTGTGCGTGGATGTAAACATCTTCTGTAAGGTGACGCTGCATGGCTGCTTCGACTTCATCAGGTCCGAGCAGAGTGTTCACGCCGGACGGCGGGAAGAGACCAAGGATCGTGGACATCACCCATGGATTGTCGCGCCCGTAGGTCTTAATCATCTCACGCGCATGATCCATGTCTACGCGCGGTGTGCGCTTCGGATCATCGGGATCGGCAGTGATCGTAATCATCTTCCAAAGGTGAGCGAGCTTGGTCGCGCAGTCATATAAGAGACCGGATGTCGATGTCGGGTTCCCAGCCTGAGCGATAAGCGCATCGATGGGCGAGCCGGTGAAGATCTGCTCTGCCTTCTGGCCCACGCTTGGTGGCATCCCGCCAGTCTCATCGAGCAGGATGAACGGGAACTTCGAGTGCAGACCTGACAGCGAGCGACCGATGGCTTCAACGTCAGCGTTCATCGGATAAGAACGCGCGGACAAGAACCAAGTCTCGGGATGATCGTTCGCGTAGATCCGCTCTTGGTTCCATGTGAAGGCTGACTTCAGGTACTCGGATCGCTGCTGCCACTTCGAGAGTTCCGCCCACAAGTTGTCGCGTAAGTTGTCTCGACCTTCACCGCTGAGTGCCGCGCCCTTCGGATGCTCGTACTTCATGCCGAAGCAAGCGAGTCTCCACCATCCAATGATGGCGAGCTCGGCCGACTTACCAGGACCGGTGCACGCTTTGAAGCCGATGCGCCTGCGCGGGATCGGAGTTGTGGATGCGAGTGAGTCGAGTCCTTCTTCTTGCCAGTGATCGAGATCGACCTTTAGTTCTTCGTATGCGAACGCCTTCGGGTTCTCACGCCAGCGCTTGATGTTGGACTGTGCGCGAGCGAGTGCCGAGCTCATTGAATACCTGATCCTGATCCAGCTTCGGTCTTCCAGCCAGGCGGATGCCAAGGTGGATCGTGCTTGTTGCACTTGCATGGCTTACCAGCAGCATCGCACCGACTGATCTTGCCACCAGTTCTTGCGCGCACGATGTGACCAGCGCCTTCGTTCCACGCGCGATCATCATGTACTTCGCACACCCAGCCTTCACCGCCGCAGATCTCGCAGTGCTTGTCGCTCATGTCGGTCGCTCGTTCATCTTAAATTTTTCGTGATAGTTGTCATCGCCCGGTCTTCGTTCAGCATGCAGAGCAGAGATGCCGTGGCCAAGTTCACCAGGAGTGTAGTTTGCGATGATGTGGTAATGCTCGATGTCTTGCTTCAGTCCGCAGCGCACGCAGATGCGAGTGGTGATCGATACATCCTTAGTAATCCAGTGCCCGCCATCAAACGCCCACTTGTGCTGCCACCAACACTTTAGTCTCTGAACAGAGTTCACTTCCACACCCGTCGCATGTGGCACTCGAACCAGCGAACGATGTCAGACCACTCCATGCCTGCGCCCTTCATGTCGCGGATCGATTGAAGGAAGTCGTTCATGTCTTCGACCGTTGCGAAGAAGAAGGCGTGATCGGTCTCGACCAGTTCATCAGGGATGATCGTCACCCCCATGAACTGAAGATGTTCGCGGTACTCGGGCGTCTGATACTTGTTGGTCAATGTGCTTGCGATCTCACGGGCCACACGCTCACCGTTGAAGCTGGTCAGGCAGACCTTCGCAGCGTTGGTGTGCGCCTTCATCTTTGCAATCGCATCGATCATCGTGTTCGCGCCGAGTTCCATTACGGAAGTCCCGTCTGATCTGTTGGTCCGATGGGAACCTGGATCGGTTTGGTCATGTCGGTGCTGTCAGCCGGTGGAGATCCTTGTGGATCTGGCGGCAACACCTTGAACCCAACGTCATCGACTTCGCGCTTGATCTCTGTGGCTTCCTTCGCCAGTCGTTCGCGCTGGGCCATGATGTTCTCGTGATGCTTCTTGGATTGCTTCACCTTCGTGGTCACGATGCGAAGCTTCGGTCGCCCATCTTGCTGTCGGTTCTTGGTGTCAAGCGTGAGCTGCACCTGAAGGTGACACTCGCACTCCGGGCACTTCAGCCAGCCCATCGTTGGTGTAATCAATGTAGGTTTAGGAGCGCACTGGCCACTGACGTGCTTACACGCAGGGCACGGATACTTGAAGTCGATCAGCCTGCTCATCGGTGGCCCAGGCGTTCGCGGTTCATGTTCATGATCTCGTTCGTGCGCTGGCCACGCTTCCAGTTCTCGCGCGTGGTCTCAGCCCACACTCGGCTCGCCTGCTTCATCTTCTTAGTCGGTGGCTGCCGGAACTTCGACGACTTAGTTCTTCGCATCGTTCGACTCCGATGTTGGAACGCCGACCAGCTTCTCCATCTCCGCGGTCTCGCGCAAAGCCTTCTGAAGTGACGCGATCTCAGTCCCGTGCGGACTCAAGATCAAGCAGCCTGGCTGCCCATCGGCTTGCACCAACAGTGTCAACTTGGCTTGTTTACCGAACAGGAAGGACAGCCGTTCGAGATGCGGCTGCGCTTTGGTCATAATGTGATCCATGATCGCAGCGGATTGCTGCTCTACTGAGTCGCTCAAGTGATCCCCCCACAGTTGTTGATAACACGAACGACCGGCTCGTGAGTGCCGACGATGGCTTGCCCGACCACCAGGATTGTACAGATCCCTGCATGATACCAGATCGCCGATTTATCCGCAGACTTCGGCGGTCACCTATTCATGCTCGTTCGTGTTGTTTGGATCATCGCCACCGGCAACGATGTCTTCAAGGCGCACCGTTGCATCGACTTGAACGTCTTTAGGTAGGAGCTTCGAGTAGATCATGAAGAACTCGGTCGGCTTCTTCTCTGCCCACTCCTTCATGAACTTCACGCCACCGAGTTCCTTGAACACGGTCAGCACGTTGTCACGAACGTCGCCTGCAATCTTGTTCGGAGTGCCCTTCTTCCGGCCACCCGTTTTCACGCCCTTAGCCATGGTTCCTTGTCCATCTAAAACTTCTATCTTAGACAGTCAGCATCACACTTATCGGTGGTTCTTCGCAAGGCTTGATGTGCTGTGCGTTAAGCTGGCTGCGGGATGTCGAGCTTCACTTCGATCCACTTGTACCCGGTGACGTTGCCGTTGCTGTCTCTTACCGGGCATCTGTACCAGAGCGTATCATCATCGCACAAGACATAGACCTGTGATCCACCTTCACCACCAACGGAGACTTGGACGGGCTTGCGCTTGTTGTTTGCCATGACCGTGAGCGTGCTCTTCTCACCGCAGGATGCAAGCTCATCGTGGAACTTGATCGCGCTGCATCGTAACCACCGTACCCAGTAACCTCTGGGTGTCCGTGAGTAATATACGAGTTGTGTCTGTGTGCGTTGTGTTCTGCTTATACACCCCTATACTCTCATCTTATTAAATATAAATATTTATAGGTTACAGTGGTTACACAGGTTACTAAACCGTAATCACACACATTTTTGTTATCCACCGTAGACCACCTGAAACCACCTATTGATCGGGACTAGGATTATAATCCCAGTTCTCGGCGCCGGGCGCATGGTTCTTCACGCCACTCGGTCTTCGGAACAGGTCTCCTTGCGCTGGCTTCGGTGCTTCCGGAGCGGTTACGGCGCGCTCGGTTCTGAACCACATTTTTTCGACCTTTGATCCGCTGCGCGCGAGCTTGCGTTCCCAGCCGAGCGACCGCATTACTGCGCCAAGTCTCATCTGCGCTCGCTTATCGAAGTGCGCCGCATCAATCTTGAGCGCGGACTCGATGGCCACTTCCGCCAGACGCACGCGCTCCTTGCCAGACAGCCACGGAAGCACCAGATCTTCCCATGCGTCCGACCGACGCCGCGCTTCTTGTTCAGCGTGGGCCTGGGCTGGCATGTGCCACCACTCTTCGCCCGCCTTGAACCGAGCGACCGCTTCCGCGAAGAGCTGGTCCCGGTGCTCCACGATCAGCGCAAGATCGATGTTCCCGATCTTGATCGGCCAGAACCGTCGCCCGCCCGTTGAGTCTTCCAGGTACTCGTCTTCGTTGGTCGTACCGACGAACACGCACCGCCGCTTGAAGTCGCTCGCGCGCCTGCCGAAGCTTGCGCGATACGTGTCCACCCGGCAGGAGATCGTCTTCTTAATTGTACGCACGTCGGCTTTGCTGAACCCGTCGAGCTCGGCGATCTCCACCAAGAGCTTGCCGTTCAAGCTTTGAAGGAAGTCCTTGGTCCCGATGGTCTCGGTCGCTTCCATGAACCACTCACCGCCGATCAGGTTCAGAGCCGACGACTTGTACTTACCTTGATGACCTTCGAGCACCACCATATTGTCGAACTTGCAGCCCGGTCTGTAGATGCGCGCGACCATGGCGATCCACCAGTTTTTCGATGCCGCCGTCGTGTACTCGGAGTCGTCAGCACCAAACGCTTGCGCGAAGAAGTGATCGATGCGCGGAAGCTTATCCCAGGTCAGAGTCTCCATCCAGTCACGCGGCTCGTTGCGCGCCTTCCTAAAGCTGAAGAGCTCAACGCCAGATCGGACCACCCGCTCAGTCATCTTCGGAAGTCCGAGCTCGCGCTGAAGATATACGGTCAGATCGATGTCATCGACATCGCGCCACTCACGGATCTTGCCGTCGTTGTCCTTGTTCGTGAGCACGCGCTGGTGGAACTCGTCGAACCACACCACATCTTTGAGCGGCGCCCAGCCTTCAAGGATGCGGACCACGTTATCCACATTGATGATCGGGCCACTCTTCTGCGTCATCGCCAGGCCCATGTTTTCCCAGGCGGCATGTAGGCTTACCGGCGCCGCTGCTGGATCGTTCGTGTTGCTGACTTGGACGTGTAACTGCGGCGCTTCTCCGGGCGCCGGTAAAACCTCAACTTGAGAGTGCACTTTAGGTGCACTTTGCTGGCGAGCTGGCGGCGAACTGATGAGCTTCGCCCGCGGCACCGCCCACTCTTTGAACTTCGCCCACTCCATGCCTTCGGTGAGCGCGTCGGCCGCATCCCATCCACCCGCGGTTCCGACATCCAGAACCTTTACTTCCGGGCAATGTTCCACAAGGAACGCTGCGATCTTACACATCGCATCGATACCGGTGGCATCGGCGTCCGGCCACAGCAGGATCTTCCTGCCGTACAGCGGCGAGAGATCGGTCTTCTTCCAAGCCAGGCTGCCGCCCTGCCAGGTCACCACGACGTACACATGGCCCGCTATTGAGCGAGCAGCGTCGGCTGCCTTCTCACCTTCGACGATCAGAACGGCTGCGTCTGGGCGCTGGGCAAGGAGCTCTAAACCGTAGAGCGGTCTTGGTTCCGGCCAGGCTTTGTTCACCCACCGACCGTCAGATCGCCACGACCACGGGATGAACTGCTTCCCATCGGGCCCGTCGTAACGCGCGATGAAGTAAAGGACGGCGCCGGTCCCGTCGCGGTACGCCCACACCTTGGTAGCCTGACCATGCTTCTTGTGCTTGAAGTCGGGCTTCTTAGTACCCTTCGGTGGTGGAACAAGACTTGCGGCGTCAGAGTCAGACGGGTGATGATGATGCTGGCCGTTGCCGTTTGCGATGGATTGCTGCGGCGACTGGCCACCCAGTTTGCGGTACGCTTCGATCTGAGAGATCCCATGGATGGCGGCGTAAAGCGAGATCAGATCTCCACCGCGCTCGTTCGATGAGAAGTCACCCCACTTGCCGGTGCGAAGGTTCACGCGAAGCGAACGCCCAGAGATCCCGCTTAGGTTCCCGCACTCGAACTCGTTACCGACGATCTTCCCACCTGGCAGCCAGTCGAACAAGAGCGACGACGCTTGCGCCAAGAGCTCCGATCCAAGGCGTGCGAAGTCAGCTTGTTGTCCGTCCTGTTGCACTCACTACCCCCACAACGTGCTCGGCATCTTCGACAGAGCGAGCACAGGCAGCGATCCCCCCTGCACGTTGAACCGCTTCGATGAATAACTTCTGATGTTTCGTTAAACGACCGTGATCCGATTTAACTTCAAGAGCGGTAAAGATTGCAAGCGTTCGCCCTACCATGTCAGGCGTAATCTTCACCGGAGTCCAGCCGATCAGGTCAGATCCACCTGGGTTCGCCAAACCATACTGGACGTAGTGCCCGGACTGCGCGACAACACTACCCGTGGTGTTGCGGAATAGGCGTGCACCTAAAGCGGACAGCTTAACCTGAATGATTCTCATGAGCTCTGTCTCGTTCATCCGATGAGATCCCGAGCTATCCACAGACTTATCCACAGCGCGAACGAAGTCCACGTTGTTCGCGTCACCCAGAACTCGAAGATGGCGACGCGATCCCGACAGCTCACGGCTGTTGATCCTTCCACTTGATCCCGCTGTCGATAGGCCCGCGCACTTGGTCACGCAGCTTTGTTGCGATGTCGTACCAGAACTTGAGATCCTTCTTCGCTTGAAGGAACTCGGCTTCGCTGCGCTTGAGCGTGCGCCACGAACCGAACTGGTCACCAACGAAGAGCGCAAGGCAAACAAGAATTATAGTGTCGATCATGTGTTCTTCTCCGGATCTGTGGCTGCGTCCAGATACTCGTGCACCTGGATCGCCTTACCAGTGTTGATTAAATAGAGCGGCGTTGCTTTGCCTTCCGCGAGATCTTCGTGCTTCGTGGTCAGCCACTTCACCATGAGCTCATGGGTGTCACCGTCTTCACCAAGATCATCGACGTGGATGTGAAGCCACAAGATGATCTCCATCACCATCGGAGTCAGCCGCATCTGAAGGTTCATTCGGGCCACTCCTGCTGGAAGGCGACGTTTGCGATCCGCTGCGTGAGCTGCTCGATGTGGAAGTCTATCGAAGTTTGCGGGTGGATGGTTCCACTCAAGGCATCGGTCAAGAGCTTCGACGTTGCGCTGGTTAAGCAGTGAGCCATCTCGTGCACGAGCGTGTGTTCCCATCGGTCGGAGTTCATCTTCCAGAAGTTCGGATAGATGTAGATGTCCGCTTCAAGGTAAGCCGATGAAGACTTGCACTCCGCATAGACGTTGCTGTTCTCGGGCTGCACCTTCGCGTAAACAATATCGATGTGCCACTCACCAAGGAACAGCCGCGGCCGCCACTTGGCAACGATCTTCTTCACCCAAACTTTACGCGCACTCGGCTTCATCACCCACCCCTGTTCTTCTTCTGTTGTCTGTAGTTCCAGATGTGCTTTGCCCAGATCCCCGGCCGCTTGTACCCGCGCTGCTTACCGAGCGCGATCAGTTGGTCAAGGCTATGGCAGTTCTGCCGCTCATCGTCGCGCTTCCTGCGGACCAAGTTATCCTTGGTTACTTCCGCGAGCTCGCCGTCCACGCGGTCGATCACCCGAGTCTTGACTTCAAAGACCACGCCACAGTAAAGGCACGCCGGTTTACCTGGGAACTGGGCAGCGAAACACTTTGGGCAAACCTTCACGCTGACATTGGTCGCCTTGTCGGATCGCTCGCGGCGCGGCCGACCTTCGAGAGTCCACTCGCGCTCTTCATCAGGCAGACCATGGCGCGCGCAGTTCCCGGCGTGGTCAAGGATCAGCGCATGTTCTTTGCCTGGTGATGGACGCAGAGCTCGGCCGCACTGCTGAAGGTAAAGAGCCAGCGAGTCAGTCGGTCGAAGCAAGATCGAGACTTCAAGACTCGGAAGATCGAAGCCTTCACCGAAGAGATCCACGTTCGACAGGATCTGCGTCTCGCCACGCTCGAACCTTTTGATCGAAGCGTCGCGCTGCTCGGTCGGAGTCTCGCCGTCTACATGTTCAGCTTTGAACCCGGCCGCGGCGAACTGTGAAGCGACGTGCTTCGAGTGTTCGACCGACACGCAGAAGGCAACAGCTCGCTTGCCGGGCGCCATCTTCTTGTACTCGTTGACTGCATCGCCAGTGATCGAAGGCTTGTCCATCATGTCCGCGAGCTCGGACTTTACGAAGTCACCCATCCTGCGATGGAGACCTTCAGTGCTGACCGAAGTCGGAGCGAACAACTTATAAGGCGCAAGGTATCCACGCTCGATCAGCCACGACACCGATGGTCCCTTGACCATGACTTCAAACCACTTGCCAAGGCCAGTGCCATCGAGTCGCTCGGGCGTTGCAGTCAGTCCGATGTGGAACGCATCGGGTAGCGCCTGGTGGATCGTTGACCAGCCGACCGCCGCGCAGTGATGGGCTTCATCCCAGATCACAAGCTTCGGCTTCTTCAACTTGTGCCACCTGCGCGCGAGCGTATTGACCGAGCAGATCTGAACGAGATGTCGTGGATCGTCCATGAAGTCAGCCGCCACCACGCCGTGAGACACGCCGACTTTATCGAAGGTCCTAATAGATTGCTTCACCAGCTCGCGCCGATGAACAACGAAGAACGAAGGCATCCCCTTCTCGGCAGCCGTCTTCAGCATGTGAGCTGTGAGCATCGTCTTGCCGGAACCAGTTGGAGCTTGGAGCAGTATCGTTCTTCTGCCCGCCACCATGTGACGGCGGGCTTCTTCTATAATGTCTACTTGATAAGGGCGAAGCGACACACACTACACCCGCGGCGGCCAAGACCAGTGTCCCGGCTTAGGCTCTTCAGAGTAAGGCGTGTCGTTAAAGTAAAGACCGTTCGGGTTCATCACGAAGAGCTGACAGCGCTCGGTCTTCTCATCGAGAACCTTGACCACAACAGCGGGCGACGGCTCGGGCAGATGTTCTCCACCCGGCGTTCCGTATCTGTGATAAAGGACAATGCGCCCAGGACTCACCTTGATCGTGGCCATTAGAGCACCGACACTTTGCCGTCGAGCTTGCCCGCGTAGACGGTCTTCCCGTATCCGCGTCCGGCTGCCATCGTTGACTTCGCAGCGACGTGACAGTGAACTTCTTCACGGTCTTCATCGGGTGTGAACTCGAAGGTCAGCGTGACCTTGCGCTTTGCTGTTGCCTTGGTGTTTGGATCGACGATGTTCGCCGCGATCTTCTCCAGCTCATGACCGAAGAGTTCTACCGCTGCACCATCAGCGATGTTCTGAAGTGTTGATGCCTTCATATAGTTGTTCTCCTGTTTAGTGGGTTCAGTGACGAGTACGACTTGTTGTTCTGTGCAGAATAGTAGATCGAGGCTTGGCGGCGGTGGCAACACGAACCCCGGATCTGGCGCGGGCGCGTCGAATGACGGTAATGGTGCCGACGTATCGGACAGGTAAAGCCTGGCCGCCGCAGCCACAAGGACAACCGCCACTAAAAACTCCGCGTAGATCGCATACCATATTAGACTCACCGAGATGACCGGCGCTCCTTCTTAACGATACGTCCATAGATAAGATCGTTCGGCGTGATCGGAAGCTTCCGCTGTGCCGCGACCTTGAGAACCTTTGGCTGAACCATAGTGGGGATCTGCCCACCGGTTCCGCCTGCCTTGCGTGACTTGCGCCACTTGCTGACGGTGGATGGCGAACGCTTAAGCGCCCGCGCGGTGGCTCTTACACCACCGAAGATCTTGATGCAATACTCTGCTGGGTTCAAACGTATCCCCCTGTTGATGAGCGGTGACGATAAAGTGGACAGTTGGCGCCCGTCAACTTCTACGCAACACGACATTATATATTGACTCCGGAAGTGTTCGTGTTATCCCAACACCACAACAACAGGGGTGGACTTTAATGAGATGGCTGGTTCAGATCGCCGTCACTGGCGCGGAACTAATCTTCATGTGGCTGATCGTCGTCGTGTGCGTGATCGGCTCGGTCTATTCCATCTACCTATTGGTGACCAGATGAGTGAAGACTTCCAGATCCGTGAGCTGAAGCCGGGCGAACTCGATGAGATGATGGCCGAGCACAAGCGCCTGAACCCTGACCTTCCAGTGCGCCCAGACATCAAGCAGAAGCTGATCGACTACGCCATCAAAGGCTACCCGCTCGGTCACTTCCTTACATCGGTAGTTGAGAACGATCTGTTCGAGGCACTCGGTCGCGCTGACTCGTACAACCGCGCATCTCTCTACCAGATCTGTCACTTTATTTATAACGAACTTCCGGCCGGATGCTGGGGATCACCCGAGATCGTGAAGAAGCACTACGCCAGGTTCCGATCCAAGCAAGACATTAAGGAGATGGAAGATGGCCAGTCGAGCTAAACAGTTGGCGCTTGCGCGAGAACTCAGCGAACTATGGGATGACAACGAAGAGATGATGGGCGAGATGGCCGCCTACAACGTGTCGTGCGAGCAGCTCGGCATCGATCCCGATGAAGGCTGGGATCTCCTCGCGTTACTTGAAGAAGAACAAGATGCCGAAGCTTAAACTCTACGCCATCGTCGCTCAACTTGAGAAGCCTGGGCAGTGGAACCTTGTCGGGATCTTCGATCCGAAGATGGGCCACATGGCTGCCGTCAACACGAAGCGCTCGGTAATTGAACAGATGTACAACTTGATCGCGCCTGAAGTTAAGGACAAGGGCGGCGCGAAGATCATCACGCTCACGGAGACCGAAGCATGAGCGAGTGGCTGGATCAAACGGTGGATCAATACCTGTCCGCCACTTCAGCGAGCGTACTCGCGGAGAAGGCAGCCGAGTCTGACTACTGGGCAAAGTGTTTCGACTTCATCCAAGAGAACGAAGACAAGCCGTTGCGCGATCTGTCTTACAAGCAGCGCGACTGGCTCATCAAAATAAAGGAAGGACTACTCGCATGATCGAGATCATTCAGCCAGAGAGTCAGGCGCACTGGCTCGCACTTAGAACCATGGATGTGACCAGCACCGAAGTGGCAGCGCTCTTCGGACTGTCGCCGTACACCACACACTTTGAGTTGTGGCACCGGAAGAAGGAAGCCACCGTCGTCAAGCTCGAAGAGAACGAGCGTATGTTCTGGGGTACGAAGCTGCAAGATGCCATCGCCAGCGGTATCGCGGAGAAGCAGAACTGGAAGATCCGCAGGATGGACGAGTACATCCGCGACAACGAGCTCCGCATCGGATCGAGCTTCGACTTCTCCATTGAGCAGTTCGTTCCCAACATCGAGATCGAAGAACGCGACAAGGGATTACTTGAGATCAAGAACGTGGACGCCTTGATCTTCCGCGATGGCTGGGCCTTTGATGAAGACGGTGACCTTGAGGCACCGCCGCACATCGAGATCCAAGTGCAACACCAGATGCTCCTGACCGGCCGCCCGGTGGTTCACATCGGCGCGCTCGTCGGCGGCAACAGAGTCCAACTGATAGAGCGGCGTCCCGACAGTACGGTATTTGAAGCGATCACACAGAAGGTCACCGACTTCTGGGCATCGATAGATTCTAATCGCCCACCCACACCTGACTTCATTCGGGACGCCGACTTCATTTCAAAGATCTACGGGTACGCAGATCCCGGCAAGATCTTGGATGCGCGCGATGACGACGAGTTCGGCATGTGGGCACACGAACACAAGCGGCTCGGCGAAGAGATCAAGACCATGACCGAAGTGCGCGACGGGTTCAAGAGTCGGATGTTGATGCGGATGCAGGACGCAGAGAAGGTGATCGGCGAAGGGTACACGATCTCAGCCGGGATCGTTGGCGAGTCTGAGATCGCTTACACTCGCAAGCCTTACCGTATGTTCAAGCCCGCATGGAAGAAGGCAAAGGCATGAGCGCCGACGACGAGAAGGAGCAGCAGTTCAAGGACTGGCTCGATCACGCAGGTAAGGACAGCGGCCAGAAGATCTCTGACTCCGCGGCGTTCATCGGCGTAGGCTCGACGAACTACATGGAGAACCCGCTCTGTGCTCTTCAGCTCGGGCTTGCGATCCTGATGGACAAGCCGATCTTCATGATCGTGGATCACGACCGGCCGGTGCCGAAGGCGCTGGTCAAGGTAGCCGACTGCATCGAGCGCGTGAAGATGAACGATCCGCGTGACATGAAGCGCGCGCAGAAGTCTATTCAACAGTTCTTACAACAACTCAAACCACAGGGGTAAACATGGCCAGCAGGATCTACATCGTCAACATGAAGGGCGCGAAGCCGAAGCTTGTTGACGCCACCACCGCAGCGCAAGCGGTTCGTCACGTTGCGAAGGGACTCATCACGACCAAGGTGGCGACAGCCAAAGAGACAGCCGAGCTCATGCAGCAAGGCGTTCAGCTTGAGTCCGCAGCAGGACAGGAAGGCGAAGCCGATGAGCAAGACAACGCCGAAGTCTGAGCCGCAGCAAACCAAGGCGCTTGCGCCGGTCGATGAAGTCAAGGGATCAATCGCCAAGATGAGCGATCAGTTCCGCCTGGCGCTACCGCCGCACATCCCGGTCGAGCGCTTCGTGCGCGTGACTCAGACTGCGATCTCAACGTCGCCAGATCTGATCGCCGCTGACCGCACCAGTCTCTTCGCCGCCGCGATGAAGGCAGCGCAAGAAGGTCTTCTGCCCGATGGGAAGGAAGCCGCCATCGTTACGTTCAACGCGAACATCGGCAACAAGGCGAACCCGAAGTGGATCAAGAAGGCCCAGTACATGCCGATGGTGGCGGGGATCTTGAAGAAGGTTCGCAACTCCGGCGAGCTGTCGATGATAACTTCAAACGTGATCTTCAAGAACGATCAGTTCCGGTACTGGGTGGATCAAGAAGGCGAGCACCTGACACACGAACCGAACTTGTTTGTTGATCGCGGTGATCGCATCGGCGTGTACTCTCTTGCGCGCACGAAGGATGGCGCGGTCTACATCGATGTCATGCGTACCGAAGAAGTCGAAGCCGCACGCAACGTCAGCCGTGCGAAGGACTCTGGTCCGTGGTCAGGCCCGTTCGAGAACGAGATGTGGAAGAAGACTTCTATTAAGCGCCTGGCGAAACGACTGCCGATGAGCACTGATCTTGAGATGACCATCCGATCCGACGACGAGATCTTCAATCCACCCGAGAACCCGGAACAGGATGAGACGCGCGAAGCGAAGCGCGCCAAGACTCAATCTTCCAGGTTATCAAAGGCCATGGGTTTAGGACAGGATCAACAGGCTGGCGGCTCGGAAGTAATCGAGACCGAAGCGAAGGATGTGTCGGAGAACGATACACCGCAAGGCGCTGAAACTACAGGCGATCACCCGATCAGCGAGCAGGACGTTCCCATCTGATCTCACCCGTGTTATAGTGTGTCGAAGGAGTGCACACACTATGATACGCCCTTTACTCATACTGTCCTTTATGTTGCTTGCCGCCTGCGCCAAGAGCGGGCAGACCGACTCGCCAGCTTCGGCCGAACCTACGTGCGAGATCAAAGCCATGTCTGTGCCTTACGTGTACGGATCGGCTGGCTCGATGAAGAGCGACATGTTCCAGTGCAAGGGCGCTGAAGGCGAGACGTGCACCTTGATCCGCGCCGTGAACCACCCCGAGTTCTTCGCCACCGATTGCAGCGGGTTCTGATGGCGTGGTTTATTGCAAAGATCGAAGTGTCCTGCCCTGGCTGCAAGATGGCCACCTGTTCCGCGTATGCTTCCTTCAGGAAGAACCGTTGCATGATCTGCAAGAGCTGCGGCCACCGCATCGAAGAGCAGGTCTTGTCGGTGCGTAGGTTCAAGCGCGGGAACACAACGCTCTACCGGGCGCAGGTAATCCCCGAAGATGCGGGCGTGGAAGAGTGACGCTCAAGCCATGCTCTTGCTGCAAGCGGCAGCTCACCACCAAGCAGGTTAAGAAGATCGGCAAGGGCGATCTTGGCGGCAAGTCCTTGTATGTGAACTGTATTCACTGCGGCTCGACGCTCGTTCTGTTCTTGCGATCTATCTTTGCCGCTGCATCTTGACCGGCTCCTTCTTGCGCTTGCACTTGCACTCATAGCTGAACACTCCGCGCTTCACGGCGTAGTCGTGGTCGAACCCGATGTCGGCGCACACGAGCGTGCAGTCCTTGGCGATACTGTCCTGGCCTCTTCGTTCGCATCCGCTCCGGATGAAGAACGCGATCACGATCACGCCGACCAGTAGGAAGATGTCTCTCATCGCTTGTTGTCCTTGATGCCGAGATCGCGCGCGGCTTTGAACACCATGAACTCCATCCTATCGGACAGCCGCTTCAAGATCTCTTCTTCGTTCGGCAGCTTTGCGATGTGCTTCATCTCGTTCTTGATCTCAAGGAGTGCGCCGCGAACTTCGGCGCTGAACTCGCTGAACTCTGCCTTCAGCTTCTTGACTTCCGCATCCTTGTCCTTCTGTTCGCGGAAGTATTTATCGACGATGTACTTGCCCATGTGCCACACGACTTGCGCGAGCTGAGTCGCAAGCAACAGCAAGATGGCGTTGTCGCCGATCCCTGCATAGAGACCTTCGCCGATCTTCTGAACCGCCGCATCCGCGTTAACTGTCGAACACAGACTTGCGATTATTATACAGGTAAAGGATCTGCTTCTCACGCTCTTGCACCGTTGGTTCGATGATGGTCCGCACGATCTTCTCCGCGATCATCAAGCTTCGCAGCTCGTGATCCTTAACGGATCGGAGACTGTCACGCAGAAGTGCCGCGACTTGCTGGACCAACTCTTCACGTTTCATGTGAGATCAGTATGTGGTGCGCCTATAAACTAAGCGAGTCTAGATCTTCTCAAGCGCAGCCCGGAACAAGGTGTAGGTGTCGTACTCGTTGACCGCGACACAGTGATCCTTCCATCTGTTCCAAAGGTTCGGCCAGTCGTTCAGCCAGTAAGCCAGGCGGGAAGTGACGGTCGGCATGTACTTGCGGGCGGTGATCGACACGAGCATGTGGTTCCTTGTGAGACGGTTGTCGTACCGGCCTGACGGGTGACGCTTGTTCTTGAACCAGCGCCAGATCACCGAGCCGACCAAGGTCTCCATGTCCAGAAGCCAGAGCACCAGGCGGGCCCACCACGGCCGCTTATAGCGCAGCCACAGCGCCCAGATCTCCGGGCCTGTTGGATCGGGCGTCTTGTCGGGAACGTCGAAGGCACCGTTCTTGCGCGTGTTCCAGGCGGTCAGGAAGTAACGGCCGCGGTGCCAGTTGAAGATGATCTCGACCGCGGTGTTGGTGCCGAGCCGGATACCAGCACAGATGATCGGGATCAGTTGATCACGGCTGAACCGATCTTCCTGCCCGTACCAGCGGGACTGATCCGGATGGCGTCGTGGCGCGTGCTTGCCGATCACGGAATACGGAAGCATGAGCTGGAAGCGAAGCCGCTCGTTGGGATCTTCGGTCAGCGCGATGATGTTGCCAAGGATCGAAGCGGTGTCGCCGCCGTCGAACTTCCCGTCATCACCTATCGCGCCCGGAAGACCAGCTTCATCAACCGCAGAGAGAGACATGAAGCAGAACCTTGAAGATCGCAGTCGCAGTCAAGAAGCCCGCACCGAAGAGAAGTCCGTTCACGTATTGCATAGCTATCTCCTTGTTCACGTTGCACCACCTTGTAGGAAGAACTCACCGTCAGCACCGATATCAGGACCGAGCATAACAGGCGCCCGCACGTTTGCAAGCCGCGGCCGGAGCTCTTCGATGTACTCTTGCGCCAGGCGCACCAGCCCGTTCATCGGCAGAACGAACAGATCTTCACTGTCGGGCAGACACTTCTTGTCCATGGTTCCATCGGCGAACACCACGAAGAAGCAGTCACGCTGAAGCCAGAGCTGGAACCGGACATCGGAGTACATTAGAACTTTACTGATCTGCATAGCCCGCGTCCTTCTTCAGATGTGGATACTTCTTCGGGAACTTCCAGTAGTAAGGGTACGAGATCTTCACCCGTTTGCAAGCGGCTCTGATCGATGGTTCTTGCTGCCGCCGCACCAGATCGTGGACGCGCAGAAGCTTGTTGATGGTGTCAGGCTTGACGCCGATGTTCATGAGATCCCCCTCAATGTGTTTGACTTGGTTCCTATCTGAGTGTCTACCTAAACGCAACACCATGAGCACATTTGACGCAAAGGCTTACCAGAAGCGCTATCAGCGCGACTACCCGAAGTCACCCAAAGGATACTGGGTGATGAAGTTCGCGCGCTATAAATTGCAAGCGAAGCGGCGTGGGTTTAAGTTCAATCTCACCAAAGAATTGTTCATCTCGCTCTGTCAGGAAGAGTGCTTCTACTGCGGATCTCCTGGTCCGAACGGACTCGACAGACTGGACAACTCCAAGGGATACGATCTTGCCAACGCCGTCGCCTGCTGCACGAAGCACAACAGCATGAAGAGCAAGATGTCAGTTGAAGAGTTCGCTGGTGAGTGCAATAAGGTAGACACCTACTTCAAAGAACGGAGATCAAAGATGGCCCGCATTGTAGTTCACATCGAAGATAAAGAAGACGGCAACGTCAAGATAACCGCAACGCCGACCTTTGAGGAAATGGCGATGAAGGTGGACTCGGGCAACACGGTCACGGCCGCCGAGACCTACGCGCTCTTCGCACTCCGTAAGATCCGTGAAGCATCGAAGTCACTTGACATGCGCGTGGGCAAGAAGATCCAGGACATCAACTGATGAAGCCATCGGTCTCGCAGGTGCATCAGATCGTGGACTATCACATGTGTAAGATCCAAGAACTCTTCGTTCCGGAAGTAAAGATCACGCTGGTCGCCAGGCATCCCGATGGCCCGGAGACCAGCATCTTGTTCACCGACGAACCGGACATTGAGACCGTGATCGACACGATCCGCGAGCTCCGCAAGCGTGACGGCGTTCGCTGACTTAGTTTCGAGAAGTCGCGCCGGGCTTACCGGCAATGCGCGCGTTGTCCTTCGCGCCCGGCTGTTCGTGAACCGGCCACGTCTCCTTGATGCCCGTCTTCTGATCGGCATCGCGGTTCAGATTCTCACCTTCTTTGCGATCCGCACCTTTGCTTGTGTCTTGTTGGTTTGCCATGGCTGTGCACTCCTTTGTTGGCTTGCCTTCAGGTCAGCAAGATGCGCGCCACTCCTTGAACAAATTACAGGCAGCCTGACGTGGAAGAAGTGGAACGCGACCTGCATTTCTGTACTCGGTGGATCTTAACCGTTGACAGGAGCTTTATATGGAAGATGAACAGTCCGATGCTGTAAAACTTATTTACATTGTCAAGCAAAACGACAACGTGACGGCCTACGACAACTTCAACGAAGAGACGCATGAAGGGCCCACGAACGTCACCAATGAGACCTACGGCTTCCTGACCGAAGATGAAGCCATGGCGTTCTACAAGCGCCAGAAGGCCATGCTGAAGTTCGCAGGCGGGCCAGGCTTGTACTACACCTACCCGACCGAACTCCGGATCACCGGCCGCCGACTTGCGGTGATCGAGTGCGAGACCGAAGACGGCGCCACCTACAAGCTGATGTGGTCCGCGGAACGGAAGCTCTGCCCGCAGTGCGACGGTGACGGGACCATGGTGAACCCGGCCATCGACGGCAACGGACTGACAGCCGAAGACTTCGCCGAAGATCCAGACTTCCGCGAGTCGTACATGCGCGGCGACTACGATGTGAAGTGCGACGAGTGCGACGGCAACAAGTTCGTATTGGAACCACTGTTCGAGGATCTTCCGGAGAACATCCGCGCCGACTATCTTCGTAAGATCGAAGCTGACCGCAGGTTTGAAGCGGAAGAGCGCCGCCACCAACGTGACCTTGAACGCGGCCGCCACTGGTAAAGGAGACCAAACCATGAGCCGATCCCAACAGAAGACCTACACTTACGTTAACCAAACCGGACTCGCGTCCTTCACCCTCGACGTGAAGCTGAACGCCGAGTTCAAGATCTTCATCACCACCGAGCAGATCCCCGAAGAGATCCGCGAGAAGTGCGAGTTCTTGCCAAAGCGCATGGCCGTGGACTCCATCGACGAGATCGACAACAAGATCGCCGAGTGCATCAACGCCTTTGAAGAGTCCTTCGTTCAAGAGCAGAAGACCAAAGTGATCGTCTACACCATGACGTACAACGAGAGTACCGACTACAACACCGACCGTTACGAGCACTACAGCCGCAACGGACTCAACGGGCCACTGCTCCACTTCGCCTACCAGATCCTGTGGCGAGTGGAGTTCCGCAAACCGAACAAGCCACCAGAGATCAAGTATTACTACGAGTCAGTGCGCCGCGGGCGCGGCGACCTATCTACGAAGAACATGGAAGAAGTCCGCGTGCCGGACAACGGCAAGGAGATGGCTCACACGCCCGAGCGTGAAGAGTGGTTCGACGCCATGGAGAAGCAGATCAAGCGCCTGGCGAACCAGCTCAAGGTGGGCTTCTCACCGGTCGGCGATATGCTGGCAAAGCGCATCGACTCGAGCGCAAACTTCTTGCTGGAAGGCAAGACCGAAGAGACTAAGCAAACACGTCCACCACGCGCAACGTGAACTCCTGGTCGCCGATCAGTTTCCGAAGCTCTTCCATCGCTTGCTTCGACTGCATGACGGCGGCCTGGTTCTTCATCACGCCCGCGCTCAAGCCGACCAGCACGCAGCCGGTCGTGTCCGCTTCAAAGTTCCCGGCATGGATTAGGATGTAGGTGCGGCCGGGAACGTCGCAGATCTCGTACACGTCCGGGTACTTCGCAGAGCTGTAAGGCTTGCAGGTGTAAACACCGGCCGGGATCAGCGCGTCGATCTTGGTGTCGCGCTTCGGGTTCTCCAGAGTGAAGATAGGCGCGTGTTTTACGCCTTCGATCTGAAGCATCCCGAGTGTCACCGACCAGTCTTGGAAGGCTCTAATTAGAGTTACGTACACTGCCACACCTGATGAGCGCCTCGCGCAGCTTCTCGACATCTTCTTGCTTCAAGCAGGCCATCTGTTCACCTGGCACCACTTCGCAGAATTTCCAGTCAGCATCGAAGGGCTGCGCCTTCGGCTTTGAAAACATTGCACATCCACTCACACAGAAGGTCATGGTAAACACCGCAAGTATATGCAAGGCAAGAGATCTCGCGCCGACCGTTTCTGGTTCTACGTTGATAAGGCTGGACCTGACGACTGCTGGCTTTGGCGCGGCGGCGCAAACGTCAGGGGATACGGAGAGTTCAACATCGACGGCAAGAGAAGGTACGCACACCGGGCTGCCTGGGAACTCGCCAACGGCTCGACGGTTCCTGCTGGTCTGTCGGTGTGTCATAGCTGCGACAACCCGGCGTGCGTAAACCCAAGACATCTTTGGATCGGCACACATCGACAGAACATGAAGGACATGGCCGCAAAGGGCAGAGCCGGAAGCTCGAAGAGAACCCATTGCAGCCAGGGCCACAAGTACACACCCGCGAACACTTACATCAAGAAGTCCACGAGCGAACGGATCTGCCGCATCTGCCAGCAGCGCTGGCGTCGCCTTAGCCGTTCGAGAAGATCTTCCGAAGGGCAGCAGGATCACGACTACGGAACGCTTCACTGATCGCACGCTTGTCATCCATCACCTTCTGATCGAGCGCAGCAGCGGTTCGCGCGCGCTCTATCTCTTCGATCAGTGTAATGATCTTCGGCAAGTTTGCCACCAAGATCGCAAGACAATTAAGCAGCGTCACTTTGAGCGCCGGGCTTAGGTACAGCCACGACCTTCTGCGGAACCTTTACCGATCCCAGGTAGTCAAGCAAGAAGCTGATGTACTGATACGCTTTGGATGTCTCGACCTTCTTCAAGATCTCGTTGTCCTTGGTCGTGGGTGTTGCGACCACGACTGCGTTCAGGAAGGCGAAGAGCGGCTTGTTGATGAGTCGGAGTACACCAACGACCATCAAGATCGAAGCGACGATAGGATACTGAGAAGCGAACTGGATGATAAATTCCACCGAAGAACCCCTTTGGTTTGTTTACCTGAGAGATCGGTGGAACCCGCGCCGAACTTAACGACGCGGGATGTGCTGTCTCGAACTGATACTATCCGACGCTATTGATCTGAACCCAGTTGAACCCGGCAGAGTTATCGAGCGTCGTGTCGACCGGCACGTTCTGGCGGATGTCGATGTAGTCGCCAGCAGCGAGTTGAACAAGGCAAGCCGCGGAGTGCAGGTACTTCGCCTGCGAGCGAGTCGCATCGATGTCCCAGCTTCCGACAAACTTGTGCACGCTTCCGTTCTTGAAGACGTAACAGCCAGCGCTGGTTCCCGCTGACAGTGACGCCGAAGAGAAGGTGAGCGTCGTGCGGATCTCGTAGATGCCCGCCGCAGGCGCAGTGAACTTCCACGCAGCACCAGTCGTGACTGCGTTGTGCGTATCGATCTCTTTGGTGGCGAAGTCTACGATCTGGTTACCGCCAGCAGTAGTCAGTGAGTTCCCTGCCGTAGAAGCGTAACTCGCAGAAATTTTTTGTTTTTCAAACGGCGGCAACGCGACTTCGGACATCGCCGTTGCCCATGTTCCAGCCGTGGCTTGCGTGCTCAGCAAGCGACCGATGAGCCTGATGGCCACGTCCGACCGCGCAGTCGTTGAATAGAGTACGCGGTTTGAATCGGCAGCTCCTGCGCCACCTTCGGCCGTTGTCGTCCAGCGCTTGCCTTCATCAAACAAAACACTTGAGACTGCAAGCTCTACGGTGCCAGCGTTATCGATGGCATAAACATAGATGGTTTGCTCGACAGCGCTGGCATGACCAAGTGTTGAGCCAGATGACACGACGACCGATAGCGCTCCGGTAACTGATCGCACAAGTCGGTTGCCGCTCGTCATAGTAGGATCGCGGAACGGTATCTTCACCGGGCTTGCGCTGCTAGGATTACTCCCGGCCGCATCCTTCAGTGAGACTGTAAGCGCGCTTGAACCAACAGCCGTTGCCAGTCCGATGTTCATCAGATCCTGAACTGCTGTAACTTCTGTCTTCACCGCGCTGACTGTTCCGTCGCCTACAGATCCGAACTCCAGCACAGACCATGTGTCCGGCGCAGTATCGGTGTCAGCAGCAAGCTGGAACCCAGTGTTCGCTACTGACAGAGCCTTCGTAGTCCCGCCACCCATGAAGGTGTCGGTTCCACCACGCGTGAAGGTGACGTTGTTACCGGCCACCGAAGACAAGGCAACGATGTTGAACGGCAGAGTGATCCCAGCGATGGTCGGCAATGCCACTGCTATCGCGCCACCGGAAGAGTCGAACACGAGCAGCTTCCCGTTGTGAGTTTGATCTAGAGTGACGGGTGAGCTTGCGGAGTTAAAGAACACAACGTCGCGGAAGAACGCAGAAGCGAGAGTCGCAGCCGCAGCAGCAGCGCTGGCAGCAGCAGCGATCTCGGAAGCCGCGGCGTTCGTCTCCGAAGTGGCAGCATTAGTCTCGCTGGTCGCGGCGTTGTTCTCTGAAGTCAGAGCAGCAGCAGCGCTCGCGGCGGCGTTCGTTGCTGCCGTTTCTGCGTTGGTCTCTGCGGTCTCGGCGTTCGTTTCAGCAGTTTCGGCATTAGTCTCTGCGGTCTCGGCGGCAGCTTGCGCGGCTTCCGCTGCCGTCTGAGCAGCTTCGGCGGCAGCTTGCGCGGCTTCCGCTGCCGTCTCTGCTGTCTCTGCATTAGTTTCAGCGGTCTCCGCGTTCGTCTCGGCAGTGGCCGCGGCAGCAGCGCTCGCGGCGGCGGCGGCTTCAGATGCTGCGGCAGCGTCGGCGCTTGCATCAGCAGCCACGGCATAGGCTTGAGCGTTGGCGACTTCATCACCAGTGGGCCACTCGTCGGCATCAGCGAAGCCCGTCCCGGCGTCATTCAACATCGGTACTTTACTCGCGCCGTTCAGAAGAAGATCGGTCGGTAACGTCGGCGAGAAGCTGCTCGAAGGGATTGTCTCTGGAAGTTTTACCGAGCGATCCACTTCATCTTGTTGCTGGAGATCGATCATCGCCAACTTGTCGAGTTGGTCTTCAACATCTTCAGGGAAGTAGGAACCTTGGTTCCGAAGATCCGTGGCTTGCTTGATCGGAAGCTTGCGGCGGATAGAGAGGGTGTATCCACTCTTCAGATCTCCATCACCATCGAGCCAGTCGAACGCGCCGTTCACGAGTACGACGTTGCCACCGACCGACTCGCCAACACCACTGACTGTGTAGTGCGTGGTCTTCGTGAGCGTCGCTTCTACACCCGCAGTGTTCCTGACCTTTACCAGGATCTCGTCGTCGCTGAAGATCTTGAAGCCGTAGGCATAGGTGTCAACAGCGCCGTTGCCCGTGTAGTTGTTGCGTGCAGTTTGTGATGTGAACATCCCCTACCCCTTTTTATTTATTACTGTTGCCACTCTTGCCCGTTACAAGTCCGCGCGTAAAATCAATCGGTCCCGTGGGCTGCGCTTTGCCCGAGTTAACATCCATCAAGTACCCGACCGGTTTACCTATCGGACCAGCGGGCAGAGAAGACATCACGCCGACGAGCGTCAGTACGTCCTTCGTGATCTTCTTCTCGTTATCTGCATCTTCCGCGATGTTCTTATAGAGCTCATACGGAACGCCTGCTGTGCCCTCGATCACCGAGATCACAGGCGACAGCGACAGCCGGTCATCATACCGCTGATTATTGAACCTGTTGTAAACCGAGACAGCCACCTGGCCACCATACGGAACCGTGGCGGCGATGGTCTTAAATTGAGATCCAAAGAACGCCGACATCGCGTCATCAAGGTAGAAGTCATCGTCGTCTTCATCGAAGCCTTTGCCGGACATCGCGCGAACGATGAGCTCGGACAGCACGGCCGGAAGCATGACGCCCATCGAGTACACGTAGAAGGCGCGACCTGCGCCCTTCTTCAGTCCGGTCTCGCGCGCGATCTTCTGGATCTCGAAGGCGTTCAAGTTCGCCAGCATGTTGAAGTACCCGACGAACTGCTTGAACAGTCGCTCGGTTTGCGTGCCGGTCTCAAAGCGTGACACGTCTTCCGGGTTCACAGTCCCTTGAGTCATCCGCACTTTGGCGTCGGCTTCTTTGGCGGCTTGTGCTTCGGTCATGCCGGACTCAAGTGCCTGATTATAACCGGCCGTCCACACTACGTTGTTGACAAGGTTCTGTGTTGCTGACTGCAAGAAGTAAGTGTGCCGCTTAGTGAACTGCTGAATGTTCTCGAAGGTCGAAGGCTGCACGATGATGTTCTGGATCGCCTGCGACGACTCGTAAACTGTCGCGCCTTGGATCGAGCGCATCCACTCCGAACGATCTTGGATGTCTTCGTTCATGCCTTTACGATCAGTGACGTATCTGACGAGCGCGTTCCGCAGGTACTTCGGTTTGATCTTCACGCCAGCCACCACTACGCCAGTCAACTGTTGGAGCGTGTTGGTCACGTTACCGAACATGATCTGAACGGCAACGGTGCTGCGGATGTGAGAAGCCATGGCATCGGTCAGCCGACCAAGGCCATCGCGCGATGGGATCACCACTTGTTGTTGAGCTGCGCGCTGAAGCCACGGAACCAGCGCATCCTTCGCCACGGCCGGATCGACCTGGCGCAAAGCTTCGCGGAACCCCTTATCCATTACAATGCGCGAGACTTCCTTCACGCGCGGCTCGATGTTCGTGAACCGGAGAACCGAGTCGATGTGCCCACCGAGCATGTTCATGTCGAGAGTCAGCGGTGCTGCATACTGCTCAACGCGCGACTTCGTGAACCCGCGGCCGGTAGTCGGGAACTGCCACGAGTTGTTGTTCTTCTCGAAGGACTCGCGTTCTTGGCGGATGTCGATGTCTTCCGACTCGTTCACATCGATCTTCGCAGGGATGTATCCACCGCGGTAATCACCGAACGGAGTTGAGAAGCCATCGGTCGTGATCTCTTTGAAGTAGTACCCGTACATCTGCTTGTGCGCCTGTTGCGCGCCAGGCTTCAGTGACTCCATCAGATCCCAGATCTGTTGTGTGAAGTCGTAGTCAGCTTTGGTCAGCACGCCCGTGTCTTGCATCCGTTTGATGAAGGCATCCCACTTCGATGTGTCCAGGCGACCAGTCTCGTCAACTGTACCCCAGCCGCGGCCGACCAGGAGCTTGCGAAGGTTCGACTCGTTGCCCGAGTGGAGAACCGCCATCAACAGTTCGGTCTTGGTCTTGAACCGATGCCCGAGCTCTGCTGACTCGATGGGATCTCTGGTCATGTTCTGCTCGTGCGCCCTGATGATCTTCTCGTAGGCTTGGATCACTTCGACCTTCTGAAGCCGGTACTTGGTGGCGGCATCAGCAATCGGTCGGAACATGTAGCTTGTGAACTCGCGGTTCCCGTTCACGTCCATCGCTTCTGCCCAGTGTTCTACGCGGATCAGGTCTGCGCGCGCGGACAACAACTTCGATTTAGTCTTCTGCCATGGACCTGCGGTCTCGGTGTATTCAGCCTTCGCCTTCTTGTCGGTGAACTTACCCGACTGCGCGATGAGCTCACCCTTGACTTGTTCGAGATCCATCTTCTTGCCATCGACTTCGATCTGCTTCACGTTCTTCGCAAGATCCCAAAGCGCATCAACAGACTGCTGCATGGCTGCGAAGTCATCGAAGGGTACGTTCTGCCACGGGCCCGCACCGTTCTCAGTGGCGTCGTCGTAGATCGCTTTGGCTGTCTGGTACATCTCGGGATCGTACTTCTGCATCTTGGACAGGATCTCGGCAGCCAGGTACTGATCGGCTTCTTGTTGCCCGACACCGAACGCAGCCAAGATCGCGCGACCGGTGTTCACCAGATCCATGTCGCGGTTCTTCGCAAGCTTCTCGTCGGACTGGCGGAACTTGCGGAAGTCCACCATGGCGGCGTTGATCTGATCGCGCGCGGCCGAAGCCTGGCGATAGAGTTCATGGTTTAGGAGCTCACGCTGCTTGGCTTCAAAAGCTGCGTCAATGTCGCCCTTCACGAGCGCTTGCCCTGCTTCCTTCGCAGCCTTGACTTCGGCGCGTTGATACAGGTGCGGCTTGAGATCCTTCGGCTTAGTGGTGCCGATGATCCTGATCGCTTCTTCGCGGACTTGTTTGCGGCTCGGTGGGCGACGCACTACTCTTCTGGTGATGTCCTTCAGTACGGACGTGTCCATGACCGCCAGGTGCGCGAGCTCCATCTCCAGGAGTTCGGCGCGCTTCTCGTTGTGCATTGCTTTGAGCGCTTCTTCACCGATGGTTCCATCCACCAGGCTGTCCGGGTAATACTCTGCCATGCGCTGATCGGTCAGCTTCTCCACGGCAACATCAAGCTTCGGTAAACCGGTGAGCGCCTTCACGAGATCTGCACCGCTCAAGTAGTTTAGGAGTTCGGCTGCCATCTCAACATGTAACCCGTCAGGAGCTGAGATCCCGCGCGGCATGTCTCCGACCTTGGCGCCGATGTCTTTGAGCGACTTCGTGTTGATCTTGAAGTTCTGATCGTCCTTGCCGACCGTGAACTCACCCTGCAAGATCGCCACGGCCGTGTACTCGCGGGTGGCGCGGAGCTCGGCTTCGACTTCTTCGCGTACACCTTTGCGCTTCTCTTTATAGAACTGCTGCTCCGACTTACGGAAGTCAGCCATCAACTTCTTGGTCAGCTCTTCTTCGGCAGCAAGGCGCGCTTCCATCCGGGCTTGGATGTAGCGGTCTTCTTGCTTCTTGTTCATGCCGATGGCCGACAGATCGTTGAAGAGCGGCGGGTAGTCACCTTGTGCAATGGCGAGCTCTTCATCGGTGGCGAACAAGCGGTTCATGACTTCGCGGACTTCTTTGCTGAACTCGACGTTCGGGCGCATCTTCCGGTACACGGACAAGAGCCACACCTTGAACCGACTGAACGCTTCGGCGAGCTTCGATGTCGGCGCTTTGCCTTCGAGCAGGTATCCTTCAAACCCACGGGCAAACTGTTCATGTTGATCGACGGTGAGCTGCTCACCTTCTTTGGCGCCGAGCCAATCGCGGATCGTATCGAAGTCCTGTTTGATCTGATCGGGCGCGTTCTCGCGCGTGGACAGATCCTTCAGCACTTCCAAATAGAAGTGGCCGGTCTCGTGGATGAACGTGCTGGCGTTTGCACCTTTGAGAATCGAGATGTTGATGCCGTCATTGCCGAAGTGGATCTGGCCGAGTGGGCCTTGGCCTTCGTTCTGGAACAGCGTGAAGCCTTCCGACAGAGCCGCTTCCTTGAGTTGTGGGGTGATCTCCATGGAGTGGACTTTGTGACCTTCAGACTTACGCGCCTGTAAGTATTCTTGGAAGAATTTACCCTTTGATTCCCACTTGTCCATGACCGTTTCATCGGGATGGTTTTCATCCATCCACGCTCTAAAGTCGTCGACACTAATGGCCTGCATCGGCCGCGATTGGTCCTGGACCACTCTTGTCTCATCAACCTTGGCGCCGTACTTCTTGCCGAACTTGTTGGCGAAGTCGACCAGGATCTTATCGTAAAATCCCTTCATGCCTTCGCCGCCGACCTTGAGATCTAGGCCGGACAGGACCTTCTCTTTGGAGTCTGAGCGGCCATTGTTGGCGCCCACGCCTTCGCCGTTAACAATCTTCTTTGTAATCTCCTTGCCGACGATCTCTTCCAACTCAGCTTCAGACTTGCCGTACATCATGCCGCCGCCAAGTGCGTCGCGACCGTTTGGCGCGTAGGCGATCACATTGTAATTGCCTGGCTTAGCCTTCGACTTTGAATATTGTATCCGGTCGATCTGCTTACTCAGATCATACCGCTCGGCCTGCTGATCGCCAGTGGTCCACGCCACTTTGTCAAAGCCTTGCTCGGCCGCCATGCGAACCAATCGCTTGAATACGAACTCGTGCCATGTCTTGCGGAACGGAGCATCGGGAACCTGGCCAGCCGGACGTTCTCTCTTTACAAGATACAAGCGCGCTGACTCTTCTGCCGTATCGGCATAGGTGTCGGCGTCCTTCATCTCGTTTAGATCTGCGGTGACGAACTTGCCGGCTGGAACATCGACTTGGATAGTTTTATATGCGTTCGGATTGGCTTCTGACTCGCGGCCGGCGACAACATCATCAATTGCATTCTGATCTATGGTCGGATCAGCATCGCCCTTATATCCGCGCTTACGGCCGGCCTGGTGCCAGTCGCTCTGGATCTCTTCAACAAACAGCACACGCTTGCCATCGGCATCGGTGCGCTCGTTCAATCGAGTGTGTGCCAAGACGTTAGCTTCATCAAAGTGCGATGAGCTGAACCTGTCCTTCGGCGCTTCCGGCGCAGCTAAGCGCCAATTGGAATCTTCCTTCTTCTTCTCGTTTACGGCATTGAGCAATTGCTGATAGGTCAAGCTCTGATCGAGTTCGACCTTCTCGCCGGTCTCGAAGTTGGTTAAGTAGTAACCTGGATTATCTTTGGGCGGCATCGTGAACAGAACTTCGCGATAGTTCTCGCCACCGGGAAGGGTGTACTGCGAGAACTTGGTGGCACCAGTGTTGTTAACCATAGAGTCAAGATGTTCTTCGGCCGCTTCAAATGTATCGAACTCGCCGTCCATCTCGTTGCCGGCCCAATCGGTGATCCGCCAGATGTCATCGTCACCCTGATCGATGCTGAACTCACCACGCTCTTCTTCTGTGGTCGATCCGCCCTTACTGATTTCCTTGATCTCCAGCTGGTTCGCGCGCAGGTGATCCAGCACTTCTTGCTTCGTCACCTTCTCTTTGGACTTGAGCAGATCTTCAAGCCCAGACCACTTCATCTCTTCGGGCTTGATGTCTTTAAGCATGGCGCGCAGTGATTTAGTATCCTGCGATCCGCCCATCTTCTGCTGGATGGTTTGTTCCAGCTTAGAATACATCGGTGGAGCGGGCTTCTTCGCGGCCGCCTGGTCATAGCTCTGACCTTCAGCCTGCGTTCTCTCGCCCGTGATCCGCAGCTTGTACTGGTCGAAGAGTTCTTTCGGGTCCATGCCCATGCGCTCGCCGAGAACGCGGAAGCCTTCTTCGTAGAGCACAGCTTGATCGGGATCAACGCCAACTTCTTTGAGTTGTTCGGATACGGTCTTGCCGACTTCCTTCGCGGACTGCTCGGCGGTGTTGTCTTGAGCCATCGCGCCGGAGACTTCCTTCGCAAGCTCGTTCATGGTGGCGGGCAAAGTGGTCAGATGTTCGCGCGCTTCTGTCGCACTCATGCCGCCCGGTGATGTCTTCGCGGAAGGCAGCAAGCCATCGAAGTCTTCGGTGCGAGCGGTCTTGTCGATGTACGAGCTGAACGGGATCTCGATGTCACGGCCGGTCTTCTTGGCTTCAAAGTACGCCTTGCCGCCATCGTCCATCAGTTGTTCGGCGGCTTTGGCTGGCGACTTCCCTTTGCTGCGCCAGTACGCATCCCAGTCCTTCGTTTGGAAGTAGACCGAAGATGGCGCGCCCGCAGCATCCAAGAGCTCGGCTACCTTCCCAGGAACGGTGCCAGTGTGCTTGAGTTCCTTTGCTGCCTTGCCCATCTCTCCAAGGAGCTGCGCTTCGTGTAGGCCCTGGAGCGCGGTCTCAGTGGCAGCGTGGACTTCTTCAGCGGCGCGGGTGGGGTTCTTGTTGAACGCGGCGCGCATAGAAGCGCCGACCGTTACATCGGCCGCGCTGTGTCCAAGACTGATGATCCCTTCCTGGATCGCTTCGCCGAAGTTGGTCTTTGAGAGATCCCCTTCTTTGGCTGCGACCTGACCGGCGTACTCGGACGTGACTTCGCCCGCGGTTTGGATGCCGATCTCCTTCGCGCCCGCGATGGCTTTCGATGCCATGCCGGGCTTCGCGCCCTTGACCAGTCGGCCAGCGAACGCATTGAAGAGCGCGTCCACACCTGCCGTCGTCAGACCTTTGCGCTCGGCTTCGGCGCGGATGTCAGCCATCATCTTCGGATCTTTATAAGCAGCGGTGATCGCTTGCGCGTCAGTGACATCAACGCCGCGGGATTGCATCTCTGAGTTGATCCACGCGCCGACTTCAACGGGAACGGCGCCCATGAACGAACCAGCCGCAAAGCCCACCATCCCGGCAACGGGAACAGTCACGATCTCTTCAGGGACTGCGACTTGCGGACCAAGCTGACCAGCGATTGCAGCACCGGCCGCGGCTACCTTCGCACCAGCAACGCCGGTCAAGATCGAAGGCAGTGAGTTCGCCAGGTTCTCAACAGTCGAATACATGAGTCCACGCGGGCGAACAGCCGCCGCACCGATCATGTCTACCGCTTCGCCGACCGTCTCGATGGCGCCGTTGTGCCAGTCCATCATGGCTTGAAGGATCTTGCCTTCGCGCGCCTGCTTGTATGATCCGGTGAACTTATTCCAGGCTTTGTTCACGTCACCAGACTCGGCGGCCATCGTCTGACTGAACTCTTTGGCGTAATCGGGCGCCATCTCGCGGAGCTCGTTCGCTCTGCGGTTTGCGTTTGCTACCTGCTCGGCCGCTTCTTCCGGAGTGGCGAGACCGTAAGCCGCGGCCAGATGCCAGCTCGACGACTCGATCCCGCGGAACCCAGTGGTGCCAGCACGCCGAAGTTCGTCCGGCAAAGTCGTGACATCCGAGCGCTTGTTCAGCGCCCTGGCGTTCTTATCCATCCTGCCAAGTGGATCGAGATCTTCACGGCCGAGTGCCGCGTTCTCTGTGTTCTCCATCCACTTCGCAAGACCTGGCGTCTGCTCGATCATCTGATCGTAGTCGAGCGCCTTCTCGTTGACCTTCTTGCTTACGTCGTCGAAGTTCCGCTCCACCACGGAAGCCGGAAGCTTCGCCCGTTGCGCGAGCTCCATGACTTGCGCCTGGCGATCCGGCTGCTTGCGCGCGGCCGCGAACATGGTTCCGCGAAGCACGTTCTTCTGCGAGTCCGCCTGATCCGAGATCATCGCATCGTACTCGTTGCCACTCGCAGAGCTCGGACCACGCCCGCGCTGTAGATCTTCCAGTTCGTTAATTGCCACGACGAGCTCCGACCATGCCAGCAAGTTTGCGGCGGTACAGACCAACAACTTTATCGTCAGTGACTTCGATGCCCTTGGCCTTCAGTGCTGACTCAATCTTCTGCCGCTCGGCCGGTGGAACCGCCTTCACATCGAAGTCGAACTGCTTGTCAACGCCCTTCTCGATCTCGAAGAAGTGCTTCTCGGTATCCCAGAAGAAGCCGCGCTCGGTGACGCCTTTAATCATCAGACCGTCAACGATGCCTTGCATCTCTTCGTTCGAGACCTTCTGACCGGTCGCCTGCTGTCGCTTCGCCACTTCTTCATCAACGCGGCGGCGGAACTGGTTCACGGTCTTGGAGTCCTTCGATCCTGACTTCGGAGTTGGATCAATACCAGCTTCTGCGAGCGAGTCGTTCACGATCTGCTGATCGTTGCGGAACCCGTCGAGCGCCTTGGTGTCACCCTTCTTCGCTTCAGCCTGGGCGTTCACGAGCTCCTTGAACTCGGTGTCACCGAGCTTGTGCCGGTACTGAAGAAGATCGGTGGTCAAGAACTTGTCGCGCAGAGTGGTGGACGATGCCATCGTCTTCAGGTTGTAGTAGTCGTTCCAGTCGGTTTGAATTGTATCCTTCGCCAAGTACGCATCTATTGATGACTTCTGTGAAGGTGACATGCTTGCCCACACGTCAGGTGGAATGTCGTCCTTGCGCCGAGTCTTCTCAGCAATAGAGTACGCACCACGGAACGCCTGCTCGCTCGCATAGTTGATCGCCTGTTCCCGCTCTGAGAAGCGCTGCTTGACGCGCTCGCGTGTCGCGTCTTGGAGATTCGGATCTTTGATCTTATCCACCGCCGCGAGTGCCGACGACAGGTCACCGTTCTTGGTGGTGATCGCAATGGCGTTGCGCTGAGACTGGCCGCGGAGACTTCCTTCTTCGAGCGCGCGCTCCAACTGAGTCGCGTCTGAGCCGAGCATCGTGGGCTTCACGTTCTTGTAATACTCCGACGCAGCCATGTCCTGACCGTTCGCCAACATCCGATTGATGACGGCTTCGTGAGTCTTGGACTCGGCATCCTTCATCCGCGCTTCGATCACTTCCGGAGAAGCGCCGTTGCGCTGGGCCTGTGCCATAATCAAGTTCTTCTGCATCGCCAGTGACTGCTGAACCTTAGCTGGATCTTGATAGTTCATGACCGCATCTTCGCGCTGAGTGAGCAGCGACGCCTGCGTCGTCTCTTCTTCGTAAGCTTGCGCCTGCTGGAAGGTGTGGCGAGTCAGGTTCCCTTCGAGATCGCGGAACTCTTGTTCACGGATGCGCTTGTACATCGCGCGCTGTTCGTCGTTCGTGAGCGAAGACTCGATCTCATCGGCCGCCTGCTGGAACTGTGTTCCGTACTCTTCGCCGACTCCGAAGGCGTCTTTGCCTTTACGGTTCATCGCGCCTTGCTGCGGATCGTACATCAGCTTGTTTCGGAGCTGGACAGTCTTCGTGTAGGCTTCGGTTGTCGCAACGTCGTCAGCCTTCTGCTTCTCTTCACGCGCGATGTTCAGAGCCTGCTCGCCAAGTTGAGTGGCTGCCCGACCGACTGCGGCCGTGCTCGCTCCACCACCGAAGGCTTCAATCGGCGCGTTCGATGACACGCGCGCGGTAGGACCGCCTTGGCGTCTTACGATCTGCTGCTCTGAAGTTCCGGCTGGTACTTGTGGCATTAGTCAAACCTGTTCGTTGCGCGGGAAGATCCGCCGTTATTAAATGTGTGCTCGCGGTACGGAGTTGACTTACCTGTGTTGTTTGTTCCCGATGCGCGGTATCCACTGGCTCCGTACCCGATGGCCTGCATCCCGCCTGCGATCAGAGTTTGCTTGGCAGCACCGTCGCCCGCGATCTTGGCCATGTCGCCTTCAGCGCGTTCGTTGATCCCCTGAACTCTAAACCCCCAGGCTTCACGCCAAGCGTTCGTCTTGATGTTCATCTCTTCGACCGCACCAACGGTTCTGGTCTGCTCGATGGTCTCGGCTGCTGTTCCTTCGGTGAGATCCAAGCCTTGAGCGGCCATGGCCACCTTCTGGCTTGCGGCCGTGGCGTTGGTCTTCCTACGAGAAGTCGCGGCGTCTGCGCGCCCGCGCTCTGTAGCGTCTTGCGCCTGCTCATCTAAGAGTGCGGCGTTCAAGTATCCTTGCTGTCTTTGGTACGATCCCTGTGCGCGCTGTGCTTCAGCTTGCGAGATCGAGCTGGACATTGTTGCGCCAGCCATCATGATGCCCGATGAAATTGCCATGCTTTATCCCCCGCCCCTGAACGGTATCATCCCTGAAGGTGCGATTGCCAACACGGACACGGGCGCAGGATCTACCTGACGTAAGAACACGCGACCGTTGTTGTTCCACTCTGCACGTATTAGATCAGTCTTAGTTCCGGTAAACAACTCCACAGGATCGTCTTGCGACTCGTCGTTGCGGAGCTTCGTTTCATATAAGCCTTGTAGCGGATCGTCGTCGTCATCTTCCGGTGGCTTCGGACCAGAGAAGAAGGTGCGCGTCTTCTCGAGCCACGCGGTGAACTTGGTGATGAGCTTCTTCTTGTCCACCATGGTCTCGCCTTGCACCGTATCAAGATCCAAGGTCTCAAGGTCGGCCGTGATCGGCAGGCCCACATGGATGACGGCGTAAGGACGGTCGAGCGTGATCTGCCCGTTCGTCACGGTGTAGACGGTGTACGCTTCGTTGTTCGGAGATCCGAGAACGAAGCCATCGGCGAACACGCTGACGGTCTGACCTTCAAGATGCCAGAGCCCGGTGACCGCAGAGATCGCAAGAGCCCACGATCCCGAGCCATTGCCGATTGCAGTTGAGCGCATACCGACCGGGACAGTCTTGTGCGGCCGTCCACTCATGACGGTGCTGCTGGTGTACGCGGTCAGCGTGAAGCGGATCTTCGTTCCATCTGCTCCGACCAAGTGGATCGCTTTGCCAACGTCGGCCGACGTGAATGTTCCCGAGCTCGCGGTGATCGTGATCGTCTCATCGTAGGCCCATGTGGTTCCACCACTCAAGGTCATGGTCACGACGCCGGTATGACGGCCGTCGATGGTCTTCGCGCAGTCCATGAAGATCGCGTCTTCAATGTCTTCGATGTTGCGCGTGTTCATGCGCTCGATGTAGCGCTTGGTCGATCCGTTGATCGTGCGCTTCACCAGCAAGTAGAGCGCATCTTCTTCGCCTTCCGGAACGGTGGCCACTGACTCTATGATGCCACCATCGGTATCGTGGCGATGCCAAGCCCAGATGTCCTGCTCGCGCAAGTAGGTGAGTCCAAGAAGGACGCCATCAGATCTCACCGCCCACACGATGGAGTTCGGCGATTGCTGGTAAGCCCAGTCAACGATGGTGTACCCCTCGAACAGATGCGACGCGAAGATCGTCAGATCGTTGCCGCGGTAGCCGTCCACCTGGAAGTCGAAGGCTAAGTCGCGGATGATGTTGCCGCGAGCTTGTACGTATAAAGCGTTGTTGTTGATGAGAACCGGCTTGATCTTCGACGATCCGTTGTAGCCCACCTGACGCGGGTTCACCTGAGTCGGAGTCAAGAGTCCGGCCGCATCACCTTCCAAGATCCACTCGCCACCAGCAGTCAGCACGACGATGCTGCCAAGATCAAGGATGTGGCGGATCTCGTTCTGCTCACCGGCCAGCTTGAACTTCACTGAGTCGTCATCGACCAGCGGGAAGTGCATGGTGAAGTTCTTCGGCAAAGCGGTCTTGGATGCCCAGCCGGTTTGCTTGCCGTCGTTCGTGCGCGCGAACACGCGGCGCTGTTGTACCGATCCTACAACACCAGGGAACGTATCCACGTCTGGCGTGGAAGTGTCGTTGATGTCGGTTCGGTTCTCTGGCGGGTTCTCGAGCGCATCGCCGTTACCGCCTTCATCGTTGTATGTTGTGCTGGCCGTGGTTCCATGGAACCCGTAAAGACCTTGCCGCTCCTTATAGACGTTGTACTCGCGCACGCCAGCCACGGCCGACCAACTCAGCACGTTCGGCGCCGAAGTCGTAGGATCGGCGGCGTCATGGATCGTGATCGTTCCACGCGAGCAGCCGTTACATCCGATGTATCCGGTAGCTGCCGAGCTGTTGACCGGGATCGAGAACGTGGTCGCCGACAGAACTGTGATCGAATACTCGGCATCAATGTTGAAGTCGAACCACTGGGCTTTGTTGATGTCCACCACGTCGCCGGTCTTGTAACCGTGGTTCGTGCTGGTCGTGACCACGGCCGGGTTCGCGGACGTGATGCCAGTTACTGTGAGTTGTCCTTCACGGATGTTGGCAAGAGACTCTTCAAAGTTCTCTTCATCCACGCAGGTGACCTTATACTTGAAGGTCTTCGATCCGCTGGCGCCGCGAACTCCGATGACCGTGTTCGGACCATTGGGGATCGCGGGACCAAGGTTCGCGCTGCTGTTCGTCCACGTCGTGAGCGCCGTCACCGAGATCTCGCGTATCGCGTAATCAGGATGCGCGAGACTTAGGATCTCGGCCGACTGTGAATACTGAACATCAAAGAGATCCGCTTCTGCGTAGAGCGTGACCGGATCGGGTGAAGATGTGTCGATGATCTCGTGCACTTCAGCGATGGTTCCGCCTGATCCGTATGCGCCCATCGAAGTGCTGTTGACGTTGGTGCCGCCAAGGTACTGAAGCTCGAACGTGTTCGCGCCAGTGTTGACGTTGGCGACCAGGAAGTTCCGACCGTTCAGGTAGGCGCCGATGGCGCCGACGATGCCGGAGATGTAGATCTCGTCACCGTTTGAGTAGTTGTCAGATCCAGAGTAGGTCAGCACGGCCGGGTTCGCGTTCGTGATCCCGGTGATGTTCTGCGCGGTCTTGCGGATCTGAGTGCCGGTCTGCACGCCACGCACGGAAGCGTTGCCGAACTCAAGCACGAAGGTCAGGTCATCGGTATGACGGAACGGGACAAGTCGCGCGCGCTTCGATGAGTCTTTGATCTCGCACACGAACGAAGTGCCAGAGCGGTTCGAGACGCCACCGTGCTTCTTCACGAAGAAGTTCCGGCAGGTCTTCAAACCCGTGATGTACTTCACCATGTCCACATGGGCGTGGATCGCAGGCGCTATCTCACCACCGGCAAAGGATCGTTGCGCGAGAGTTCCCATTAGTCTTCAGACTCCGAGCCGCCGCTCAAAGCCATGTCAGTGATCTGGAGCTCCACCGACTTGTTGTCACCGTACAGCGACGACTCGTTCATGTGAACGCTCACTACTTCTACAGTGGCTTCGAGCTTCATGGACTTGCCGACTTCCGGAAGCTTCTTGATGCCGAGCTTCTCCAGACTATCTTTATCGAGTCGGATCTGAAGGCCATACGGATACGCCGGAGCGTCCATCTTTACGGAAGCGACTTCGGCGTTCTGGTTCTTCGGCGACTGCTTCATGTTTACTTGCTTCATGCGCGTGACCTTTCGAGTTCAGAAGCAGGATCTTCTTCCTGCTGCTCGCCATTGAAGGCGTTGTTCTTGGCGTTCTCGATCTCATACCTGTACATGTTGGCGGCGCGCTTGCCCATGCCGAAGGGATCTTCGCCGCAGATCTTTGGTGCGGAATACATTGCAATCCTGAGCGAGAAGGCCAGCACGAAGTCGTCGGTGTACTTCTCGACTTCTTCGATGTCGATGGTGTACTCCGCAATGGCGTCTTCAAGGTTCGTTAAGATCAGCCCGCCAGTGGCGTCGCGCGAGATCTTGAACGGGATGCGCGATTGCCGGTTGTCCGGGTTCACGCCGCTCTGAAGTTTGCGGATGATGAGACAATCGCTCGGCACGCGGTAAGCGTACTTATATTCTGATGTCGGGTGATCGGTGTCCACACCGTAGGTGGTGACCAGCCCGAGTGCTGCGATCTTGTGAGCGAACGGCCAGGCGAAGTCACGCAAGGTCGCGCGTCTCATGGTGTCGTAGATCGTGCGAAGCGCGATGGCTTCCGGCGTTCGCGTGGTCTGAAGGTTTGAGATCTCAACACTCTGGCCCAGGTGACCAAGCGCCAGGTTTGCGATCTCGGTCTCCGATGATGCCATTACTTGAACCTTCCAACACAGACGACGTGCACGTTGGTGCCTGTCGTGATCGACCACGCTCCTACTGCTGATCGCGCACCGATGGGCACGATGATGGTGGACAGGTCGGCCAGTGTTCCCGATACGAAGATGTTGATCGCGGTCGCGTCGCCATCTTGGATCGCCACTGTTCCCGCGGCCGTAGTCTCTGGAATGATGAGACAGCGCTCAAGGATGTCGCCCTTGCCGCCAACGGGACCGAGAACTTGATCGGTTTGCGAAGCTGCGACGAGCTCGTAGTCGGTGAGTGGAGCGCCGACCGGTGCCGCCGATGCGATGAACGATGGCGCGAGTGCCGACATCAACAGCGCGAAGGCCAGGTAAACAAAGAAGAGAAGTCTCATGGTGTACCCCCTGAAGTTTGAAGAAGTGCGCGGGCCTTCTAA
>OFQZ01000039.1_pt1 | contig 45314 bp, 57 predicted proteins | sample 1543011 | NCBI WGS metagenome assembly OFQZ01 (sample SAMN07774216, study PRJEB24372) | wastewater metagenome | isolation source: Exp Tend NO 0WW | collected 2016-02 | reverse complement strand
CGCAGGATCGGGGCGGATCACGCTGCCCTCCTCGCCGCGACCCAAGCGCGGCGGTACGCCTCGCGATGGAGCGCGTACATGGATGCGTGCGACGGCTCCGCAAAGACCCCGCGCTGCCCGTGCAAGCGGCCGAGACGGGCCACCGCACCGAGGAACCGAGCGCGGCGGAGTACCGCGCGCTGCTCGCGCTCGGCGCAGTCGCACGGCGCGGAGCCGTCGACGTAGTCCACGTGACACCAGGGGCAGCAGGCGATCACGACGCACCCCCGATCGCGGCCATCATGGCCTCCTTGCGCCGGATGGCCGCGATCACCATGGCGTTCTGCTCCGGGATCGGCAGGCACAGCTTGCAGATGTCGGCGAGCGTCTGCTCGTACGCGGCGCACGCCATCTCGCGCAGGTCGCGGACGTCGTCGGACACCGCGACGGCTCCGCCCTCGTAGGGGCGGATGCCGACCTTGCTCGTGGTCCGCGGCGTATCCAGGTACGCGTGCTGCGTCCCGGTCGCCGCGACCATCTCCAGGCCGATGCGCTCGTCCAGCAGACGAGCCGCGCGGGAGACGTGGCGGCTCACGACACGGCCTCGCTAGCGCAACCAGAGGCGCGAAGGCGCAGCGCGCACCGGACCGCGTCGCCCTTCGCCAGACGCCCGAGGAGCGTCACCTTGTAGCCGTCGGCCAGCGTGACGACGGTGCGAGCGCCGTAGCTGGACGAGACGCGGTCGATCTTGGCAGCGCGAACGGATGCGTAGTCGGGGTGGTTCGTCATGGCGGTGTTCCTCGGTGGCAAGAGAAACCCTAGCTACGGTTAGCGACTCACGCAAGAGGAAAAGTAAACGCTAGCTAGCGAACGTCCCGGTCAGGCCGCCGACAGCACGATCCGGGGCTCTCCCGCGCAGCGGAGCCGGCGCAGACGGGCGGGCAGGATGTCCACCGCTCGGCTGCCACGCCGCGCTCGGCGGCGTGCTCATGGCAGACACCCTCCACCCGCTGGACAAACTCACCCCAGCGCAGCGCGAGCACGCTGGAAGAGTGCTTTCGTACGGCGCCATGGAACTCGCGCCGCTTGCGCACGCTAGGTACTCAGGTAGATAGGGAGGATTCCATGAAGGTGATGCCGAAAAAGCGAAAGTTCGCCGAACCGCTTCGCAGCGTCCAGGGGGTCACCCTGGATGGGGGCGTGGTTCGGAAGATCGCTGTTCACGTGTACAGTATCCGCTTCCAGCGCAAGACACGTGCCGTAGCGGCAACGAACCAAAAACTGCTGCCACTCTTCGCCGACTAGCCTCCCAAGGAAGGAGAGAGTAGCGGCGGACGGCACCGCCCAGCGCTAATACATGCCGCTGGCGCCAACGGGCGTAAAGCCACAGTGCTGGCGGCATCTTCAGGATGGGGAGGCTGTTCACGCCGCCCTGGGAGATACCTCAGCGGGACCGCGCGCGAGGATGTAGGCGATCAGGGGCGCAATGTACCCTTCGCCGGTCATCCGCGCGGTCGACCTGATGGCTGCTCGGTCAGGTCCCCCAAGACGACGGAGGCGCCGTCGACGCCGAGAGCGCACACGCACATAGCCAAGCTGGGCGGGGACGATCTGCTTCCCTGCGGGAGGCCGCCACGGTCGTCGCGGACGACGCGACGCGAGACGATGCCGCCAGCGGCCAGCGGGCCAGCGGCCTCGAAGACAGCGCTGATGGCGTCGTCGTCGAGGAGCGCCCGCGGCGTCGAGGCGCGGGCGCGCGTCGATCCCCTCCTTGCCCCAGAAGGCGCCGGTCTGCCCCGGAATGGTCGGTGACGGCCAGCTTCTTGGGCAAAGCCGGATCCAGCCGATCGTCGAGGGAAGCGTCCCGTGCTCGTCCGCTGGCTGGGTGGTCCACACCATGGGGGGTGGTGGGCGGCGGACCTGGCGCTGGCTCGGATGCGCCGCTCTCCTGCTCGACCGTCGTCACCTCTCATTCAAGAGCTCGACGGCCCGGAAGGTCCACTTGCCCGGCTTGTGAGAGCACCGTCGGTCACACCGCCGGCGCGGCGCCTCGTCGCGCCGGCGCAGCCCGGGCCGCCAAGCCAGGAAGACCTATTCGCCGATGTGTTGCACAGGGGTGGTCGCGCGTGAGGAGCCGCGCCTCCCGTGGGAGACCCGGGGGCGATCTGGCCCGCGCCCCGCCGGCCTCAGCACGAGGAACGCATCGAACCCAGGCACGTGCCTGGACGCGTGCAGCAGCTGCTCCTCCGGCGGCATCGTCGTCAGGACCCGCAGGCTCCTCTCCGTCACCCGCCGTTCGGGCGTTCCCGGTGGGAGCGAACGCACGAAGTCCTGCACGTCCGGCGCGAGCTTCGTGAGCGCCAGGATCTGCGTCACGCGCATGGCGGATATACCACTGCGCGCGGCGAGCCCGGCCCGGAACCGCACCTCGCGCGTCCGGAGCAGGCGCTCGAACTCCACCGCCTGCTCCAGGAACGCCACCACCCGAGGGACGCGCTCTACGCAGGATTTCCTGGGGCGACCCGCTGCTGGAAGCCGGAGCAGGAACGCCGACCGCAAGTTCTCGCATGGGACGTCATTGGGGCGCGATCTGGACCCCGTTTCGCGACAAGCTCCGCGACAAGCTGGCGTCCTGGGCCCCCTCGGCGGCGCTCACCAGCGGCCCGGTCTTCCCCACCCGCTAGCGCGCGGGCGGAGCTCGTGTCGGCGGCTCCCTCCCACCTCGGGCGACGGGCCAGTCGCCCCTGGCCGGGGCTGGTGAGCGTCAGGGGCTGCGGACCGCCCCCTCCGCCCGGCGTGGCGGCCCCTGGCCCACCGGGCCTCCCGCAAGCCGCTCCAGGGGCACGGCCTGCGTCTCCCTGACGAGGCGGTCCCGGACGTACTCGGCAACGGCTGTGCGCTCTGCTGCTACTCGGCGGGCCATTCCTCGGGTGTAGGTCATCATTCGCTAACCCTCGCTAAGAAACATGCTTGACGGACGGGCTAACGCTAGCTAGCAATAGCGGCATGGCCGAGAAGACACCGACGGCGGGCGCGCGGCTCTTCGCTGCGTTCCTGGCGGGGCAGAACCCGACGAAGAACAAGATCACGATCGACACGGCCCGGCGCGCCCTCGGCGTGTCTGACCCGACGATCCTCGCGTGGCGCGATGGGGACGCGAAGCCGTCGCCGATCCTCCGCGACGCGATCGAGCGCTGGACCAGCGGCGCCGTGAAGGCTGCCGAATGGGTGGACGACGACGAGCGCAGGGCCATCGAGCGCGCCGCCTCCGTCACGCCCGTCGCCGCCGAGCCGCCGGTGGGGGGGGTGGCGTGAGCGGCTTCGACGATCCGAAGTACGGACGGCTCCGCGCCCACCAGCGCGACGCGCTCCGCCTCGTGCGGCAGATCGCGACGGGCCTGCGTGGGTCCAAGACGATCACCGCGAACGTCACGCCCGGCGGCGGGAAAACGCTGATGGCGAGCATCGTCGCGCACGAGATGATCGGCGAGGGGCTGGTCGATCACGTGCTGATCGTTGTCCCGCGCGACTCGCTGCGCTCGCAGGTCCGTGACGGCTTCACCGACCCGACGCGCAGCCTCCGGCGCGTGATCCTCGCGGACGCGAACGCTCCGCTCACACAGGGAAGCGCGTTCGGTTCCGTCGCTGGCTACGTCACCACTTACCAGGCGATCGCGGCTCGCCCGAAGCTCTGGCAGAAGCGCCTGGGCCGCGGTCGCTGGCTGCTCGTGCTCGACGAGCCGCACCACCTGGCCACCGTGGCTGACCCCGCGACGGGCGATGACCCCGCGTGGTCCGCTGCGATCCGTCCGCTCTTCGAACTGGCGACCTACGCGCTGCTGATGTCCGGCACGATGCGCCGGCACGACAAGCAGCCGATCCCGTTCGTCGAGTACGACGAGAACCGTAAACCGATCGCCGACGTCGTGTACCGGCGGTCGCACGCGCTCGAGGAGCAGGCGATCCTTCCCATCACCTTCACGCTGATGGATGGCTCCGTCGCGTGGGAGCGACGGGGCGCCACGCACGCAACCTCGCTCTCGGAAGCCAAGCTCAAGCAGCTCGGCGACGCGGTGCGCACCGCGCTCGGCGAAGAGGGATACCGGGATCGCTGGCTGGTCGACGCGCTCGGCGACTGGATGGGCTACCGATCCACGGTCTACAAGTCGCGTGCGATCGTGATCTGCCACAGCCAGGCGGTCGCACGCGTTGCTGCACAGATCATCCGCGAGGCGTTTGCGGTCGACGTCACGCTCGCGATCTCGGACGAGCCGCGCGCGCAGAAGGCGCTGAAGGCGTTCCGCGATCGTCGCGACGGCGACGTGCTCGTCACCGTCGGTATGGCGTACGAGGGGCTCGACGTTCCCGACTGCACCCACCTGGTCTGCCTCACGAACGTGATGAGCGAGCCGTGGCTGGAGCAGGCGTTCGCGCGCGTCACGCGCTTCAATCCGCACTGCGGGCGCACGTGGGAGCAGCAGCACGCCGCGATCTACGTGCTCAACCACCCCAAGATGCGCGCGTTCGTGTCCGACATGAACGCGGAGCAGGACGAGGCGTTTCGCGAGCACGGTGACGGCGGCACCCGGCACCCGCATGGGCGGTCCTCGTACCGTGCGCTCGACGGCGAGCAGGGCGCCGGCACGGTTGGGATCGCCGGGCGCGTGTTCGACGCTATCGAGAATGCCGCCGTCGATCGCGTGCGCCGCGAGCTCCCGCAGTTCGCGCACCACGACGCGCTCACGTTGCTCGACGCCGCCAAGCGGCTCGGGTGGGTAGCGGGCGCCGACGACGCCGGCGCCGCGGAGGACTGAGGCATGGGCGCGCCTCGCATGACCATCGCGGCCGGCGTCGGCAAGGCCGGGGCGCCCATCGGGACCACCGAGTGGGCGGACTACGTGCGCCTGCACTCGCACGCTGCACTGCGGGATGCGCTCAGCTCGCCGAAATACTTCCGCGAACTGCACGACCTGATCGCGACGCGCGACGCATGGCGCCTGATGAACAAGCCCGACGGCACGTTCTTCGGGAGCATCGAGGAGTTCAGCGCGCACCCGGCGCCGTGGGGTTGGGGCAGGCCGTACGCCGAGATCCGCCCGTTCATCGCTGCCGCTCTCAGCGCCGCCACAGCCGACACGCCGGCCGGGCCCGTGGCCGTCGACGTGGACAACACCATGGCGCTCGCCGAGGTGCCGGAGCCGAAGACTGCTCCCGCTCTGCCTCCGGGGCCGGGGAGAGGGCACAAGAAAGCTACTAGCCCAGTGGGCAATGAGGTTTCCTCGGCCGCCTCTGGGTCTGCCCTCCGGCTCGCCCGCATCGCCCGCGACGCACCCGGCGACGTGAAGGATCTCTTCCGCGCCGGCCTGATCTCCGACCGCGCCGCCGCCGCGCTGAGCCCGGCCAAGAAGACGCCCGAGAAGGCTGCTGTCATCCACGCCGCGGTCGAGCAGGCGAACGCCGTGGTGAGGGCGCACGGGGCTCCCGCGGACGCCAAGAGCAAGCGGGCCCTGAAGAGCAAGGTGGACGCGGTCGTGCGCGAGACCCTCGCCCCCGTCGCCCCCGCCGCGGTCGCGGCCCCCGAGTCCGCCCCCGTCGGCCTCACGGTCGACGCGGTGAAGGACTGGCTCCGGCGCACCGCCACCGACGCGGACCGCGCCTGCATCGCCGCCTACGCCGCCAACCTGATCGGAAAGCGAGTCGCCTGACCCATGGACACCGAACACCCCGCCAACCGGCGCTTCCCCGGCGTCCACCGTGGCGTCGACATGGCGTCGAGCCCCGACTACGTCGCGCTCCGCACCGCCGACGGGCGCATCGCCACCGTACCGTCGTGGGCCGCTGCCGTCCTGCGCGAGCAGGGCGTCGCCGAGGAGCGCGCGCGCAGCGTGCGGTGGCTGAGGCGTATGGCAGCGGAGCATCACGACCGCTTGCACGCGGGCGTCCTGGCGGGCGTGGCCGATCTCATCGCGTCGATGGGCATGGTCTGACCGATGCCCGTCCTCCTCCTCGCGCTCTCCGTCCTGCTCGCCATCGCCGCGGCCGTGTCCGGTGACCGCGTTCTCTCGCTCTGGCTTGCCGCGTGTGCGGGCGCGCCCATCGGCGCCCTGGTTCTCGCGGCGTTCTCCTCGATTCCCGACAGGTGACCTGATGCGTTCGCGCTCTCGATACGCCCGCAAGATCCGCCTCAAGCTCACGACCCGCCGCGCGCCCAAGCCCGAGTGGATGTGGTGGTTCGCGTGACCGGCGCCGACCTGCGCGAGTTCATTGCCGAGGCCGACTTCGTGCTCGACGCCGACCAGGCCATCGAGGCCGTTGACGGCGTCTTCGCCGAACAGCTCTTCCCCCTCGGCGACATCGACGAGGACGAGGCGTTTCCGGAAGTCGAACACTCGCCCCAGGACCGTCCGGAGGTCCTCCGTCCCACGGGGTGGCCGCGGCTCCCCGTGGCCGCGCCGAGCGGCGGGCGGAGGGCCTGAGTCGTGGGGTTCCTCCGTGTCTTCGGCGCGGCGCTGGACTGCGCCCGCACCTGGTTCTGGGTCGTCCGGTCCGCTGTCGGTGGTCGCAATCGGGAAGGGGATGATCGTCATGGATCGTAATCTGGAATACGTCTCGAATCCGCACAGCGCACCCCCGCGGGCGAAAGTCGTGTACCTTCTGAACAGGGATGCAGCCCTGAACAGCGAGCCCGCGGCGACGTTCCTGGCGCTCCTCGACGAGCACCGGGTCACCGCGGGGAAGATCGCCCTGTGGGGTATCGCGAGCGCCCGGCGCGCCGTGCTGCTCTCCGCGGGCAAGGTCCGGCCGACGGCGGCCGAGGAGCAGGCCATCCGAGCGCGCTGCGAGCGCGGGCCGAGGGCAGCGTGAGCCGCTGTCCCGTCTGCTCAGCGGTCGTCACCGACCCGGCCGTGCTCCGCGGCATCAACATCAACCGCATCGCGTCGGCTGGCGCGCGGCTCGTGGAGGCCGAGGCCGCGCTGTCCAAGATGATCGACGACCATTTCGCCCGCGAGCGGTGGGAGCAGATCCGTGACGACGCACGCGCCGAGATCGCCACCGCCATCGCGGAAGTTGGTGCCGCGTGAAGGCGCCATCGGTCTACATCGCGGCGCCGCTCCCGCTCCGGGCCCGCGCGCTCGAGCTCGCCGGCTGGCTCCGGGAGGCGGGCGTGTTCGTCTCGTCCACCTGGCACGCGTCCGAGCGGGCGACGGTCGCCGTCGAGGCGGCCCTGTCCGAGCAGGACCAGGACGAGATCGCCGAGCAGTGCCTCCGGGAGATCGCGCGGAGCACGCACGTGGCGCTCCTGTGCGGGCCGCCGACGGACCGGCACGGCAACGTGGCCGAGGCTGCCTACGCGGCTGGGCTGGGCCTGCCAGTGCTCGCGTGCGTGCTGTCCGACGGCGTGCTGCCGACGCTGGTGCTGCGCCCGCTCGTGACCGTCGTGCGCGACGAGGCGGAGCTGCTCGCGGTGATCGCGGGCGTGGGCGGTGGGTCTTGATCGCTACCGCTCCCGTGCCGCCCTTCCGGATTGCCGTGTTCGGTCTGACCGAGGGCGTCACGGTGCACGACGCCGTCGGCGTCGTCGGGTTCGACCTGCTCGCGATTCATCGCACCTACCGCCCAGGGCCTGACGAGGCGCCGTGGTCCGTCTCGGATGTCGTGTCGGGCCGGCGCGTGCTCGCCGCTGCGACGCTGGACGCCGCAATCGAGGCGACCGCGTGCATGGCGTGGCTGGGGCGCGACTTCTTCGAACTGATCGCTTGGGCATGCGATCGGCCAGACCCCGAACGGCCCGTCCGCGACGCCGAGATCCCAAGCCACCTGGTGCCCACCGTGCGCGCCGCGAGGGCGGTCCGCTCGGCTGCGGAACGCGCCGGTGAAGCGCAGCCGAAAGGGGCGCTGTCCGCGACAAGCGGCTGCTGATCGGAATCGTTTCGAGAAACAAGGAGGAGAGGCCACATGGCAAAGCAGAAGGAAGACGACTTCACGCCCGCGGTCGAAGGACCACGGTCGTTCCCGCTGGTGCTCCAGCAGGTCAATCACGGATCGCTCGACGTCGAGCTGTCCGAAGACTTCCACCGGCTGCTCGGCGTGCTCGCGAAGGAGGCGAGCGCGGTGGGCAAGGCGAAGGGGAAGATCGGAATCACCTTGAGCATCGTCGTGAACGCCAACGGCGTCGTGACGATCACGGCCGACAAGAAGATCGTCGAGCCGAAGCCGCAGCGCGGGGAGGCCGTCTTCTGGCTCACCCCGGGCGGCAACCTCACGCAGTCCGACCCGAAGCAGACCAAGTTGCCGCTCCGCGAAGTCGCGGCGCCGGCGGTTCGAGACGTGCCCGCGGTGGCACAGAAAGCAGGCGAGTGATGGCTGGCGATACGATTCACAACAGCAAGCCCGAGGCCCAGGCGGTCGCGGAGATCGTCAAGGGCGCCTTCGAGCCGCGCCTGATGACGGTCGACGGCGTCCAGTTCTTCGTCGGCCCGGCGGGTGTGCCGACGTCGATCAAGAAGCTCGTCGACGAACACGCGGAGCAGCCCGATCGCCGCGAGGGCACCGCCAACCTCCACGCGCTCGAGTCGCTCGTCGCGTGGACCAACCGCTTCAAGAATCCGAACAGCGCGATCTTCGCGTCGGCGCGCGGCGACGGCGGGGACCCGAGCATCGAGGCGATCATCGACTACCACCACGCCGGTCCCGACGGTGAGCCGCGCTTCGGGCGCCACCGTGGCGTCTACCGCTGCCCACTCAGCGACGAGTGGAAGGCCTGGAAGGCGACCGTGGGCCGCTCCTTCTCGCAGGCCGACTTCGCGGCCTTCATCGAGGATCGCATCCTCGACGTGCTCGATCCCGAGCAGGCGGGGTCGATGGCGGGCGACATGATGCGCGCGCTCGCGTGTCAGCTCGCGCCGCCGGCTCGCCTCATGGAGCTGTCGCGCGGGCTGCAGGTGAACGTCGGCTCGATGGTTCGCAACGCGAAGAACCTCTCGTCTGGCGAGTCGCAGGTCGTCTTTCAGGAGGAGCACCGGGACGCGGCAGGCGCGCCGCTGCAGATCCCGGGCGCGTTCCTGATCGGTATCCCCGTCTTCCGCTCGGGCGACCTGTACCAGATCCCCGTGCGGCTCCGGTACCGCGTGAAGGACGGCGCGATCTCCTGGTCGCTCGACCTGTACCGGGCGGACCGGATCTTTGACTCGGCGTTCGACGACGCGGTGACGCGGGCGAGCGAGGCGACGGGGCTGCCGGTGTTCCGCGGGAGCTCCGAGAAGTGATACACCAGCGCCGCCTCCATCTCGATCCGCTCTTCGTCGACTACTTCGCCGGCGGCGGCGGCGTGTCGGAGGCGGCGCGCCGCGCGCTCGGGCGCTCGCCCGACGTCGCAATCAACCACGACGAGCACCGAGGCTGACACGATGGCTCGATACAAGCACATCAGCGTGGACGGAAAATCGGTGAGCGAGCATCGCCACGTCATGGCGCAGCATCTCGGTCGCCCGCTCACACGGGCCGAAGTCGTTCATCGCAAGAACGAGGACAAGCGCGACAACCGGATCGAGAACCTCGAACTGCTGTCGCATCAGGAGCACGTTGACCACCACCTGACGAAGCACGCCAAGGCGTCAGCGTGCGTGGTCTGCGCATCATCTTTCGTTCCGCACAAGACCAAGCGCGCGAGGCAGCAAACGTGCTCGTGGGAATGCCGAAGTGCACTGCTCGCCAGGAAGTGCGCCAAGCTGACGCCCGAGCAGGTCGAGGAGATCCGATCTCGATACGCGGCAGGCGGCATCCTGCAGCGCGATCTTGCTGCCGAGTATGGCGTCAGCAAGTGCACCGTCTTGATGGTCATCAACGGCCAATCTCGGCGGACGCGGAGCGCGGCGTGAGGCCGGTCGAGCTCGCGCGCGCGGTCATCGAGGCGAACCTGTGCGCGGCGAAGCGGAGGGCGGCCTGATGGGAATCGAAACCGAGATCGCGTGGACCGACTCCACTTTCAACCCGTGGTGGGGATGCCAGCGCGTCTCGCCCGGCTGCGAGCGCTGCTACGCCGAGACCTTCGCGAAGCGCGTCGGGCTGCAGGTGTGGGGGCCGAAGCAGGAGCGCCGGTTCTTCGGAGAGAAGCACTGGCGCGAGCCGCTGCGCTGGAACGAGCAGGCGGCGAAGGCGGGCGCGCGGCGACGGGTGTTCTGCGCGTCGATGGCCGACGTCTTCGAGGAAAGGCTCGACCTGGCGGCCGCGCGTGCGCGTCTCTTCGGTCTCATCCGCCTGACGCCGTCCCTCGACTGGCTCTTGCTCACGAAACGCCCGGAGAACGCCGCGCGCTTGTGGGCAATCGCCGCCGCTGACAACGCGCTCGCCACGGAGAGGAGCGGGGAATGACGGCGACCATCGACGACGTGCTGGCGGGGCGGGCGCGGTGGTGCGTCGTGGAGGGCGAAAACGCCCCCGTGCTCGCGGCGATGCCGGACGGGTGCGTGGACCACGTGATCGCCGACCCGCCATACTCTGAGCACGTACACGGCAAGGTGCGGATGGGCAAAAACGCGCCTCGACTCACCGGTGCCGGGAAGGCGAGTGGATGCCACATCTCCCGGACAGAAGACCTTGGCTTTCCGAGCATCACGCAAGAGGAGCGAGACGGCGTCGGCCGTGCCTGTCGCAGGATCGCGCTCCGATGGGTGATGGCCTTCTGCGACGTGGAGTCGTCGGGCCTCTGGCAGGAGTCGTTCGTTGCTGCTGGCCTTGACCATGTTCGCATCGGCGCCTGGGTGAAGCTGGGATCACCCCCTCAGTTCACCGGCGATCGGCCAGCTCCGGGGTTCGAGACGATCGTGATCGCTCACCAGAAAGGGCGGAAGCGCTGGAACGGCGGTGGGACGCACGCGGTGTGGACGCACCCCATCGAGTTGAACCGAAGCGGAATCAACCCACGAGTGCACACCACCCAGAAGCCCGTGTCGCTCATGGTGGAACTGGTATCGCTCTTCACCGACCCGGACGACCTGATCCTCGACCCCTTCGCCGGCTCAGGCACCACCGGCGTCTCGTGCCTCCGTCTCGGCCGCCGCTTCATCGGCATCGAGCGTGACCCGAAGTACGCCGCGGTCGCCCGCGAACGCCTCGCCGCGGAGTCGCAAGGGCTGACCCTGCGCCAGGCTCGCGCGGGACAGACGACGCTCTGGGGAGGCGACCGTGGCTGAGCGCCAGCACGACCCGCTCGCGACGACGCTGCCCCGCATGGCCGTGCTGCGACTGCGCGCGGCCCGCCCGGTGGCCGAGACGGACGCCAAGGGCCTCGCTGAGGACGCGCTCGCGCTGTCCGCGCTGCTGGCCCGGCTCGAGATGGCGACGCCCGTGCGCGGGCACACGGAGCGCGTGGCGGCGGTGCGGAGGCGGGTCCGCGACGTCGCGAACGAGCTGCTGACCGAGATCGGGGAGTGCCAGGCCGCGAGCTACGCCTGGCACCCGCTCCCATGCGGCCATGCCGTCGCGTGGGACGCGCGACTCGGGCCGTTGCCGCCGTGCCGGGACTGCGACGCGGCGGGGTTCCGCTCGTGGGTGGTGGAGTGTGGCGTGGTGGAGAGGATGGTGGACCGGTGACGCTTCGTGCTCCCTTCCCGTATTTCGGCGGGAAAAGAACCGTAATCGCCGACGTCTGGGCGCGCCTCGGCAAGCCCAAGCAATACCTCGAGCCCTTCTGCGGCTCGGCGGCCATGCTGCTCGGTGCGCCCGCGGTCGCCTCGCTGGAGGTGGTCGGCGACTTGAACGGCTTCATCGCGAACTTCTGGCGCGCTGTGAAGCACCAGCCTGCCGAGGTCGCTCGCGAGGCGGACTATCCCGTTAGCCACATCGATCAGGGCGCGCGGCACCGCTGGCTCATGGCGCAGCGGGATCGGATCGGTGATTCGCTACAAGACGCCGAATGGCCCGGCGACGCACGCGTCGCGGGATGGTGGCTATGGGGTCAGTGCTCGTGGATCGGTAGCGGCTGGTGCGAGTGGACCGGCCAGATCCCTCACGTCAGCGACGCGGGCAGGGGCGTGCAGGCAACCGGCCAGATCCCGCACGTCGGCGACGCGGGCAGGGGCGTGCAGGCCACCGGCCAGATCCATCACGTCGGCAATGCGGGCATGGGCGTGCAGGCTGCCGGTCAGATCCCTCACGTCGGCAATGCGGGAATGGGCGGCCTCCTCACGTCCGGCGGTCGTGCCGCATGGGTCGCATTGCACGCCCTTTCCGAGCGGCTGGAGCGCGTGCGATTGATTCATGGCTCGTGGGACCGATGCCTGAACCGCCACTACGGCGGCGCGAGCACGGCGGTCTTTCTGGACCCGCCGTATCGCGCCTACGAAGCGTTGTACGGTATCGGCGCGGACGCGTCGGTCGCTGGTGCCGTGGAGGCGTGGGCGCTGGAGAACGCGGACGCCCGCGTAGTCCTGTGCGGCCACGTCGGCGACTACCCGACGCTCGACGCCGCGGGGTGGAACTGCGTGCCGTGGAAGCGCCAGCGGCCCGCGTACGGCGGCGGAAAGACCACGGAGAAGGAGGCGCTGTGGTACTCGCCCGCGTGTCTGCCCGCTGAGCGCGCGGCGCGGCAAACGGACCTGTTCGCCGACTTCGGAGGAGGCTCGTGACTGCGGCCCTCCGCCGGCTCCCCGCGGCCCGCCCGGTGGCCGAGACGGACGCCAAGGGCCTCGCTGAGGACGCGCTCGCGCTGTCCGCGCTGCTGGCCCGGCTCGAGATGGCGACGCCCGTGCGCGGGCACACGGAGCGCGTGGCGGCGGTGCGGAGGCGGGTCCGCGACGTCGCGAACGAGCTGCTGACCGAGATCGGGGAGTGCCAGGCCGCGATTTCGCGGGAGAGGACGAGGCGATGATGCAGGCGGCGAACACGAACGCGCCCGAGGACGAGGAGGCGCGCGCCATCATGCGCGACGCGCTGCACGGCGCCCGCACGCGGCTCCTGGCGTGCTTCCCGCGGAACCGACTCAGCCAGGTCGCGCGCGGCGAGCTCGAGGCGCTGGAGGAGCACTTGCGTGCGCTGTCGGAGCGCGTGGAGAGGGGATCGATCGGATGAGCTGGTTCCGCGTCGACGACAAGCTGCACGGGCATCGCAAGGCACGCCGCGCCGGTGCCGAGGCGATGGGCCTCTGGGTGATGTGCGGGTCGTACCTGTCCGCCTCGAACAGCGAGGACGGGCGCATCGAGCTCGACGAGGTCGAGGCCGTCGCGCTCACACTCCGCGTGCGGAAGTGGGAGGGACTCGTCGACCGCCTCGTCGATGTCGGCCTGTGGGATCGCGAGGGTAACGCGTTGATCTTCCACGACTGGACCGACTACCGGCCCACCGGCGAGGCGGAGCTCGAACGGCGTCGAGCCGCGGACCGGGCGCGGAAGGAGGCGGCTCGGGAGGCTGCTCGCTCGAAGCGAGAATCCGAGGACAAGTCCGACGCTGTCCGCGGAACGTCCGCGGACACATCCTCGGAAACGTCCGAGGACATTCCGCGGACGGGTCCGGAATCGTCCGCGGAAGGTTGTCCGCACCCGCGCGTCGGATCTCCAGACCCGTCCCGTCCCGATCCACTACACACTGCACAGCGCGCGCGAACGCCTGGGGGGCAGGTGGCATGGGATGCCCTTCGGTCGCACCCGAGCCTCGCTGCGGCCGCGGACCCGGAGTTCGGGGACGAGCTCGCGGCGATGGCCGAGATGGCAGGCACGACCCCGCTGCTCGCTGGTGCCGTTGCGGACGCTGCCGCCAAGGCGACCGCGCGAGAGATCCAGCACGACCGGGCGAAGCTGCGTGAGCTGCTCACGGGCTTCGTGCGTCACGCGAAGCCACCGCGACCGGACCAGCCGCGCGCCCCGCAGCGCGCCGATGACCCGCGAGCGATGGGCCGGCAGGACCAGCGCGATCCCGCGAAAACACCGTGGCTGCAGAAACCCAAGGAGGCAACGTGAACGTCAACCATGCTCTCGCCGAGCTCTCCCGCCTGACCGGCGGCGACGGGCGCGTCACCGTGGCCCGCCCGCGGGTCTGCGCCGAGCCAGGCTGCCCGCAGCCGGCCGCGGTCGTCCCTGGACCCAAGCCCGTCCCGGGGACCTTCTGCGCGGCCCACGCCCAGGCTGCCGTGGAGGGCGCCCAGAAGGCCGCCGCCGCCGAGCGCTACGGGCACGTCCCGCCGGCCTTCCGCGGGTGGCGCCTGGCCTCGCGCGGTGTCACGTCGATGGTTGCCGCGGGACCGATTCGAGCGGCCCGCGAGGCGCTCGGCAAGGCCGATGTCGACGTGATCCTGCTCTTCGCCGAGGAGGGCTCCGGCGCTGGCAAGACGGCGCTCGCAGCGGCGATGGCGAACACGGTGCTCGACATGGCGGTGCCCGGCGCGCACCCGCGGATTCTCGAGATGGCGAAGCGGCTCCGCTGGGTGGATGCGATCGACCTGGGATCCGCGCAGCGGGATTCCAAGCTCGGGGGGGAGCCGCCGATCCTTGTCGAGGCGATCGGCGCGTCGCTCCTGGTCATCGACGAGCTCGGGCGGGAAACCGGCGAGCAGGGTCTGCAGAACGTCTTCGAAGTCATCAACAAGCGGCACCAGCGGCAGCTCAAGACCGTTGTGACGTGTGGCCTGAGCTGGGAGAAGATCACCAAGCGCTACGACCAGGCGATGATCCGGCGGCTGAACGGAGCGCCGCAGGCGATCGCGATCGATGTCGTCTCGGTGCCGCGCCCCGCGGCGAATGGGGAGCCGTGACGGCGCCTGCCGACCTCGCCCAGGGGCTCCGCTCGCGCGGCCTCCTCGATGTCGTGCGCTCGGTCTGCGACGAGGGGCACGCGTCGCTCGACGACGTTCTCTCGGCCTGCCGCACGCGCTCGGTCGTGGCGTGTCGCCGCGCGTGCGCGTTCGAGCTGCAGCGCCGCGGGCTCTCGACGATCGAGATCGGCCGGCTCCTCGGGCGCGACCACACGTCGATCCTGAACCTGCTCGGGACGACGTCGAAGGCGGCGAGACGGGCAGGTGAGCGGTGAGGGTACTCGGCGTCGATCCGGGCCCGACGTCGTGCGGCTTTGCGCTGCTCGAGGTGACCGGCGGGCTCGCGCAGCACATCGCCTGCGGCGCCATGTCGGGGCTCGACCTGGCCGTCGAGATCCGCGACGCGCAGCGGAAGCCGGACCTGATCGCCATCGAGCGCGGAGCTGGCGCGCACGCGGGGATCGCACGGAAGCGCGGCGCCCAGGCCGCGCTCAGCATCGCGAAGCACGGCGGCAACGCGCAGGAGATCGGCGGGTTCCTCCGCGGCGTCGCGTGGCTGCTCGGCATCGATGTCGTCGAGCTCGCAGCCACCGTGGTGCGGAGTCACTTCAAGATCCCGCATCGGAAGGCGCACCGTCCGCTGGACCCGAGGACGATGGAGCCGGTGACGGAGGACGTGCTCGTCGAGCGGGTCGTGCGACGGCTGATCTCGGACTGGCCGGACCGGTCAGCGAATCACGAACGCGATGCGGGGCTCGTCGGTCTCGCTGCCGCTCGTGGCGTCCGTCCACCGCCTCCGGTCCTGACCGCGCGATCGAAGCCCGGACCCCGGAATCGTGTCAAGGTCAGTACGGGCCAAAATGGCACACTCGCGAAATAGTTCGGGGAGGGGCGGCGCGAGGCCGCCCGCTGGTCCCTCACGTGCGCGCGCGAGGCGAGAGCGCTCGACGGCGGAGCAGGTGCGCGCGCGGGTCGAGCACATCGAGACGCTCATGCGGCGCGGTACCTTCCTGCCCGAGACCGCCCGGGCCATCGAGGCGGAGCTCTGCGCGGAGTGGGGCATCACGGTCGCCGCGTTCCGGAAGCTGAGCGCCGAAGCGTCGAGGCGCGTGCGGTCCGGATGGCGGCAGCCGAAGGCGATCCGGCGGGACGTGCTGACAAAGCTGCAGCGCGCGTTCTGGCGGGCGGACGAGCAGGGCGACGCGAAGGGCATGACAGCGGCCGCGCTCGCGACGGCGAAAGTGGCGGGCGTCGAGGCGCCCTCGAAGGTCGCGTTGACGAACACGAAGGGCGAGGACCTGCCGGCGTATCTGCACGCGCTCGCCACCATCGCCGGGGGCGTCGAGTGGTTCGCTGGGCTGCAGCATGTGCCGTCGGCTGCCGAGGTGGCGGCCTGGGTCGAGGCCCACCGGAAAGCGCCATAGTGCGCCAAAGTGGCACGCGTGGTAACAACGACTGGCGACCCATTCGCACAGCGAGGACATCATCATGGCCAACGACAAGCCGGACCCGAAGCCCATCGATTCCAAGTCCGCCGCCGAGCCCAGCGGGCTCAGGTTCTTCCAGTCGCAGGACGACGCCCTGTCACAGGCGGTCGCGTTCGCGGTGAACACCGGACGCGCCGGCCACGCTGCGGACGCGGCGGTGCAGAAGCTGTCTGCGGCGGCGGGCAAGGCGCTCCTGAAGGAAATGGGCGACATCGACGGCGGCGACGCCGACGGCGTGGCCACCTGGCTGCGCGAGAAGTTCCCCGAGCCGAAGCGGTTACCGCGTGGTCGCCTGCGCGCTGCTGCTCGGCCTGCTCGTCGGGTGGGTACTTGGAACGCGGTTCTCGAAAGCGGGCGCCGCGTTCCAGGCGATAGCCGCCCCCGTCGAGGCTGCGCCTACCCAAGCGGAGCCGGCGCGATCGCGTGCTCTCTGCGACGCAGCGGTTGAGCTCGCCCAGGCCTACGAGCGCGTCGCCAACGACCACCTCGACGGCGGCGCGGGAGCGACCGTGGCAGGCGCGGTCCTGCGACAGGCGACGCTCGAGGCGTATCAGCGCGGCGCCGTCGACCTGTGCCGCGTCATCGTCTCCGACGGGGGGCTGCCGGCCGACGTCGCCGAGGCCCAGTGCCAGCTCGCGCTGGCGGCGCTTGCGCGAGGCTCGGTGTGACCCAGGCCACAACCACGGTGCGGAAGGCGGAGCTCGCGCTGCGCCTCTCGTGGTTGCGCCGCCTGGAACAGGCGCGGCACGACCCGAACGCCTTCATCGAGCTCGCCTTCCGGAACGACCAGGACCCGGCCATGCCGCCGTTTCGCCAGCAGCCCTTCCACCGCGAGTGGCAGCGGGCGTGGCTCGAGGAGCAGACCACGGTGCTGCACGGCGCGACCGGGTTCGGGAAATCCGAGCAGCTCCTCGGCCACCTGGTGTGGCGCGTGGGGAACAGTCCCGCGCACCGGATCACCCTCGTCGGAAAGCAGCAGGCGAACGCGATCAAGCACCTGCAGAAGATCCGGCGAATGATCGACGAGAACCCGGTCGTGAAGGCCGTGTTCCCGCAGCTCAAGCGCGGCGACGTGTGGACCGACGAGAAGCTCCGCGTCGCGGACGCGCCCATCGACCTCACCACGAACACGATCGAGACCTACGGGCTCGAGGGCTCCCCGCAGGGGCTTCGCGGTGACGAGATCATCCTCGACGACGTCGTGGACTACGAGAACACGCGCACCGAGCATCAGCGCCGACGAAACGTCGAGTTCGTCGACACGGTCGTGCAGTCGCGCCTCACGACGCGGGGACAGCTCCACGTCCTCGCGAACGCGTGGGACCCGGACGACATGCCCTTCACGCTCGCCCGGCGCCCTGGCGTCTGGCACGGCGTGTACCCCGCGGAGCGCGAGGATGGCACGCTGCTGTGGCCCGACTTCCGCACGCGCGAGTGGCTCGATCAGAAGCGCCGCACGATGGGCGATCTCCGGTATGCGCAGATGTTCCTCTGCAAGCCCGCGGACGAGTCCACGCGCCTCTTCCGTGACGAGTGGTTCGCGAAGGCGCGCGCGCTGGGCGCGGGGACGCTCCCCCGTGAGAGCGTCGGGCACCATTTCGATCACGAGTGGAGACCGCTCCCCAACGCCGATATCACGCAGCTCCCGTTCCTCGCCCGGCAGGAGCTCCGGGTCGTCGTCGGCTGCGACCTCGCAACGGGCGACACCGAGAAGAAGCGCAAGAACGACTTCACGTGCTTCGTCGTCGTCGGCGTGGATGCCGACAATCGGCGGCATCTCCTGTGGATCGAGAAGGGACGATGGGAGGTCGGGGAAAGCGTCCGCCGGCTCGCGGCCATCGACCGGCGGTACCGGCCCGACAAGATCCTCGTCGAGTCCAACGGAGCCCAGCGCTTCTTCCTGTCGTATGCCCGCGAGTTCTCCGACTTCCGCGCTCGCATCGAGCCCTACGTGACCGGCGAGGAGAAGTGGTCCCCGAGCGTCGGTATCGAGGCGATCGGGATGGAGCTCGCGGCTGGGCGTTGGACGATCCCCGCGCCTCGAGCCGACCAGGCGCTCACCGACGAGCAACGCCAGGCGCAGGCGTACATCGACGAGCTCTGCTCGCACCTTCTCGCGTTCTCCCGCGTCGGCCACACGCCCGACGACGTGATGGCGCTCTGGTTCGCGCAGCGCGGCGCTTCCGGCCTCGCCAGCGGGGTCTTCCAGGGCGATGCTCCGCGCGATGCTGGCGCAGCCTGGAATCCGCTCGAGGGGTGGGACCGCACCGCCGCTGGCCCGGCGGGCACCGCGCCCGCCTTCGACGTCGAGGAAGCCCTCGAGAAGTTGCCTCCGATTCCCGACTACCTGCGAGGTCTGCTGTGAACATCCCCGAGCTGCTCGCCTTCGCCGACAAGCTTCCCGAGACGGTGCGCTACCAGCACCTCGACAACGCGTGGAAGTACTTTCAGGGCGTGCAGTACGCTGGGCGGCCGCTGACCGTGACGGGCTATCGGAAGGACGCTCCGTCGATTCCAGGGTCGCTCTCGACGTCGCCGCCGTGGTCCGATCGGGACCCCGGCGCCGTGTGGAATCTCGCCGCCGAGGTGGTCAATACGATCACGGAATGGTCGGTGTCCGGTGACGCCTGGTGCCACCTGGCGGTCGACGATGACCCGGACGCCGCCGACTGGCTCTGCCAGGTCGAAGAGCAGTCCGCGCTCTGCGACACGATCGCCGATGCACGGGTCAAGGCAGGCGCGACCGGCACAGCGGTCGTCTCGATGGCGGTGCGCGACGGCGAGTTCTTCTTCGAGTCGCACAACCCGCGCGACTGTTGGGTAACGGCCTGGGATGACCAGGTTCGGCGGCGGCCCGCGGAGGTCGTCCAGGTCTTCGACGAGGACGACCCGTTCGCGCTCGACGCGAAGAGCCGCACGAAGGTCGCGCGCGTGTGGACGCGAACGACCGAGTCCTACCTTCGGCGCGTCCGCGACCACGCCTCGGGCGAGTGGCGCTGGGACCAGTACGCGTCGCTGCAGCACGGACTCGGGTTCTGCCCCGTCTACTGGTTCGCGCAGGGCAACGTCGCGGCGGGCCAGACGGACGGCGAGTCCGACATCGAGCTCGCGCTCGGCATCATCGACGAGGCGAACGAGCTGTACGCGGGTGCAGGCGCCACGACCAAGCGGAACGCCGACGACACGCTGGTCGTGCGCGAGGATCCTGCGCTGAACCCCGGAAGGGTCCGCAAGGGCGGCTTCAACACCATCTTCGCCCGCGGCGGGGCCGAGTACCTCTCGCAAGACGGCGAGTCGGCGCGCATCTGCATGGAGCTGGCCGAGAAGCGCGCGCAGCAGATCTATCGCCGTGCCCGGGTGGTCATCGCCAGCGTCGACGACCTCGCGCGCGCCACGAGCGGAGAGGCCTTCAAGCGCCTCTACCAGCCGTTGCTGCAGCTCGCTGGTCGCGTCCGGAGGCAGATCGCACGATGGCTGATCGTCCCGCTCTGCCGCGACATCCTGCGCGTCTCGCGCCGCATGGGCGCGACGAGCGTGTTCACCATCCCGCCTCGCGTCGAGCACGTCAGCGACAACGTCGGCGTGCGGACCGTCGTGACGCCGCGCACGCCCGGCAAGAGCGAGTTCGTGCGCTGCGCGTGGCCCAACCCCGCGCCCCCGACGGCCGACGACATCCAGAAGCTGGTGATGTCCCTGTCGACCGCGACGGGCGGGAAGCAGATCATCGCGCAGCGAACCGCCGTGACCGCGCTCGCTGCCACGAGCCTGCCAGTGGAGAACGTCGAGGCGGAGCTCGAGCGCATCGAGGAGGACGGCGAGCGTGCGGCCGAGCAGGGCGCCGCCGCCCTCGGTCTCGCGACCGAGGCGAAGGGCGCCGCCGGCGCCATCGACGACGAGCCGGCGGACGACGAGGGCAAGGGGGCTGCGGCGTGAGCTGGCGTATCGAGCATCGAGGCGTGCTCGTCGCGTCGGGCACCCGCGTGGTGGGCCCGCCGGTGGGCGAGCACGTGTGGCGCCTCGGCGGGCGGATCACGTGGGGCGAGGCCGAGGTCGAGCTCCGTCGCAAGACGACGTTCCAGGTCGAGCTCGGGGGCATCATCCTCGACCTGGCGGGGGCGGTGACGATGCAGGCCGTCGGCCCCGACGGCACGCCGCGCACGCTCGAGCTGCGGGGGCGCGTGCTCGCGCTCGGCGACGTCGTGCTCGACGTGAGGTGATCCCGTGCCCGCGCTGGTCATCCCGACGAGCCTGACCCGCCCGGTCCCGGCGTCGCAGGCGCGCTCGCAGGCGCAGGCGATCATCGACACGAATCGGGAGCGCGTCGAGGCCCTGAACGACAGCGCGCGGCGCGAGCTCACGCGCGTCCTCGTGCGCGCCCAGGCGCAGATCGCCGAGCAGCTCGGCGCCGAGGTCGCGCGGCGCGGCGATGGCACGTGGACCGCGCAGGACGCGGAGTCGACGCTCGTGCTGGTACAGCAGGCGCTCGGTGGGATCGCGCCGCGGTTCCGCGGGCTCCTCGCCGACAACGCGGACCGCTGCCGAGCGCGCGGCGTGAAGGACACGGCGGGCCTGCTCTCCCACTTCGAGCGGCGCGCTGGCGGCGGCCAGGTCGAGGGCGGCGTCATCCGCCCGCTCGCGATCCGCGAGGCGCTCGCGCTCCGGCACCCGCTGCTCGAGCGCCATGCGACGAGCGTCGACCGGTACGGCGCCCACATGATCGGCGTGATTCGGCGTGAGCTGCAGGCGGGGATCATCCGCGGCGCGACGTTCGGGGAGATGACCGACCGCCTCGTCGGGAAGCGGGGCCCGCGCGGCGTCGTGTCGATGGCGGCGCGCGTGAGCGCGAGCGGCCAGGTCGTGCGCACGAGCGAGGAGCGGATCGGGGAAGGCCTCTTCGTCCGGTACCGCGGGTGGGCGGAGCGCATCGTCCGCACCGAGGGGATGTACGCGTACGCGACCGGCGTCGACGAGGAGATCGTCGCGCAGCGCGCGCGCTTCCCAGACCTCCAGCGCAAGTTGATCGAGACCTTCGACCGGCGCACGGCACAGGACTCGTACGCGGCGCACGGCCAGGTGCGCGCGCCTGGCGAGTTCTTCCGAGACGGGAAGGGCCGAGAGTACGAGCGGCCGCCAGGCCGCCCGAACGATCGCGCCGTCCTGATCCCGTGGCGCGAGGCGTGGGCGGAGCCGACCAAGCCCGCGCCCGTGGCCCTGGCCCCGCCCGCTCCGCCCGCGGTCGTCGCGCCTGTCGCGCCGGTTCCCGCGGCGCCTCCCGCGCCTCTACCACCGCCCGTCGCCCCGGCGCCGGTCGTTCCCCAGCTCGGCGTCCACTTCACGCGGCTCACGTCGACGGTCGCTCCGGCCGAGCTCGCGCACATCCTCGGCGCCATCGGGGACGCGGGGCTCGCCGAGTTCCTCACTCGGCACCCCGTGGAAGACCTGCAGATCCGGCGGGGCCGCCTCAACAACAAGGTCGGGCTCCACGGGTGGTACATGCGCGGCACGCGAGAGCTCCACGTGACGACCGCCCGCGCCCCGAGCAGCTGGAACAAGCCCCTGGTGCCGGGCGTCTCGACGCACGTGTCGCACACCGGCGCGACGCCGCTGGACGCGGCACGGCGCACCCTGACGCACGAGCTTGGGCACCACGTGCACCTCACCGCTGGACCCGCCGTGGACGCGATCGTCAGGGATGCTTACCGTCGTGGCGTGCCCGTCACGCACTACGGCAGCCTCAAGCGGACCGAGCACTTCGCGGAGTCGTTCGCGGCGTACGTCTATGAGCGCGAGACGCTTCGTCGTGCCGATCCGGTCGGGTTCGCGATGGTCGAAACCGTGCTGCGCGCCCAAGGAATCATCAGATGAGCCGGGAACCCGACTGGGGCAAGTTGCGCCAAATCGGCACGGAGGTGGAAGACCTCGTCGATTCGGGGGCCTGGTCGCGCGAGCACTTCGACCGGCTGCTCGCGGCTGCGAAGGAGGCCTGCGCAGGCCAAGAAGAGCTGCTCGAGTTCATCTGCAACGAGGCACCGAAAGAGTGGCTCGAGTAGCCCTGTAGCGCGCCAACTTGCGCCAGAGTGGCACGACGTGGCATAGTCCGCGTCGTGGGCGCAACGCTCGACCTCAGCATCTCCGCCAAGCTTCGCGATCTCGCGTTCGCGGGGAGCGACGCCGTCTTCGCTGCGAAGGACGCGACGGCGTCGAGCCACGAGCTCGTCGACCAGACCCCGCGGGTGATCGCGACGAGCGGTGCCGTCGGCGCAGCGTTCGTCCAGCTCGAGACGCCTGTGCGCCAGGTCGAGCGCCTCCTCGTGGACCTGCCCGGCGGCTCCGACCTGCTCCTGCGCATCGGCGGCGCCGTCGCGAGTGTGAGCGGCGCCAGCGCGCCCCCGACGCTCACGGACGGCTGGACCGCGATCCTCAACATCGACGGCCTCGGTGCCGTCACCACGTCGTTTCTCGCCGCCGACAACACGATGGCGCTCGCCGCGAAGCGCATCAACTACGCGCACGGCGCGCAGGTGGCGAGCGTGGACGCGACGACGGGCGCGCTCGTGATCGCCGGCACGAAGACCGGCGGCGACGACGCGCGCCGCGCCGGCTACGCCTATGGCTCTGTCGTGATCGTGAGCGGCACCGCGCTCGCTGCGCTCGGCCTCACGGCGGGCACGACCTACGGCAGCGGCGCCGATCTGCGGCTGGGTGGCGGGGTGCATGCGCACTCGTTCCCGGCGGCTGCCCTGCCGCGCAAGCTCGAGCTCTCGGGCTCGGTCGCGTCCTCTCGATTCGTCGTCGCCGGCAAGGCGAGCTGACCACCAGGAGATCCACATGTCCTCGTTCAAAGACGTCCTCGACAGCGGCGACACCAACAAGGTGGGGCCCGCGCTCCGCGGCACGAAGCTCGGCTCGGTCCTCACCGACCTCATCACCGGCGACGGCACGGTGCGGATGGTCCGCGAGACCGTCGCCGTCGCGACCGCAGCGGCAACGCCGTCGAAGACGGTGCTGCAGCTCCTGTACGCGAAGACCATCGGCACGGGCGCTGCGGCGGTGAAGGCGGCGAAGATCAACGGCGCGACGCCTGGCACTGGCGAGGCCGCGCCGAACGCGGGCGGCACGTCGATCGTCTTCAACGCCGAGACCACCGGCACCGGCACCGTCGACCTCGTGTACATCACGGCCGACGCGAAGGCGCTGCCCACCGGTGCCGCCGCGCTCACGGCCGAGTCGGGGATGACGGTCTGATGCACCTCCGCCGCATTCTTCTCGCCGCCGATGGTGCCGCTGGTGGTGGCACGGGCGGCGAACCGTCTCCGCCGGTGGCGCAGCCCGCTCCCTCTCCTCCGGCTGCGCCGCAGGCGGCTCCTCCTGTCGACACCAAGGCGCTCCGCAAGGAGGCCGCCGAGGCCGCTCGACGCGAGCTGTTCAAGGAGCTCGGTGTCGAGAGTGACGCCGATCTCAAGGCAGCGCTCGATGCGAACAAGAAGGCGGCCGAGGAGAAGCTCTCGGCCGACGAGAAGGCGGCGCAGCGGCTTCAGGAGAACACGACCAAGCTCTCGAAGGCCGAGGCCCGAATCGCGGAGCTGCAGTCGTCGCACCTCGAGGCGCAGACCCAGATCGCGCTCCTCCGCGCCGGCGCCCTCGGCGACGAGCTCGACGTCGCGGTCATCCTGCTCGAGAAGCAGCGTCGCGCCGAGGGCAAGGACTTCGACGAGGCGAAGGCGATCGCCGACCTCAAGGGGAAGAAGCCGCACCTCTTCGCTTCCGCGAACGAACCGCCGAAGGCTCCCGCGCAGACCGCCCCGCAGGGCGCGCCGCCGGCGCCTCCCAGCGGCGCCGGCGCCCCCAACGCGGGCGCGCTCGACGCCCTGAGCCTCTCCCCGGAGCAGTGGCGAGCCTACCGCGCTTCGGGCTTCAGCCCGACTTTCAAACCTCCCTCGTGATCAGGAGCTAGCAAGCCATGTCCGGAATCCTCCCCGCCGGTATCCCGGCGCCCCTGCAGAACCTCATCCAGACCAACACGCTGTCGCGGATGATCCGCGAGGGGCTGCAGGTCCACGGCCGCTACCGCGCGGACGCGACGCCGATCGAGATGCCGGCTGGCATCGGCGAGAGCGTCACCTTCCCGCGCCTCGGGCACATGGCGGTGGACACGATGCCCATCGAGCCCGTGGGGGCGACCCCGCGTGGCAGCTTCAACGTCGAGCAGTTCACCGGTCGGCCCGTTCCGTACGGCCGCACGATCGACATCGACGGCCCGACTGCGTACTCGCAGGTCGGCAACCTGATGAACCAGGCGATCGGGCGTCTCGCCGCGTACGCGGGAACCGTCTCGTCTCGTCTGGCACGCACCGCGCTGTTCCGCTGCGCCGCCGGCCAGTCGATCATTCGGCGCGCGCAGACGACCGCCGACAGCGTGCTCTACGTGAACTCGCTGGCGGGGCTCCGCTTCGTCATGATCAGCGGCAAGCCGACGGCGGTGTCCGCTTCCACGCCTCTCGGCGTGACCATCGTCGCGGCGACCACGTTCACCGCTCTCGTCACCGGCGTGACGCCGCTGAACGCGAAGTACCCCGATGGTCCTGGGCTGCTCACGCTCAGCACGACCCTCTCGGCCAACGTCGCGGCGAACAGCTACGTCTACGTCACCGGCGCCCGGCCGTATGTCGTTCGGCCGACCAACCGGGCCAGCACCGAAGCGCTCGTCTCCGGCGACATCCCGACGCTTCAGGACATCCTGAAGATGAAGGCGAAGGAGGTGGACCGCGGGATGATGCCGCACGCCGCGTCGGGGCTCTACCACCTGGCCGTCGACCCGTACTTCTTCTCGTTCGTGACCCAGGACACGGCGTATCGGCAGTTCTTCCAGACGAAGGAGCTGCCCGCAGCGCTGTCGAACCTGAACGCCGTGTGGTCGCCGCAGACGCAGATGGCGGTCATCGAGACGAACGACTCGCCCGCCGTCGGCAAGGGCTCGACCATCGCCGTCGGAGGGTCGGCGGCCACCTCGATCGGAGCGACCGGCACGCCTGGGTCTTCGCTCACGCAGGAGGACTCCGGACTCGACGTCGTCAACTCGAGCGGCGTCTACGTCCGCCGGGCGATCCTCACGGGCGACGACGTGCTGAACGAGCTCTACGTCGACCACATGAAGATCATGGCGGCGATGGGCGCGCAGAAGATCGTCGACGTCACCCAGAACCTCGCCGTGTACGCGACGGGCGCGGGACAGATCGTGGCGGGCAACGTCGACCGGTGGACGCTCATCATCCGGCCCGCGATGGACGAGCGGGCGATGAGCTGCTCGGTCACGGTGTGCGGCTGGTTCGACTACGTCCTGCCGACGGACGCCGACGCGTTCTCCGACACCTCCGACGCGAGCCCCTACAAGCGCGGCGTCGTCCTCGAGCACGGCGCGCTGGCCTGAGCTGAGGCGAGCACAGCATGACGACGTCGTGGACCGACGAGGAGTACGGCAGGGTAGCGGCAGCGCTGCTCTGGCCGCGCTCCCGTCTGTCCACGGTCGTTCTCGCGCCGCTCTCTCCCGCCGTTCAGATCGCGTTCCTTCTGGGCCCCCGGCTCGAAGGGCTCGACCTGCAGGCCAAGACCGACGCGCTCACGCTCGCGGACTCGATCCTGCAGGCAGAAGCGCAGCGGGACGTCGCGGCAGCGAAGTCGCCCCACGTTACGCAGGTCGGCGACATCCGACTCGACGCGCGGCTCGGTCAGTCGGTGCGAGCGCAGAGCATCGAGGAGCGCCGCGACCGTCTCGCTTCGCGCGTCGACTTCTACGTCAACCCGTCCGCCGTTCGGCTCGGTGCCGCTGGCGGCATCAACGCCACCTGGTCGCCCTGATGCTCGATCCGTCCACCTCCGCCCGCCCCGCGCTCACGCTCGTCGAGGAGATCGTCCGCGACGTGGTGGCACCTGTGCGCGCCGAGCTGCACCTCGACATCGGGGACTTCCCGTACCGGCTCTTCCTCGTCGTGCGCCGTTGGAGCGGCGGCGAGGCGGGGCGCGGCGATCGGGTCACGACCCGCACCGAGCTCGGTTGCGGGCGCACCGATGCGGGCGAGGTTGGGCCCGCGAAGGTCACGCTGGGCGGCTCGTGGTCGCCGAGCATTCGCGGTGTCGTGCCCGATGGGCAGGCCATCGTCGAGCAGCTCGACGGCACGTACACCGAGGCGCAGATCGTTCCCATCGGTCGCGCCGAGGCGGGGGACGAGGTCTTCTACGAGATCGCACAGGACGACCGCGACGGCTCTGCGCCCGATCGCCCGGTGCGGCGGTACCGCGCGGCGTCGGTGGCGCGCGGACGCACTGCGCTCGACTGGACGCTGACCCTGGCGTCGCAGGAGCCGTCGGCGCCGTTCGCGAACGCGCAGCTCGGCGAGGACGGAGGCACGCCGTGACGCCCGCCGCGTTCGCCGCCGTGCTGCGCCAGGCCGCCGCGCAAGCGCCCCTCGAGGTAGAGGCTGCGATGCGCGAGGGCGGCATGCTCCTCGCCGGCGCGCTCATCCAGGACGCGATCGCCGACACCGATCCGATCCCCGTCGACCAGGCGCAGTACAAGGCGTCGTGGTCGTCCCGCGACGTCGCCGGCGGCGCGGTCGTCGCGTCCTCGGCGAAGCAGGCCGTGTGGATCGAGCGCGGCCGCGGGCCGGGCCCGGTGCCGCTGGCGCCGATCGTCGAGTGGGTGCGCCGGAAGGGCCTGGCCAAGGCCGAGGTCCGCGCCGCGCGCCGTCGCGCGAGCAAGCGCGCCCTCACGGTCACCGGCCTCGAGCGCGTGCGGCGTGGCAACCTGCTCGCCATCAAGGCGAGCTCGCGCGCCGACTTCGTGCGCAAGGTGAACCTCGCCATCAACGCGGCGAACGTCGCGACGGCGCACAACAAGGCCGTCCGCAAGCGAGCGCGCGAGGCCGCGAAGGACGCCGCCGGCTCGGCCGCCGAGGTCCGCGTTGCCGAGGCGATCCGCCAGTCGATCGCCGAGAAGGGCTACGCGCCCCGCCGCGTCCTCCGGCGCGCGATGGGCAAGCTCCGCGCGCCGCTCCTTCGCATGCTGAAGGACCACCTGGGCAAGTCGTTCGCCGGAGGTGCCGCGTGACCGGCATGTCCTCGATCGATCAGGCTGCGTTCGACGCTGCCGTCGCCTCCGGGCTCGTGCAGATCCCGACGGCCGATGCGGTCGCCGAGCTCGTGCCCCGCCAGGCCGTGCTCACCGCGCTGCAGCGCCTGCTCGAGCGCGCCGAGGGGCGCGTCGAGAACCCGAGCGGGGCATCCAAGGCCATCGCGTTCAAACGCGTCCTGATCTCGTGGCCGTCCTCGTGGGAGCCGAGCGTCTACCCGCTCGCTGCGATCGACATCGACGTCACCGACGAGATGGACGCCGTCGCCGGCGTGCCCGTGCGCATCGGCGACGAGGACGTGATCTCGCCCGACGATCGCTGGGCGCTCTGGCGCCGCGGCGAGGACGTGGGGGAGGGGACGATCAGCGTCTTCGCGACCTACGAGCCCCAGGCGAACGCCCTCGGCGCGGCCGTCGAGGACGCCCTGGGCGGCAACCTGGATACGCGCATGGCCGCCGTCATCCCGCTCCCGGACGCCGCGCTGCCCGCGCCCTTCCAGGGTCGCGGCGACATCGGGCAGGTCTGCCGTGTGCAGATGATCGCCGGCGGCACCGCGCCACAGACCGAGCAGAGCGTCGCGGCCAACATCTGGCGCGTCGACGTCCGCTTCAGCTGGCAGGCGCCGCGCCTCGCCGCGCGCCGCCGCATCCCCGACCTCGTGCCGATCGTCGACGTCGTCGTCGGCCAGGAGACCGCACCATGACCTTCACCCGTCGATTCCTCGCCATGCCCTCTGTCGCGGTCCTCCTCGCCGTCTCCGGCGTGGTGATCGTCGACTCCCCTCCGCAGGTGCCTGCGCAGGCGGCGCCGTTCGGGAAGATCGCCGTCGTCGGCGAGTTCGAGGATGGGCCGTTCAACACCCCGACCGACCTCCTCACCGGCGCCGATCAGCCGACGATCTTCGGCGGGCTCGGGTTCACCTACGGCTCGCAGAGGTACCAGTACGCCTGCGCGAAGCAGAGCGGCGGGACCGAGCCGTGGAACGGCAACGGGTGGGTGCAGACGTCGAAGCTGCCCTTCCGCGCGCTCTGCTTCGTGCGCGTCGACACGAGCGTCGGGAGCGTCACGCTCACGCCGCGCGCGTACGTGCAGGGCACGATCAAGGCGCCGTTCAACCTCACGGCGTCGGGCCTGACGTTCATCTTCAACGCGAACGGCGCGGGCAACGTCACCGCGACGTTCACCGCGGCAGCGGGCACGCACACGGGCGCGGCCGGTACGTTCAACAGCTTCACCGGCGGCGAGATCCTGACGCTCACCGTCGACGACGGCAGCGCGACGCAGGTCGTCTTTCAGCCGGGCGACACCACGATCGCGGCCATCCTGGCGCGCATCAACCTCGTCATGGGCGCGACGATCGCGACCAACAGCGGCGGGCAGATCAAGCTCACGAGCCTGCGGCTCGGCACGGGCAGCAAGGTCATCATCGCCGCGAGCGCCGTGGCGACGACGCTCGGCCTCACGGCGGGCACGTACAGCGGCTCGGGCGACGCGTTCGACCTGTCGCAGCTCACCTACGCCGAGTTCAAGGCCAAGATCGACGCGGCGTCGGCCCTCGTCGTCGTCACGCAGAGCTCGAGCGGCTTCCCCCGCGTCGTGAGCAAGCTCGGCGGCACCGGCACGGTCGCGATCGGCGCGGGCACCGCCAACGCCGCACTGGGCTTCGCCACGACCGCGTCGGCCGCGACGGCGGCGCTCCCCGCGGCGGTCTCGATCCCCGCGGGCACGCGTTGCTCGGACGGCACCACCGTCGTCGTCACGATGCAGACCACGGCGGTCGCCGCGGGCAGCACGGGCAGCACGAACCTGAAGGTGCGGCCTGCGGTCGACGACGGCACGTACGCCGGCGCGACCGGCGGCACCGTCACCACGCTCACCGACAAGCCCGGCGACTACGAGTGGTCGGTCACGAACGGGAGCGCGCTCACCGCAGCGCTCACGGCGGCGCAGCTCGACAGCGCGTACCTCACCGCGATCGCCTCGACCATCGGCGTCGGCAACGCGACCACGCGCCGGATCAGCGGCATCGTTTCCGCGCGGCAGAGCAACGCGATCCGCGCTGCCGTGAAGCAGAACGGCGTCGACGCGAGCGCGAACGGTCACTTCGACCGACGGCCCTTCATCTGCCCATCCAACGCCACCACGGCCGCGGCCGCGATCGCCTCGACGGCACCGGGCGTCGGCGCCTACCGCGCCGAGGAGTGCTCCTACGTCTGCGGGCCGGTGGCCTGCATCCTCCAGGAGCTCATCGACGGCGGGTACTCGACGGACGGCAAGCTCGAGCGCCACCCCGACACGTACGCGGCGGCTCGCTGGTCCGTCCTGCCCCCGGGCTACAACCCCGGCCAGATCCCGGAGGATCCGCAGTACCGCTTCGACGCCACGACCCACTACGGTCTCGGCGCCGTCGCATCCGGCTGGACGCTCGACACGTACGCCGCGTTCAAGGCGGCAGGCTGCATGGCCACCGAGTTCGTCGAGGGCTTCGGCATCGGCTTCGAGCAGGGCGTCACGAGCGTCGACCCCGCAGCCGAGCCGAGCCGTGTCGACGTCTCGCGACGCACGCTCGCGGGCTTCGTCGGCGACTCGCTCACGGGCCTGCTCGTGGTGCAGGCGAAGCGCCAGGGCACGCAGGAGCGGCGAGAGACGAACGTCGATGCAATCGAGGGCTTCCTCGACCAGCTCGTCGGCGACACGGTCGCGTCCTACGCGGTGACCGTCTCCAACGGTCCCGCGAACCACATCGTCCAGTACCTCGTCGCGATCGACCCGGTGCAGTCCGACGACGTCGCGCTCGTCAATCTCAAGGTCGGCCCGAAGGCCGTCGAGCTCATCAAGTTAGGAGGAATCGATGGCAACGCGCTTCGCCGGCCAGGAGAACTCTCTCACGCTCGTCAACAGCACGACGAACGACCAGCTCATTCCGGACATGAATCTGGAGAGCTGCACCGTCACGCTCAAGCTCGACCTCGTCCAGAAGCAGTACATGGGCGAGATCGGGCCCGACTACCGCGAGTTCGCCGACGGCGCGGAGGTCGAGTTCAAATTCGCTCACAACGACGCGCTGCAGTCGGTCACGCTGCTCAACGCGCTCCTCGCGCGCGCGCAGGGGAAGAGTACCGACGAGTTCTCGATCGCGAGCAAGTACGTCAGCCCGGACGCGGGCGCGTTCCGCGTCATCCTCCGCGACCTCCACTTCGGCGACATCCCGCTCGACCTCTCGGGCCGGAAAGAGTTCCTCATGTCCACGATCAAGGCCTCGTGCAAGGTCGTGAAGATCGCGCAGGTCTGAGATGAACGACGAGACCATTCCCGAGAAGCTCGAGGTGCCCGTCACGAACGACATGGCGGCGCCGCCCACGCGCCCCGTGTACGCCTTTCGCGTCACGGGCGAGTGCCTGAAGCCCGGCGCCCCTCTGTGGACGCCGTCGCAGCGCGAGAAGGGCGTCATGGTCGAGATCGCATTCTCGACCTCCGACGAGGAGGAGGGCGCGCTCGACGAGGCCGCGCGCTCCGGCAAGCTCGCGGCCATCACGCTTGTGCAGATCCGCCGGCAGCTCTGGTCGATCGACGGCGCGCGCATCCACCCTGCCGAGCGCGGTATCGTGTGGGAGGCGCTCGGCACGCTCGGGCGGCAGCTCGCCATCCAGGCGTTCAACATCGCCAACGCGCCGAGCCCGGAGGCGCGCTCGGTGATGGCCGCCACGTTTCGCATCGCAGGGTGACACCGGTGGGCCGCTCGGGATTCCTGCCCAGCTTGCGCGGCAGCAGGACCCCGAGCGCCAGCGAGATCGCCTGTACGAGGACGCCGCGTTCTACGTCGGCCACGTGCACGACGCGTCCATCAACGGGCGGCTGTCGTGGAGCGAATACTGGTCGACGCCGCGCCGTCGCCTCGAGCGTTACGGGCAGGCGCTCATGAGGCGCGCGAAGGAAGTCGAGCAGAGCCGCAAATGAGCGACACGAGCTACACCGTAGACGCGCAGCTCCGCCTGCAGGGCGGCGGCAACTTCAACGCCGGCATGCAGTCCGCGGCGGCGAAGGCGATGGAGCTCGACCGCTCCCTCGCGATGGTGCGCGGCGGGCTCGCGCAGACCGGGCGCGGCTTCCTCGACATGACCGAGACCGCGGTGGTCACGGGCGTGAAGATCGCGGCGGGCGTCGGCGCCGCGGCGATCGCGGCCGGCGCCGTCGCGGGAAAGGCGGTCTTCGACAACCTCTCGCTGCTCGAGGGGAAGGGGATCCAGCTCGCGAGCGTGCTCGCCGCGTCGACGGGCGTGCCCTTCCAGGTGATGCAGGGCGAGAGCTCCAAGCTCTTCGACCGCTTCCGCCAGGACGCCATCACGTCGGCCGGCGAGACGAAGGACTTCATCGACATCGCGTCGAAGCTGGCCGGGCCGCTCGCTGGTGCCGGCAAGTCGATGGACGTGCTGCACGACATCACCGCTGGCGTCATGAACGCCGCTCCCTCGTTGGGGATCGCCTTCGAGCAGGCCGGCTCCGACGTGATGCGCATGCTCCAAGGCGTCGCCGGCGTGGAGCAGCCGCTCTTCCGCGCGATGGTCGCGATTCCGTCGCTCGGTATCCAGACAGCCGAGAAGTTCAACAAGCTGTCGATGGAGCAGCGGTACCAGAAGATCGCGGCGGCGCTTTCCAACCCGGCCTTCGCCGCGGCCGCGACGGCGTACGGCTCGTCGTGGGCGGGGCTCCGGTCCACGCTCGAGGACATCGCGAAGACCGCGGGCGGCACGCTCGGCGGGCCGATGTTCGAGGCCGCGAAGAAGAAGCTCGCCGCGTTCAACGACGCGACGATGAAGGCGCTCGGGCCCGACGGCCGGCTCGGCAACGCGCTGTCGACGGTCGGGCTCTCCCTCGCGACGCGCTTCGAGCAGATCGGCGACCAGGTCGGCCGCCTCTTCCCGTCGCTCGACGAGGGCGCGAGCGGCTTCGTCAACCTGCTCGGACGCGGTGTCGACGCGGGCCTCGTCCGCGTGCGTGACGGCGTCGCGTGGATCGCCGACCACTGGACCGGGATCAGCGACGGTGCGCACCGCTTCGCCGACGGGCTCGGCAAGGCTGCCGACCGGGCCGAGTCGATCGTGCGCGCCATCGGTGGCGGTGACCTCGGCGTCGGCATGGGCCGGATCGCGGAGATGCTCGCCGCGAAGAAGGCGCTCGACTTCGCGTCGCCGGCGCTCGGCGGGCTCGCGCAGGCGGGCTCCGGCGGCGTCGGCGTCGTTCGCGCGCTGCTCGCCGAGGGCAAGGCCGGCGCGGGCGTCGCCGGGGCTGCAGCGGGCGCGGCGAAGACCGTGGGCGACGTCTCGCAGTTCTCGGGCGCGGCCGTGCCGTTCATGGGCATCGGCGCCGCTGCGGTGCCCGTGGCCGCGGGCACCGCCGAGGCGGGCGCAGGCGTGGGCGCTGCTGCGGCGGGCGCCGCGGGTGGGGCGAGCATGTTGTCCATCGCGCTCGCCGCCCTCGTCGGCGCGATCGCGCTCGTCATCGTCCCGGTCACGGTCGCCGCGGGCGCGCTGTATCTGATGCGCGACTCGCTCACGACGGTCGGCGACACCGCCTCGAGCACGTGGGGTTACGTGAAGGCCGCGTTCGGCCCCGTAGGCGACTCGTTCCAGCGCCTCGGCTACCAGCTCGGCATGCTGACGAGCGGCCCGATCGCCGGGCTCGGCTCCGCCGTGGACGGCGCCCTGTCGGCAGCGATCCGCGGGGCGGGCGCGGCCGCCGAGGTGGCAGCGGCGGGCATCGAGGCCGTCGTCGACGCGATGACGGCGGTGGTCGGCGCGGCGAACGCTGCTGCCTCGGCGATCGGGAACCTCTTCGCGAAGGCGCCGACCCTTGCGACCGGCTCGCCGCTCGACGCGCCCGAGGCCCGCTCGTTCGATTTCGTCGCGCCGAACCTCGCCGTCTCGGGCCCGACGATGGCGATGACGGGCGGCTCCGCGAAGGCCTCGCCGAAGGGCGGTGGCGGCGGCGGGAAGCAGGAGATCACCATCAAGTGGGACCTCGGTGACGGGAACGAGGAGGCCATCTACGTCAAGACGCGCTCCGACTTCGAACGCGCGCTCCGTAGCGCCACCAGCGTCTCGCGGTCGAGCCCGCTCCGGGGTACCACCTGATGGCACGCAACGCAGCCGAGCAGAAGGCGGCCGAGAAGGCGATCCGCGACCTGCAGGGGCAGGACGCGTTCCAGGCGCTCGTCGTGCAGGAGCTCGAGGGCTCTTCGCCCATCCGCATCGAGGTCCGCGGCGGGCTCTCGGTGCTCGTCGGCGCGTCGTGGAAGCAGAAGACGAAGGGCGGGAAGTACACGCCGATCGGCGCGTCGTTCGCCACGCAGGTCGCGACGGCGCACGAGTACGAGGACACCGAGATGGAGCTGGCGTGGGACGCCGCGTTCATGCGGCCTGCCCACCTGAAGACCGAGAACATCGACGTGAAGTTCACGCCCGAAGGGCTCGCCGAGGCCTTCGAGACGCTGCGGCTCCGCGCGCGCACGTGCAACGTCACGCTCGCGGGCTTCGCGCGCACCGGCCTGCTCCGCGCGGTCGAGCTTTCGCCGAACCGCGGGTACGCCGTTGACCCGCTCTTCGGCGGCGCCGGCTCGCCCGGCGTGAACATCGGCTGCAAGCTCACGTGGGAGTGGGCGGGCATCGGGATCGCTGGCGCTCCGGCGGCCCTCGCAAGCGGAGATGACGTCGCGGGGCAGCTCCAATCGATGGAGAACGCCCTCGCGAACGTCGTCGCCGACGACCCCTTCGCGCCAGGCCTCGGTGAGGCGCTCGGCGACGGCCTCGGGAAGATCCGCGCGATGAACACGTCGCTGCGCAAGACGCTAAAGGGCGTCGGCGATCTCGCGCGTGCCCCGGCGAAGCTCGCCAACGACGCGATCGCCACGGCGCGCGCGCTCGGGAACACGCTTCACGACCTCGACAACATCATCGCCGACGCGCGTGACGAGTACGCGGCCGCTGGCGCCGGCGCGGCTGCGCTCCTCCGCGGCCGACGCGGCAAGGGCGAGGCGCAGAAGGCGCTCGGCGACGGCTTCGCCGCGGTGGCGGCGCTCCTCGATGCGTTCGAGCGGCGGAAGCCGCGCAGCGTGGGCGTGCGGCCGGGCCAGAGCCTCGTCGAGGTCGCGAAGCGCGAGCTCGGGAGCGGGGACCGCTGGTCGGAGATCGCCGAGAAGAACGAGATCGCCGGTCAGACGGTGCCCGCGGGCATGTTCGTGGTCGACCTGCCGAGCGGGTGAGCCATGGCGATCGCGAGAATCCTGGTGAGCGTCACCCTGCGCGTCGAGGTCTACGACGAGGCGGACGGCAGCGACGCGCGCATCACGATCGAGCGCGAGCTGCTCGCCAACGCCCGGCGCTTCGTCGGCACCGTGATCGACGACATCGAGGCGAAGCCGCTCGACGACACCGGCGCGACGTTCGAGGAGCAGCGCAACGACGTCGCGCGGCGCCCGCACTTCGTGCTCCGCGACGTCGCGCCGAAGACGTGGAAGGCGACCTTCAACTCGTTCCGCCGCGCCGACGAGCTCGACATCGAGATCCCGCTCGCGATGCTCCCGGTGCCGCCGGACGCCGTGCGCGTGATCTCGTGCTCGGCAGTGATTCGTCACGTCACGCCCGACGAGTGGGCCGCGGCCGTCGAGAGCGGCACGAGCGCCATCCCCGCGCTCGCTCCGAACGACGCGAACGCCGACTTCGCCGGCGTCGCCACGAGCATCCGGGTCGCGGGCTCGACCGACAACGTGCCGACGGCGAAGCTCCACTTCCTCGACTACCTGGGCCTGCTCGCGAACACGAAGGTGAAGCCCAGCCACGAGCTCGGGCACAACGGCCCGATCAGCGAGATGGTCCGCGCGTTCCTCGTCGGCATGCCAGGCGAGGGTCTCACGGTGAAGTGGGTGGACCCGAACTTCCCCGAGCCGCGCCTGGGCGACGTGATGCCGAAGGCGAAGCAGAAGAAGAAGGGCAAGACCGCAGCGAAGAGCGCCTACGGCAAGGAGAGCTACCTCGACGTCATCACGGAGGCCTGCGGGCTCGTCGGCGTCGTGCCGCACCTTCGCGTGACGACGATCGAGCTGGCGTACTCGGGCGCCGTGTACGAGGGCCAGATCCGCGGCACCGAGCCGAAGTCGACGATCCTGCTCGGCCGGCACGTCGAGGACTTCGATGCCGAGCACGACCTCGTCGGCATGAAGACGCAGTCGGTGGGGGTCACGTCGTACAACCCCGACACCGACGAGCGGTACATGGCGCGGTGGCCTCCGGAGCCCACGAAGGTCGCGCCCACGAAGGTGCCAGCGGGGAAGCCCCCTGTCCCCACGCCCGTCGCCGCGAACATCGGGTTGCCCGGGTACGAGCAGCTCGACGAGTCGCTCGTGATGGTGCAGCTCCCGCCGTGCCGCGATCCGCAGTTCCTGCTGCAGGCGGCGCAGGCGATCTTCCTCGAGCGCACGCGCCAGCGGATGCGGTGGAGCCTGAAGATGCATGCGCCGTGGAGCGACCCGTCGACGGCGACGCTCGTCGACGGCGACGACATCCTGCGGCTGCGCGCGGGCGATACGGTGTCGTTCGGCGTCGTGCCGTCGAGCGACGACGCCTTCGACCGCCTGCCGGCCTCGGTGCGCGTCCTCTCCGGGGAGATCGGCGAGGCGGGGATCGCGCAGCTCATCCGCTCGGCGGGCGGCGAGAAGCGCCTCGCGGAGCGCGCGGCGGCCGCGATCGCGAAGGCGCCGCGGTACGCGCGCTGGCGCGTCGACGAGATGAGCGTCGGCGGCGGAGACTCGCAGGACCCGGAGATCGCGCTCAAGCTGGTGAACTTCACCGTCATCACGAGCGACCTCGGGGCGAAGGCGAAGGGCGCCTCGCCCGACCAGGTCCTCGCGTTCACGAAGACGACGCTCGAGCTGCTCGGCGGAGGGATGAGCGACGCCGCGCTGAACGCGTTCTTCGACCGGCAACGGAACGAGATCGACGCCGGCGACGGCAGCGACGAGGTGAAGGCGGACGCGAAGAAGGCGCTCGACGCGCAGCAGAAGGCCTTCAAGGCACGGAGGAAATCATGAGCGTGGAAGACGAGCTCGGGAACTTCAAGCCCAGGGAGCTGTGTTGGTCGGCGCTCGCGCGCGTGGTCGACGACGAGCCGACGTTCGTCTTCGCCGACGGCGACGCGAACGGCATGACCGTCGAGTGCATGGTGCTCACCGGGCCGTTCCAGGGCGCGACGGTCGCCGCGATGATCGCGTGTCCGCTCGGCGCGACGTTCGAAACGCGCCCGATCCGCTCGGGCAACCGCGTGCTCCTCCAGTTCCTCGATGGCACGCCCGACGGCGAGATCGTGGCGGTCGCGACGGTGCCCGGCGGCGCGGCGAACAAGATCCCGACGGCCATGGCGGGCATCGCCTTCGACGAAGGCGCGTTGCAGAAGGAGCAGCTCGTCGCGCCGCCGAAGGGCGCGAACGTCCGGTTCTACGTGCGCGGCGGGGCCTTCCTTGTGCGGCTGAAGGGAGACGGCTCGAAGAGCAACGCCGACGGCACGCCGTTCGTCGGAGAGTTCGCCGTCGAGGCCGATGATGCGTCGTCCACGCCCGGGACCGAGGCGACGAACACGGCGATCCGACTCGCCCTCAACCCGAGCACGAAGAAGCTCGCCATCAAGGCGCGGCTCGCGGACGGCACCGCGCTCGAGCTGAGCAACGGCGTGGCGAGCCTCACGTCGCCGAACGGGCAGAACACCCTGCAGGTGAGCAACGACGACGTGCGGGTCCTCGGCAAGGCGTTCTACGTCGACGTCGGGACGGTGTGCATCAACGGCACCGCGATCGGCGTCAACGTGCCCCCAGGAGTGCCCTTCACCGGACCGGTGCCTGGGCTTCCGTCCACATGGATCGGCGGCAACGTCCTGCTCGGCGGGATCATCCCTCCAACCCCCGTCTCGGGCGCTGCCTACAGCGTCGCGGGCCCGGCGAACGTCATCTCCACCACGGTGCTCATCGCACCCGCGCCCTGAGGAACCATGCCCGCGATCAAGGTCGGCATCGGCATCGAGACGCCCTGCGGGACGGTGCAGGTGTACCGCGTCATCAACGTCCCGTTCGAGTTCCCGCCCGACTTCTCGTTCTTCCTGAACTTCCCGCCGAAGTTCCACATCCCGTGGCCCGACTGCTCGCTGCTGTGCCGGAAGAACAGCGCGCCGGAGCCCGCGGAGGACTCCGTCCCGTGACGGGACTGCACGGGCGCGCAGCTTGCGCCTGGGTGCGCCATGGTGACCTGATTCACCTGATGGCTGCCCGCGCTCCGAAGTCCGCCCCCGCCAACGACGCCGCGCTCTCCGAGCGCGACGAGCTGCTGCAGCTGCGCGTCGAGGTCCGGCTCCTCCGGGCGGAGAACGAGCGCCTGTGGGCCGAGCTGGCGCGGTCACGGCCCATCACGGGGCCGGCGACGCGCGCCGAGCTGCGCGAGACCGAGCTGGAGGCCATCAGGGCGGCGCTGGTGCGCACGCGGGGCAACAAGCGCGCGGCGGCCGTGGACCTCGGGATGCCGCTGCGGACGCTCCACCGGCGGTGCGCGGAGTACGGGATCGAGTGAACAGCGTGGCCTGAGGCGACGCGCCCTCACCCCTCGCGCGACGCTGCGTCCATGCGTACGCTCGTCGCATGCGCTTCGCCTTCCTCGCCCTCTCCTTCGCCCTCCTCGCCTGCTCCTCGTCCGCCGGAGACTCCTCCGGCACCGCCCCCGACGTCGGCGCCCAGGCGGGCGCTGGCGGGGCCTCCGCGGGCGCGGGAGGCGCCTCGGCAGGCAAGGGCGGCACAAGCTCGGCGGGCACCGGCGGTGCAGCCGTCTGCGCGGCGGGGAAGCAGGAGGCGTGCGTGTGCCCGGGCGGCGCGACGGGCGCCCAGGCCTGCAAGGGCGACGGCTCCGGCTACGAGCCGTGCGTCTGCGGCGGCGCTGGCACTGGAGGCGGCACGGCGGGCACAGGCGGCGCCGGAGCGGGCGGAGGGACCGCGGGCGCGGCCGGGGCGCCTGGCGGGGCCGGCGGCGCGGCGGGCGGCAGCTCGGGCGCCGGTGGCGCGGGGAAGGGCGGCGCCGGCGGTGGCACAGCGGGGAGCGCTGGCGCTGGCGGCTCTGGCTCGCCCACCTGTCACGACGGTCTCTCGTGCCAGGCGGGGGACATGTGCGGCGTGGCGCAGACGCCGCCGTGCGCGTTCAAGTGCTTCTGCACTGCAGGGGCGCTCGCCTGCGACTCCTACTGCGGCGCAGGCGGCGCGCCGTCGAACGCAATGAAGGATGCGACCGCGAAGGGCTGCAGCTCTAAGGGCAAGTTGAACCACTGCGCCGAGGCGGCGGCATCGAACGACGACCCGTACCTGTGGGCGTGCCCCTCTGGCACCGCCAAGCCGTCGTGGTGCGTGCCGAGCGGCTACGCGGACGAGTGGTGCTGCCCTTGGGGGTGGTGAGGGCGGGCGCCATCTTCCAGACGGCATCGACTCCGCGGATCATCGCGCCATGAAGTTCGTGGCGATTGGAGCGTGGGTCTTCACCGTGCTCGGGCTGGTGGGCGCGGCGGTGGTGGCGTGGAAGTCGCTGGGCGTCGGGTACAGCGCCATTCAGGAGGCTGCGGCTGCCGCGATCGCGTGCACGCTCGTGGTCGCTGGCTATTCGACGTCGCGCATGATCGGCGACGTCGTCGACAGGCTCAGCAGCCCACGGTCGTTACGACGACATCGGTCCGGTGATCAGCGGCTCCCTCATCGGGAAGCGAGCGCCGAGCACGTCCTGGGCAGCCGTCGTGAACGTCTGCCCCGTCACCGCGCCCTTGTGCGTCTGGATCAGCGTGTAGCCCGTGGTGCGCGCCCACGCCTCGCCAACGTGGCGGTAGTTCGCCGCACCGCCGGAGAGCACCGGCATCTCGATCGTCCAGTCCTTGAGCTGCCACGCGATGAAGTCGCCGCCTCCGCCGGAGATGACACCCCGTAGCAGCGTGCGCAGGCCGTCAAACGGCACCGTCCACGGCGAGCCACCGACGGTGACGGTCTTGAGCGTGATGCTGGCCGAGATCGTCGCCGAGCCCGTTGTCCCGGGCGAGTTCGTGTCGACGAACGCGGCGCTGCTGTTCACGACCGCTTCGCCCGAGATCCACCCGTGCCGGTCCATGTACCAGCCGGCGATCACGTTCGGCACGTTGTTCACGCCGTCGTACGCCGAATGGATCATCACGCCGACGCAGATGGCCTCGCCCACTTCCGCGGAGCAGCCCGCGAAGGCGTACTCGTACGCGCTCGCGCCCGTGAACGTCTGGCGCGGCAGCGAGATCGCCTGCGCGTTGCGAAGGTCCCACCGCTGCTGCGCCTTGTGCGGCGGTCCCGACGCCGCGCGGAGCTGCGGAGGGCGCGGGGAGAGCACGAGCACGCCCGCCTGGAACGTCGACACGTTGACCGTGCTCGACCCCGCCGGCTTGTCGCCGATGCGCACCAGGCGCGGTACGACGCTGCGGACCTTGCAGAGGTAGAGGTACGAGAGCGTCGCGCCTGCGGGAGATCCCCACGCCGCCGGCGACGGCTCCGCGAGGATGTCGAGCGTCATGCCAGCCGACGTGCGGCACTCCAGCCACTCGCCGTTCAGACGCGCGCGCACCGTGCCGTGCAGCTCCTTTGACGACACGCCGAAGGGCGCGACCACTTGCCCGCTCATGCCGGTCGCGAAGTCCATGCCCGCGCTCTCGACGACGTTCGGACCGGCGTCGACGAGCGCCCGCGTGTCGAAGATCAGCGCGCCGCTCAGGTCCGTCGCGGCCGCGGGCACCCACACGAACGCGAGCTGCACGGCCGTGGCGGGGAGCGAGATCGCGGCGAGGCTCGCACCGCCGGCGCCGCGCGCGACGGCGATCGTCAGCCCGTGCCGCGTGACCTTCGGCTGCGTCGAGATGTCGAAGACGCCTGTGCCCTCGTTGAAGACGGCGCTGTTCGTGTCGCTCTCGACCGTCTCGACAACGGGCGTGGCGTACACGATCCACCACTCCGCGGAGGCGAGCGCACCGGCGATCGGCGCGGCAGGCGCGACGGTGACGCCGGCGACGAGCTCGAAGACGCATTGGACCGCGTCGTCGCTCTCGGTCTTGCCCGACCACGTGCCCGGACGCGCCTCTTCCTCGGCGAGCCCGCCGATCGGAAGCACCTGCGCGCCGGCGCTGACGCGGAGCTCGCTCGCGGCGTCGCTGTTCGAGCGCGTGACCTCGAGGCCGCCGATGCACGGCGAGAAGACGAAGGCGCCCTCGAGGACCGTCGTGTTCGCCTCCGGCCCCCACACCTTTGGTTGCCGTGCGCCGTAGGCGGCGAGGCGATCCGTCGCGCGCCGGGCGAACCGGTGCGCGAGCATTCGGTCGGTCGTAGTGGAGCGTTCGAGGGTGCGGCGCTTGACGATCGAGGTCATGGGAAACTCCACTGCGTGGGGTAGTAGATGCGCCGGAGAAGCCCGGGCTGTGTCGCATCGCGGAACGCTGCGGCCAGAAGGCGGCGCACGGTTGCGACGAGCGGGGCGGGGAACCCGCCGGGCGCGTCCCAGCGCACGATCGCGCCCCACCGCGACGAGAGGTCGTACTCGAGGGCCAGGCCCGGGTTGAAGAACGGCGAGAGCGGCGCGTACGCGGGATCGACGCTCGCCATTCCGTCGGGCGTCTCGGGCGTCGACATGTCGTCGCAGTGCAGGTCGTCGATGAAGCCCGCGGCCGCCGGGAAGTTCTCCGCGTACAGGTCCACCGCCGGATCGCTCGCGACGGCGCCGAGCTCGTAGACGCGCACGTCGTGGCGGTTGAAGCCGAACTGGTTCAGCACCGGGAGCAGCTTGCGCAGCGCGGGCACGGGGAACGGCCCCGACGGCTGCCGCGCGAGCCGCGCGCGCAGGGCGTCCGTCGTCTCGCCCGCCTGCCGCGGGCGGCCGCGCGTCTTCGCGGCCTCGTCGAGCCACGGCACGCGGCCGCCGACGACGCGCGTGGTGTTCCGCACGACGTAGCCGAGGTCGCTCCAATCGCGCAGCGCCCACGTGAACGTGTGCGGCCCGACGTACCAGACCGAGTAGGACGCGTCGGTCGTGGTGTCGATCGCGGGCGACCACGCGTACTCGTTCTCCGGCGCTCCGACGGTCGCAAGCGCGGTGCCGTCGTTCATGGCGACGAGCTGCACGGTGCGCCCGACGTTGCCCGCGGCCAGGACCGTCGAGACGTCGAGCACCTCGAGGTAGAGCCCGAGCATCGAGGCCTTGAAGGGATGCGGCTTCGTGATGTCGGTCCGAAACTTCAGCGACTTCGGCTGCGCCGGGCCGCCCGCCTGCGCGAGCGCGACGGAGAGGCCGGCGCCGGTGATGCCGTTCGCGACGCGCGTGAAGCTTGTCACCTCGCCCGGCGGGATGACGCCCGGCCAGCCGGCGACGACCGCGGTCGCGGGCGCCGTCTTCTCCACGCCGAGCTCGTTCCCGCCGAAGGAGAGCGGCGCCGCCGTCGCGAACACGTGGCCGTCGCGCGTCTCGACGAGGGAGCCCGCGGGCAGCGTGTGCAGCCCGCCCTGCCGACGACGCGTGATGCCGACCGTGGTGGTGGCGTACTCGGCGCCGGCGGCGGGCGGGCCCACTTGGCGCGAGTGCGGCTGCACGTAGTGCTCCGCCCACTCAGCTGCGTCCCGCGCGTCGGTCTCCACGTAGATGGCGAGCAGCATCTCGAGCACGGCCTGGCCGTCGGCCGTCGAGAGGAGCTGCTCGAGCCACGCCGCGGGCACGCGCTTGCGCACGAGGTCGAGGAGCTGGTCGCGGGTGATGGCGGCGAGCATTCCGATCACCCGAAGGTCACGAGCTCGCTGCTCGTGCGGAAGATGGTGGACGGGCTGCCCGCGGCGAGATCGACCGGCGCCGCGCCGTTCACCGTGACGAGGCCGTAGGGGTACGCCGCCTCGAAGACGACGCCGGCGACGCCCAGGAGCACGGCCTTGATGGCGGCGCGCTCGAGCGTTGCGCCCGGCGCGAGCGTGTTCACGTAGGCGACGACGGCGGCGCGCGCGTTCGCCTGCACCTGGGCGATGTCGCTCGTGCTGGTGACGGCGAACCGCAGCACGAGGGTCACCAGCGACGGCACGGCGCCGACGACGCGGAGGTCCTGGCCCACGAGCCGGAACGAGCGCGACTTCGCGAGCACGCGCTTCACGAGCCCCGCGTTCGCCCGGCCGTTCACGTCGCCGACGTAGAGCGTGACGATCCCCGTCGGGTTTCCGGCGGCGCCGAGGTCCTCGATCGCGACGGCGTACGTGATGCCGTCGACGCCGCGGGCCTGGGCGGCGAGGAAGTCGATGTCCCGGTCGAGCCCGGCGTCCCAGATCGCGCGGCGTGCCTTGTACTCGCTGTCGGTCTCGCGCTCCGCGCCTCCGGTCGCGTAGCCGTCGCCCGAGGCGGTCTTCTTCGTGATCACGAAGCTCGGATCGAAGAGCGCAGACGGCGTCTTGAACCCTTGGATGCCCGCGGGCGCGACGTTGCCGGCGACGCCGAGCGTCTTGCATGTGAACGTCGCGGTTTGCGCGGTCTTCTGACCGAGCGCCCACACGAGGCCGGCCGGATCGAGCGTCCACGAGAACCCGCCGGCGAGCATCTCGGTTCCGGGCTCGAGGAAGCCCGCGGGAGCGGTCGCGCTGGTCGGGCGCGCCACGAGGACCTCGAAGCTCGCAGCGCTCGCCCCACGCCGAGGCAGGTGCGAGAACGTCGACTCCAGCACGTCGCGGTCGAGGTCGGTGTCGCGCGCGGTGGCGATGACGAGCGCGGCCTGGCGCGAGCTCGACCGGCCCTCGACCTCCTCCGCCATCGCCGAGGCGACGAGAGCCGCGAGCTGCAGCGTCGAGCCGTCCTTGTCGAGCGCGCCGACGTCGAGCGTCGTGCCCGCGGCGGTGCGCACCTTGTCGCGCGCGGCCCTGAAGAGGTCCTCTCGGCTCACGGTGATCCTTTCTCGCCCGCGATGAGGGGCACGTTGATGCGCAGCGGGCGGGGCGTGTTGCGCGGCTGCACGACGATGTCGAGGCGCGCGAGGTGCGTCGTCGGCGACGACAGCTCGACCCGCACTGCCTTCACGTCGGGGTCGCGCTTGAGGTCCGCTTCGACCGCCGCCCGGAGCTGCTGCTGCTTCCCGATCGAGTAGTTCCGCTTCGGGAAGATCGGGTTGCCGAAGTTCGCGAGCTCGCTGAAGTCGAACCCGCCGAGGAGCGTGCTCACTCGTCCGCGGAGCCGCTGCTCGAGCGCGTCGACAACGCCGAGCGTGGCGAGATCGCCGGTTGCGTCCGCCACGAGCGGGAAGGCGATGTCCGCGGGCTTCTGCGAGGCCTTCGTGGGCAGGGCGACGACGCGCCCGGCGACGAACGCGACGGGCGCGTTGCTCGTCGCCTGGCCCGCCCACGCGCGCGCCGCGGCCGTCAGGGCGAGCGTGTAGCCCGCGCCCTGGTCGAGCGGGGCGTCCAGGTCGAGCAGGAAGACGGTGACGGCAGAGGTGCCATGTTGCGCCGAAGTGGCGCGCACGACAGCCGGCACAGGGGAGAGCGGGGTGGGGGATCCGGCGGCGAGGGCCCACGAGCCGATGTGCAGGCAGTCGCCGACGTCGGCTGCGTCCAAAGCGTCTCCGGCCACGGACAGGTACGCCCGCAGGCGGTTCTCCGCTTCCTGGACGACGTAGGCGACCGCGAGATCCGGGCCCGGCACAGGCGCAGGCTACCCCGTCGCGCCAAACCGTGCCAGAGTGGCGCTATCTGGCATGGCGATCACAGCGCGAATCGTCGTCTCGCAGACGGGCAATCCGCCGCCGGGTGGGTACACGGACGGCTCGCGCGACCTCGGGCCGCTGCTGCCGAACCTGGTCACGCTGTCGAACTACGACAACAGTGGGGTCGTCGCGTACCGGTGGACGTTCTCCGGGCGCGTCGGGCTCACGACCGTCGACTACGGCCTCTCCGGCCTCGAAGGCCCAACGCTCACGTTCACGCCGCCCGCGAGCGTGGGCTACGGCGACGTCTACGTCACCCTCGACGTCTGGGACGCGAACGGGAACAAGGCGTCCGCCCAGGCACTGATCGGCATCCGCGCGCCCTCGCTCGCGTACGTCGCTGGCGTCCCGATCCCGCACTGGAAGGAGAGCGCGCTCGGCGGGAAGGTCACGCTCGATGCGTCGCGCGGGCGCGAGGGACGCGTCCACGAGCTCGCGCTCGCGCTGCTGCTCGCCGTCGGCGTCGGCGGCCTCATGCCCGGCGGCAGCGGCACCGTGCGCGTCGACGGTGGCATCGCGTCGGCCCCCGACTACGTGAAGGTCGGGAGCAACCCGGCCGGCGCCGGCGCCCTGCGGACGGCCAACGCGTCGATCGCCGTCGGCGCGCGGAACGCGGCGAACAGCGGCGACCTCACGCTGCTGTCGAGCGACGCGAGCGACACGGCGATCCTCGGCGCCGTCGCGAAGCCGACGAAGATCAACGGCTCGTCGATCACGCTCTCGGCGCTCGCGCTCGCGCCCGGGTACGGCGCGCCGAGCGGCACCGCGTTCGCGTTCTCTTCGGCGACCGTGGCGGTGACCGACGGCGCGGACACGACGCTCTCGTCGACACAGTACAACTGCCACGACCTCAACTGCACCGGCGCGCTCACGGCGAACCGGAACGTGATCGTCCCGCTCACCGCGGGCGGCACGTGGCGGATCATCAACGCGACGACCGGCGGCTTCGCCGTGGTCGTGAAGGGCGCAACCGGCACCGGCGTCACGGTGGCAACTGGCACGACCGCGATCGTCCGGTCCAACGGCACGAACGTCGTGCTGATCGGCAGCGCGGGCGGCGGGGGGGCGGCTCGACGCCCACGGGCACCGGCTTCGTGCACGTCACGGGCGGCGTGCAGGACGGCGCGGCCGCGCTCGTCACGAACGCGGACGTGGACGCATCGGCGGCGATCGACCCGACGA
>OFQZ01000038.1_pt1 | contig 45514 bp, 46 predicted proteins | sample 1543011 | NCBI WGS metagenome assembly OFQZ01 (sample SAMN07774216, study PRJEB24372) | wastewater metagenome | isolation source: Exp Tend NO 0WW | collected 2016-02 | reverse complement strand
TATCTTATTCTTTTGTGCCGATTGCTGTGCCCACTGCCTCACCATTAGCAGCCCGGGCGATATTGCCGTCAGTCAGGAGATCGCAGACAATGATTGGCTTGCCTTGCTCCATCGCAAGGCCTAGTGCAGCCTTGTCCATCACTGCTATGCCGTCATTTGTCAGTGCATCCTGATGGCTCATCTCGTCGATCTTCACCGCGTCATCGTGCTTGTTCGGGTCTTTGTCGTAGACACCGTCGACTTTGGTCGTTTTGATCACGACATCGCACTCTAGTTCCAAGGCAAGTGACAGCGCGGCCGTGTCGGTCGTCAAAAATGGCCGGCCGATACCCCCGGCGACGATCACGACACGCTGTTTTTTGAGATGGCTAATCGCCCGGCGATGGGTGTATTGGTCTACCACCTGATCGGCCTTGATGTTGCTCACTACCCGGGAGGGAAGACCGCCGGCATTGAACGCATCCGCTAGCGCCAGGCCATTCATGAGCGTCGCGAGCATGCCGATATTGTCAGCTGTTACACGCTGGACTGTCTCACCCGCGAGCTGAGCCCCACGAGCATAATTTCCACCGCCCACCATGATGACGACTTCCGTGCCACCTGCAGTCACAGGCTTGATCTGCCCAGCGATCCACTCCGCCCGTTCAGCGTCAAAACCGCTCGTATGTTTACCTTGCAATTGTTCACCAGAGAGTTTGAGGAGGATGCGTTTGTACATGTGTCTAGCATAGCAAACTTCATATGATTATTCTGGGGCATAAAAAAACGGCAAGCACTTGCAGGAGGAATAAATCCTCGATCAAAGCATTGCTTGCCGTAGATTGGGCGACCCGCCACCGGACCGGAGTCCGGTGGCGGGTCGTTCGTTACTGTCCTACTTGCCGAGAAGCTCCTTCATCGACCGGATGAAGGGATACCCCTCGATACCCTTGGGCGCGTACATCACCGCGTGCAACCCGGCCTCGTGAGCCCGGTAGTCCGCATTGGTGTTGTCGCCGACATGGAGCGCCTGATGCACCTGCACACCGAGCTTATCCAGCTCGTACATGAAGGTCTCGGGGCCAGGCTTGGCGATGCCAATCTCGCTCGTGAAGACGGCGGCGTCCACCAGATCCCAGATGCCGAGCTTGCGCAGCACCGGTTCCATGACCAGCTGGTCGTCGAGGCCGGTGTTGCTCAGTAGTCCGAGGCGGTAGCCCTGGATCTTGAGCAGCTCCAACGTGCGCAGGAGATCCGGCTCGATGAGCGGCGGCATGTACTCCGGGTTGCAGCGCAGCTGGCCGAGGGCCTGCTGGATCTCGACGACTTCCGAGTCGTTCGGGAGGTTACGCTGAATCTTCAGCTCGGCGAAGATGTAGGCCAGCCTCGGGAAGAACCCGAAGTCGTGGCCAGTCTCCTCCATGAGCCCGTCGTACTTGGCGTTGGACCGCTTGTAGACGGCCACGACAGCCTCGATGTCGACAATCTGCACTCCGAGCATCCGAAAGATGAGCTCGAGACGAGGGCGGGTGAACGCCGTGTTCCCGTTCAGGAGCGTCTTCCAGATGTCGAAGCTGATCGCACGAACATCGGTGGGCATGGTGAACATAGATCCTTCTCTCTGTTGTCTTCGGGTAGCACGATTGTACCGTTGGCGCAGGTGCGTCAGCGATCGAGGAGCTCTTTCAGACTGCGGATGTGCGGCAGAGCCGAACGACCGGTCGGATCGAACAGAAACGCGTGCAACCCAGCATGTTTGGCGGGGTAGTCGGCGCTTTCGCGGTCTCCGACATGAAGCACTGCTTCCGGCTCCTCGTTCAACGCATAGCATGCGTCGTGGAACAGCATCGAATTGGGCTTGGCCCGGCTATCCTCACTGCTGAAAATGACGCTCTTGAAGAGACGCCAAATTCCCAGTTTTCGGAGGACGGGTTCCAGCCCAAGTTGGCTGTCCATGCCGGTGTTGCTCAAGAGACCAAGGGCGTATCCCTGGTCGATGAGTGCCTGCAGTGTCTCGGGCGCATCCGGCTCGATGAAGGTCGGCATGTATCTCGCCTCAAGGCGAAGCCTCCCAACCTCAGACTGGATGCTGTCAAGAGCGCTGTCGCCGGGCACGGACGTCCTGATGCCGAGCGACTCGTACATGCTCACGAGCCGATGAGGGAGTCCGTAGTGGATTCCTTCATTTTCGGATCTTGCATTGAAGTACAAGTCGGCCTGCAGGTAGACGTTCCAGAGCTGTTCGTCCGTAAATGAGCCGAGTCCCAACAATCGGGAGATCAGTCTCAGTCTCGCAACTGCGAACTCGTGGTTGCCGCTGATGAGCGTACCCCACATATCGAAGTTGAAGGCTGAGACTCCAATTGGTATTGCGGGCATGAACCTTATCTCTCAGGTGAGGACGGGCTGGATGACGTAGCGGCCGCGGAGCTGCAACTGATTGCCGATGCGCCGCACGTTGTCCAGATACTTGGTGTAGTACTCGAGTCCGCTACCGATAGCCGCCTGCTGCATCTCCGCGAGGAGCTGCGTCGGGGCAACGGTCACGAACGACTCCATGCCATCCACGTTGGACTGCAACATGAGCCGCAGCACCCGCGTGTTGAGCTGGAACGTGCTGTCAGCAACCTGAGCGAGGATCTCATTCAGGGTATGGGGAACGGTCTGATTCAGCTCGTCCTCGAGTGAGGGGTTGCTGAGCCCGGCCGACTCCACCAGCGCAGCGGCATGCAGGTACCAGACGGCATACGGGCCGAGGGGTTCGAGGTACGTGGCAGTGCCCTCCTCGGCTGACCCGGTGATCCGAATGTCGTCTACGACGAGGAACACGGTGCCAGTCACCAGACTCTCGTCGAGGTGCATTCCCCGTGTTTTGTTCCGAGCCCGCCGGAATTCGACGTCGTTGCTCTTGGCGTAGGCGTCGCTGCCGGTACGGGCCTTGTGGAACGGAACCAGCATCGGCGGCTCGAGACCATGCTGCACTGCTTCGATACTCAGAGCTTCGAGCAGATACGTCGCGATCAGGTGCGAGGCCGTCGGCAAATACTTGTACGGCGCGGAGATGATCCGGATGGGCCGGCCGTCGCAGAGATCCCAGAGGTCTTCTGAGATCAGAGCGGCAAGCCTGTAGCCGTACTCACGGGCTGGCGGGATGTAGCCGTACTTGAACAAGCTGTAGGCCACGCGGTCGAACGGACTACCGTCTGTGCAGACGACTTCACCGTTGGTGACCGTGAGGTCCATCAGTGTGCGGTGATAGGTTTTCACAGGGGACTCCTTGTTAGGCCGAGAGGCGGATGGTTGCGAGACGCAAGCCGGAGGCGTCGGTAGTGCCGAACAGGCTGTAGCGGTCCAGGATGGTCTGAGCCCACTTGTTGTGGGTAGTGACCTCATCCATGCGACCGGCGACACCCCTGACGGCAGCCGTCTCCGTGGCGAGCATTCCTCGAGCAGAATCCAGTTCGTCGGGCGTCACACTGTACATGTCGCGGATGATCCGCAAATGACGAGGGTGAATGACCGTCTGGCCGAAAAGCCCATTGACGATGTTCTGGTGGACTTCACGTCGCAACAAGTCGTCGTGCCGCTTGTCGAAGCACTCAAACACAGGCGCCGTGATAGCGAACCCGGAGGTTCCACGGTACTCGTTGATGATCGACATGATCGTCTGTCCGACCGGCGTGTCGTAGACCGTCAGGTAATTGGAATCGCGGCGGATGCCGAGATGCCCCATCAGATCGTTGGCACCAATGCGAACACAGTCGATGTACTTGCGCTGATCGACTAGAACGTGCCGGAGAGTGTCACGGTAGTGCCGATCCGTCATCAAGGGAGATTCGAGAATCGGCATGATCCGGAACCTGCCCTCGGGCAGCTGATGGATCAGACTGGCGTACACCGGAAAGGTCGACGGATCGGCCTTCGGGATAACGAAGCCAGTCAGCTTCTCGGCGCCCGGCAGATCGAGGATGCGCTTAAGCACCTCGGGGTTGCGGGCGCGGACGAAAACAGTCTTGCGCGACGACGGCTTGAGCAGTGTCAGAACATCCTGGATGTTCTTGAGACCCCGAGGAACGTCATCCTCGCGGATGGCGTCCTCGGTGCAGATCACCAGTCGCCAGACCGGGAGGGTGGGGTTGTACAGCACCTTCTCGGTCAGCATGACAGGATCGGTCGTAGCCGGCGAGTACAGCGTCGGATGGAGGGTGGGCTTGTGGGTCACGGGAGTTCCTTTCAAGTAGCGGGATGTGTGAGAAGCAGTCGAGAAGAGCGCGCCTCATAAGACGCGCGTACAACGTCAAGCGCCGCGCGATAACGCGGCATTTCGTCGTAACCTTCGTCGATTGCGCCTTCGTAAAGGTCATCGACTTCTTGGAAGCTCAGTTGCTCCAAGAACGCCGGCAATCTCGTCGGATCGGTCTCCAAGACATATTTCAACACGCGCGTGATCAACACGAAACCGTGCGGACCATGCATGAGCCGGGCAATATCCTGTAGCCCAGTGACGGCGAAGTGATTGAGCCGGTCTTCCAGTCCTGGGTTGAGTAAGGCGTCTTCTTCATGCAACCGCACCAGGTTTGTGAAGGTGAGGCTACGAATAGGAACGCCTTCCAACAACGCAGCAATGGAGCGTTCGATCGAACCGGTGATGCGAACATCATCGATAACGACCACGTGACGACCAGCGAAGTCATCGGGGTCAACGAGACGCTTCTTTTGCTGGTTGCGGATCTCGCGCTCAGCGAGGCTCAGCCTGCCGTAATCGCCTTCGCTCAAACGATGCTGATACACACTCGTGTAACGCACTGCCTGGCCGACGGCCCGCAGGCGCTGCACTACCGTGAGTGCCAGCAACTTGGCGGCGTTGGGCAGCCTTTTGTAAGGCGTACCCATAACGACAATTGGCTCACCCTTTGCGGTGGACAGCAAGTGCGATCCAAGTATTGAGGCCAGCTGGCTGCCGAAGTGTTCGGCCAGGTCGCGGCGCCCGTATTTGAACTCGCTATAGCCAGCGTAGTCGAATGGCACATCGAGAGCACCACCCGAGACGCGGAACGTGTCAGCAATGGCGCGTAGCTCGAAAGCAGCGAGCGCATAGCTCGGCACATCGGACGTCGGCGATGCCACTTGTGCATGCATGTCTCCTCCTTAAAAGGGACGGGGATGGGGGTAGAAAAAGGGACAGTAGTGTTAACGAACCTACTTAGTGGTGACAAGTTTTCGCAGGGAATCTTGGATTGAACTAAATATGTATTATTTTACAATTTTTATATTATTTAGTCAATTATATTTTTAAATAGACAATTCCAAAAACAATTGAGAAACCCCCTCCTTCCTGCGGTCAGCAGGACGAAGGGGGCGTAGCCACTACGTGAGCGGCTGATCTGTCTCTCAGGCCTCGACGGCCTGCGCCTCGATCAAGGAGGCGGATTGTTCCTCCGCTTCCTCGCGCTTGGCGTATCGCCGGCTGCTGATGTACGCAGCCACGATGATCACCACGCCGATCAGTCCGGTGACGAACTCGTTGATGTGGTAGCCGACACTGATCAGCAGGATGACTGCCAGGGCACCGATCGCCCAGTGTGCACCGTGCTCCAGGTAGACGAGCTCGTCGAGTTTCTTGCCGCGCACCAGGTAGACCGTGATGGAGCGAACGAAGATGGCACCGATGAGCCCCAGACCCAGCGCGATGATGATCGGGTCGCTCGTGATGGCGAACGCGCCGATGACACCATCGAAGCTGAAGCTGGCGTCGAGCACCTCCAGGTAGAGGAACGACACGAACGCCGCCTTGCCGGTCTTGACGACCAGCGAACCGGTCGATGCCACGGGGGCATCGTCGTCTTCGCTGAGCTCGGTGTTGTGCGACTCGAGGAACGAGTCCAGACCCTTGACGGCCATGTAGGTCACCGTTCCGAGGATGCCGGACAGCAACACGATCGCCACATCCTTGGCGAGGAACTCCGCAGACAGAACCAGCAGAACCAACCCGACCAGCACCGAGAGCTTGGGCAGCTCACCGACACGAGCGAGCGGCGCCTCAATGGGACGGAGCCATTTGATGTCCCGCTCTTCGAAGATCCAGTCGAGGAAGATCATCAACAGGAACATGCCGCCGAAAGCGGCGATCTGCGGATGGGCTTCACCGAGCAGGAACCCGTAGGTTCCCGGCACGTGCGGATCGCCTTTCTCCATCGCGAGCGTGATGGCCTGGTAGGGGTTCAGGCCGGCGGTGATACCGACGACCAGAAGCGGGAAGACCAGACGCATCCCGACGACAGCGATGGCGATGCCGACGGTGAGGAAGATCTTCTGCCAGAACTCGCTCATGTGGCGCAGGATCTTGGCGTTCATGACGGCGTTGTCGAACGACAACGATACCTCCATGACGCCGAGTACGACACACAGCAGCAGAGCAGGCCAGCTTCCGTAGAAGAAGGCTGCGACGAGCGCGATGGCGCTCAGGATAAAAGAACCTCTGAAAGTTCTGAGGAACATGGTCACCTCTCTGGGTTGGGTAGGATTGTTTCCTAAGAGACAGATTTGGAAAGGGCACACAGTTGTGCAAATACTACGATAACATGATTTATAAAATATAGCAATACTTAGCAACCACATTTTTTGGATTATTATCAGACTTTACCGAATCTATAGTGTGGCTTGATCTGCCTCCGCTGGGAATAAATCCCAACGGAGGCAGATCGTATGTGACACAGACCCCGGCGAGGGCTTACTTGTTGGAGTTCTCCTCGCCATTGTCCATGGTGACGACGCCGCCCTTGACGGTGGGTCGGAGCTCCGAGCTGCGTCGGCTGTACAGCTCGACGGCCTCGATGCGGGCGCCCTGAGGAGTGACGTGGATGATCGCCGGCACGAAGGTGTAGACGTTGTCGTCCCGGTTGGCGTTGACGGCGTCGACGCTGATCGTCTCGGCCGAACCGTCCTTCGGCACCTCGCTGTGAATCCCACGGATGACGTAGGTCGACACCCTGTAGCGGTAGAACGACCCTGTGCCGCTGTTCTTGGCCGAGTAGACGACCGGCACGATGCAGCGCATCTGCGGCGTCACCTTGATGGTGATGACCTCCTGGGGCAGATTCCTCTGACCCACGCTGGCCTTCTGATCACCGGTGACGTGCACGACGTTGCCGTCACGCGTCTTGGGCGAGTAGTCATTGGGTCGCCGGACGGTGCCGAAGCACGAGACGACCTCGACGTGACCATCCTGGTACTCCACGAGGGCGTACAGATCGTAGTCCTTGTTGCCCCAGGTGGTGATGAGGGTGACCTGGTCGCCGCCACCTGCCTTGCGGGTCAGCAGCGCCGACTCGCCCTTGACGACCTTCTTGGTCATCAGCAAGGAGCCGGAGCCAGACGGAGCCACCGGCGCAGGAGCGGCGGCCGCTGCTGCAGGTGCCGACGGGGCAGCCGGGGTTGTCTTGGTGAATTTGTCGAACAGTCCCATGATGAGACCCTTCCGTTAGTCACGATCCGAACTCAAATAGAGCCGGTAAAGTATGATAAATGAATTGTTAATGAGCTATTGAGGAGGGTGCCCTCATCCCCGCATCGAAATGCGTGGATGAGGTTCATGCATCACAACCCCTCTTCAGACATGTCCTGTCCTGCGTAGTTCCAACAACCGTTTGCCGCCATGAGTCCCGCGGGGGTAGATAGCGAACAAGTCGCCAGCCTCAAGCGATAGATGGCCGACAGTGAGCACCGCGTGCACTTCGTACTGGGGATGCCAAGGAGCCATCTTGTACGTCTTGCCTTGGTGGATGCTTGCCAGACCGCCTGAGGTCATCAGATCGATTTGGTCTTGTAGCGCCTTCGCAGAAGCAGGATCACTCACGCTTTCCCAGAACTTTGCTAGTTCACGACAGCTTGCAGCGTCCGTTACACGTGAGTCAACTTGCGCCGGATCGCTCATCAGCCAAGGATCGAACCCAAGTCCGAGTCGGTCAAAAAGCGCCGTACTGCGGATGATGTTGGTGTAGGTCGGTCCTAGCATATAGGGCGTCCAGAGCTGCTGCCCCAGTAGGAAGAAATGCTGCGCAAGCGGTAACGCGTCACGGACGTACTGCCGCCGGTTGTTCATGTCAGTCGTCCCGTACCACTGCTTGCGCAGATAACGGAACACATGCTCCTTGGGTTGAAACGCATCGATCACCTGATGGTGAACCTTGTGCATGCGCGGAGGCACGCCAAGCCTGGCAAGTTGGTCCAGATCAGCTTCGAGCCGGCTAAAGACCGTCTCAAAACTACTCCAGACCGCATGCACATTGGCGGCTGTGACCGGCACGTTCGGCAGGTCTCCGGGCAGTTTCAGGCCAGGTTGCCGACCTTGTGTTATTTCAACCTGCAAAGCGATCATCTTGATGGTCGCCCGGCTCGCTTGGTCGCACAACAGATCAACCTGCTTGTACGCAATGTCGTCGAGTACGCCTCCTGTAACAAAGGCGTCCAAAAAGACCGTTGCGCGCTCCCATGCCAGTCGGGCAAGCCACTGGTAGTTCAGGAGCGTCAGCTCAGTGATCGTAGCGTTCCACGGAACGAGCCCGCGTGTGACAATTCCCGCGAGGGTAGAGTCAAACGAAGCCATGGCTTTGTACTGACCGTCAACTGAACGGCTTAACAGTTCGGCGACCCTCGGATCGCCACTTGCCTGAGGCCTTTTACGGCCGTAACAAGCAACTAAATCCAACATGGTCATCTCCTGTTCGTTGTCAGTATGAGGGGTGTGAAGAACACTTCGAAGCTCTCGCCAGAAGTTAGCGATATTTTAACACGTATAATAATATATTGCAAGTACTATGCAATTTAAAAGGGTGTATGCTCAGCTTGCGCTTTGCATACACCCCGTGAAGGTTTATGGCACCTTCGAGCCAACTTGGTTCAACAACGACAACTCAGCGAAGGTCCATCATCAGCTCCGCCGGTACGGCATCGTTTGCCGTCGCAATGACCCGGCCAATGACAGCGTCGTCGACCTTGCGGTTGACGTTGCCCAGCACCTGGTGCGTCTCCAGCATCGCCTGATCGACTTCGGCTCGCTTCTGCTGACCGGCCTGGTAAGCATTCAGCATGCCGTCCGCCGCCTGATCGAGTGCCGTGGTGATGCGACGCATCGTCTCGGGCCAGATCATGGGTGAGTTGATGGCTTCTGCCATCTGGACGGCCGCCTCGGCACCACTCTCGAAGAACCGTGCAGCCATCTCGTTGCCCATCGCATCGACGGCCTTGACCACCTGAGCGTTCTCCAGGGCGACGACCTGCATCCGCCACTCCACGAGAATCATCTTCATCATGGGGATGGTGGTGTAGACCAGCGTACTGAGCTTGTTCGAGAGGCCGACGTCCAAGTTGCGCATCATGCGCGTCCGAGGCGCAGTAGCCCAGGCCATGAACAAACGTCCCTTGAAATCGCCGATTTTGACCTCCATCGTGGAGATGAAGTCCGCCAGCTGCTGGCGCTGCTCCTCGCTCCGATCCGCCGGGTTCGACGGATCGGGACGGATAGAGGCCGCTTGCTGCTTGGCGAGATCAGTCATGACCTCCATGACAGCGATCGTCCGGAAGAGCTTGATGATGCCCTTTTCGTTCTCGGCATACAAGTGGTTGTAGTAGACAACGTTGCGAGTCATGTCGAACTGGCGTCCCGCCAGATCCTTCTCGAGGTCGTTGAGCTGCTTCTCCATGTTCTGGATGTCGACCTTGATCATGCTGACGTAGTCCTTGGCCTTGCGGAACCAGCGCTTGACGCCATTCATGCGATCCTCGTACTCCTGGCGGAAGTTCGGATCATCGGTCGGGTACTTGCCCTCGATGGCGTTCATGTTGGACTTGAGGTCCTTCATCATCCCATTGAGCTCCGGGATACGAACCGGTTCGACCTCCTTGAGCAGGCGGTCGACCAATGCGTTGAGCTCTACGAGCGCATCGCTGCCATAGGTCATGACCTTCGTCTGATCCGCCAGCATCTCAGGATAGAGCTTGGCGGCCATCCGATCGACGACCTGCCGAACCTGTGGATCGAGCATCTGCGAACAGACGAGCGCTTGGCGGGTCTCAGGCCGTGCCGCGATCGTGGCCAGTCCGGTGGAGACCGGCGCCACAGGCAACGGTTCGACGTCGACAACAGTTGCTGGCGGGTAATTCGGAAAAACAATTCCGCCGGCAGCCTCTACGGGTTGCGTACTCATGATTCCTCTTTCTGTTGAGGGACTACAGGGACAAAATTTGAGTGTCGACAGCATACCCCGTAAGGTTTGCGCTGCCGCCAGGTGTCTGGAGAGGAGTGACGAGCTTGGCGACAAACCCCTTGACTGCTTCAAGCCCTTGGGCAAGATGCAGCTGGGCGTCGGGATGCTCATCTGAGGATCTTTCGATCTTGTCAAACTCACCGACAATGCGTCGCACCGTCTCGAGCCGCTTGCAAAAAGTCACAATCTCCGCGCCGCTTGGCTGTCCTTTCGGACTACGGGCAAGCAAATAATCCTCACCACTCCATGCGATACGCGTCAAAAGAACCTTCATGTCGGCATGTCGCACCAACAACCTAGACAGTCCGATTGCCTCCAGATGTTCTCTGACGGTATCAATCGTATATTCTGGCTGATGCATCTGCGGCATGACCAACGGTGGAGCCGGAGGGTCATTGACCTTGTTAAACCATCCCACGAGAACCTCCTTTCAACCTAAGCGGTAGCGTGGGGAAAATAATAAGAACGAGGTTGATCATAAAAACGATAACATCTTTTTTTGTATTGGTCAATCAATTAGCAATGATATTTTCTTGCTTATAACTTGCCTGTAGCTCTTTTATAAGGGCGATAGGGAAATCATAAGGTTGTGCCGGGGTGGCTCCGGGATGCCGACATGATGTCGATCCCGGAGCCACCTCCGTTGTCACGAGAAGGGGAGTGCCCTGACTCGGCTCAGGCGAGCGTCAGCTGACGCCGTGCTGGCCTGCGACCACGAACATGGTGTCGGACGTGCCCTCCTGGACCTCGTCCCTGACCCAGTTGCTCCCGTCACGACGGATGGTGCAGATGTGCACCGTCACGTCGAAGCCGAAGTCGTTGCCCAGCTGGGACTCGTACATGTGACCGGTGTTCTCGTCCTTGACGCCGCACTTGATGTTCTCGGCCATGCCGAGCGTCTTGCCGCTGCCGGTGTCGGGATCCTCGTAGTAGGTCGCGAAGACCTCGTACGCGGTCACGTCGGCCGGCGCCTTGGACAGATCAAGCTTGACGATCTCGTCGTAGTCGTCGTCTGACTCAGCGCCGGTACGGTCATCACCCTGATGGATGACGTCCAGCTCGGGGGTGGCGATGTACGGGCTGCCCTGGGTATTGGTGCCGAGATCCGGCCGCAGCCACGCGGTGTGGGCCCAGCAGATCGCCTCGCCGACGGTGCCCTTCCTGCGAATGACCCAGACGTCGAGGTCCGGCGACTCGCCGACGCCACCCGCCGCGGCCCAGCCCACACCGACGGTGAAGGCAAAGGCGTTCGGGGGCAGCTTCTTGGTGTCGCCCTTCTTGATAGCCAGCGTGGTCATGGTGACTCTCTTCCTGCTCGCGTGGCATTGAGCCACATGTGAATGTACGCACAGAGAATTTCTGGGTACGGATTGTTATTATACACTGATTATTTAATTGTGCAATATTAATTTTTAGGTATTGTTTTATTTTTACGATATTGTATAATGTGGATTGTATTGGCATAGGGCCATACTCAGCCGCACCCGCGGCAAAGAGAGAGAAAGCAGGACTTTCACATGGCAAATCTCGCGCAGGCCAAGAAAAAGGCCGCCGACGCCGACGCCCAGCAGGGCACCGGCGGGCTGCTGACCCGCAAGGTCGACGCCGCCGCCAAAGCACTTCTGACCAAGAAGGTCAACCCGAACCAGTCGTGGCAGGCCATCCTCGATGTCGACAAGTCCTACTCCATCGCGAACGAGTACCGAAACGGCAGCGTCCAGGACGTCGTCGAGCGCGTACTCGGCTTCGCCGTCATCGTCGACGACGACGGTACAGTCCCGCTCGTCACCTTCGGTGGCAACATCCGCGACTACGTAGTCAAGCTCAACGACTTCAAGGACTTCATCCGACGCAACCGTATCGAGGTCGACGGTACGACGCCTCTCACCGAGTCACTCATCCGCGTTGCGGAGCTCACCGGCAACGGCGATCTCTTTGGTGGAGGCGGTCTGTTACGTAGGGGCAGCGCATCAGCGCCATCGGTACGAAAGATGGTCACTCCGGCCTTCGTCACCATCGTGACCGACGGCCGGCCGGATAATGCGCAGTCGGCAACCGACGCTGTCCAACGGCTCAGCTACCGCGGCGTCTTCCTGAAGTTCCTCTACCTTGGGAACGACGCAGCTGGCTGGCGTTTTCTGGAAAGCCTCGACGACGACATCCCTGTCGGGGTGCCGTACGAGAGGGGCGGCCGGCTCATCGACAACGTCGACGCCAAGGAGGTCAACTCGCTGGCAGGCATGTCCGACGAGGACTTCTACAGCCTCATGTTCGACGAGGTCTCGACCTGGCTCGTGGCCGCACGCCAGAACGGTCTGATCTGACTCTGTCCACCGGGGCATCCTTCCTTCCGCGCAAGCGGTCGGGAGGATGCCCCTCTTCAATTTGAAACCATAGATGACCGATAGAGTTATTACTTATTTTATAATATAGTTGACTTATTTATATATTTGTGCTATAATTGTATACGATGTGCTTTCTCTGTTCATACAGATCGAGAACACGCTCATTGACAAAGCAAACTTGATACATCCAGCAACAGTGAGAACGTTTTTTCGAGCACTCTCACTGTTGCTGGAAACTCCAGCCCAGACCGAAAGGAAACACAACTATGCTGTACCTCTTGGGTTTCTGCATCCTCATGACCCTCGGCGCATTCGTGGCGATCGTCGTGATCCGCAGGGGAAAGCCGAACCCGCTTCCGGACAAGCCCGCTGACGACGATTACAACGCCACCACGCGCTACCGTCAACTCGAGGTCGAATTCGAGAACCGAAACAAGACGTTCAGCACCAGCTACAGGAGAACCAGGTGGATTGCCTTCGGCCTCCTCGGGCTGACGATTATCCTCACGGCGCTGATGTCCTTCACGAGCGTCCCAACGCGCAACATCGGCATCGTCACGACCTTCGGCCGTCCGAATGACGCCACGCTCGAGAACGGGCTGCATCTCAAGGCTCCCTGGGAAGATGTCGTCATGTTCGACGCGTCGGTTCAGACCGACAAGTTCACGGGCAACGAAGACAAGGACGAGCTCAAGACCACGCACACCTGCACCACAGTCCGTATCGGCAACCAGTCGACGGCCTGCGTGGACAACTCTGTCCGCTGGCAGATCGTGAAGGAACAAGGGGACGAGCTCTTCCAGGACTACAAGGAGTTCGAGAGCGTCCGGGACAGCCTGGTGACCAGGCAACTCATCACCGCTCTCAACGAGGCGTTCGCCGCCTACGACCCCCTCAACAACCTGGACGAGAACGGCCGGCCCAAGGTCGACACCCTGTCGACCATCGCGAACCGCGTCAAGACATCGTTGACCAACAAGATCGGAACCCAGGTCATCATTCACGACGTGAACATTCCGCTCATCAACTTCGACGCCACGACACAGGACAAGATCAACGCCTTCCAGGCAGAGGTCGCCAACACGCGGATCGCCAAGCAGAAGCAGGCAACAGCCGACGCCGAAGCTATCGCCAACGGCAAGTTGGCCGCTTCGGTCAGCAAGGATCCGAATGTCCTCGTGAGCAAGTGCCTCGACACCTTCAACCAGATGGTGAAGCAAGAGCAGCCTGTCCCAGCAGCATTCTCATGCTGGCCGGGCAGCAACTCTGCGGTAGTGATTCCGCAGGCCAAGTAGCCATCAAGTTCAGCTTTGTCAACTTCCCACGGCACACCAGCCGTGGGATTTTGACTTGTAAATAAAAACGATACCGGTAATTCACCGTACGGATAAACCAAAGTACTTGAGTTAGAAAATGACAAGCCGCCCGCACGCTGGATTGCGTTGGGCGGCGATGTCCTAATTTGGATAGCCCGAGATTAGTCCGTGCCGTGGCGTTGGCGATGGCCACGCGGGTGCGTGATGAGCGAGAGATAGTTGTCGTCATCGGCAGCCATCTTGCCACCCGCGTAGCGCGTTTGTTTGAGCACGTACTGTCCGTGCTCCCGCTGGATCGTCAGCCACAACTCGCGTCCTTCCGCCGTTTCACCTCTCACGGTAAATATCGCAGGCGACCGTCTCTCGCGAATGATCAACACATCACCTACGAACGTACGTCGCTGGAGATCGCCATCGATCTTATCCGGATGGAACACGATTGTGAATTCGTCATTGCTCACGATCTCACTGGGCTTCTTGCCCCTCGTCGCTTTTGCTGTCACCAGACTCTCTAGCTGAGACAGGAGGATGCTGTTGGCAGGCGTTGCGCGGTCATCAGACACCAGGGTTCGGCGAACCACTTGATGCTCTGCATCACGTAGGCTCTTGTCAATGGCTTGCCGATAGTTTTCCCATGCACGTTCTTCTACGTTGTCCATGATTTTCCTTCCGGAGTAGGGTTAGGACAAGTAACATTATATACTCGCAAATATTTACCTTATAGCTGTCCGCATATAGGTCTGTAGGGTATTCACTTTTATTTTTTCTAATATATCGCCCCAACTCCTTGTCACTAGTGTACGTGACCCACTAATCAATCATTGACTTTTGGTTGGTTTTAATTCATAATTATCAAAGTTTTGAGCACACATGGGTGGGCAAGCTCAGGATGAAAGTTCACAATTCATTTCACTGATTCATAGTTACTGACTCACTGAGTTTCGGCTCGTACTCGTCTTGGAAAATCTTCAAGGCTAGTTAGGCTGAACCTCGGAAGGGAGGTAACGCAATGGACATGCGGAGAACTTGGGCGGCAGCTATCGCTGTCACCCTAGCTTTGGTGCTGTTCTGGCTACCTGGGACATTCCGTCCCGATCTGATCGTAGCAATGGGCGTACCGATGACCAACCAGTTGGCGCTGATTGCCCATATCGTGGGCGGGTTACTGATGGCAGGCGGCGTTTACCTCGGAGGTAGAGTCGCATATCGAGCCATCAGTGACTACCGCAAGCGTATAGCCGAACTGGCTCCCAAGCCACAAATCGAGCTGATCTCGCTCAAGGAGACGGATTTGAATCTCATCATTCCAGCGCTCCAAGAGGTTGCCGTACAGTACCCAGTGACCCGCGAGGGTATCCGTAAATGCCTGGAACAGGTGAATCGCATCCGGGAAGTACGGGCAATCTTAACGAAGTTCTTCGACACTAACACTGGTATTGTACGAGACTTCCACGAGAAATACGGCTACGGCGCACACGAGCGTTTGCTTGACGAATTGCTCAACACGCTGTGCCCAGGGTTGGTGCGGATTGTATACCGCGCCCAGCTCAATGATCCGTCTGACGTGATCGCTGAGGTAACTCGGCAGCACGCCAAAAAGGTCGATTCTGCCCAAGATTTGGCCGAAGGGGTCGCTGATTCACTCGCCAATCTCGACGTAGACAACGACGGGATTGTCCAGCGCCTAGACCAGGCAATCTACAACCAAGAAAATCCAAAACAAGACCCGGAAAGGGGTGTGTTCTCACTATGAAGAACATTCGTACATGGATCGTTGCAACTTTCGCTGCGTGCCTGCTGTTCACGGGCTGTGGAGCAAATGGCGGAGGCGTGAGGGATCTCACTCCGCAACAGTCTGACGAGACGCTCAAGACGTACTTCGAAGACACCAGCAAGATCAGCATCAACCGGAACGTCGAGCTAATCAAAGATAGCAGCCAAGACGGCACTGAACGTGCCCCGGTAGATCTACCGGCGATCGAGAAGTTCCCGGTCAGTATCCAGGGAACTGGACAGATCGACATCGAGATCTTTAGCTCGACCGAAAAATCGAATTCCGATAGAACCGGTTGGCTTGACGTAATAGCGGACCGGTTCAACCGGTCCGGTAAGACAGTCAATGGTCACACGGTATCCGTAACGGTGCGTCCGATTTCATCTGGTCGTGCCATGGACTACATCACGTCCCGCCAGCACATCCCCGCCGCCTACAGCCCTTCAAATGAGCTGTGGGGGAAGATGATTGCAACCAAGGGCGTCGAGGTCAAGACCATCGAGACACGGCTGGCACGGAACGTCGCCGGCTACTTGATGCGTCAAGATACGTATGACAAGGTCGTTCAGAAATACGGCAGCGTGAACACCGAGAATATGGTGAAGGCCGTAGTGGCCGGCGACCTGACTCTTGGTCACACTGACCCGAACCAGTCATCGACGGGTCTGAATATGCTGACCCAAGAACTGCTGGCACTGGATCCGAGCAACCCCCTGAGTCCCAAGGCCATCGAAGCATTTCGCAAGTTCCAGGAAAAAGTGCCTCCGGTCAGCAACACCACCGCCGAGATGATCCGGGTTGCCGAAAACAATCCGACCTACGCGGTGACGATGGAGGCACAGGCATGGGCCACCAATCCGAAGCTTGCAACGGGCTGGGTATTTACACCCGCGGGTGAACGCCACGACAGCCCGCTCCTTGCGCTCGGCAATCTGTCGAATGAGCAGCTTGAAGTTGCGAAGTTGTTCGGCGCATTCGCCCTGTCAGAGGAATCGCAACGAACGTCGACAGAGCTGGGCTTCAACCAGTTCAACGACTACGCCGCCGCGAAGAGCAAGCTGTCAGGTACGCAGCTTTTCAGCATCCTGGATGTCTGGAAACAGAACAAGGATGCTGGCGTGCCGGTCGTCACAGTCTTTGTGGTCGATCACTCTAGCTCGATGCAGGAATACAGCAAGATGCAGTACGCCCAAAACGCGATGTTTACTGCCGCAAGGCACATCAATCCCAACAGCTATGTGGGGATTGTGAGCTACGACGACCAGCTTGACCTGGTCTTGCCGATCAAACCGTTCGACAAAGAACAACGTGCGTATTTCACTGGTGCCGTCAACCATCTGAAACCGCGCGGAAACACGCATACCAGCAGTGCGGTCATCGCTGCGCTCAACGAGATGCGCCTGTTCCGCGAGGACTTCGCGGCAAAGAATCCCGGCAAGAATCCGTTCACGGAATTCAAGTTCCGTATCATCTTGCTGACCGATGGCGTGCAGACAGGAGGCTTTGCGGAGGAACGAGCAATCGAACTCGTGCACGGCCTGAGCGTACCAACATACGGTATTTCCTTCGTAGATGCATCCACGACAAAGAGCTTGGAAAAGCTTGCCACGGCGAACGAGTCCGGATACGTCATCACAGTCGGCACCGAAGACGCGGCTGTGAAGATCCGCGACCTCGTCCGCGCCGTCTCGTAAGTATCCACCCAAAAGGGTCGTCCCTCCCACTCCCATGAGTGTAGAGGGACGACCCTGTTTTAATTTTGTTACAATATATCCATGAAACTCTACTCCTGGAACATCAACGGTATCCGCGCGGTGGTCAAAAAAGGCACTTTTCAATCATTTATAGTTGAACACAAACCAGATATACTCTGTTTACAGGAGACAAAAGCCGAGCAGGGTCAGGCAGTCATCGCTTGATCGATGGGGAAAACTAGAGGCGAGAGGTCTTTTTATAGTTGATTTATCTTATTTTTTGTGTTAAAACATGCATAACCAATCTCTGCGATTGAGATATGGAGGTTTTCAGGTACTTAAAGGCGGAAAAACGCTTAACAATTAGTAAAAACCAACATCTATCCGAAAGGATCAAAAAGATGAACAGAATCAGGCGGGTACTTGTCACCCTCGGCCTCGGCCTTGCCATCATGCTTAGTGCGTGCTCGGTCGACCAGGCACGAATGGTGGTCGCAGCATGAGCGCCGAACCTGGAGCGTTCTCCAGACGCCGGCTCCTGTTAGCTGCTGCCGTGCTCCCGATGCTCCCGATGGTTGAGGCGGCTCTGCTGAAGGCTCAGGAAGCGTGGGCGGAGACGGTCGTGGACTTGGTGACGACCTACAACCTGCGGGCGGGCACCGACATCACGGCCACCCTGAACAGGGCCATTGCGGCGAACCCCGGCAAGGTACTCATCCTATCCGGCTCAGGCACCTATCTGGTGAACGACACTGGCGTCCGGCTCAACCAGCCCGGCACCACCCTGCGACTCAACTCGACCACGCTGAAACTGATCCCGAGCACCTTGGGTGCCTACGACCTGATCACGATCAGCGCGGCCAACTGCGCGGTGTTTTATGGCACCATCCTTGGGGATGTACGGACCCACCGGGGCACGACCGGGGAATGGGGCCACGGGATCAAGATCGCGGCCGGGGCCACCAACGCCCGGGTCTCGGGCACTCGGATCAACGAGTGCTGGGGCGACGGGATCTACCTGAACGCCCCCGGGACGAAGGGTATCCTTATCGACGGGGTTCGGTGTGACCGGAACCGCCGACAGGGCATCTCGGTGATCGCCTGCGGCAGCGGCCGGATCGTTGACTCGCACTTCACGAACACTGGGAAAATGAAGTTCACCGCCCCGGGCTGCGGGATTGATCTGGAGCCGAACGCAGGCGCAGGAGACATCTTGGGCCTGACCATCGCAAGGTGCACCGTCAGCGGCAATCGCGGTGGCGGCATCCTCTTGGTTGCAGTCGCGAGGACGGCCAACGTCGCTGACATCTCCGGGTGCGCCGTCACAGGCAACTCCCGCTACGGCATCCGATCCGTCTCGATCGGTGCTGGCTCGACTGCTTGGACGATCTCGACGACGACCGTATCGGGGAACAAGGGTGACGGTGTTCAGCTTTCCGTCCCTGCCACGCTCACCAATATCCGCAGCACCGGAAACAGCAACTACGGATTCTCTTTCCTTAGTGGGTCGAAGGGGTCGGTGGCAACCAAATGCACCGCCGATCACAACTCAGCAGGCAGCCGCCGATCCGAGTTCACGATCCGCGACAAGGTGACGCTGATCTCTTGCACAGCCGACCCGAAGGGGCGCTCCAACTACTCTTGGTGCTTCAAGGCTCATAAGGACACGAATCCCAAAGGTACGGTGATGACTCGCTGCGTCGGTCGCAAGGGTCGCAAGGGCGTCTTCTTCTACGGGCGGGGCACGAAGTGACCAGTGCACCCAGTGCTGAAGTCACACTCCTTCTGCTCGCGTGCCTCAAAGATGCCGCGCAGTGTGTGAAGTAACACACTCCGGCATCCCCGGCCTCCTCCCTTCGGTTCATTCCGGGGGAGGGGGTCTTTTTTCATTTGGCCCGATATTATTTTCATCTTGTATAATACAAATATATGAAGTTATTTTCGTGGAATGTGAATGGTATCCGCGCTGTGGTCAAAAAGGGCACTTTTCAATCATTCATGCGTGATCATAAACCAGACATACTGTGCTTGCAGGAAACCAAAGCCGAGCAGGGTCAGGCAGTCATCGACCTCGACGGCTACGAAGAATACTGGAATTCATCCCGGACGAAAAAGGGTTATTCAGGTACGGCGATCTTCACGCGAGTCAAGCCAATCGCCGTCGTCAACGACATCCCGGCCGACATCGCCAAACGACACAATCTCATCGCCGACGCCTACGGTCACGCAAACGACGAGGGCAGGGTGATTGCTGCGGAATTCGATGATTTCTACGTCGTCACCGTCTACACTCCCAACGCCAAAGACGATCTGACCCGCATCCCACTCAGGCAACAATGGGACGCCGCCATGTCCGACTATTGCGCCCATCTCCAGCTCGCCAAGCCCGTTTTGTACTGCGGTGATATGAACGTCGCGCATACTGAGGACGACCTCGCCAACCCCAAACCAAACGTCGGCAAAAAAGGCTTTACGCATGAGGAGCGCACCGGCTTCGACAACTGGCTGGCAGCTGGGTTCACCGACGTCTACCGCCGTGATCATACCGGCAATGGTCACTACACCTGGTGGAGTCACTTCGCCAACTCCCGCGCCCGCAACGTCGGCTGGCGCATCGACTATTGGCTCGCCAGCAACGACATCGCCGATCGTATCCAAAATCCGCAGATCCACGCCAACGTCATGGGTTCCGACCATTGTCCCGTCAGTATCGAACTGTCATAAGCGCACATTTTCTACCAGCAATCCAAAATGAGGATCGTCTCCATAGTTTGCCTCGTTGCCGTCTCTATGCTATTTATTTGTACATTTCAAACACCCGATCGGTTACCGTAAATGTACAAAAAATGAATAGAGATGGTATGTTTAGTATTCCTATAGGAAACGCAAGGGTTTGCAAACCGCAAAATCAGACCGTGAACGAACAGCTTTAGGATGCTTCGATCGCCCGTGCCTCGTAGACCCGGACATATTGCTCAATTTGCTGCTCCAAGATACCCGCCGAAAGCACCTCAAAACATTCGTAGTCACTTGTCCAGACGCTTTTCTGCACCTGCTCAAACTTCAGCTCACGCAACAACAGCCGAAACCATTGTCGTTTGCGGCTCATATCTTCGGGTATATCAAACACCACCATCACTTGCGCACCCCACAACTGCTTCGGTTCATACGTGCGAATCTGCTGCTGCGCCCGGCTGGACAGAGTCGGCGCACCGTCATCGCCCATGACGATCAGCCCATTTTGGCGTGCAGCGTAGTAGGCTTGCCGTAATGCCGACCGGGAATACGCCCGCGTATCAGTCATTTCAATTTTGTCGAAAAAGCGACTAGGCTTGAAAGTCAAAGCTAGATTGGCGTCGGAAAAAGACACCAGTGACTCGAGTACATAGCGCAATGCTGTCTGCGGCAAGATACCCTGTTGCCGACACAACCACTCTGAAAAGTCTTGTTTCTTGCGTAACATTTTGTACATTTATAGTACCCGATCGGGTTGATAAAATGTACAAAGTTATAAAGATTGTTACTGTCTTGGTGTGGAATGGGGATAGGAAGGGGGCGCTCCGCAGGGGAGGCTCGCAACGCGGGGTGGCCGGAGGTATAATAACAGTATGGATATCGCCTCACGACTTTCGCGTGCCGCTGAGCAGCAAGACAGTTACGAACCCAATACCTCTATACGCAAACAAATTGCTGACAAGACGCTGGTCATGGTCATCGCGCCGAGCTCGATGGGCAAAACCTACGTCATGAACAAGGTTACCGAGCTCAATGACGAGTTTGCGCGCGTCACGGTGCTCACCACCCGCGAGCCCCGTCCGGACGACCAAGGCATGTTTCGCTACTACCAAAAAACCGACGAAGATCTCGACCATGTACTGAAAATGATCGAGCACGGTGAGCTCGTCCAGTACGCCGTATTCCCGAGCAGCGGACAGATATATGGCTCTCAGCCGCGCGATTTTCCCGCCCGCTTCAACCTACTCGCAACCCTGTCGAGCGCCGTCGAGCAACTCGAGCACATTGGTTTCAAACACACCGTCCCAATTGGATTGATCACGTATCCGAAAGTCTGGATGGAATGGTTTGACGCCCGTCACAGCTCCCGCCAAGCCGACCGTCCCGCCCGGCTCCACGAAGCGCTACAGTCACTTGACTGGCTCCTCGCCCGCGACGTCCACTGGCTGATCAACGAGCCGGGGAGAGTCAATTCGGTTGCCAAAAAACTCATCGCTATCGCCGGGAAATCTGTCAGTGACGACGACAGCCGGGCTCGAAAATACGCCCTCCAGCTACGAGCTCAGATCGCACAGATGATAGAGTAGTGGTATGAACCAGCCCGATGACACCTCAACGATCAAAACGAAGCGCAAATTTGCCGCCTTTGATATCGATGGCACGATTTTCCGCTGGCAGCTCTATCACGAGCTGTTTGACGCACTGGGAGACGCCGGCTATATCGACGAAGCTGACCGCAAGGCGGTCGCAGATGCCCGCGAAACGTGGTCGAAACGCGAGACCAGTTTTACGGACTACGAAGAGCTGCTCGTCACTGTTATGGAACGAGAAGTTATCGGGTTGCCAGAGCAGGTCGTCAAAGACCTGGCACGAACTATCCTCTCCGCCAAAGGCCACCGCACCTATGCCTACACCCGCAACCTCATGCAGAGTTTGCGCGAACAGGGCTATTTCATCATCGCCATCAGCGGCTCATACCAACAGCTCGTCGAAGCTTTTGCCGAGTTGCATCATATCGACCTCGCGATCGGCACCGACTACGAGCTGCAAGACGGTAAGTTCAAACGAAAAAGTCGCCCAGTGTTCGGTCAAAAAGGCCCGTTGCTGACCGCCGCCATCGCCGAGCATCATCTGACGCTCGAGGGCTCGTATGCCGTCGGCGACAGCGGGAGTGATAGCGCCATGATGGAACTCGTCGAGCACCCGATTGCCTTCAACCCAGACGATCGGCTTTTTCGTATCGCCCAGGAACACGGCTGGAACGTCGTCATCGAGCGCAAAAATATGATGTATGAATTAGAGATGCCAAAGGGTGAGTCAGAGGAGGGTCATGGAACATACGTATTGGCGCACGCAAAGTCCCGCTAAGCCATTGTTTCCCGACATTGAATGGTCGCGGCCAGAGCAAAAGACCAAAGCCGGCAAGCTCGCGATCATCGGGGGCAACAAATTAGGATTTGTGGCCGTCGGTGAGGCCTACAATACCGCTACCACTCTCGGTGCCGGACAGATCAGGGCGATATTGCCCGAAGACCTGAAACGGGTCATCCCGGTGACGATCACCGATACGTATTTTGTCCCGTCGAACCCGTCCGGCGGATTTTCCCGCGAGGCACTGCCCGAACTCATGGCGGCCTGCAACTGGGCAGATGTCTGCCTGCTGATCGGTGACAACGGTCGCAACAGCGAGACGGCGATCGCGTTTGAGACCTTGCTCGGCGCTCACCCGGGACACCTCGTGATCACTCGCGATACGGCCGATCTGCTCCGGCCAGTCGGCGAAAAACTTGTCAATCGCCCCCGCACGACGCTCGTTCTCTCCTTCGCCCAGCTGCAAAAGCTCCTGCAGAGCGTCTACTACCCCAAGATTCTCAGTTTTTCGATGCAACTCATGCAACTCGTCGAAACACTCCACAAATTCACTATCACATACCCAGTGACAATCGTGACGTTTCACCAAAATCATCTGCTCATCGCCCATGGCGGGGAAGTCATCACCCAAGAATTCGACGACCCGATGACCATCTGGCGCGGCACCACCGCCACCCGAGCAGCCAGCTATTTGCTCTGGGAGCCAGGACGGCCACTCGAGGCGATTACTGCAAGCGTTGCCTGAAACACTTGCCTGCGGCTTAAAAACATGTGGTGGGCGAGGAGGGAATCGAACCCTCACTCCGAAACCGGAACGGGATTTTGTTCGCTTTAGCGGAGTTGCTTTCGCAACTCGGATGCGCGGAACTGTCGCTTGCGACAGTTTGATTTTTAACAGCTGGTACCGCGGACCGGACTTGAACCGGTACGAGCGTAATGCTCACCAGATTTTGAGTCTAGCATGTCTACCAATTCCATCACCGCGGCACAAGTTGTTAAAAATCTCTACCAATTCCGTATGGTCGCCCATCATATGCTGTTAACTCTTCGCTCCTTTGAGATAGAACCCATCAATTGTACAATAAGAGGTGAGAAATAATCTAGCAATGAACCCGCAAAAACAATCCGATGATCGTTCAATTTCCGTGCCGCCGCGGCAGGCAGCTAGTTCGGTGCGGCCACTTGACCGCGAAGCCGCCGCGCAGCTGATGCGCGAGCAGATCGACAAGCTGTATGACAATCACGACATATCACCGACCAGTGATATCGTCGATACAAGCCAAAATCCCGCCTCTGCATCGCCCTATCATCAGACTCATTCCGAAACTGTCGACCACCAGCTGAGCGAATCCCATGCCGACCAGTGGAAACAGTACCATACCCAGTGGCAGAGTTATTATCAGCAGTATTACGAGCGCTACTATATGTCACAACTCGAGCGCCGAAAAAACAAATTAGCTGGCCACCAGCTACTCGAACAAACGACTCCAGACGGCCCAATCATGGTGACAGCCGGTGAGCCGGAGCCAACTATCATGAGCAAATCCCAGGCGGTCGACGACCTCCGCAGCCAGCTCATCACCCGGGTCAAACAACACGCTAGCACCGTCCGTTCGTCACGGCATTTTGTGCCGATCGTCTCCGCGCTCATCGTCGCATTGACGTTCATATTCCTACAGTACAATAGCCTGCTATTCGCCCAAGTTCGCGCCTATGTCAGCCCGGGGTCGATCAGCCCAGCAAATCTCATCGTCGATCCCACGATCGACACCAAAGTTGGGCCAGAACCAAAGATCGTCATCCCCAAAATCAACGTCGACTACGCAGTTGACTACGACGTACAAACCCTTCAGGAGAGCGTCATCCAGACAAAACTCAAAAAAGGCGTCGTGCACTATCCGATCCCTGGCGCCAACGCCTTGCCGGGTGAAAAGGGGAACACAGTTATCCTCGGTCACTCTTCAAACGACGTTTTCGATGACGGCATCGCCAAATTTGCCTTTGTTCAGCTAAACAATCTCGAAAAAGGTGACACCTTCTACCTACACTACAGCGGCACGCGCTACACCTACAGCGTCACCGAAAAAAAAGTTATCAGACCGACACAAGTCTCTGAGCTTGTTCTGAGTACCGACAAACCGATGGCCACACTTGTGACCTGCGATCCGCCGGGAACAGCGCTCAACCGACTTGTCGTCATCGCCGAACAGATCAGCCCTGACCCCGACCAGGCTACCATTAGCACTGGCAAGGCGGACTCAGACGCAGCAGATACGAGCATCCCGGGGAATTCTCCGACGATATTTGAGCGGTTGTTTGGCAGTTAGACCTAAAGGTTTTTGGCTTGTACAGCCGGCTCGGTAAGCACTCTTTCATTAAAAGTTTACTGGCTTGCATAACCGGCTCATTTGCCCCGGGTACCGAGGCATTAACTCGTTACTTTTGACGCAAAAGTAACCAAAACTTTCCGCCAAGTTCACAAACATGATGGTCGTTCGTCACTTTTTGACAGTGGCTGCGGAACACCCGCAAGGGGTGGCCATTTACTTTAATTCAACTGTTTGTAAATGGCACGTCCTCGCCAATGACTATGTCAAAAAGCTGCCACCCTCCCTCGGTTTGCTCAGATTGGCGGGAAATCGCAGGGATCGCAAAGAATCACAGGACGTCTGGCTGGCGCCAGCCGTGGGTGGCCGGGAGGAGGGGCACCCGCGAACAAGAATTTCATTCGATGAATTTTTTTCGTGGGGAGGTCGCCTAGAGGACGGGATCCGCGGGGAGGGAGCGGAACCCGACCTGTCGCAACGCGACAGTGTCGAAGCGACCGCAGCCAAAGCCCGATCAGTATTGCTATTTATCTGTTGTCATCTTGGACGCCTGGAGACTATAGCCGTTGGTCGTCTTTGCGATGCTATAGAGCAACTTGCCATCGTCATTGAGAGTAGCGAGGAGCCCTGGGGCGACATCAGTGATGACTTGCTGATTAGCGCCGTCAAACTCACTCAAACGTAGATTTTGATCCGCCGTCGACGCCAGTATATAGTCATCGATCCACGCCAGTGGTTTGCTATTGTCAGCTGATTTTCCTGGGAGATTCACCGAAAACGTTTCGTTGGTCTCGAGATCGTACGTCACGAATTGCGTACCTGTTCCCGCCACGACGAACCGTCCATTGCTCGATATCTGCAGCCAACTGGCCGAGACCGGCAAGGTCATCGTCACATACGCCTTGCTGGCCGTCTCGACGTCAAACGGATTTTTGATCACCTCAACACTCGTGCCCCGGGCAATCGCCACATACGTGTCACTAAAATAACTACTCACACTCGTCAACACCGGTTGGGTCGTGTCGTAATGCCGCAAATCGACCTTGGTCTGGTCGTTGACCCGCACGCCAACGCGCCGTACATCAGCCTTGTCGCTGACAGAGACAAGCGTATCGGTCTTGTAGAGCACAAACGAAGCAACCTGGCTGGCAACCGGACTCGAGATAGTTCCGGCAGCGATATCAAGTTTACGCAAGTCGGTCGCGTCCTTGGCGTAGAACACATTGCCGCTCGTGCCTGAAAAATGAATCTCACTAATCGCAACATTGAGCGCCGTCGTGATATTGACCGGTGGTATATCGTTGGCTCGGTCAACCCGGATAAACTCGGTTTTGTCGCCAATCGTATGCTTGATGAGTACAAACCGAGCACCAAAATCCCACTCAACGAGCGAGAAGTGATGAACTTGGCCTACGACACTCGTGTAGCTCTCGAGCGGCAGCGCGAGGGTCGTGTAGACGACCTTGGCAGAGTCCCGGAGATCGGCGATCAGGAATTCTGGCTTTTCGGGCTCGTTGTAGATCGCCATCCACTTGCGATCAGGCGAGGGCAGATTACCAGACACAACCGCAAAATCTTTGACGGTGCTCGTCGTCACTGTCTTGGGAACGAGCCGCGCATAATTCAGCCAACGCAGCTCGCCCGCATCGAGCGTCACGGTTTTGAACCAGTCGCGATAGCCATCGAGCCGCATCGTGACCATATGTTGACCGGTGTCGATATTGGCCTTGCCCGGGGTACGAAACGACAGCTCTTTGTTATCAACCGTCACAGTGGCATCGGCCGGAAAAGTGCGGAACTGCACCAGTGCCCGCTGCACGACGGTATTTTGCTTGAAATCAAACCCGTAGCCCAGCGCCAGCAGGATACACAGCGCCGAGATCACCGCGACAGCAAGCGACATCACGCCATACGTAAAATAGCGGATCGCGAGTTGTTTTCTTTTTTCGTTTGGTGAATGTTGTTGCATAAGTTATGACGTGTTGCTCCTAGTATATAGCAAAACACTTGCGCATTTTGTCTGAAATGATACGATTATTACAAGTAGCGATAAGCGGAATAAACACAGGGAATCTATGAGGGCACAAAACACAATCGTCATCAATGGCAAAGTCTACGATGCCATCAGCGGCCTCCCGGCAGGTGCGCCCGATTCTATCGCGCCGACCGCAGCAGAATCCTCAAAAATACCCGTCCACAGCGCCCAGTCTGCGGCGGCTAAAAACACTGCCGATGTCGCTCACTCCCGTGTCCACAAGGCCAAAGTCGTCCATCGCCAGACACAACGCTCCCAGACACTGCGTCGCGATATCGTCAAACAACCCGCACACCACAAGCCGCTGCGACACAAGCCAACCCCAGGCCTCGTCGCCACTTCGCCGATGGTTTCACGCTTTGCCGCTCACCCGCAAGCCTTGCCAAAGACCCCGACGCCACACGCCGCTCCAGCACGAGCGCCACATACTACTGCCACGCGCCAGCCGGTCGTGGCTCACCACCGTAACGTTGCGCTCTCGAGCCGTGAACTCAAAGAAAAATTGATTTCCGAACGGCTTGCCAACGCCCAGACCACCCAGCCAACCCACGACCACAAAGCTCCCAGGAAGTCTTTCTTTGCCCGAGCGCCCCGCGTGTCGAGCGTCGTTGCTGCCTGTTTTGCGATCGTTTTCCTCGGGGGCTATCTGACATACATCAACATGCCCAACCTCTCCATGCGCGTCGCCGCCGCGAACGCTGGTGTTGACGCGACCTTTCCTGACTACCGACCAGACGGCTACCGATTCGACGGACCGATCGCCTATAACTCCGGTGAGGTCAACGTCAAATTTGCCTCCAACACCAGTCATGCCGGCTACACCATCGGCCAAAAATCGAGCAGTTGGGATTCTCAGGCCGTCCTCGACAACTACGTCTCAAAACAATCCAAAGACTACCTGACCTACAGCGAACAAGGCCTCACGATCTATACCTACGACGGCAAAGCCGCGTGGGTAAACGGCGGTATCTTCTACACTATCGAAGGTGACGCACCGCTCTCGAGCGATCAGATCCTGCGTATTGCTTCGAGCATGTAGCAACATATCTTGTCGGTGTCTGCTAAAATAACAGATATGACTCAGCTTCGTACTCGCTTCGCACCATCACCAACTGGCTATATCCATGTCGGCAACGTGCGTGCTGCACTCTTCCCGTGGTTACTCGCTCGCCAAGCTGGGGGCGCTTTTGTGCTGCGGATCGAGGACACCGACCAGGCTCGATTCGTTGAGGGCGCGACCGACCTCATCCTGAACACATTGGAATGGCTTGGCCTCGACTGGGACGAAGGTCCTAGGAAAGACGGGGAATACGGCCCGTACGTCCAGACCGAGCGCCGCGAATTTTATCAGAAATGGGCGCAAAAATTGATTGACAAGGGTCTCGCATATGCTGACCCGTACACTCCTGAAGAAGTGCAATCATTCCGCGAGCAGGCCAAATACGAAAAACGACCCTTCCTCTATCGCGACCACAGGCCCGAGAATCCACCAGCCTGGGATGGCTCGCAGGCGCTTCGTTTCAAAGTAACAAATATCAAGCGCTATGAGTGGCACGATCCGGTCATGGGCAACCTCTCAGCCGGGTCAGAAGTGCTCGATGATTTCATCCTCGTTAAAGCCGATGGTCTGCCTACGTACAACTTCGCGCACATTGTCGACGATGCTGAGATGGGCATCACGCATGTCGTCCGTGGCCTCGAGTACATCAGCTCGATCCCACGCTACCTCTCGCTCTACGAAGCTCTCGAAATTGAACCGCCCGTGCTCGCATGTCTGCCTCACATCATGGCACCCGACGGCAAAAAGAAACTCGGCAAGCGCGATGGCGCCAAAAGCGTCGACGAATACCGCGTCGACGGGATTTTGCCAGAGGCAATGCTCAACTTCCTCGTCAGTATGGGCTGGAATGACGGTACCGAACAAGAAATTTTTACCCGTGAGGAATTGATTGAAAAATTCAGTCTGGAACGTGTCCAACGCTCGGGAGCCCGTTTTGACGAACAGCGCCTGCTGTGGATGAATGGCCAGTGGATCCGATCTCTTAGTCTCGATGATTTGTACGAGCGCGCAAGCGCTTACTGGCCACAAAGCGCCAAAGAAGTAGATGACGACAAGAAGCGGCAAGTGCTCGCGCTTGTTCAGGATCGGCTCAAGACTCTCGCTGAGCTACCGCTGCTCTCACGCTACTTTTTTGAGGAGCCAGCTGTTGATCTCGCGCTCATTGACGACAACAAACAGCTCAAGAAACTGAGTCGTGAAGAGCAACGTGAACTGCTCACTGCCGCACAAACAGCGCTTCGATCAAGCGAATTTGACGCCGAATCTATCCAAAACACCCTCAACCAACTCCTCGAAACAACTGGTCAAAAGCCCGGCACGCTGTTCAGTCTCATCCGGATCGCGACCACCTGGGCACCATTTAGCCCACAACTCAACGACACGCTGGCCGTACTCGGCCGTGAGACAACGCTTGGTCGAATTACCAAAGCTATCGATACTCTATAAGTGCTATTATAGTAAGTAATATGACAAATTCAGGTGTTACAAACGATCAAATCATGGAGACTTTGTCCAAGTTCGCCAATGACGCCGAACAGCGATTCGAATCCCAAGAGAGTTTTAATCTCGAACTCACTCGTCGCATGAACTCGTTCGATACGAGCTTGATACACATCAAGGAAACTATGGCCACCAAAGACGATGTGAGACGCCTCGAAGAAGTTATCGATGGATATGCTGCGAAAATCGACAACTACGCTGCCGAGATGGCAGCAATGCATCACCGAATCGATCGTCTTGAACGCATGATTGACTTCCTCGCAGCCAAAGCAGGAATCAGCAAACACACACTTGAAGCACTGTAGTATTATAACCATACACGTTTTGATATACTGTCTCTTATGGATGGGCGAAAACTAAAATTCTGGGAAAAGTGGCGTTGGACGCGCCTGCATCAAATACTGCACGACAACAGCGGCGTGCGGTATTTTGTGATCGCCGTCGGGCTACTGGTCGCGACGGGCATCGCCGTGCTGGCTTTTATCTGGAGTCAACCCGAGGCCAATTTGCCGACCGAATATCCCGCCGCCAAGAAAAAAGAAGCTCCCAAGTATTATTCGCCATTGACTGGCGCACAAGTAGCCGATGAAGCGACGACCAAACGCCCCGTCACGGCGATCATGATCGAAAACAGTCCGGACGCCCGGCCACAGTCCGGTCTCAAAGATGCCGGCGTCGTCTTCGAAGCCGTCGCTGAGGGTGGGATCACGAGGTTCATCGCCCTCTACCAAGAAGCTCGCCCAGGACTCATCGGTCCAGTTCGCTCGGTGCGGCCGTACTATGTCGAATGGGCTGCTGGCTTTGACCCAGCAGTGGCGCATATCGGCGGCAGTGCTCGGGCGCTACAGATGATCCGCGGTGGTGGCTACGGCACCGACCTCGACCAATTTTTCAACGCCGGCAGCTACTGGCGCGCCACCGACCGCTACGCCCCGCACAACGTCTATACAAACTTCGATAAACTCGACGCGCTCACCGCGGCAAAAGGCAAGACCACCAGCAGTTTTGCTTTTTCTCCCCGAGTCAATGAGAAAAAGGCCGCTGCCCCCACCGCAAATACCGTCAATATCAATGTTTCCTCCGGGCTGTACGACGTGAAATACACCTATGACGCTGCGTCTAACAGCTACACGCGGTACGTCGGCGGCGCCAACCACACCGACCGTGAGGGTGGGCAATTATCTCCGAAAGTTGTCGTTGCCATGAAAGTAACGATGAGCCTCGGCTTCGAAGATGGCTACCGCGAACAGATCACGACAACAGGCACCGGCCAAGTTTATGTTTTCCAAAACGGTACTGTCACCGAAGGCACATGGAGCAAACCCGACGCCAAATCAAAGCTCACATTCACGGCAGCAGACGGCAAAGAAATCCCGCTGATTCGCGGCCAAACCTGGATCACTGTCCTCGCCAGTGACCGGAACGTCTCATGGCAGTAAGAGTACGACTGGCGGATTATTACCCACGTCATCGCACCCGTCTCACATGGTTGGCTATCGGCATCCAAACGATGATCTCAATCGTGCTCTGTATCTTGCTCCTCCGATCAGGGTTCGATGCTCTGATTGTTGCTATATACGTGATATTGCCGGTGACGATCCTGCAAGCATTTGCCATGGTTGTCATCATTCGCTATAGCCTCGGCCCGATCGACATACTCTCGCGAGCCATTGCCCATGTCTCTCCCGAGACCAACGACGTGACGCCGCCCAATATCAACGGTACCTATTTTGAGCGCACTGGTCTCAAGGCGATGGTCGATACCGTGTATGCGCTGGCGCTCAAAGACGGGGGAGGGGCGCGAACTGATACTCCGGCCACGCCGCTCGAAATGACCAATGCTATTCTCGACACCTTTCCCTGCGGTGTCATCGCCCTCGACGAAAAACAACAGATTGTCTACGCCAATTCACACGCTCCGATCACCGAAGACAGTCAGGGAAACAAATCGATCAGCTTGCTTTTTCAGGGTGACGATACACTACAGAGTTGGCTGGCCGCAAGTGAAAAAAACAGCGTCAGCAACGACCATATCTGGTCGCGTGTCCAGACGGCACTGCCCGATGAAGCAAACCGCACGATATGCGATGTCGTCGCGACCTATCACCGCAAAGGCGCCCAAGGCATCGATACCATGATCGTGACAGTCGATCGCACCGCTCACTACGCCAGCGACGAGGAAGACATGGATTTCATCGCACTGGCCGCCCACGAATTGCGCGGACCGATCACGGTCATCCGTGGCTATCTCGACGTCCTGAGCGACGAACTGCAAGACCATCTACAGCCTGACCAAGTTGAGCTGTTCAAGCGCCTCAGTGTCTCCGCCAGCCGACTCAGCGGCTACGTCAGCAACATCCTGAATGTTTCGCGCTACGATCGCCGCCACTTGCAGCTGCACCTTCACGAAGACCGCCTGAGCGATGTCTACGCCACAATAGCTGACGACCTCGCGATGCGCGCCTCCACCCAGGGTCGACTGCTCAGTGTTATTATCCCCGAAAACCTACCAACGATTGCTGCCGATCGCAATTCGCTGAGTGAAGTGCTGGCAAACCTCGTCGACAACGCAATCAAATATTCCAACGAAGGCGGGTCGATCGAAGTTTTGGCCGCCGTCGAGGGAAATTTCGTCGCTCTCAGCGTGACCGATCACGGCATCGGCATCCCTAGTTCTGTCGTCGGGCATCTGTTTTCCAAGTTTTACCGCTCACACCGCTCTCGCCAAAATGTCGCTGGCACTGGCCTCGGCCTGTACATCTCCAAGGCCATCATCGAGTCACATGGCGGCAAAATAGGCGTAAGCTCGAGCGATGGCCATGGCAGCACCTTCCGTTTCTCAGTACCGATCTACAGCACCGTTGCAGACAAGTTAAAAACCAGCAATAATGGCAATGAAGGAATCATGGAGACTTCAAACGGCTGGATCAAAAATCACTCCATGTTCAGAGGATGATATGAGCCCCAACAACCAAATCAAGACAATTCTCGTCATCGAAGACGACCGGTTCATCGGTGAGATGTACGTGCGTAGCCTCCAGCGCGCCGGGTTCGAGGTCGACTGGGTGACCAACGGTACCGACGGCATTTCTGCTGCCACCCAAAAATCATACGACCTGCTCCTACTCGACATCATGCTCCCCGAAAAGCAAGGCTCAGAAGTCTTGCGTCAGCTGCGTTTCACGGACGGAGACAAGATCCCGCATAGCCGCGTCATCGTCCTCACCAATTTCGACCAAGACGACGAGTCGCGCGCTGCCATGCAAGCCAAAGCCGACGGCTACCTCATCAAAGCCGACATCACCCCCAAAAAGCTCATCGAGATCATCCGGCAACTAGCACCGCTCTAGGCAGGAAATTCCCTTTGCTCCACAACCACTTTTTAATTGTCTCCACATCTGTTATAATTGCCCAGTTCGCTACCGGAACTGTACGATTCGAACTACACTGCAAGCTATAGTGAGAATTGAGAGTGAACTTCGACGAGGTCCCTTCGTCTAGTGGTCCAGGACATCTGGTTCTCATCCAGAAGATCGCGGGTTCGACTCCCGCAGGGATCACCAAAATCATATCTATTAGGCAGCGTGTCGTAAAACACACGCTATTGACGTAAAAATAATTGATACCAGTAAAATAACGGTGGGGCAAGGAAAGAAATTGTGAGCCGCCATAACGATTATTACCCAGATGAATTTCACGATAGACGGTACTACGAACCAGAACAAGAACCGCCACGTCGAGGACATAGCACTGGAGCAATGTCTGTCGTTGCTATAGTGAGTGTACTGGGAGGTTTTTTGGGCGGGGCAGTATACGGACAACGGGTGAGCGGTTTTCTCGGACTGGATAAAAGTTCACCATCTAGTCCAGCAACGCGAGCTTCAACCCAACCATCTGTCTCAAAAGAACCAACACGCGAAACTTCGCCCAGCGCGACATCCAGTCCGGAGACTACGCCAACTTCCCGCACCTCTACACAGATGCTCAAGAGAATTGTGTTTATTGACGCTGGTCACGGCGGTTCAGTAAAAGTTGTTATTGACAAGGAAACTGGACTCAGAGACAGCTCATCGACGAACAGTCCCGAGCGTGAAGAGATGTTCAAAGCTGCACTAAAAGTCAAAGAAATCCTTGCAAGCAAGGGAGTAGAATCAGTGATCGGGAAAGAATCAGCTACCGACACAATGACTCACCGTGAACGAACCGAAGCTGCCCGCGCAGCAGACGCCGACCTAGCCATAAGCTTACATAGCGACCATACGCAACAACACGACCGATTCCAGGCCGTGTATCCCCAGATCGTTGATCAATTTAGGGTGTCAGAAAACGGAAACCGTGTGGAATTTAAAGACTCCCAAACAGCATGCGAAAGTCAGGCGTATACCAAACTTATTGCTGCTGCCCGCGAGGAGGCTCAAGGGCGCAAGGTACGGATCGACCAGCTCAATTTTAACGGCCGCGAAAGCTTAGCTGCAGGCAATATTGCACTGGTTGCACTGTTTGCACAGGCTAACAGCAAACAGGGCAAGGTGGGTATCCCATGGGTCTACAATGAAATTGGCGGCAAAACATCAAGCTCTATAACAAAACCTCTGCCTGATACAGAGCTAGAGAATTACGCCCAAGGAATCGCAAATGGAGTTTTGCAGTCAATTAGCGAAATGGATGCCATAGAAAAGCAGTGTAGCCCCTAATTGAGCCCTGTGGATACAGTGCACAAAAACTTGATCAATAATTATCTTGTAGTAAAAACGTCACCTAATGTGACGTTTTTACTTTGGAAAGTACTAGCAGGAAATCCGCCAAATGCACTCTGGACTTACTCTATCTTGCTCCACACAGCCATCGAGGGAACATCATTGCTGTTCAGGGCAAAGATACGGACGATCGATCGGCCAAACTGATAGTAGTCAAAGTTGAGCGTGATCTTGCCGTTCACCACTGGCAGTATGATTTGTTTTTGATTCGCATCGGTACCGTGGGTAGGCGAGGACGCGGTCATGATACTGACCCTGGTCACGTCGGAGCTCACATTGAGTGTATACGTCTGGCCGTAGGTCATCGTCGCGGGCGCTGCCGAAATAGTTGGCCGAGCACCACGGAACAAATACGTCGGCTCGTAGCGAAGTACGGTATTGCTACGCGGTTCACCCTTGGGGTCAGAGCTCATGGAGATAATCGATCCGTCATCTTGCAGGTAGGCGAGCGAGTGATAGAGACGGTGCTCTTTTTCTGGCAGAGGATTCATGGTTGTCCAGCTACTTGCGTTAGCGCTCTTAAGTAGGGCAACCTCACGGCTGGCATTGGCAATTTTGTTCGCTGATCCGCCACCCAGCTCGAGCAGTGTGCCGTCGGGCAATTCCACACAGCTGACATAGGCTTTCGGCGAAGCGAGGTCGGGGCCTTTTGTATAGACCGGGGAAGCTGCATTGAGGTTGATAACATTGGTCGAGGCAGTTGCCGGCCAGCCACCACCGATGACGATGATGTCTTGGTTGCGCACATCTCCGACGCGGCATGACGTCCCGTAGCGCCGCTGGGTGGACTCGGTCATACCCGAGACTGGCGTATAGGTATTACCACCAAACGGATCCCAAAAACCTGGCGTCGTCACCGCGTTAGCCGGACGACCACTGCCGGAAGCACCCGTGTTGAAATAGCGCTTGTCGGCCGTCGTGTAGATTTCTGGATACAGTGCGAATTTTTTGTTGGCAGCGATTTTTTTGATCGTGCTCGAAGTCGGATAAAACATCTCTGAGGTACCGGAATTTTTACCGGCGCCATCGTATCCACCGACGATCAATGCTGTGCCGGCCGGCATGCCGATCACCGTCGGATACCAGCGGCCGTAGGCCATATTTTTCTGGCGGGTAAATACTTCCTTCGTGAAATCAAAGGTATACAGAGCACTGCTACCTTTCCACGGTGAATAGTCCGTTGTGCCACCCGCCGCCAGACCCTTGCCGTTGCTCAGCAGCATATGTCCTGCGCAAAACATGTCTTTGGGCACCGTCAGCTTCTTTGTGATGCCCTTGGTCGGCGACCAGATATAGGCTCTGAACGTTCCTGCTGCAAACACCGCTGCATTGTTGCCCGACCCAGCGATGAGCAAGATTTTGCTGTTTGGCCCCATGATCATATGGTAGGCGTTACTCCCAGTAGGAAGTGATGAGAATTTTGTCCAACGGCCACCCTGAGCTGGATCAAGTACTGGCAAATCTGCCGCAACATCGAGATTTGGGACTGCTGTCTGCACCGGCATATCATACATCGAGACACCGTCGGTCGTCATATCATGCTGATGCATCCCGGCAGGCATCGGTTCGGTACCGATAGGGGCTTGCGGGTCAAGTATGGCCGTTTGTTCAGCCAGGGTTTGCGCATCGGCAGCCGACATCGTCGCTGCGGCGGTCGCTACCTGCGAGGTATTACCAGATACACTCTGCAATGCTGCTAAAATCGCTATCGCCGACAGTACTGCAACTGTTGGGATAACACCGAACATACGATGTATACGCGTCAATCTTTTCACGGGTAGTATCCTCCTATAGACACTCACTCTCATACTGATACGAACAGATTATACGCTTATTTCTATAAAATTCAATGTTTTAGACTATTAGTCAATAAGCATGTACTTATTGGTTTATCAAATCACCAAATTAAATTGGCCAGACTTGCGCCTTGACCGTCTTGCTGCCAAAATTTTCGATATTCATGATGAGGTGACACATACCGCCAGCTCTGTCGAGTGTGACGATACTTGAGGCGACAAATTCATGTTCGCTATCAGGGGTGATATGGACGGAGAAGCCTCTGGGTGACGTATCTTTCTTGAACGATCCGAGCAGCAATCGTGAGTGCTCGTGTGGTTTGATCTTTAGCTCACCTATTGGATATTCTTCTCCCATGGCTCCCCCTGTTAGTTGTCGTTATGATACGGGTGACTTTGTTTGGAGTGTTTATCTGAAGAGTGTGTAGGTAAATATTATTACTTCATAATATGTTCGGCGTATAATACAAGTGTAATTGGATCGAGCGCCTAGTGTACCGCACTCTTTCATGTTACACTCTTTTTCGGTAACATACAACTTTATATCCATATGCAATATTTTAAACACTCAGATCTAGCAGACCAATACCATGTGTCCCTGAAAACGGTACACAACTGGATTGTTGGCGCCAAAGATCAAAAAATCAATTTGCAACTTCATGAAGCCAAAAGCGGCACCTATGTCGCCAATACTTCAGAAAACAACCGTGTACTAGAAACTCTGGCTGAAAAAGGCAAGAAATACCGCAATCAAGTACACCACAAAATCATCGTACCTAGTTCAGAGTTTTACAAAATTTATAATGACCGACAGATCCTCGACATTATCAACAATCTCAATACCTACCGCGAAGTCCCACGACAATATAATTACCTGGGCGAAGGAGCTGACAACTGGGATAAATGGCTACAAAAGCTCGAAAAGGAAACAGCACCGAATCTCTTGATGGGAACTGTTGAGTTACTTCGTAACAACATGAGTTCAATAGATCGGCTCATCGAAAAAGACACACGAGTAAATGTCATCGACCTTGGCGTTGGTAATGCCTTGCCTGCAAAGGAACTCTTGGATCACTTACTCGTAAAGTCTGTGCTTCACAGATATATAGCGATAGATATCAGCGAAAGGATGCTCTCGATCGCTGAAGAAAATGTCAAGAATTGGTTCAAGGGCAAAGTGAGATTTGAAAAGTATGTGCGAGATTTTACTCATCAGCGTTTTGACGACCTCCTCATCGACGACATGCTCGATAAACAAGCCGAAAAAACAATAAACATCGTTTTACTGTTTGGGGCAACGCCAAATAACTTTAGATCTTTCACTAGCTCGTTCTCAGTCGCGTATGGAAGCATGAGCAAAGATGACTTACTCATATATACAGCAAAGCTGGATACCGAAGCATCACGTCGGTATTTCGATTTTAGTTCAGATCCAAACCAAAGTATTCGTCCGGGTCTCAGCTCACTAGCCCCAAGCCATAAATACATTCTCGATCTTATGAACGTTAGCGATGACCTATACACTGTCGAGAGCGGTTTCGACGAAAAAAAATTCATGCGCTACATACGCATACGGCTACGCACATCGATCACACTTGAATTTCAAAATGGAAGAATATCGAGAAAAGTAAATCTAGAAAAAGGCGACACGTTACTTATGCTCCGATATTGGCATCAGAGTGCGCAAGAAATTGTATCTATTTTCGAAGGTATTGGTTTCATCATGCTCCACTCCAATATTACAAATGACAGACAGTTTATCCTTTCTATATCAGGAGTTGAATCAAAGCCCACTCAAGCCAACTAATCCTTCAAGAAATCTCTTATCAATCCCCGAGCGATTTGGTTTTGATACCCTCCAGGATTGATCCAGTACGAATGCACCGTGTAGGGCAGGGTATGTTGTTCGACCTCCACACTCGCCTCGCGTAGTTTTGCTGCCAGTGCTTCGCCGGAGCGCGGCGAGACCAGCGTGTCGTGCGTCGCATTGATGATAAGTGTGCGCGGCAAGCCGGCTTTGACATGCGAGATGATCGACGACTCGCTATAGGCTTCACTCGCGCTCGTCGGCATGCCACCCAGATAGCGCACGACGTTTTCGCGCGAGGCTGACCCCAGTTTCGGATCGTCATAGAGCTCAGCAAAATCAATCGCCGGAACGATACCGACGACGCTCTGCGGTGTGACCGGTGTACCGCCACAACTCGAGGCGAGATCGCCATTTGCGACCCCATACGCCGCTCGCAAGGCCAGCTGTCCACCAGCCGAATCGCCCATGAGCGTCACGGCACTGCGATCGATATGATATTTTTCGCTCGCGTCACCATTCAGCCACGCCAGCGCACACACGACGTCGCGCGGTGCATCTTGCCAGCTCGCATAGCTATCGCGGGCAGCCCGGTAGTCGATGCTAAACACGTGATAGCCCTGGCGATTGAGCCAGCGAAAAAAGTCACTGTTTTCCGTCCGCGACCCACCGCTCCAGCCCCCGCCATGGACATAGATAATTGCCGGAGCCTGTCTAGCAGTTGTCTCTGCGAGATACGACGACAGCACGAGATCCGTCTGGCCACCCCGACCATACGTGACGGTCTGCTCGTCCGCGGGATAGGTATTTCGCGCCATATCAAATTGCTTCGTCACCGAAAGCGGGACTGTATGGAGACTCGCATACGACCCAAGCGCGATCATTATCTGAATCGCCGGGATCACACAAATCACTCCGGTCGCGATATATATAATTCCTACCACCCGCTTACCGAGCAACCATATACTACCGCCGATCAGCCCGACGCCGACAGCGAGCATCAGCTGAGTTATCGTCCACGCACTAGCATTGGCCGCAAATTCATACGTCCAGCGCCAGGGCAGCCATAGGGCAACCGACTGCAGTGCAAGCAGACCCATGCCCGCGCCGACGACCATCAACCCCCATCGCAAGATTATGCGTTTGGAGACATTTGAGTGCTGCTGCTTTTTGTTTTTCATAGCCGTATACCTCAAGTATACGATTGTTGTCGCAAAAGGCTAATGATTGCTAGAAAAAGTCCCGTATTCGCCTGGAAAACCAAACGAATACGGGACAGGAGACCTCACCCATTCATCTACCGCACCGTATCGAGATGATGGGTGAGGACGTGACGCGTGGCAATTGTAAGGTTGCGCCGGAGCGCTTGGCCTGGCGTGAGCCAAACCGGATCTTTGCCTTCGTCATTTACCTTCACATGGAGAGGACGACTGCTCGTAGCGATGAAACTATGCCACCTGTGGCCTTGATGGCCACGCCGGCAAATGTCCTCACTGATGTCATCGACCGCCAGACTGCGAATCTGAACATCGATGATGCCGGTCTCTTCGCGTAATTCCCGGACGGCCGCCAGAGCGGGTGCTTCGCCCGGCTCGATATGCCCGGCTGGCACCGTCAATCCGAACGGGAACTTGACCCGTTCGAAAAACAGATACTTGCCGTGCTTGTCACCGACAAAGACAGCTGCAACTTCGTGTAGATCACTCATTTCCACGTACCCTCTTCTCACGTTCCACCGCGCGGACGTACTTACTATACTTCGTCGCTTCTGCATGACCCAGCTCGCGCACAGTATCGCAAACCGGACACTGCACACAGAGCGAATTCCAGCTCTCTATGTAATTACCAAACGAACCCAGTTTCACGTCGTCAGCTTCAGCAATTAATTCTGAACCGCAATACGAACATATAAAAGGGGACTGATACGGCTCGGTGGGCTCAATCGATTTGCGGTTGACTATCTTCATCGTCGGCCTGCGTTCCGTCGAGCTCTACTCACTACGTTGGGCGGCAGCAGAGCGGACTTGATGAAATAACACTCGCCACAGACAGGACACCTGGCATAATACTGCCAGTCAGTGTCACCACCATACCCAGCGCCAAAATCACCGTAGCGGATATCATCTGCTTCGGCGATCAGCTTCGAACCACACCCCTTGCAGGTAAATTCATGCTCAAACCGCTTTTCTTCGACGACCTTCATGGCCGGCTCCTCTCCTGTTTGTTAAGGTACAGTGTTATACTAACGGCGTTAGCAAATTGATATAAGCGAATTATTTCGACTCAAAAATTATTGACTACTCCCATGAAACAGACGACCAGCTGGATCCAAAATCACATCCTCATCGAACTCACGCGGTTCAAAACCCGCCGCTATAGTGAGCTCAAGCCACGTGATGTCGAGGGCAATATGTTCATGTATTACCTCAAGGGTCTCGTGAGTGAGGGGCTCGTTGAAAAAACCGATAATTCCTACACCCTGTCAGACAAGGGGTTGCAATACGCAGGAACACTGAGCCTGGAAACTGGCAAGCCTCGCATGCAACCCAAAATTCTGAATGCAATTATCTGCCGCAATGATGCGGGTGAATATTTATTTACCCGGTGGAACCGCCAGCCAAACACAAACCTCTTCAGCTTCCCACATGGCATGATGCACTATGGCCTGAGCGTACGAGATATGGCGGCACGGGAACTGCGTGAAAAAGGTGGACTTGATGCAACTCTCACCTATCGCGGCGACATCTACGTACTGGGTACGCGCGACACCGAAGTCGACCGCCACATGCTAGTGCACCTCTTTGAAGCTTCTGATACGCACAATAGCGCCGAGCACACGGCTCGCCCAGACGTGAGTGAAAGTTTTTGGGCAAAGCCAGAAGAGCTCGAACGCGACAAATTTGTACCAGGATTTTATGAAATTATGCAGCTTGTACTACACAATACCGAACCAGTGCTTTTCGAAGAAATTAAAATAACAATAGATTAATTACCGGCGGTAGTAATAATCGAGGAACTCTTTCTTGAACTCATGAAACGTGCCGTCGACGATACTGGCACGGATATCGTCGACCAGCCGCACGATGAAGCGCTCATTGTGAATCGTCCCGAGGGTAAAACAGAGTAGTTCGCCTGATTTGTAGAGGTGATGCAGGTAGGCGCGCGAGTAATTTTGGCAGGTATAACAGTCGCATGTCTCGTCAAACGGCCGATAATCTTCGGCGTATTTCGCGTTGGTGATATTCACGCGGCCATGCTTGGTATACAATGCGCCGTTGCGTCCGACGCGGGCAGGGGAGACGCAGTCAAACGTATCGGCACCATTTTCAATACACGTAAATATATCATCCGGCTCGGATATGCCGAGCATATGCCGCGGCTTATCGTCAGGTAATTCTTCGCTCATCCAGCGCGTGATCTCGCCGATGCCTTCTTTGGTAAACGCGCCACCAAGTCCGAACCCGTCGAAGCCGAGCGTGCCCATATATTTGCTGGCAGACCGGCGCAAGTCCTCGAAATGCGCCCCCTGGATCACCCCGAACAGTGCTTGGTACGGCTTGTCGACGCGCGCTTCGGTCAGTTTCCGGTGCGCGTCCATGCTTCGCACCGCCCACGGGTGGGTGCGTTCGGCGAGCGACTCGACCTGATAGTCATAGTCATCGTGCAGCGTCGTCAGTTCATCAAAACTAAATATGATGTCCGCCCCCAGCTCGTGCTGGATCTGTAGTGAGATTTCGGGCGTGAAGCGGTGCTTCAATCCGTCCAAGTGGCTCTTGAACGTCACGCCGTCGTTGTCGATCCAGGCCAGCCGTTCTTTTTTACTGGCAGGCTTTTCGAGCGTGTCGCCGGTCATATCGATCACTTTTTTGAAGCCCACACCGAGACTCATCACCTGAAACCCACCACTATCGGTAAATGTCGGCCGGTCCCAGTGCATGAATGTACCCAAGCCCCCCGCGCCATCGACGACCCCAGATCCCGGCCGCAGATACAGATGATAGGCGTTGGCGAGCACCGCTTGCGCACCCGTCGCGAGCAGCTGCTCGGGCGTCAGACCTTTGAGCGTCGCCTTGGTACCCACCGGGATAAACGCCGGCGTCACTATCTCGCCGTGTGGCGTCGAAATAACACCCGTCCGCGCCTGCGTGCCAGCTAGTCTCTGCTCAACCCGAAACGAAAATTCTTTTTGCTTGTCATCAAAATTCATCGTGTACCATCATAACAGATGTCAGTTACGCACGGTATTTGCGGGAGCACTCATATTTTGCTCATATGGCGACCAGCGAGCCGGGGAAGTAAGCGACAAAAACTCGAGCGTGAAACGAAACAAGTCTGCAAGAAGAAACGGTAATTGCTTCCTCGTATCACAGAGAGAAGTAATATTGATTTACTAGCTATTTTATTGTATTATTTCTTTGATCTGAAAATCTGATATCTTCGGATTGTACATAATCGTTTCTACCAGAAGGGAGGCGCTCATGCGCCGTCACCTCACAAGGCTCGCCGTAGCCTTCATCGCCACCACGAGCTTCTTACTTCTGATGGCTGTGCCGGCTCACGCCGACACGCCATGTGACACGCCGATCTACGCGCAGTCACGCTTCATACGTGACACAAGCCAAGTCAAAACAGCTGCTGCGCAGTTCGAAGCTGCCACCGGCGCTAGCGTCCGGGTCGTTGTTGTCGACAGGCACTCATTCCCCGACCTCGACCAATACAAGATCAACCTGATCCAAGCCTGCACCAGTTGGGGTGGAGGGACGATCATTCGGCATAACCTGTTCGTGTTGATGGCGTATATCGCTGAAAATGGCGACGCAGTTGACACCAAGCAGACTAAGACGCTCCTCAGCTTTGGTGCCGACTATCAGCAAGCGCTCCAGGATTCGTCTTCTGTTATCCGCAAAAGCATGTCGCCTGACATCATCAGGGGAGATGTGAGTAGCGGAATCATCAAAGGACTGACCGAATCCAAGGCAGCCATCGATCGATACAACGCTCGCGGTTCTGGCGGGAGGCCAGCGCCTCAAGCCCCCGCGACTCCGAGCCAACCCGTCGACTACAGCGGATTGTTTGCTGGTCTTTGGATCCTCTTGGTGATTGTTCTGGCAGCAGCGGCACTCATCTTGCTCATATTCTTCATCGTGAGCTCGCGCAAGCGTCGTTCCGAAGAAAAAGCCAGGTACAACGATCTACGCAACCTCACTGCGGCTCAGCTCGTGAAACTCGAGGAAGGTCGTAGCGAAGGCCTCGAGCGTCGTATCAACGACATCAAACTGCAAGTCGATGATAACGGGGACGAACAGATCCTCGCTCTCGACATCCAGTTCACTGAAAAGCTGAGTGCATGTCGCCAGCAATTCGACAAGCTGGAAGCGGATCCGGTCTACAGCTGGTGGGCAACGTCATATGCCATCAAAGCCGCTGAGTACAACTCCCTACTACAGGGCATCATGCTCACCAGGCAGGACTACGATCACCTCGTCAAGCTGATCAAAGATCTGGAGCAAAAGATCACCGATGCGGAATCTTGGCTCGAAGAGTACGAGAAACGATACGCGACGCTTCAAAACCGCATAAACGAACTCCAGTCCCTCGGCTACATCCTGCCAGACACTGGTCGACTGATCGAGGAGATCACACAGCTACTGCAAAGTGCACGTGGAGACGTCGACATCATGATGGCGGGTCAAGCACTCGATGAGCTCGATGAAGTCGTCGCAAAACTCATCGAAGCAGAGGAGATAATCGAAAAAGCCCCCTCCGCTCAAAGTGAGTTCACGGATCTTCTTAAGCAGGCGAGGAAGCAACTCAAGGAATCGGAGCTAGAGGTTCGTAGAGCTACTGGCATCACGGCGCGCATCAGTGTACGCTTCGGCCCAAGGGCTTGCGACAACCTCCCCGAGGAGAGTTCGCTTACCGATCAGATTGCGTCGGCCAGTGCTCTTCTGCGGCAAGCGGAGCAGCAGGGCTCGATGAAATCCCAGCAGTGGTCACAGGCAGTCGACTCACTGAAAGCCTGTGAAGCCACTCTCACCAAATGCTCAAGAAATGCCGTGGCTGTCATCGAACGTCAAGATGGTCTGGAACAGCTCAACCGTTCCTTGCCATCCGACATATCCCAAGCAGCCGAATCCGCAAGGGTGGCTGCTAGGAAAGCGAGCCAGCGCAAGGGCAGCCAGGACGACTACCAGATTGCTCTAAAGAGTCTGGCTTCGCAGCTCGAAGATTTGCACGCCGGAAAACTCAGCTTGCTCGACAAGCAAGAGCGGTTCAACGCGCTCAGCAAGGAGGTCAACGCGACCGAACAGCAGAGCTGTAACGAGCACGAACACATCGTCGAGGAGGCACGTGTGCAAGAGCGACGCCGCATTGCAGCCGAGGAAGCAGAACGTGCAGCTGAGCGTGCAGCTGAGCGCAGGCGAGAAGACGCGCGCGTAGCCGTACTATACGCACCCTCCTACCATCACGACAGTACGCCCTCATACTCACCGCCCAACTACGGCGGTGGCGACTCAGGCGGTCTGTAGAAACAAAATGCTCTCAACCGAGAGCGAGCCGGACGGCTACAACCGTCCGGCTTTTCAATTGTCAGACTATCTCACAAGGCCGATCCTGTGCGCCAGCTGCACCCAGGCGGCTCTTCAGTGTCTGTTCATCAGATCAGGATCTGGCCCTTGGCGGGTCTCGGTGTCTAGGGTCGCGATCTGCGCCATATCCTGCGCGCTGAGTTCAAAATCAAACACGTCGATATTTTGCTTGATCCGTTCCTCGTGGACCGATTTAGGTATGACGATCAGCCCGAGCTGGATGTGCCAGCGGAGGATCACTTGGGCGGGGGATTTGCCATACTTTTCGCCAATGGACGCGAGAACCGGCTCATCCAGTACGTTCCCGGCACCAGCCGCGCCGCCAATTGGGCTCCACGACTCGATCTTGATATCATGCTGGGCACAAAATGCCCGTGTCTCTGCTTGCGTAAACCTCGGGTGCAGCTCAATCTGGTTCACCGCCGGGACGATCTCCGTCTGACTCATCAGCTCCTGCAGATGGTGCGGTTTGAAATTACTCACGCCGATCGCCTTGATCCGGCCATCAGCATACAGCTTCTCAAATGCCTTCCAGGTATCAACGTATTTGCTATACATTGGTGTCGGCCAGTGGATCAGATAGAGATCGACGTACTCCAGCCCGAGAGCGGCGAGACTTTTGTCGAACGCCCTGATCGTTTGGTCGTAGCCTTGGTCACCATTCCACAGTTTCGTGGTGACGAATAACTCCTCGCGCGCCACACCGCTGGCCGCAATGGCGCGCCCCACGCCCACTTCGTTGCCGTAGATAGTCGCCGTGTCGATCAGCCGGTAGCCGCTATCAATCGCCGATTTCACGGCAAACTCCGCCTCGGCATCGCTCGCCCCGCGGGCACGGGCGAGCTCGAGCGCGCGATGGCAGGCGGCCTCGAGCGCGGGGCGGTCGAGCGGGAGCGTGGCGGCGGGATTCGTGTCGGACATGGCGGAGGGCGGGAAGGAAGTGCTGGGGCCCGCGGATGCGCACGCGAAGATCAATATCAACGGCATGTCGCAACAGGCGCTGATGACGCTGCATGGCTCGGCCGATCGCATAGAGCACCTTGGCGCGCTCGAAGCCTGACTGTGCACTCCATTTCGGCTGCGCCTTTGCCGCGGCCGCGACGGCAGCGTCGATGTCCGCCTCGCCGGCATCCGATACCTGCGCCAGCCGCTTCGTCGTGGCC